>JAABUO010010129.1_pt1 | contig 10475 bp, 16 predicted proteins | sample 5559291 | NCBI WGS metagenome assembly JAABUO01 (sample SAMN10711878, study PRJNA513372) | rock metagenome | isolation source: Antarctica rocks | place: Antarctica: Victoria Land, Finger Mt sud
CAAGCAGTGGCCGTGAGCGTCCCAGGCGCATGCAGCTGCCATTCCCTCATGCAAAGGTAGGCTGCACACAGTGTGCAGCCGTTGTGACCGTAGGTCCCACACCCTCAGCACACCATCACTGCATGCAGTGGCAACCAGACTTCCCCCTGGCTGAGTCTTTGCACTGAATACATACCCTGGCCGCCACCTGGCAGGTACTGCCTGGCCTGCAGCATAAGCTGAACTTGTGACGTCTTCAGCTTTGCTTGTGTCAAGATCCTGCATCTTCAGCTCCAAGCCATACCACTGGTTTGAGGTTGCTGTGAGCCTGGAGCTTGGTGTAAGCATGCCCCTGATTGCAAATCCCAGAGGAACAAGCAGTCTACACTAGCAGTCAGAAGCTGGTTTTCCCCCACAAATTCACAAGCATAAACTTCTTCAGGATGCCCCTGCAGGTCATGTCTGCATGTTGCCACTGCACAGCATGAGATATGAAGATCTCAGCTTATGCTCAATTGGCCAAGTACCTGCAGGGTTTGGATGAGGTCGCCATCAGATGGCCCTGAATCAATGCTTGCTCTCTCGGGTGGGAGATGCCACAGCTGAGCTGTTGTATCAGCCGAAGCTGCAGGAAGGACATGTTGTTGCAGTGTGAAAGATCACTGTGCCTGCGTTGCATTTGTCTGCAGATACCATACGCACCTGAAGCCAGAATTTGACCCTCGCTATGCCAAGACACTCGCAACACTGAGTCCTTGTGGCCATTGCAAACTCCAGTCTGTTTGCTTATTTCTCTCTGATCGTCATCAGCGATCTGCCACAGTCGTACGCTATTGTCGTCGGACGCGCTGGCGAGCAGGCCGCTGTACACAGGATTGAACGCTAGGTCAAAGACTCGGCCTTCGTGGCCTGCAGCTTGCATGGACGATCTGCATCCCACTCCGAGGCGCTTGTACAACTGAAGCAGTGCTTACCGCGAAGCATATCAGGCTCTGCGTCCTGTATCCAGTGCGACCATGCGGCAGCGTCGCTTTCCGCCTCCTCCATGTCAGCCTTTCAATGACATGTCACGAAGCGACTCAGGACTACTAGCATATCACCTGAAGTCCTGAAGTTTATCGAAGCATTGGTGCAAGTTTTGCAGAGCTGGCGTTTCGTGAATTGGTACTCTTCTGCAGAACACTTGCACCAATTGCTGCCGTTTTGAGGCTGTATCATGGCATTCCAGTCTGTGGCCGAGCAAATGTTGAAAGAAGTATTGCTGCGCGCAAGGTGAAGACCTGCTGAACTACTTGGCTGCAGGACTGGTCCTGATCATCGGTAAACTGGCTGTTCGCGCAGGTCTTTCGAAAGAGGTGTGCAACGGGTCGTGGAGGTCATTAGCCCAGGCCCGCTTGGTGTAAGTTTGCATCTGTGTCGCTGCAAGTCACTTGCACTCTAACCCCTGTGCTCACCTGACATGCGATGTCTATGTGGCAGACCAAGGCAGATAGCTGGGACGCACAACGGCGTCACAGGGCTGCTCAGGCTGTGCGGGCTGCTGTTGAACGCTGGGAGGTTCAGACTAGGCTGTCAGCCAGTCGCAGTAAACGCATGTAAAGATTCGGAGTGCTTACCATTAAATCCACCGCAGCTCTAGTATCTGGCAAGCACAGCTGCAGATCAGCCATTGCCTCAATGGTTATTATTGACTGCACACTTAAGAGCAGCAGTAGGCTTTGTATGTGCACATAGCGCTGCTCCTGGTACTGTAACAGCGTTGCTGACTACATATGCTTGTGGTACCCCATGCCTGTTAGCTTGGGGAGCACACAACGGGACTTCCTTTTGTGATTAGGGTGTTTAACCTGTGAACTTTCTCAGAACTTATACTCCAGATTTACAGACACTTTGTACAACTGGACTTAGCAAAACTTGCAAGATATTTGTGTAGTTAGTGTTCTTTGCCAATCTTGCTGTAAAAGGGCCTTTAGTACCTGCTCATGTTTCTTCTATACACTGGATCTCAAATACATGTTCCCTGATCTGCAAAGCCTGGCTGAAAGCCTGGATCATAGAGATTTTGGTAAAGTAAAAATCATACAAGCTAGTATAGGCTGCGCAATGCTCGTGCAGCTCGAAGCTTGCATTTGCAGACATGGTGAATAGAGGTGCTGGCTGTAATGGCTGCTGAGAAATACCTGTTCATATCGGTAGACAGCACAGCTAGCAATAGATTCACTCTACTGATACTTGAAGTGGTATTGCTTAATTGCCATGACATGGGAGCAGCAGCAACAATACAGTTTACATGTTGATGATTTGATCAAAGGAAAAAGCGTCTCCTGCTTGTATCCATAGACTTGTGATTGTGAACCCATTCATACTCCCCACCCTTACTGTCAAAGGTGCCTTTCTGTAGGCTGAGCAACTTGAGGGTGAAACGTGGCCCCAATTCCTGTAGACGAGCAATAACACGCCTTGATTTCTCTTTCTCTCCAGGACCCCGCCTCTCTGCAGCCTCAAAGATGTACCTGTGATGCCTGCATTGCGCCACATCAATGTGCCTCAGATGATGGCAGTAACCACTTCATTGCAAGACCTTTGAGGACAAAATTACTGACTTTGTGATCAAAGCACGCTGTGCACTTATGCCTGCATTTTGACTACCAAAGGTACCAAAGCTCCAGCTGACACCAGTTTCTTGTGAAAATTGGAGGGACATACTTACAGACACCCATGGTGAGTTGCAGCTACAGCAGGCATAGTGGGTGCTGACCTGAAGAAGATGTAGTCGCGTTGATTGTGGAAGGTGAGGGCCCGCCTGCCCTTGAAGTTGGGGTCCTGGCTGAAAATGGATGCAAACATCGCCCCAGGCGGTGCCCCAGCCGGGTGCCAAAGTTGTTCAAAATCAGCTCTGGGCGATGTGAGCTTGCTCTGCCATGATGCTGCACAGGCATACTTGTCATTTGCAGCCATGACAAGAATTGGGCTGAGAGCTCACATCTCCCGAGCAGCTGACAGCTGAAGCATCTCAAGTCACAGCACGTTTAGCTGTACAATGCTGCAAGCACAAGGCGACTTGTGTCAGCTGTCACGGATCATGTTTGTGCAAAGAAAGATACCTTAATGTCTTTGCTGAGTCGCAAGTTGGCCAATTTGAAGTGTGCTGTGGGTCCTCCTGGCAAATGTACCAGCAACATGCCATTGATAGACTTGCGATCCTCATTAAAGACGATCACGTCAGTGAAACCTCTGTTGGATGCGTACTCACAGATCTTTTTCAGCGCGTACCCCTGCAAGCATTCAGTGTGATTCACTCGGCAACCTTCTGGGTTTCTTATGGAAAACATTACCGGGTTGCAACAGTGGGCTTGCTGAAGGCATTTGAATTGTCACAAGGATTTACCTGTCGTTTATAGTACGTTGCACATGGCAGCACTTCTAGCATTTCTGCCAAGAACTTATACATGATCCCACTTGGCTTATAGCACGTAGTCAACAGAACATTGGGTGGCTGCACTCTCTGGAAATGCTCTGCAGCATAAATATGAATCACATTGACCAGAGTATATGGCAGCAATGCTGTATAACAGTCAGATGTGCAGACACGAAATTACCTGCAAACTCATCTTGCGCTTCGTCTGCCTGTACCTCAGCATCATCCACAGCAACCATGGTCTCATCCTTTTCCCGTGTGCTTTCGATCGTCTACAACAAACAATATGTCAAATACCACTCCAACAAGAGTGTCTGAGAGAGTTTGAGAAAAGAAAGAATTTCGAGTGACCTCAACAGCAGTCACTAAAGTCTCTTGCCAGCATGAAAACATGCTGTCTGTGACAGAGCAACTCTTGCAAAGAGAGCTGTCAGATTACAACAGAAGAAACTTTACAGCACACGGGCAGTTTGCCTTATACTAACTCATATCAGGGAGACAAGCAAAGCAGGGAGAACAAAGTAGACCTTGGGGACTTTTCTAGCTGGAGGCTCAAGTCCCAACTCTTCCGCCCTGGCAGCGGCTGCCTGTCGCTTGCCCCTCTCAGCCCGTTTGGTTTTCTGCAGGTCGTCGCTTGCTAGTCAGGCACACACCGTATGTTTCTTTAAGAAGCTAGATCGGCTTGCCAGCTTGCCCACCTCCTTTTTGTGTTTGAGTTTGGCGTATGCTGCAGACCGTTTTTGCTTGTTTGCGATATGACTTGTCTGCTGACCAATGCTGGCAGGTTCAGCACTTGGCGCTGGACCTTCATCGTCGTCGCGTTGCTTGCGTTTACCCATGCTGGAGCGCCTGTGATGGCCACTCGCACCACTTTATGTGCGTCGACTCGTGCTTATTGCCCAATTGCATATACAGCAGGGGCCGTTTCAGAGACCGCCCTTAAGCCCTGTTTACAAGCGGTCCGCGTTGGTGCGGTTAGCGGCACATCCGAGTTCACGACGCCGTCACCGCTCTGGTAACCGCACCGCTTTACCTCTACCGGGCACTGGAACCCCGGTAACAAAAAGCGGTGACACCGTCGACACCGGTAACACATCCGAAAATCGGGGCCTCACCGCATCGAAAACGGTGAAGTGTGGCATACCAACTACTGCAGACCCTTGATAAATTTAGATACACGTTCCCAAGGGCAGCCGGCAGAGCTTGGTAAAATGCCTTATCATTGAGATAGTGCAGCTGAACAGATTGCAATGCAGCACTACAAGTTGCTTGTTACGTTAACAGTCAATGTGTATATGTGCTACAAGCATTCTACACATTGCAAATTTGTCTGTATTTTGTTTTGCTGGTGCCGAAAGCTACACCCAAACGCCAGCATTCACGACCTGGACTCATAACACCCTATTCAAGGTGTCCAAACCCACATTAGCGGAACTATATTTAGGAATGGTGCAAAAACTGACAGGGCTCAGTGCTGTTAGACGCGAGGGCGGCCAGAAACTCCTGGCCGCCCTCACTCAGTGCAGCAGACAGACACACTAAAACTAAAAACCCGGCTTAAGTGTCTTCAAACAAAAGTTGGGGGTGCGCTGCAACACAATACTTTCAGGGTGCTAAGCATGCAAAAGTAATGCTTGAACAAAATAAGCTAGGGTGCATGTGCAATGTACCCTATCATATGTTGCCTATCAGAGAGCTCTGTCTGCGAACACTGAGATTAGCTGCAAGGGAGGCTGCAGGTAGAGTACGCTGACAAATGACACCACAATGTGGGATAGAGCTCAAACACCTGTTCTCACCATGCTATGCGATGGTTCAAACTTGAGAGCTTCAGCATGATGCTAGCGGCAAAATTTGTATTATGTCACTCACCGCTGAGATCAAGACCGTCTGACAAGTCGCTTTGGCGCCATGTTGTGCTCTCTGAACATGGGAAGATAGCTCTTGCCCAACTCAACAGCCTCTGGAGGATCTGATAGATCTATATGTGGGTTGCTCTGACACATAGATATCTTGCATGGCCTGGCAATTTTCAGACAGCTAAGTCTTCCTGCTCGTCGCATAAGCGGACGATGTGCCTGGAGCTCCTTGCTCAGCAGGAAGAGATTATACATGCTGCAGTCGGTCCAAGGAGTCGGCTTGAATTCACTTCGCCGACCACGCAAGCCCACAGCATGCAGCCGATCCTTGGTGATGTTGATCTGCTTCAGGGCTGGCAAGTTGAGCAAAAGGAGGCGCCCTTCAGCGTCAACCTCCATGCATGTGTTGTAGCTCATGTCCAGCCTCTCCAGATTGGTTGCTCCACACAGAGGAGATGGAATCCTGCCGTAACAGAAGCTGATGAGCAATGCATCTCAGCAACTTGAGCAGTTGATGCAGACTCAAGCAGCAAATACCCAATGGCGACTTTCTTATGGTCACCAACATTGATCGCAGAGACCAGGTGAGGCCAAGAAGACGAGTATGCAGGCATACAAGGTGCTGTTGAGAGGCTACAGAGCAAGGCAGTGCAACCAACAGATGACCTGGCATTATCAAGCAGCTGCTGACCTGTGGAAGTCACACCGTGACAGGTCCAAATCTTTCAGATTGGCTAAGTAAGGCCCAGTTGGAAGAGCATCCAGGTCATCATTTGCAGCTACATCCAGCTGCAGCAGCCTGCTGCAAGATCTCACTGCCTCTGGCAGTTTCTGCCAACAAAAGCAGCGAGTCAGCATTTACTGCATTGTCAGCTTGGACTACAAGGCGGACAGCTACAACATCATGCAACAATAAGCAGAAAGCGCTCCACACACAACATGGGCACTCATGCGCTTGATATGAACAGATCAAACACACAGTTCACTTGTAAAAGCTGACCTGCAATTCACAGCAGTTGAGCTTCAGAACCTCCAGATTGTGCCAGCACTGAAAGTCTGATGGCAGAGAAGGAAGAGGGTTGAAACTGCAGCCAACACAACTCTGCTGGTCAGCAAGCTGTAGGTGTTCAGCAACAAGCAAGGTATGATTTCTTGTCCCACACAACAATTCTGCACATGCAGGTGATGATTGAGATACGCTCATGTTCTTGACTATCCTGCTCATGGACAATGCAATACATCAACTTGACATCTGCACATATTCAGATCAGACATTGCACAGTTGTGTGCAGCGTCAAACATTGTGCTGCTGCAAATGTCGGAGTGAACTCAACACTCAGTTGTGTTGAACATACTGCACAAGGGATTGTGTACATGAGGCGACAAACATACCTGAAATCTAGTTCCTGGATGTGGCTGAGGCGGCCCACCACTCCAGGCAGGGTGCTGTAGCACCAGCCAGATAGAATGAGGCGCCGCAGCAGTGTCAGCTTGCTCATGGAGTCAGGCAGCTCAATGGACCCTAACCCTGGGTGTACTGCAGATGCATACCAAGGGCTCACTTCTTGGAACACTGAGACATGACAACAGCCCATGCATCATGCCAAAATTATACTGAGCAGCATCTTGTTTTGTACAAATGTGTAAACACAGTTTGCCTATGCCTGCACAAAGTCAAGGCAACCTTATCTGGTGTGATTGAATGGCGATGTTGTGCCCAACTTTTGTGCATCTGAGATATGCTGCCAAACTTAGGTTTGTCGATGAGAGCAGCAGCAAGAAGGCAGTGCTCTCATCAGACCACATGCAAATGCACTGCATGCTGCAAAATGACGGACCTGAAGCCTTCGATGAGCAGGGTGTCCAGCTTGGAAAGGGCGCTGATGCTTTCAGGCAGCTTCTCAAAGCCACAGCGATACAGCTGCAAATCCCGCAGCTCCTGCCAGTTGCTGATGCTGTTGGGCAGGCTGATAAAGGCTCCAGGGCCCACAGAGGTCAGCTCCAACTCCCTCAGCTTGCGCAAAGCAGTCAGATGGTCCGGAAAGCCACCCTGCATGTGAAGCCAGCTCCTCAACCAGCAGTTTGATGCGTCATCCCGCAAACCAGTAGAGTTGTGCGGTCATCCTGGTGTTACTTCGTTGCAGCCTAGAAACATGTATGCACAACAGCGCAGTCACAAAACTGCAAGCTGAATGCACATCAGAAGAGGCAGCGTTGACAGTGTATGCACTACAAAAATGAGGACTCTTCAGGACCCCAGAACCACAATAGATGAGACAGAGGCCTCATCTTGACGCAGCAAGTTGTTCTTGACCTGTTGAGGCCACGCAGGGACGGCAAGAGTAGTCTAGCAGCACATTCAGCAGCAAGAAGGCCACATGGTATTACAGGCGTACCAGCAGATTCTGTTCCAGGCCATGGCCTGCAAAAAGGATGCGCAGTTCCTGCAGGTTGGTGAGGCGGCCGAGGTGGTTGATCTGGCGGGCCTCCACAGGGCCGCGTAGGCTGTCAATGTTGAGGCGCACCAGCTTGCTGAAACAGGTGAGATGGACCAGGTCATCAGCCCGCATCACAGGCGCACAGTTGCTGATATATAGGTTTTCGAGATAGTCCCATAGTGTTCCAAAAAGTGAAGCAAGACCCCCTGCACAGAAGCAGGTTTGGCTTGCTGCTGCAGTTTTGGAGTAAAGAGTGATGGCAATGCAGTGAAAGGCAAGCATTGCTTCTGGGGTTGACATTGACGCTGAATTGGAGTAGTGCAAAACAAGGGTTCACATTTATGACATCATCTGAGTATTGGCAAATACCACATGCAATGTTTTGTTTTACAAACCTGGAGGGCAGTCATGCTGCACAGCAAAATCTTCACTGAAATTCCTGATTTCAACAGAATGCACCCAAGATGCACGAACGCTGAACCATTGTAGCACATTGGCCCAGCGCACGACAACTTTCTCTTGGTCTGTGGATGTGCCAGTGGCATGGCCGTCAATGTATAGCTGTAAATCTGCATAGCATTGATTAATGATGTCCTGTTTGTCTACCTGACAAGGGTGAGTCACTGCTCAAGTTGCAACAACTATGAAAAGCAGCAAGAAAGTCATACTTTGCACAACCTTGTGACAAGTTCTGGTAGCTTAGGATGATCACAAGCAAAAGCAAAGCTGAGTTCAACACTCTCTGGACATGCCACAAGCAATTGCAGTACTTTTAGTCAAAATTTTGCTAGTTACCTATGCAAGGGTGCTCCCATAGCGGACCTGCAATACCATGCAGTGTAAGGGAAATACAGATGTCAGTCATTGCTTGCCATCTCTGACCAGGTATGCAGGATGCTATGCAGGCAGCAAAGGTTTGACTTACATGGGACTGATGTCAGCTCCGCCCACTTGCGGCAAACGAGTGGAATTGTCTGGTGCCGCTGGTGAAACGGGAGCCAGCCGAACACTCGAATCAGCAATTCGCGCGATAGTTTGTTAACATTGTAAACAGCATCCTGTCCTGATGACAGCTCGCGGCCTTCGCCGCGTGATTTTTTGCTTTCGGACATGGCTTCTGTTTATCTACTAGTCAGCGTACAGGTTTTATGACATGTCCAGGAGGACAAATGCTGTCTGCTCATGTGAAACTGCCTGCTGCTGAGCTGCATGCTTGCGTCAACTTGCACAACCTCTCCCTCGCCAAAAACAGATCACTGGAGTGCCGACGAGGGTCACCCCACAGGCTGAACGTGAGCCTAAGCAGTCTGGAATCCGCAGCCTAAGCAGTCTATAATGTTCTCAAGCAGACGCAGTACAGTCACAACGGCCGCCTGCGCATCTACCTGCGCGGCTGGCGCTTGTCTTACGTATGCGTGCCTTTCAGGATTTCAGGAGGGGCAGTTTTCAGGGCCATTTCACAAATGCCTTCGAAGAAGCCTTCGAACTTCCACAACTGATGACTTCTCCTCCATACCTGCCTCCATACGCTCCATGAACTAAAAATCCACAGGTCGGTATAGTACTTTGCATTGCCAGTTCGAGAGCTTTGCAGATAGTCGTGAGGCAGCATCAAGCAACACCTGTAAGATCCGGTCACCACTGATAGGACTCGGTGATCCAAGACCTTGTATGGCCACAAGTTTGCCTCATTTCAGACTTTCGTCAACATTCACGAGCCGCCGCTCACATCGCGGCTCCCAAGCAGCAGGTAGAACAGCAGTACAGAGTGAAACATTTGATCCCTGAGAGTGCCAGCGAGCCAGTGTGCACGACCGTGTGTGTATTGCAGGTAGGGTATCTGCTTGTCGGAAGTGTTTGTCACAAGTGAAGGTCGCACGGAAGCCCCACAAACATAGCAGGCTGTCTCATCACAGCACAGCGGGTAACAAGACCGGTCAGAAGGTTAGCTTTACGTCGTACCATCTTGCTTTACCTGTAATGAAAGTTTGCACTGAGAGCATTCACACTCATTCCCCATCTGATTTTACTAGGAGACTGCAGACGGCCCTTTAGAAGCTGTGAAGAGCAGATTTGATCATGATCTGCCAGCAGTGCCTTCAAGAGTCCAAAGTACTGGCACAAGGTACAGTAGGGTTCAAATTGCCACAGTACTGAAGAGCCAGTGCTGACAGAACTGAACAAAACTTCACCGTCCCTGCAGGGTTGCTATCTCCTTGCTGCAAGCATACAAGGACTTTATCAGTCCTTTGCTACCCTCAGTATGCCGTTTTCAACCTTCCTGCTCCACCTACAGTGTGGAAGCTTACCAACAATTTGGTGCTTGCAAAGGCACATTGCTTATGGTTTGGCGGTTGTTGAGATGCAACCCATTCAGGGGCGGGTATCAAGGCCAGTACGACCCTCCATCTTGGCCTCCTGTAGGTTTGGGAGCTGTTTTTAAAGACTGAAGACACATTGGTCTTTGCTATAATTTCCAATGAAGTTTTATAAGACTGTGGTGAACGTAGATGTGCATTACATTGACTGTGCATCTTGTAGGCCTTTGTTGCCTTCACCTGGCCCCCTGTTATGCTACAGCATGGATTTCTTGTTCAATTTGCTTCAGCGACGGTTGCATGTATGTGGTACAGTGCTGAATGATCAATGTATGCCCAACAAGTGTTGGGACATGTATGTTACGTACGTATGTTGGCTACCCTTGTTGGCGCGTATGATCTAATCTCATGAGACTATGCTCAAAGTCAGCTTGTATTTCAGCGTACCAAACATGTTGTTGGA
>JAABUO010010130.1_pt1 | contig 10475 bp, 18 predicted proteins | sample 5559291 | NCBI WGS metagenome assembly JAABUO01 (sample SAMN10711878, study PRJNA513372) | rock metagenome | isolation source: Antarctica rocks | place: Antarctica: Victoria Land, Finger Mt sud
GGTGGGGCGTGCCGGAGGCAGGAAACACGCTCGATGGGCTGCTGCAGGTTCTGCCTGGTGCGCATGTGCGCGGAGGCCAGCGGCCTGAGTGCGCTGAAGCTATTACCAGAGAGCCATGGGGGTCAGAGCGGTTGCCCATGCGCTGGCCGTCACCCTCTTCTGAGCCCTTGACTTTTGCATCCGCGTAAAACAGGCACGCGTGCTGGCCATGCATGCACTACGCAGGTCATCATGAAAGCGAAAGAGTGCACTGAGCCAGTGTGAGCGTCGTCAAGTAATCTTGGGCTGAGTCAGGCTCGTGCCCGCTTGCAGGTGGACGACATCGAGGGCGAAGAGCTGTGAGCTGTGCCAGTGGCGGCTTAGATGCGAGCTTGCTGCCCTGCACAGCAGCGCAATGTTTTATACAGCCTTCTTCTTTTCTGGGCGGTGACCTGCATGCGCCTAGCCTAGCCTGTCTAGCAGTCAAGCAGAATAGGATGCATATCATTACATGCGACCTGCAGGAGAGGTTTCATGACACTATGTAACGGGCAAACTCCTACAGGTGGCAGCTAGACCATGTAGTCCCGACTGCGCACTTCGACCTGCGCGACCCATTTTGATCGGCGCGTGTGCTTCCACTGGTCAAACCTGCAGCCATTGCGGCCGAGGGACAACCTGACAAAGGGCGCATCCACTCAGACAGTGCGCACCTGGCGCCAGGGGCCCCACCTTGAAAGGGCGGAGCGGGCGCGTCTGAACGCCCTAGAGTGAGTTCCAGCCATGTTAGACAGTGCACGAGCTAGTGCAGGATGGGAGGAGCATGCGCATGTAGGCATGCTTGCGCGCGCTGCAAGCCCAGGGTCTCCTGGTCCGGCATGCCACCCTGCACTGCTGTTCTGGCTAGCGCACTGAGTCATGGCTGTGAGTCAATCCAGACCGGCCAGACGCGCCCACTCCTAGCGTGCAGTGCCTGGCGCCAGGTGCGCAGCGTGTGGCTGGTTGCGGCCATTGCCGCATTGTACCTCGGCCATAATGGCGGCAAGTTTGACCAGAGGAAGCACGCGCGCCGCCGGAGCGGGTCGCACTAGTCTAGGTTCGCGATGGGGTCAATGTGGTCTACCTGCCACCCATAAGAGTTTGCTCATGACAAATTTTCATAAAAACCTGCCCTGCTGGTGCATCATAAACGTTGGCATGTCGCACATACGCAAACCCAGAGCCTACAGAGGCTTGCAATCGAGCACGGCGCCTGGCTATCACCTGCCGTATGCGGAGTGTAGCCCGCTGCAGGACCTTGCGTGCCGCATCCGTGAAGCCGCCCCGGGTGCTGGGCACGCTGCCAGGGCATCTGGGCATGCCTAGCGTTGGTGCGGCTTCCGCAGCGCCGCTTGTGGAGGCGTAGAAGTGCAGCATGATGCACTTGCACGGAGCCTCCGGCAGCGGCAGCTCTACATCCGGCATTACGTCCTCCTGCGCGCGTTGGTAACTCTTCAGGCACCGCATGGATGTGCAGCATGGGCGCCTGCGCAGGCAGCATGTCCGAATGCAGAGCCGGAGCGGGCAGCTGGGCAGACTGGCGCAGCATGCTGACAAAAGCACGTGCTAGAGCAGCTGCGGAAGGCGCACCTGCTGGGGTGGTGGCTGTGCGGCAGCCTCTCGCACGGGAGGCTCGCTGAGACGGTCATCACGCTGGACACGCTCGTTGAGGCTTTTAGCGATGCCAGGGCGTGCGCACAGCTGTACAACGTTCCAAACTGCGCCAACCCAGCCCGGCAGGCCAGCCATGGGAAGACTCCCCTGAGCTGGACCCGTAGCGCAACATGCCTGTCGCCTCTTGGGCATGCGTTTGCATGCGCTCTGGCTTCAGCTCTGGGACATCCTCCCACTGCTGGCCTGCCGGGCTGCCTGGCGCAACTGGAGCATTGTACACCGCCAAGCCTGCCATGGCGTCGCTAAGAGCTTCAGTGCACATGTCCAGGTTGACAACCATGTCAGTGACCTCGTCCGAGAGGCTGCTAGAAAGCCACCACCCCAGCAGGTGGTGCCACCACGATTGGTCCAACACGCTGACAAACGCAAGTGTTATAGCTGCCGCGAACGGCACAGCTCGCGCAGCGCAACCATGCTTACATCAGTGGTGGGGTCCCTAGCGGCCTGTGCGCTCTAAGAATGTGTTAGACAATGCTGCATGCGGATGCAGATGTAGCATGGGCACTGCTGCGACACATGAGTGTGCTGTGCATGCAGAGCAAAGGTACAGATGCCGAGACCATGTTCATTGTTGCTAGCGGCGCACATACAGGCGCACCTGCAGCACATGCCGCTTGCAACATGACGACTCACACCTTAAGCTAGTGCTGCCCTGCGCTGTCACGTGCTGGCTGCACAGCTTTGGGCAGGCCCGCCATCAAGGATCAGAGGCGATGGCAGAACAGCCAGAGCGCATAAGCAAGTGAAGAGCAGCACTTCATCGACACGCGTAAACATATGTATGGCCGTGATCCATGCGCTTCGCAGGTCGCTTGCTGCCAAGGGGCGCGCGGACAAGATCAATGCCAATGGCAGCGCGCCGGTGCGGGGTGCGAAGAGAGCCGCGCCTTCCCGGCCTTGCTGCAGAACGCGGGCTTCCCGCTCGACGGGGGATTCTAGAGGGCAGTAAGTCCGAGTACAGTATTACACCAGACAGTAACGACGAATAAGCGGCCTTACTCACTGCCCTCTGGGGCGAATTCCCCGTCACGCGGAAAGCCCGCAGTCTGCAGACTGGCCCAGAAGGCGGAGCTCTCCTCGTACCCCGCACCGACGCGAACGGCGCTGTCATTCGCATTAAACACGCCCGGGCGCCCCTGTGGCAGCAGGCTACTCACAAAGCGCGTGGATGACGGCCATAATGGGCCGCTGGCCGGATATGCAAGAACAAGGCTCAGACACTCCAGGTTCGTATGTTCAGCCGCAGCCTCAGAGGCCGGGCAGAGCAGTATGCTGCAAGCGCATAGAGTCAGGTTGTGCTGGCGCGGGAAATATGCCAGGTCGCCCGGGGCCTTGCCACAGTAATGCCCCCAATCTTCATTTCACCCGCAGCAGCCTTGGGCGCAGCTGCTGAAGCGCGGCGAGCACGCTCACCTCATTAAGGCAGGGCGCGCCGACCGCGGGCAGGTCCGCAAACGGTAGCTCGCTGCGCGGCATGCCGGCCATGTGGTGCAGGTGGCGGCCGAGGCAGCGCAGCTGCGACAGCCGCCTCAGGGACATGGGCAGCATGCGCAGGCTCGGGCACATGGCCATGCGCAGGCTGGTGAGCAACACCAGTGTGTCCATGCCTGGCAGCACGCCCTCGCCGTTGCCCGCAACCACGCAGCGACAAACTCCAGGCGCATGAGCCCGGCATGCACGCCCACCCCGACACGCAATGCAGGCCGTGGAGCGCGCACAGGCTCAAGGCGCGTAAGTGCGGCTTCTGCAGTGCAGCGTTGGAGGCGTAGAACTGCGACATGATGCGGTTGCGCGGAGCCTCCGGCAGCAGCGGCTCTACATCCTCCTGTGCGCGATGTAAATTCCAGCAAGCGCATGCATGTGCAGCATGGGCACCTGCGCAGGCAGCATGTCCTGACAGCAGAGCCAGACAGGACCTGTGGCGGGCGTGGCAGACGGGAGCAACATGCTGACAAGAGCAAGTGTTAGAGCGGCCGTGAGCGGCGCACCCCTCGCGCAGCACAACCGTATGTACATCAGTGGCGGGGTCCCTAGCCGCCTGTGCGCTCCAAGGATAACGTCAGACAATGCCGCATGCCGATGCAGATGAAGCATGGGAAGCACTGCTGCAGCATGTGAGTGGGCTGTGCATGCAGAGCAAAAGCAGAGCTGCCGAGAGCGTGAACATTGTTGCCAGCTGCGCACATACAGGCGCACCTGCAGCACGTGCTGCTCGCAACATAATGACTCACACTCTGTGCTAGTGCCGCCCTGCCCTGTCACGTGCTGGCTGCACAGCTATGGCTAGGTAAGCTATCAAGAAGCAGGCGCAATGGCAAGTGCCAGAGCGCACGCAAGTGGACGACCAGCAATTCATTGACATGCGTTCTTGCATGTTCTTCAAGGTGCGCTGGTGCGCTGGTCGCCGGCAGCTCTTGCGCTTGCTTGTCAGCGTGCAGCTCCCACATGTTCACTTCTTCACTTCTTCACTTGTTGACTGGGAGCTGCACCCTGACCAAGCAAGCGCAAGTGCCGTCGGCAACGAAGCACCTCAATAAACGTCCGAATACGCGTGTCAAGAGCTGCTGCTTGTCTAATCGCATGCGCTCTGGCAGTTCTGCCATCGCGTCTTCACTTAATTGCTTGCCTGCCCGCAGCTGTGCAGACAGCACGTGAAAGCGCAGGGCACTAGCTCAAGGCGTGAGTCATTTATTGCAAGCAGCCTGCTTGCTGGTCAGGACTTGGCCAGTCTATGCACTATAGCAGGCAACACAACGCAGGAAGGTGCTGCAACGTAAGTATTCGATGTAACCACATGTGTCTTGGACTGGGCAAGCATGCAGCCCTGTGGCAGGGTCTGACATGCAGGCATTGCCCAAGGCGAGGACTTTTGCTGCAGAAGTTTTCAGCTGCTGACGACTGACGATGAGCCCACGCAGGCGCTGCTCAGGTCACTTGCCCTCATAGACTGCATGCAAGCCTCAGACCTGCAATTGCCTTGTCTTCAGCCTGCAGCAATTGCCTTGTTTTCAGCCTGCAGCAAGAGGGAAAGCTTCATGTGTGAGGCTGTGAGTTCCTGCTGAGTTCCTGCTGAGCGCCTGGGCATGTGTGTTCAATAAGAAAGCGTGCTGCCGGACTAGCTGCCAGGCGTCGCGCCGCAACGTCCGATTACAATCCCAGCTCCGGGTGCGCCCAGGCTGCCCTATTGGCAGCGCTGGGCTCCGACAAATGCTATGTTTTGTTTCGGGGAAGCGAGCATAGACAGAGTGGCGCCTGTAAGTTTGTGCAAGTGTGTTGCTTGCTGTGTCCAGCAGTCGCCAGGCGCAAGAAAGAAGTAATCTTAGTTGTCTGACAGGGCTCAGCAAGCTGCGCCTCTCCCTGCATGAGCAGCGCACATATGCAGGGCGCTCTGCTGTTACGATTGGAATAGCTCAAATGATCTGCATGCCTGCTTTTGCTGTAGTGTTCGATGCGCGTTGTTGTGTTGTGGCAGGATGAGCATGCATAGCTCGGTCCCAGCCGTCCCCGCTTGCTATCTGGCAGCGAGCTGCGACGCGCCTGGGCCTTATCACATCAGAGACTCGGCCAGATCCTACATCAGCTGTAGCTTTGGTCAGAAGGCCGCGCATGCAGCCTATTGAGCGATACGACACGAACAGGGGCGGATGGCTCCTCTTCACATGGCATGCTACAGCACTGTGCCCGCGTGCAGGTTGGGCGCCGTGACATCTTTGAGCTCGTCCTTGCGGCTGAACCAACTTCCTGAGGTGTGAGGAGCTTGGCCATGTCCTGCGTCTGCATAAGTGACACCAGCATGCATGAGTGACACCAGCATGCATGCCCTGGAGGTAACTGAACTGCTCAGGACTTCTGCTGGGTCCCTTCCTGCCTTCTTGTCAGCACTCACGGATCACTTCATATGTCCTTACGAACTGTTACCAGCACATTCCCAGGCGACCAGGTTGATGCTCCAGCAGAAGCACTTTCTGCTGCAGCAACTCTGCGGGTACGCGCCGGCTGCCGCAGGGCATGTACATTAGCCCGAGGCATGTACGTGAGCTGCCGGCATGTACCTAGAGGCCAGCCGCAACAGAAAGGCTTCTGTTGGAGCATCAAAACGGTTGCGGTATACGCTTGTTGCGACCGCCTGAACCTGCTGAGGACAATTCTTGAGATTTGTTAGTCGACCACTGAGGCCACATAGATGCCATGCTTGTGGCCTGGTGTGATGCGCCCAGGTCCGCTTGACCTCCTCCGGCTTGACTTCCTTGAGAAGCCCTGGACAAGCCTTTCTGGAGTGAAGTGCGCGCGACCTCGCCAAATGCATTGTGAACGCGCTGCAGCAGCAAGGTGGGCTCCCGTTGTCCCCATCATGTACAAGCACTTTGCATCGTGCCCCAGGGCTGCGTTACGCGCGGTGTGCCCGCTGTGCAATCCCTAGTTTGCCTTGTTATCATTTCTTGCAGCCTCACTGCCAGCATGCCAGTCCACTGGCTGCTCGGCATTGCAGGCGCTGCTCGGCACTGCAGGCACCTGACACGCACCCACATCGCTCCTCAAGCGCGACAGGCACGCCTGGTGAGGCTGGCGTTCGGCGGCGGCTCCAAGTACCGGGCGCTGCCATCAAATGCATCAGTGACCTGGACGTGTACGGCGTGGATGGCACGCAGCTGCCAGCCTTGCTCCAAATTCTTGCCCGCACTGACGGCCACTGATGACCTCGTCCTGGCCCAGACGACGACGACGCACTAAAGGCCGTCCGCACCTGGCTGGCCGAGGCCGCTGGAGTCATAGGGCACTGCTCGTGCCTGCAGCGGCTGGAGGTGCGGATGCCATTTGGCGCGTTGTCGTTGTCCTGGGCAAGGACGAGGTCATCCTTGGCCGTCGCTGCGGTCACGAATCCGAGCAAGGCTGGCAGCTGCCTGGCATCCTAGCCATTGCCATAGACAACCAAGCCGCGGTCGCGCTTGATGGCGGCGCCCTGTACCTGGAGCCACGGCGGGCGCCAGCCTCATCAGGCGTGCCTGCAACGACGGAAGAGTGGTGTAGGTGCATGTCAGGAGGTGCCTGCAGCGCAGAGCATTGGCGAGGCCAGCGCGCAGTTCGGTCCAGAAGGGCTTGTCAGTGGCTTCATTTAATGGCCTGGGCGCATGACACAGGTCATGAGCACAGTGTCTGTGGGCCTACGGGCTTATGTACATGCCCTGCCCTGCGGCAGCCGGCGCGCACATGCGGACTTGATGCGGCAGAAAGGCGTCTGTTAGAACATAAGAAGGTCGCAGTCTAGATTGCATGGAGGCTGGTGAGTATAGATGAGTTGACCAGATGCTGTCCTCGTGGTGTAGTCATGCGTCCAAGCTGATCAAGGAAGCAACGGACAAGCCGGCCTGGACTGGACTGCGCGCCGGCCTTGCCGAAAGCACTCTGCCTGCCCTGCGCTGCACTGCGAGCGCACTGTCATGCCGGTAGAGGAGGATGATGTGTAAGAAAAAGCAGTGAATAATGTGAAGCATGAAGGGAATGTAAGCACTGCTCGCAGTCCACTTACAGCACCAGCATGTGTGGGGTATGTTCTCTTCAAGGTGCGCAGAGTCTGCATGCACGCAAAAAAATGTCAGCCACCAAGCAGCTGCGGGGATAACAGGCCGCCTGCAGACTGGCGCCATTGAAAGCAACGGACGGACACACGCTGCTTCATGCAGCACCCAGCGGCAAGGCGCCGAGGGCGGTGACACACAAAAGAATGTAGGCGCGCGACTGGTGATACACTCAAGCACCCTGAGGCAAGATGAGGAGCCCGATACGCTTACAAGACGGCGACCGTAACATGGCTCGTCCGCACGCAGTACTGCGTGACAGAGCCGACAAGGAACCGCATCATGCGGCCTTTGTTGTGCGCCGCCATCGCTATCAGCGTCGCGTGCAGCTCGTCAGCCTTGACGCAGATGGAGTGGCCTATGCTGTTGCAGTCGCCGCCGGCGCCCGGCACGATGGCCACATGGTACAAGCCCTGCGCGTGTGTGGTCCGGACTCGCGCGGCACTGCGGGCGGCAGCCAGCCAGCAGCGTCAGCGCCTCACACGCAGGCGGCCAGTGGCGCACCCCTGCCCGCTCAATTGCAGGCACAAAGCGCTCCTTGATCATGGTTTGCGCGTGCCCAACCTGTGCACGTAGTAAAACCACTCCGTCAGCCCTGGTGCTCAAGCACAACCTGGGAAGCAAGCGCGCCCGGTCGGCAGAAGGGAGATGCTGAGCGAGCGTTCACGCGTTGCTCAGGGCCTCCACCACAGCGGGCCGCGCCTGCAGGCCACGGTGGTGTTCGGGCGGCAGGTCCTCCTCGGACGCGGAGAAGTGTTCCAGCGAGCGGGACATGTCATGGGTCACCACGTGAAACAGGTGGATGACATCGCCTGCACGACACTGCGTCAGCAGCGGTCTCAGTGAACTGGGGGAGCAGGGGCGGCGCGCAGCACGCGGCGCGCCTGGCCGGTACACGTTGTCCAGCACCCACTGCACACATCGCTCGCAGTCCTGCGCGCACCAAGCTTTTCAAGAGCGCAGCGGGTGCATGCTGCACTTGGACGTGAAGGTTAGAGGTGAAGTACAGCTCGGGCTGCCGCGCATGCGCATGGTTATAGAAACCAGCGGGCATCACCTCCGCATCGTCTACTGGGACCAACAGGTTGCGGCCCTCCACGCCTGCTGTTGCTGCCATAACAAGCTCAGCGGCCCATCGCTCCGGCGCCTGTGTGTCTGCCGCAGGCGCCCAGGTGCTGGGCAGCCGCTCACAGCAGCCGCCAAGACAACGGACACTTGCACAGCAGCAAGCGCACTGTATTTGCCTGCTGGTGAAGGACCTGCCCGAGCCTTGTTCCTTGTCGACGGCCCCGAGGCCTCTCTCTGCAGGCACACCCTTGAACCTACTTAGCCCTTCAAGGAAAGCAAATACCAAGCATGATGCAAGCTACACTTACAAGCTTGCCGCGTGGTCAGGCACCTTTGCTAGCCTGAAAACCGCTGTTGGTTCCAACAGCGGTTCCACAAGGCACTTTTCTTATTAGTTCTGGGGGAGGTTGCCTTGCGGTTGCTACTGCGAAGCACTGCGACTCACTGCAGCACCGAGCAAGCGTCACCAGCGCGGCCGTTGTTGCAACATCGCCGAGAAGTCTGGCGAAGCGACTCCGGGCGCTGCCCGGCAACGCTGCGGACGCGGCCCACGTGATGGCATCGTTCGCGGCCTCCACCTCTGCGGCCGCGGGCGCCGCCGGGCCACCCGGCCTGCCCTGGTGCCGCGCCCTGGCCACCGTGCCGCGCTCGCCCCGAGCCAGGCGCCGCCTAGAGGAATATTGTTAGATGGTGGAGCCGCTGCTGCACGGCAGCCTGGTTGTGCCGCGCCGTCATGTGTGCTGTGGTACCGCCTCGCGCACCACGCCCTGACGCGCGCGCCTGCTCCGCGGTGTCCTGTGGTGTATGGTGTGGCACCGCCTCGCGCGCCAAGTCCGGACGTGCACGCCTGCTCAGCGCTGCCCTGTGGTGTATGCTGTGGCACTGCCTCGCGCACCACGCCCTGATGCGCACGCCTGCTCCGCGGTGCCCTGTGGTGTATGCTGTGACGCCGCATCGTGCGCGACGTCCTGACGCGCGCGCCCGCCCCGCGGCGCGCCAGGTATGTGCGGTACACGCGCTGGAAGCCGACCTCGCGCCCCGAGGCCGTCGCGGCCGAGCAGAAGCTGCTGGCGCTGTGCCGCGCGCGGCTGGAGGTCCGCGACGTGCCGGTTGGCGCCGGGCCGCAGGACTTCATGCACACGATCAGCGGCGGCGCGCCGGGCAGCCCGCCGCTGGTGCTGGTGCCGGGCTACGGCGCCGGCGCGGGCTTTTTCTTCCGCAACCTGGACGGCCTGGCCAGGTTCTTCCGCGTGCACGCGGTCGACCTGCTGGGCACGGGCATGTCAGGCCGGCCGCGCTGGGCGGCGCGCACGCGCGAGGAGGCCGAGGACTTCTTCCTGGGCGGCCTGGCCGCCTGGCGGTCCGCGCTCGGCCTGGAGCGCGAGCGCATGGTGCTCGTGGGGCACAGCCTGGGCGGTGCGCCGTGCGCAGCGGGCGCCGCCCGTATGCGCTTCCGTCCTGTGCGGCGGCGCTGGCAAATGGTGTTTGCAACTGCTTGTTATGTACTTCCTGGCATACCGCGCTCGGCCGCGTGAGGCCGTCACACCCGGGAGCGTGAGCGCAGGGTGCTTGTGGGGCTCAGGCTGTGGAGTGCATGTCCTGGTCCAGCCGGGAAGTGCCTCTTGTGCTGTTCTGAGTCTGGCCTGGACAGCGCACCCAGCTTCGTTTCAGGCGCATCTGTTTGGGCGCAGCCACTGTATGACAGCGTCTTTTTTGCGCGAACATGTGGCTGCGCGCGCAAGCGATGCAGCACCTCGCTGCCCGGCCTGCATCGTGGCAGCATACCCGGCACCCGCACGTTGTCCGGCCCCCCACCGCCTGGCCTGTCCCGTCACAGGGTACCTGGCGGCGCAGTACGCGCTGAAGCACCCAGAGCATGTCGAGCACCTGGTCCTCGTCTGCCCAGCCGGCGTGGTGCGCTGCTTGGGCTCCCCGCTGCATACCTGCTGCACAATGCCATGCGTGCTGTCCACCCGCGCCGCTGACGTGCCCAGCAACATTGTTCTATACCTGCTGACTGTAGTGTGTGTTATAGGAGCTGTATGCAGAGCTGTCATGGCCTTTGCAAGGTCCCCGCCTGCTGACACAGTCTGACGTGGCAGCTGAGCGTGAGCGGGCGCGCCGCTCGCTGTGAGCAGC
>JAABUO010010131.1_pt1 | contig 10474 bp, 14 predicted proteins | sample 5559291 | NCBI WGS metagenome assembly JAABUO01 (sample SAMN10711878, study PRJNA513372) | rock metagenome | isolation source: Antarctica rocks | place: Antarctica: Victoria Land, Finger Mt sud
ACAACTGCATGCAGCGATGAATGGCACTTGGCTGCTGCCTTGATAGAGTGAAATTGACATACATAGTCTGCAAACAGCAAGTATGTCAATTTAGTTGTCTGTACAGGTGTGGTGGGAAATACACCTCTGCTCAAGCCTTACGACTGTTTTCAATACTACAGCTCTGCAATGCTAGACTCAATGCAGGGTGCCATGCACGGGTCCTTTCAAATGTTGCGGACAGACTCTGCAAGTCAACAGGAATTTGATGCAAACATTCGACCGTTTAGGCTGATTGCTTCTAGGTAAGTGCAAATATCCTTTTGTGCAGAAATGCAAAGTCAGGCCTGCAGACATGCATGCTGCCGCCACATGTTGCGTACCAAGGGCCCAGAAGACATCTGTCAGCTCAGCTGATTGGAATTTTAGTCGTTCTGCTGACAACGCAGATACGCATCACACTCTGTTACAGCATCTCAAATTGATATCTCGTGGATTGCTCATGATCATGGCTGGACATTCTATGCCGATGATTGACATTCTGCTGAGTGACAAACGTGGACAGCATATTCCACACCCTCACCCAGCATGGGTGCGACAAGATCAACATGAAAATACATGCAGTAATATTCTTTAACATATTCATGACCGCAATCTATCAAGTACAAATCATGGCAGGATGTATAAGTCATGAGACATGTGCACAAAGTACAGCAACAGCAACTGCACAACACTGAATGCAAATTGCGTATTGATGTGTCAAGACACTGCTTTTTGCAGAGCTGCAGCATGCATGATGCTATTTTGATTGATGACCAAATACATCCTGATGATCGATATCGCCTAAGAGTACACCTTGCCGCTGCTGTTTTCTTAGCTCCCTGCGCTGTCTGTAAGCCTCTTGTCTCTTTCTGCGTCTCTCTTCCATCTGACTCTTGGCATCCACCTGAGGCTGTGCAGCCTGTACGCTTTCTGTGGCATCTGAACAAATGTCAAATGGATCCGCAGTAGTCCACAATGGCTCATCTGCAGTTGCACAAGACAGTGAATTGACAGCAGAGTGTAGTCAATAGCAATTGGGAGATGTTGCAATGGTCCAGTCAGCGAGCTAATTGTACATGACTTTACCTTGCTGAGTGGCAGCACCGGTGCCTTCAGACTGCTTTTGTGAAGGCAGCTTCCTACCAGTTGTTGAAGGTAAGCTGGTTGAAGCAGCACCAGTGGCAATGCGTGGTGGCTTGACAGACAGTTCATTGACTTGCCTGTGAAGCACAGGATTTCAGGTGTGGCGAGCTTTCAACAGCTGGTGCAGGAGCTATCATTTTCTCACTTGAGGTGACGGCTGTTTTCATCCTTAGCTTTGACAATTGCTGTGGCTTCCGCTCCCAGTGGAGTGGGCAAGTCCATGATGCGGTGTAGGCATGACTCAGATGTAGATGTTCTGTCAAACGCGTTGTAGCACAGGAACATACCTATGGAAGCTGCGGGGACGCTGCATGCAGCCATCACACGATAAACAGGGAACCACTCTTGGCGCAAGGACAGTTTGCATAATGCCAGCCCAGGCAAATGCAAGTGCAAAAAGGGCAAATTCTGGACGCTACGTATGAGGTTGGACAGAGATAATACCGTCTGCCAAGTACAGAGCCAACAAGCCATCCCCCCACACCACCTACTGTTAGTTCGATGGCAGGTAACTTGCTCAGCTCTGTAAGCAACACCGTTGGTAGCGATGTGCATACTCTTTGTAGACCCGCTGTTGGAATGCACCTTGCAAGATCCGACAGGGTTTCGGCAAGCTGCTAACGAAGGTCTCATGCACATTTACCTTTACAGCAATCTCGAATGGCGATTACATCTTCCGGATGAGGACGATAGTTGTACCGCAATATATTATGAGAGATCTCCTGTGAGAAGCGCAAGCATATGTGAGGGTACTCTCGGAAGACCTAGGGAAGCTTGATGACAGTACCTTGAAGACATCCGTGACATTCACATCTGGGCTACGGGAGGGCTCCATGCCGTAGTGCTTCGACTTAGTGCTCAGACACAGCTCGACATGGAATCGATACTGAGGCAAGCGTTACATCTTTTGGCCTAGTTACAACTTGCCAGCAATACTTGCCAGCAGTACTTGTAGGATCGCTTCGAGGCGGACGAGAGGTATCTTCCATACAGGCGTGCTTGATGCTAGGCTAAGCAACCTTCGCGCTGACTTCCGAGCTCGGCCAAAGAATCAGACGGTCGCTCTACCGATTAGCTCGAGCACCTCGAAATTGGGCAGACGCGGCCGACCTCGGCAAATCGTTGCCTGCAACACCTCTGCAATCATGCCTGCTTTGCGTCCTGATGCTGAACCGGTACGCTGACAGGAACCTTGTTGTGGCTTATAATTCGTCAGTCCAGTGGCTATAGCGCTTTCCCCTACGGGCGTGAAATTTCGTGCGTAAAGCATAGAACGACAGCACGGTATTCAGTGACATGCGACGCGCCTTCCTCTTGCCTCTGATACCAATGCTTGCCTCCCTCGCAGGTGGTCTCAGACAGCACAAGCAACAAACTTGGCTATGTAGTCTTGCCAGGCAATGAGTCGATCTTGATGGCTGAAGCTATGGCAAGGCGAAGCTGGTGGAGAACTGTGGAGAAAGGGTCACCCAACAACTTCTGGTGGGGTGGCAACGGGCAGAGATTTGGCTGGCCAGACTTTCAAAAAGGTAAAAGCAGCAAGGGCACGGCACAGCATGGCCACACTTCAGCAGTCGAGCATTCGAAAAAACAAGCATTCCCACTGATGAAGGGGTGAAGAGACAGATAGTCAACCAAGTGGAGGGTCACTCAGAGATCTGCACCAAAACAAGACTAGCTGAAAATCTGCGTAGGTATGCAAATGACCAAAAGCTTGACTGCTGTTGGGTGCCAGAGACCTTTGTGGTGTCAGCCGGCTACAACGAAGGTAAAAGCCTGGACTTGCTCTAACTGACCAACGATGTTTGGGCAACTGATGCTTGCCAGCTGCCCAGCGCAGCTTGTCCTGATCGTGTTGGCTCAACACAGATGTCGGACTGCTAGTTGCTATGGCTCTTACGTTGCATCAGATGAAACCACATTTGCTGCAGGCTAGGCTTGACCCATAAATGTCAATGTCAGCAACCAGCCATTGTATGACTGCTTAGTGATGCAGGTGGCAAGCTGAACCTCCTGAAGAAGACATATGCCAGGCTGCAGGAGCTGGAAGGTACATCAGTATGTGCTGAGCTTAGTTACGCTCTTACTTTGCATGCCTAGTCACAAGCAAGCAATCCAACTGGTCCTCAGTCTGTTGAACATGCTGTGTCAGGTGCTGCTGCCTCGTTATGTCATTGAGGCAATGGCAATAATTGTTGCACACTTCTCTCATTTGTTCAGCGCAAGTAGCTGGCTGACATGGCTTGTACTGTGTACCAGGGCCTGTGTGGATTGTCAAACCTGCCTCCAGAAACCGAGGCAATGGCATTCAAGTCTTTGGATCCTTTCAAGATATAGAGACCCACCTGCGCAATGCCAAGTGAGTCCTTCATATGAGCTTTCAAAGCTTTCAAAGCTCGTTGCAGAGAGCGCCACCTTTTTCCTGGTGATAGTCAATTACAATGATGCGTTATGTGTTTTCCCCGATGCATACAGTGGCCAGATGCACATGTAGGTGAAGCACCAGGTAAGCCGCATTCACAGCTGCAGCCAGAGGCATACATACCTCAGCTCAATTGTGAAGCCATTCTGGTGTAAAATGTATTCCTGCCAGTTACTGTTTTTTGGCAAACATCAAGTTCTGTTTGTATAAGTCTTTTGGAAGATTTCTGACGCAACATATGGTGCATGAGCTAATCCCTGTGATACTTGCAGGACTGGCTCGCAGTGGGTGGTCCAGAAATACATTGAGCAGCCGCTGCTGATTGATGGTCGCAAGTTTGACATCCGCTCATACTGCCTCATCACACCCGACCACAAAATCCATATGTACAAGCACAGCTACATCCGCACCAGCAGCACGGCCTTTGACCTGAGCAATCTGGAGGACAGGCAAGTGACTCATTGTATTGTGTTCTTGTTCATCTTGCACCAGCTCACCATCAATGTGCAAGTAATACTTGTCTTGAAGGCCATGGTCTGAAGGCATAGATGTCTACTCTAGCTCAGCTGGAGTTGGTGAGAGTTGAGGTTGTCTTTTGCACATGCAGGTCATCTCACCTGACGAATGATGCTGTGCAAGAGAAGTTTGAGCACTACGGCACCTTTGAAGACTCCAACAAGCTGTCCATGGAGGCTTTCCAGGAGCTCTTTGCAGGCCAGGTGCATCAACGTGAATGTATCGCCACAATGCAGCACATGCCATGACTTCATGCAAGGTTGTGCTGCCTTCTGCAGCCCTGTCCGCTCAGTATGCTTGCTTGAACCTGTGTCATAATGCTTTTGGTGAAAGCAGGCAGGCATGCATGCACGCACACACATTGCCTCAGAGGCTCCTTATCAAAAGATTGTGCCCAGAACCACAATAGCTGTGTCCTCAAGTGCTTATGTTTTATTTTGTGTTGTTCAGTTCAGTGTTGAGGATGATTTAGTCCCTCAGATGCGAGCATGTGCCACTCATGCTTTTAGTGCGGTGTTGAACAAGCTGAATCCCATGAGGCGGCAGCACTGCTTTGAGCTCTTTGGCTTGGACTTCATGGTGGACGCTCGCCATAAGGTACCCTCCTCTGTTGTGCAGTACTGCCAGTTGGCTATGACACAGCTATGATGTATGGTGCCTGCTGGATGTGTCAAGCATGCTATGCATCTGTTTATGGCCCAGACCGACAGCAATCTGCCTGCGTAACTGCCTGAATATGGGCATCACATGGATGCCGTTACATTTGTCTACCCTGCCCCGGCTACTGACAAAAGGCCTGTCCATCAGGTTCACAAAGCTGCAGACTGACTGAGCAAGAACATCAGGTTCCTGCTGGCACGCTTCTACATAGTGTATGCTGTCGTTGTTTGCAGGTGTACTTGATAGAGGTCAACACTAGTCCAGCATTGTACAGGCATGGTCAGGTGCTGACAGACTTGCTGCCTGTGCTCATTGAGGAGGTGGTTCAAAAGGTGAGACGACATCCTGAATCTTCTTGGTATAGCTCTGCTGAAAACAGACACTTATGGGGTGCTGAACATTGCGCAGTGCACAGCAACATTCGATACCTGGGCATTTATACCATGCCTTTGCGTCCCTGTCAAGGCAGCATTGCTCCAGAGTGAAAGAGCATTGGCATTTGAATGGCAGCATTTGTTCACTCAAGTATGCGATTCCTTTGTTTGAACTGAGCATGCAGTGACAGCAGGCCCTTCCTTCTGCAGGCTATTGACCCCTGCTTCCCACCCCCAACTGCTGAGGCAGCAGCCACCATTGAGCCTCTGACCGGCTTTGATGTGCTCATAGACACTCCCAGTGGCCGCAACATGCGACGGACAATTAGTGGCAGCGGCAGAGGTGCATACAACAGCACCATTGCAGCTGCTGCCAGGACTGTGAGGAAGACTAACAGCAACAACGGCAACCCTGAGAATGTTGCTGCGAGCATGGCTGTTGGAAGGACAAACAGCAACAGCAGTGGCAGCAGCAGCAATGCAGCTCTGGCCACTGGCTTAAGCAGTGGTTTTGAGAATGCCGCAGTAGCAGCGGTGGATAGATCACTACAGCGCACAAATAGGACCAATGCTGATGATAGCAAGGTGGTCAGCAGTGCAGCCCCTGTAGAAGCTGCAGACTTACTGAAGCGTGACACCAGCCTGAGCAAACAGCTGCTCAAGACTGCCAGCACAAATGCAGCCTCTGTATATCAGCAGAATCTGGTCATCAGGACCATGAGGAAAACTAACAGTGGCTTAGGTGCCAATAGAGCGGCGTTCAAGGTGTGATTTGGAGCTGCTGGCTCTGTCTCAGCAGGCAAAGTCACCTTCATGTCAGTTGGTCAGCCTGTGCTGCGGTGATGATGTCTGGTGTTTGTGCGCTCTTGCTGTCAGCATTCAGTGAGCAAATGCTGATGAAGCATGACGACTGCTCAGCTGTGCCGATCTGCACAGCCTGTCTCCCGGTTCATGGCTTTTTGTAAGAACGTGTAGCAAGCGTGCTCAGTTGTTAAATCCCTAAAGGCAAGCCAATATGGGCTGTCAAGTCTGCATGTTTTGACAAATCCGCTGCATATCAGGAACATTCCTCAGCGATGCTGCTTGGATTGCGTCGCGTTCCTTCCACATCAGCCAAGCATAGCATGCTTGCGCGAAGGCTGAGACCATCGGACAAAATTGCAAATTGAATCAAAATCTACGTTTGTTACCTGGGATGGCATAAATCCCGGCTGAAGGTGTTGACTCTGAGCCTTGAATGGTCGCCCCTGGCTCGACCTCCGCATCATTGTATCATTGCCCTGTGCATCTGCTGCAAATTTTTGGGCGTCGACAGCCCTGCTATTTGATCTTACAGACACCGTAAGTCGGCCTTGGTCCCGAGCGTGTCACCAGCCTTGTCGGCAAAGCATGCATATAAACGGACGGTGTCGTCGTTGCTGCATAGCGCTGTCGGTCGGTGCTTGTCTGAGCAGATAGCCCACCGGCGCATATAGCGACATTTACATCTACTGCTCGAGTAGCCCAAGCCGTGCCCTACCAGTGTCTGTATTGACACCGAAGATATGATCAGCAGTAGTGCACCAGCTTCGTTGCTCTCGGCCCATCTACGCTGCATCGATGGCCGATCAGCTTGCGTCTTCCGCCCAGCCGCATTCAAAGTGTCGCACCGGCCGACTAGGCACATATCCCGGAAAATAACAGTATCTCCTTCGTGTGCGGTCAACAAGGACGAGGGCCAATTGACAGTTCAGTCCCCTGGTGCCGCTCTTAAACGCCTACAAACACGCCTGCTAGGTGGCCAAAATGGTGCGCCATCATCTTTGGGATCGTGCTGCTCTGGTTGGACAACTTACTATTGTCCTGCTACTTTGTCACAGCTTTTCAAGCTGTACTTCTTCTGCAGACAGCTTAGCTCCCCAGGATGCGCCGCAAGATGACAGCGCACCTGACTGGCGGTTAGTGGTCGGGCTCTGTGCTGCTGTCTCGCTCATATGCTCCATTGACAGAGCGTCCATCTCTGTTGCCATTGTGCCCATGGCTGAGCAGTATGGCTGGTCAGACTCTGCTAAAGGTGCCATCAGCAGTTCCTTCTTCGCAGGCTACACCATCACCAACCTAATAGGTACGAGCAACTCTTTAAAACACATGCACAAGCTGGTTCAGAACCATCATGCAATCTTTCAGTGTACCATTTTGTGCTGCTGCTTTCTTTGTAGTGTGATGTCTGCTGTTGCACTTTCAATGTTTTGATTGCAATGGAGTGCATGCTACATGTGGTCAGCTGTGGCAAAATCATGACTTGCAGGCGGCTATGTTGCTACAAAGTATTCTTCAAAGATAGTTCTTGGTGCCGGTGTGGTCCTGTGGTCTTTGTTCACAATCTTTACCCCCACAGCAGCAGATCTGGGCTTCATGTTGATACCTCTCTGCATATCCAGAAGCATTATGGGAGCTGGGGAGGGAGTGGCATTTCCTGCCATCTCCAACTTGTTCTCCAAGTGAGCATCACATAACAGACTGTGCAGCATGGTTTCCAGTGGTTTATAGAGTGACAGTGCATGGGACACACAAGTTAATTGAGTCAAGTCCGTGATCCCACCCAGCATGTGTGTGTCCATGTCTTGCTGCTGCTTTCTACAGCTGCACATCATAGCATCACTGCATCACAGCCACTTTGCACATGACTAGATAGCACATGGGGTCCATACATTGCATGTCTATATACTTACACTTTTAGTCCCCAATCATGGTATGCTGCGTTCTGGCTGCTTGCCAGCCTGTATTGCAGTCATCAGGGCGTCTGAACCTTCAATGATGATGTGATTTGTGACTGCAGCTGGGTGCCTGTCAGCAGCAAATCACGCTCTCTGGGGCTAGCATACTCAGCAGGCCAGGTTGGCAACATAGTGGCCCTTGTCACCTCGCCACTGCTCATCAACAACTTCGGCTGGAAGTCTGCCTTTTGGGTGTACGGCACCCTGGGGTTAACCTGGATGCTGGCATGGGTACCCCTGGTGCCTGACCAACCCCCCAACAAGACCAAGGCTTTACAAGGAGGTGTGTCACTGCATCACACATCTGTCAACTGTGCATGTAGTGATGCACGGTATCACTGTAAGGTTGGAGATGCCCTTCTCTGACTTTCTTTGAGGCCTGCTGAAGAAGTGCGGAGCAGATCCAGGTATGGCTGCCATGCATGTGCTGTCTGCATGAGGGCAGCCCTAGATGCATGCATGCATGCATGCAATGTGTGCTCAGTGTTTGGTTATCGGTGGCTATACCACCTTTGGCAAGTGTACATCTCATGTCTAGCTTCACACGGCATGTGTGTTTGTTTGCAACCAGGCAGCGGCAATGTTGAGGTCAGCAGCAAGGCTGAAAAGGGTGTGGAGTCGCTGAGTGATGTGCCGTGGAAACGCTTTCTGAAGAGTAAGGCGCTGTGGGGCCTGATAGCAGTGCATTGCTCCTTTGGAGTTGGGCCCTTGGTCTGCCTCTCTTGGCTTCCCAGCTACTACTCTGATGTAAGCCTGTCTCATATCCTCCTTGCCTACCAGTCCTGCATGTTTGTGAAGCAGTGCAGCTTTTCTAAAATTCTGGCACTGCCACACTGCTTGCTTTGCCGCCCAGTGTAAGCAGCATTCTGACATTCTGGCACTGCCACACTGCTCGCTTTGCCGCCCAGTGTAAGCAGCAATACGGCGGATTGTGAACAGCCTATGCTGCCCTACACAGCAAGTAGGTGCTGTGCATTGGCTTGTTTATATCCATTGGCTACTTTTGCACTGGGACTGCAGCCCTCTGCATCTGCTCCTGTAGCAGCACCAGATTAGGCAGAATACAGACAGAAGATCAGACATGGTGCACACTGATGTTACAGGAATGGGGGCTTGATGTTCAGAAGTCTTCCTTCTTGAGTGGGCTGCCCTGGGCGCTGTCTTTTGCCTTGGCCAATCTGGCAGGCTGGAGCGCAGACACCCTCATCAACAAAAAGATCCTGAGCATCACAAACACACGCAAGCTCATGCAGGGCATTGCCAGCATGGGCCCTGCCACCTGCCTCACTGCCCTGGCCTTGCAACCTAGTGGTCCAGGTAGGATGAACCCTTTGTGCACCTGCTCTCCCTGTTGCTGCTGCCTGGACTGCTTTGTCAGCCTTTCTTCTGCACCTGAGCAAACTCTCGGATGCAACTTTGTGTGTGCTAGGTAAGCTCTGCACCATGTATGTTGCTGTTGCTTCTGATTGTGCTTCTGCAGGCTCTTCTGCTGCAGCTCTTTGACTCACAACAGCTTGGATAAGGAGGTTGCTACGTTGCCGTCGTCGACACATACAATGTGTCAAAGACTGACATTGTATATCACATTTGGTGCAGATGGGGGATCTTTGGTGGTATCAGCAGGCTTACTTACAGGAACGCTGGCCATCGGGGGCTTTCAAGCAGCTGGATACGGCAGCAATCACCAGGACTTATCACCCAAGTACTCCGGCATCCTGTTTGGCCTCTCCAATGCCTCTGCCAGCTCGGCAGGTGCCATAGCAGTGTTCATCACAGGTAGGATGCATGGCGACACTTTTCAAGGAGCGTGTCCATTCAAAGAATGATGTGGCTGTCTCACGTTCCACTTGAGTTGCAGAACTGTGAACTCTGTCTGATTGAGGCAGGTGGCAACATTGCAATGTGAAGCTCACAAGGCTGTCTTTCTTTTGCCGAAGGCTGTCTTCTGTGGTGGTTTTTGTCTTAGTAGCAGCTTGCATCGAGGGGCCAGAGGCATCAATGCATATTTGTCAATTGCAGGAGTTCTGTTGGACAAGACTGACTCCTGGTCTGTCATCTTTGGAACAGTGGCTGTTGTGTATGCCCTGGGTTTTGCGGGTTTTGCGGCATTGGGTTCTGGCGAGCTTCAGAACTATGACGACTGACAGCATCACATCAGACAAAAGTAAACCATGCTGGCAAACAGCAATTTTGTGAACAATATCTGCGTCAATGACTCAAGTGTACAGTAGTTGCATTCGTTTGAGCTTTTTTGGGGTGACAGTCTTGTTGACATGCAGTAAACCTAAGTGACAGTACTGCATGACATTGTCAGCTTCAGTCAACAGATCTACCAGCCAATCTTTTCTAGGGTGTTGGTTGGCATCGGTTTTGCCAATAAAGTCGAATCAGAGTTGAATCCAGCTTTTTGTGAGTGTCATACTGATGTGTATTATCATATCTGCAATACTCATAGCAGCGTGGACGTGCTTGTTTGGAGGTCAGTTTGGGTTGCCATGACAAAGTACGGCATCAGTATGGGACAGCATATCTGTGACGGTTGTTACAATGCTGGTGGCACTACAGACTGCGTGACCGCGAGG
>JAABUO010010132.1_pt1 | contig 10474 bp, 14 predicted proteins | sample 5559291 | NCBI WGS metagenome assembly JAABUO01 (sample SAMN10711878, study PRJNA513372) | rock metagenome | isolation source: Antarctica rocks | place: Antarctica: Victoria Land, Finger Mt sud
TCGCGCTCACCGCCGTGATGCGAAAGATCATCGTCATCAGCAACGCTATGCTGCGCCAAACCGCAATCAGGAACGACCGCGTAACAACATGCGATCTGAGTTGATGACGGCTCCCTCGGCCCACCGCCGCGCAACCCGCAATTCGTCGGCGGTCAGGGCGGGCGTGCGGTCGTAGCGCGAGAGGTCGATCCTGCTCGCGTGGGGTGCCGATGCGGTGCCGCTCGCGGCGTCCATTCAGGGTGCTTCGAGGAAGGAGGCGCCCAGCTTGGCGTCGAGCTGGTCAACGGACTGCGCCATCTTGGCCAACAGGTCGTTGCCGGACAGGTGGACGTAAAGCGCCGAGGTCTGGACGTTGCGATGCCCGGCATAGGTCGCGATGTCGTGCAGTCGCCAACCCGAGCGGGCAAGATGCGTCAGCCGGAGATGGCGCAAGGTGTGGGTGCTGAAGCCCGCGACGCCAGCCTGGCGAGCAAGGCGCTCGACCACCTTGCTCCAGCTCCACTTCGTCAGGGGCTGCCGGGAGTTGCGGTCGGACTCCGACAAGAACATCGGGCCGGGCCGCATGTCCAAGACCCGGCGGCGGTCGAGGTAGTGAACCGCGCCGGGTTTCCCGGAGGCCATTTGGTTTGGGTCAGGCGGCCAAGGCTTGCACCTTGGTCTGGTCATAGTAACGCGCTTCGGCCTCGGCGGGAGGCACGTTTCCGGTCGGTTCGAGCAGCCGGCGGTTGTTGAACCAGTCCACCCATTCGAGCGTGGCGAACTCGACCGCCTCGAAGGAGCGCCACGGACCGCGCCGATGGATCACCTCGGCCTTGAACAGACCGTTGATGGTCTCGGCGAGAGCATTGTCGTAGCTGTCGCCGACGCTGCCGACGGACGGCTCGACGCCCGCCTCGGCGAGTCGTTCCGTATAGCGAAGCGCGAGGTATTGCCCCCCGCGATCCGAATGGTGAATGAGCCCACCGCTCTGGACTGGACGGCGCTCGTGCAGGGCTTGCTCCAGGGCTTCGAGCACAAAGCCGGCGTGAGCGGTCCGGCAGACCCGCCAGCCGACGATGCGGCGAGCAAAGGCGTCGATGACGAAGGCGACGTAGACGAACCCGGACCATGTCGCGACATAGGTGAAGTCGCTGACCCACAAGGCGTTCGGGCGCGGAGCCTTGAACTGACGATTGACCTTGTCGAGCGGGCAAGCGGCAGCCGGGTCGGGAACAGTGGTGCGGACTTTCCGGCCCCGGACGATGCCTTGCAGTCCCATCGTCCGCATCAGGCGCGCCGCCGTGCAACGGGCGGCCACGATCCCTTCGCGGACAAGCTGCCGCCAGACCTTGCGCACGCCATAGACGCAGAAGTTCGTCTCGAACACACGTCGGATCTCGACCATCAGCGCTGCGTCGCTCCGGGCTCGTGCCGACCGCCTGCCGGGATCGGCACGCCGCGCGGCATGGGCATGGTAGGTCGACGGGGCGATCGGCAGCACCCTGCAGATCGGCTCGACCCCGTAGGCCTCTCGATGGTCGTCGATGAAGGCGATCATGTCCGTGACGGGCGGTCGAGCTCCGCCATGGCAAAATACCCGCTTGCCTTGCGCAGAATCTCGTTGGCCTGGCGCAGCTCGCGGTTCTCGCGCTCCAGCGCGCGGAGGCGCTCACGCTCGTCAGTGCTCGGGCCAGCGCGCACGCCTCGGTCACGCTCGGCCTGGCGCATCCAATTGCGCAGCGTCTCGCCCGAGCAGCCGATCTTGGCCGCGATCGAGTTGATCGCAGCCCACTGCGAGGCGTGCTCGCCCTGGTGGTCCAGGACCATCCGTACCGCGCGCTCGCGCACTTCAGGGGAATAGGGTGGGGTTCGCTTCGTCATGGCTCCATCCTCTCAAGAGTTGGAGCCTCCGCAAAACCCGGCGCGGCTCAGTAGAAGGCCAGCGCAGGCGCTGCAGCGACGGCGTAGCAGACCATCCTTGAGCGGCTGCCCTTGCTGGTCTCGGCGCGGATGGTCAGGAGGCGGTGGGGCGACGTCGAGGTCGGAGACGCGCAGGCCCACCAGCTCCTCGCGGCGCAGGGCGCCATAGTAAGCCAGCGCGAACATCAGCCGGTTACGCAGGCCCTCGCGGGCCACCTCCGCCAGCACACGCGCCCAGTCCGGATCGGACGGGATGCGCGGCAGTAGCGTCAGCCGGCGGACCAGCCGATAATGGAGCCGGAGTGGTCGTGTTCATGCCCCGGCGCGGAAAGCGGACGGCCACGCGGCACGGGATTACGCCGCCGCAGGCCCTGGTAGACCAGGTGGTCGTACCAGAGGCGCACGGCGGTGACGCGCTGTTGCAGAGTGGCGTTGCTGACAGCGGGGCGGGCGGGAAGAAAATCGGTGGGCTCACCGCGAAGGTGGCGGACGAAGAGGGAGACGTGTTCCAAGGTCGCGGCAGCGGCGTCGATGCCGAGGGCGCGGCAGAAGCGGAGACACCGATCGAGGCCGCGGCCGTAAGCGTCGACAGTGGCCGGCAAGCGTCCCAGGTTGTCGATCAGCGTGAGCCACGACCGGCCTTGCGGCTCGGCGGCGACCAGCGGGTAACGCGACCAGGCAGGAGCATGCATCGCGCCCTCCGCAGTGGCAGGACAGCCGCCGGCAAGGGGCATTCCACTTAACTTACGAGATGCTCTGGTCGTCGTCGCCGACGCAAAAGATCTCGGCGTGGTCGGCGGCCAGCAGCCAGAGCCAGGTGAACTGGGCTCTGTTCACGTCCTGGAACTCGTCGGGCAGCAGGGCGTCGAAGCGCCCTGCCGAGCGCCGCCGATACGTCTCGTTCCGCTGCATGGCCCGCGCCGGCCAGAGCAGCAGATCCCCGAAATCGGCGGCGTTGGCGTCGCGCAGCGTGCGTTGATAGCTGGCGTAGATCTGAGCGATGGCGCGCAGGCCAGTCACGTCGATCGGCGTGCCGGTCTGGTCGGCCTCGGCGATTATCGCCTCGATCCGGGCGGGCGCTTCGTCCGGCGTGATGAGCGCATCCTTGAAGCTGGAGATGCGGTTGCAGATCACCTTCAGCGGGTCGCGCCCCATCGCCACGCTCTCGTCGCCGCCGGCGAGGCTGAGCGCTTTCAGGACGCGCTTGACGACGTGCCGGCTGTCGTCGGCGTCGAGGATGTCGAAGCCCGGGCGTAGTCCCGCGACTTCGCGCTCGATGCGCAGCTGCCGTGCGCCGAGCCCGTGAAACGTGCCGATCCAGCGCGGCGCTGCGATCTCCCCCAGGCTGGCGCGGATGCGAGAACTCGTCTCGGCGGCCGCCTTGTTGGTGAATGTCACGGCGAGGATGCGGCCGGCCGGAATGCGCCGGACCGCGATCCTGTGGCCCACCGCGGCGGTCAGGGTCTTGGTCTTGCCGGTGCCAGCACCCGCCAGGACAAGCACGGGATCCTGCCTGGTAGCAGCGTCCAGCTGAGAGGGAGTGAGCCCGTCCAGCACGGACGCGGCAGGAAGCTCGGCGGGGTCACTGCACGTCGACATGGCAGTTGCATCCGTGACAGATGAGGAGCTCTTCGTCGGTGGTGAACAGGGTGAAGTCGGCGTCGAAATCCCAGGCGCCGTCGGGATCGCGCTCGCCGTCGACCACCACGCCTTCCACCGCCTGAGAACCGTCATGCGCTCGGCGAAGACGAACGTGTCGGTCAGGCTGCTGCCGGTTAGGGGGACGCGACATCGCGCCCGTTGCCCCGGCGGCAGTTTTGAGAAGCTGGCAGCGAGGGAATTGATGGTGCGTTCGCGTTCGACCGCGGGGGCGAGATCGCCGGCGCACTCGATCGGACCATCAACCCGGGTCAGCTCGCGCAGCTTGGCCAGGAACAGCGACGCGGCTAGTTTGGCCGGCCAGGGCTCCCATGGCTGAAAACCGTCGAGGCGTGGCAGTGGATCGTCCATGATGGGTGCCAACCCGATGCCGAGCGTAGCGCTCAGCTCCTCGCGCGACCAGCCGGCGACGTGCAGCGCCTCCGAGGCTGCCGCCAGCCGGTCGGCGCGCTTGTGCAGCACGTGGTCGTCGCCCTTCCAGGCAGCGCGTAGCGGGTCTCGATCGCGGCGCGGAGCCTTGCATCGAGGGTCTCGAAATCGGCGCTGAGATGCGGCTTTACGGGGGCGATCGGGTCGAAGCTGAGAAAGCCTTCGGAGCCGTCGTGGAGCAGCTCGCGCAGCGCTTCGCCTGGGCTGAGCGGCTGGTGCGGCTGCCTCTGCTGGCGCAGCACCAGGACCGGCAGGCTGTGCTGGGCGACCGACAGCGGCAGGTCCCAGCGCGAGTGGCCGCCCCAGCGATAGGTCCGCGACAAGCGGATCGCCAGGTCGCGGTCCTCAGAGCTGTTCGGGCTTGGGTCGAGAAGGCCGAGGCGCTTGCCCGATTTCAGCAGCACCCAGGCGCGATCCGGCCTCATGACCCCCTTTCCTGCTTTAGCACGTGGTTCCAGTCGACGCCGATCGTGGGGATCAAGCGCGCGAACGCGATGCCTGCCGATGCGGCAAGCTCCGCATGGCGCGCCGCATATCGCTCGCCGGCGGCGTTCGCGTCCGCGGCGCTGGCCAGCAGCGCGTCCGGAAGGTGGGCGATGCCCGCAAGCACCCGCTCGATCGCCTGCACGGTGCCGGGCCCCATCCCGCCGCCGGTCGCGAGATAGGCCGTGTCGGGGCGGATGCCCTCCAGGGCGGCCACGCTCAGGGCGTCGATCGGCGCCTCGGTCAGCACGATGCGGGGCTTCAGTCCCGGGCCGCCTGGCAGCTCGAACAGCGTCTTGTTGCCGCCGCGAACGGAACCTTTGAAGTCGGGGCCGCGGATCTCGATGTGGCTGACCACACCGTCGCCGTCCCGGTGCGCGAACCAGGCGCTCTCATAAGGGCCTTCGCGAACGGCCTCGGCCGCTGCCGCCGCGTCGAGCACGTCTGGCGTGAGGCAACGAGCGTCGGCGAGATAGCTCCAGGCCGGCGTGCCTCGGCGCAGCCGCGGGCGGGCCGCCCATCGCTCCGAAAGCGGTCTGTCCGGGCGGTTGCGCGCGGGAGCGCGGAGGGCTTTCGGGTAGGTAGGGCTGACACCCACGAAGGGGCGCAGGACTTGCCGCACCTGGCCAAAGTTCAGGCTCGGGTCGAGGAACTGCACCAGGTCGAACACGTCGCCCTTGGCGCTGCTCAGCGGGTCCCACCAGCCGCGGCCGTCGTGGTTGACGATCACCACTTTGCCCTCGCCCCGGCGATATTTCAGCGCCCGGCGCGTGCTTTCCTTGCGGTCCAGGTTCCATGCCGGCGGCAGCCGCTCCAGCACGGCGGCACAGCTCACGCCGGTCCTCAACAGCTCCAACTCGGCGTCCCGGCCCACCATCGCCCGATGCTCCCGCTTGCGATCGGCGGGGGTCCGGGCCGGCCCGTGCCGGGCCATCCTCTCCACCTCGCCGCCATGCGGCCCGAAAACCGCGAAGCGGAGGCGGGGCAAGGGCGCGAGCCCCAGCGCGCGGGCGCGATGGTTACGCTCGCGAGGCGCGCGTGCGCGCCGATCCCTTGCGGCGCCTCCAGCGCAAGCGGTAGCTCCCATCCCCTCCCCTCCTCGGCTGCTCGCCGCCATCGTCGGCGGCGGCTTTGCGAACGGGGCGGGCGATTTCCGTGCGAATGGCGCAATGCCGTTTGCGAACGGAGAGACCCATGGACTTGCGTGAACTCACATACGGCCCCTCTGGCGTTCGATCGGCACAGATCGTTTGGAGCGGCACAGTGGTACCGCGGCGCGCGAGTGGGGACGGAAGGATGCACTTCAGACGGTGCGGTGGAGCCGGATGGGTCCAGCCGAAGTCGCCACATCGGCGAGCGTCAAAACACGCCGCTGTTGAGGAATGCGACCGTACGCGGAACCAAGCCTTAGACCCCGCGAGCTTGCTCCAGATCCGATGTTCGTAGAGCCGCCGGGCTCGGATGGAGCCCCTCGAGTTGGAGGATCACGCAGGCCGCGGCGAGCGCCTCCGGTGGAACTGTCGCCGAGCGTCGGCCAAGCGGGAACGGCCGCGGCTATCGAAATTGCTAGCCGCACGGAAGCAGGTGCTTCCGATACACCGCCGAAGTTCACCTCGAGCGGGATCGGTCCTTTGTCCGAGAGCGCGATGTCCCAGCTTTGCGTGCGGGTCTCCAGCAGCAGCGCGGCTTCCTTCACTAGCTCGGTCAGCTGCGTCCAGTCAGGAATGGGTGTGCCCACCACTGTCGACCGGTATCGGGATGAGGGCGTTCACCACCATCTCCGCTCCGGTGCCCTGGACGACCCGGGTGATCTGGCCGGGCTCGAGTTCGATCGCTGACGCGCATCGACCACAGGCGGGCGCCAAACAGCTTCGCGAGATGAGGGTGAGGTCGGAGGCGGCGCTGGATGACATAGCCGGCGTGCCGGGCCGTCAGGTTTGGGCGAGGTCTTCAGGGGATGCTGCCTGCCCGTCGGACAGCAGCACTCGGCCGGTCGCCTCGTCGTAGCGGTCCAGACGGACGACCGAGAGACTGTATTTGCCGTCGATCGGCTTTGCGAACAGCGGGCAGAAGGAGGAGTCACGCAGGAAGACGGTCATCGCCGCCTTGTCGGCCAGCACCCTCGCTCCGGGCGCCCTTCTCCCGGCTTTCGTCAGCGCCAGCAGCTCCAGTCTCGGAAGGCCGGCGCCGGCCATGATGGTGTGAAACAGCAGCTTGTCGGCCGCGGCGGCATACCAGCCGGTGTTGCTGCAGGCGGGGTTGGTGCCCCCGCCCTGCCCCGGATTGGGCGTTGCTGGTTCGGGTCAGGCGCGCTCCGGCCGTTGCCGCCGCCCATCACCTCGCCTTAGGTTCGGCTCATGAACTTGACCCTGCCTTATCCCCGACGACATCGCCCAGCGGCTCAGCGAAGCCGGCGGTGACATGAGCCGCCGGGCGCTCGAGGCCTTCGGTCTCGCCGAGTACCGCGCGGAGCGGTTGACGCGCCCGGAGCTGTGTCGCCTGCTTCAACTCGAAACAGGTACCTGGAATGCCGCAATGGTCGGCGGTGCTGTCTACGTCGCGGCCGTGATATTCGTCATGATGGTTCTTCCCTCCGTTGACGAGGTGCCCGCTGGATTCTCGGCAGACACGCTTTGGAGGTTCCGCCTTGCCTCGATCGGCATTCACACGGTCGTCTGGACAGCGATTGGTCTCACATTCGGAGCGCTGACGGAAACGCCAGCTGCTGGCCCTGGCTCGGCATGTGATTCGCCCGCGTGTCACCGGGGCGGCGTAAGCAAAGCCGTTTACACGCTCCACCAGCTCGTCTTTCCCGCCATAATCCAGGCGGTATCCTTCGCGCGCCCGTGGTCGAGCGTGCGGGCAGCCGCGCCGGCTCGGCGAGGTCCATGGGTATAGTGCAGCGCCACCCCGTCCCGGTGCCACATTAGCCCGATATAGGCTCCGTACCGGTCATGTGCGGCGTCGCCTAGTCCAGCGTTCAAACGCTGAACGACGGCCGTCCTCTGGCTAGACGACACGGTGCGAAAGAGCGTCGATAAGTGGGCAGGTTGCCTGCTTGCCGGAATCGCATTGGCGAACGGCAAGGGCCAGAGTGCGCGCCATCGATCGCAAGTCAGCGATCCTGGCGCGTATATCAGTCAAATGCCCAGCGACCAGCGTGCGCACCTCCGCGCAGGCTTCGCCGCCTGACGCGGCCAGTTCCAACAATGCGCGCACTTGGTCGAGGGTAAACCCCAGTTCACGCGCCCGGCGCACAAAGACCAGCCGTCCGACATCACCGGCAGCATAATGGCGATACCGGCCACGCCGCCGCGCCTGCGGCAGAACGCCACCTTTTCGTAGAAGCGGATGGTCTCGATGGCGCAGCTCGTTCGTCGGGAGAATTCGCCGATTGGCATGGCGTCGGCCGTCATCGAACCTGCCTTCCGATTGTGCTTGAGTCTGTAGCCACTACAGACCGTAGGGTGCGTCCGACGTGGTGGCAAGGAGAGCAACCCATGAGTTCAACCAAGACCGGCGCGCCTGGTCCGCCGCTCCGCGATACCGGCGCGACGTTGCTGACTTTGGGAGGGGTGGTTGCGGCATTCGGCGTGGCTTCCTGCTGCGGCCTGCCATTCCTGCTCGCGACTCTCGGCGTCAGTTCGGCCTGGCTGGGTGGAATCGCCTTAGTGGCTGCGCCGCACAGACCCCTCCTTCTCTGGGTTGGTGCGCTCTGCCTTGCGGCCGTTGCGCTCCTGCTCTGGCGACGCCAGTCGGCTGCGGTCTGCGTTCCAGGGGTGGCTTGCTCCAGGCCGGCCGTGCGTAGCCTAACGGCCGCAGGCCTGGTCGTCGGCATGGCCCTGCTGACGATCGGCTATCTGTATGCGTGAGACTTCCGTGATCGCGAACTCCACGATCACCTGCCCGCGCTGCGGTTTCGCGGCAACCGAGATGATGCCGACAGACGCCTGCCAGTTCTTCTACGACTGCAGGGGCTGCGGTACGTTGCTGCGCCCTAAGCCCGGCGATTGCTGCGTGTTCTGCTCATTTGGAACAGTGCCATGCCCGCCGATCCAGGAAAGCCGCGGGCGAACTCCTTGCTGTGCACCAGGATAGCTATGCCTATCACCCTGAGCCACAAACGCTATTGCGACACATTCTCATTCGCAGTAAGCGACTGGTAGCCGCCCGTTGGGTCGGGGGCTGTGATCAGGGAGGCGAAGGTGAACCACACCCCCGACTTTGAGGAGAGCAAGCACCGTCCGATGCCGGGCAGCGAGTTGCTCTGGTCGATGCGGACGTGGGTGACCGGCACCTGCCGAGAGGTGCCGGTCGAAGCGCAGATCAGAGCCGTTCTTGAGACGATTGCCGCACCCCCTGCAGCAGACATGCTGTTCGGTTTCATGTGGGCTATCGGACACGGCACGCTGGGCAAGCTCACCATCGCCAGCGTGTGCGAACCTCGGATCGGCCCGGACGAGCGCCTTCTGCTCGATGTCCTGGCGCTCTACCAGGACGAGCGCAACCTGGAAGCCATGATGCTGCTCCGGTCGATATTGCCGCCCTTGGCGGCGTTGGCCGCCCGTGACAGTGCCGAACGGCTTGCAACGATCTTGGGGGCATCCGGCCCTGGCTTGCCTTGCCGCGGTTGCCGACCATGCAACACGTCGCCCTCGTTGCGGACGATGCCGGGCCGTCGCCGGCAAGGCTGCATTGATCGTGCTTCCGTCATGAAGGCGAGCGTCAAACCGCCAGACACATCGGTGAGTGTGCCCTCGCTCACGCCCGGTGCGCCGGCACGAGCCGTCAGCAGCAGCGATCTTCTGGCTGGGCGTCGGGTGCTGGTGATCCGGCATGGTCCCGAGGAATACCGCCTTCAGGTCACCCGAAGCGGAAGACTGCTTCTGACGAAATGAGGCGCATCCGCGCTTCTCATAGCCAGCCACCCGCGCCCTCTCTGACGCGAGGCAGCCAGCCACTCATCCGGTCCGCGCCGCGGACCATGACGAAGGACTGGCCATGCCCCTCAGATACACCCAGTTTGCCGCCGCCTCACTGGTGGCATTGATGGCGACATCAGTCCTCGATGCGGCGTCGAGCCCCGTCCTGGCCGCCGACGATCCGCCTCAGCCATCGGCGGTGAACGCGCCGCAGTTCTCGAACGAGAAACTGCTGCGGCGGATGGAGGCGATGGAGAAACACATGCGCGCGCTGGAAAGCGAGTTGCAACGCAGGGACGGAGCAGTCCGAACGGCAGGACGGGCATCCCCCCGCACGACCGGTGTCGCTGCGCGAAACGTGCCCGCGCCGGAGCGCCTGGCCGCAACGTCAGGGACAGCCGTGCTTCCGGAGGGTGGCCCGGCGGCGACGCCAGCCCAGTTCACTCCGCCAGCCAACCAGTCCGCCGCGCCGAGCCCGCAGGTGAACACCGGGAACAAGGATCTCTTCGGCCTGCTTCCATCACCGGTGGAGGGCCTCAAACTGGGCACCTATGGCGAACTGAAGTTCGGCACGCGGCAAAACCCAGCCGCCAACGGGCAATGGCAGAACGGCTTCGACGCCGCCCGGCTCGTGCTCCTGCCGACCTACCAGTTCACCGACAACATCATCTTCAACGCCGAGATTGAATTCGAGCATGCTGGGTCCGGCTTCGACGCCGATGACAAGCTCCACGGCACGGCGGAGGTCGAGCAAGCCTATGTCGATTTCAGGATCAATCCGCGCATCAACATCCGCTCGCCCGGCATAGACCTAGTGCCGATCGGCTACACCAACCTCTTTCACGAGCCGACGTTGTTCTACAGCGTCAACCGGCCGGAGATTGCCAACAGCATCGTCCCGACGACACTGGCGGTGCCGGCCGCGAGCATCTACGGCAAGATCGTGGACAACCTGAACTATCAGTTCCAGGTGAGCAGCAGCCTGGAAGACTTTGGAGGCGATTTCGATCAACGGACGGACAGCAACCGTGTTCCGCCCTTCCCCACTGGCTACGCGGCCGGCATCAACGGTCTCGACGCGC
>JAABUO010010133.1_pt1 | contig 10474 bp, 16 predicted proteins | sample 5559291 | NCBI WGS metagenome assembly JAABUO01 (sample SAMN10711878, study PRJNA513372) | rock metagenome | isolation source: Antarctica rocks | place: Antarctica: Victoria Land, Finger Mt sud
CTGCAGTTCCCTGTCAAGTACCCTATTGATGCTGCACATGTAGTCTGCAGCAGGCTTGTCAAGACTTAGCCAGCAGCAAATTGGCTCTGGGGCTTTGCTGTCGTGCCTTTCATGCCGTACGCATTCAGCTTGCCTTGACATCCGACAATGGTGGCAAGACCGTTGATGCTGAACTGAAGGTGGTGTGATTGCTGTTGCAGGTGCAAGTGGGGCTTTGGGTGCGCAATGGCCCTGAAGTGGGGCAGGTGCACCGTCTGTATCAGGGGGCATACTGGAACGAGGCCAGCTATGATCTGGACATGCTGCTGCTGCAGCTGTGGATGGCACGCTCTGACCCTGACCAGTAAGCAGCTTATTGCGTTTACAACACTGGCTGTTGAACCCCATGACTGCTGCTTAAAAGATCCTTGGCATGACTCATCATGTAGACAAATGCAGTTGTGGACATGTTAATTCAGACCAAAGACACATCCAAACCCAAACAGTTATGATGATAGGCATCAAACCCAGATTGGAAGCATTGAATCGTCACTGGGCCTGCAAAAAGTAACAGCATTGTATTTAACCAGGTATTTGTGTCACTTGCAGGGTGTTGATTGACTTTGTATGTGCATTTGGAGGCGAGCGCATTGTGCAAGCAGCCTGGCGCAGCAACAGGCAAGCATGTGCCCTGCCACCTTGCCCTGCCCTTAATGGGACAGAGGCAGAGCCTGCTGTGTCCCTGAAAGCCCTGCAGGCGGAGGCTAATGGTAAGAAAGACATCAAGGACGCACTCTCCAAGAGAGCAAGTTTGCCAGGCTCATGGTACATGCGACAATATAGGCAGAGAAGGACGTTTGGATGCACACACAGACTCAACACCTGCATCTTCATCATCAGCTTTGCATGATGCTGCAAGCTCTCTTACTGAGGAAGCGTCAGTCACGTCTGGGGCTGCAGGTACTGCCCCTGGGGATGATCTGGTCCCCAGACATACCTCTGATGCCCCAAGCATGCAAGCTGAAGATGCATCAGTCCCCACAGGTGGCCGTGCTGATGTCAGCCCACAGACTGGAGATGTGCCAGTTCCAACAGAATATGAAGAGGCTGCTGACATGCATCCTGGGGACCCTGTGTCAGAGACGGCATCAGCTGACGAACAGTCAGACAGCGCTGCATCATCTGCACTTGATGCCAGCATCATGGAGGACATGCCACAGGCATGGTGGGGGTTGTTAGGTCCTGATGCAGAGTCAATTCCAGAGCATCAGCTGCAATGCATAGTGCAGGGCATGCGCTTGCTGGTCACAATCCTGAGAGACAACCACACTTGGGAGCCGGTATGCCCTTCCATTCACCATATTTGCTCTGCTTGATGCACAGACATGGGCATAGGCAGACTCATGGGCACCTGACACATCTCATCTCCAACACCTGTGAAAATGCCTTCTGTTGATGTGCCCTTCATCGTTGATTGTTTGTGTGCAAGCACTCAAGTTGAACCCTACAGTACACCTTGCAGGATGCAGAGAAGCAGCTGCGGTGGCACATAGTGCATTGGCTATGTCTGAGCGATTCAACCTATACTGAGCTCACAAATGCCCTGCCCTCCCAGCTTGCTGCACAGCAAGAAGCTCTTGACAAGGTATACAACCTCAGTCACAATCAAAGTCCATACAATACAGGCTCAGCTTCATGTGCTCAATGAGCATGACAACAAGGCACTGTAGTACCTGAGCAGCTGTAACTTGTGCCTCTGCTTGAGGCGTACTCAGGTGAAAGCTGGACACATGACACCCACACCAACAGGCGCTTCTTGTTACAACTGCTTTGTTGGCCACTACCATTGCAGACATGCTTTTATATTGTGGTCTGAATGCTTGATTTGTTTGTCTTGTGTTCTGTGTGACCACATCATCTCAATTGGGATGGCCTGTAGGTGCTGGCAGAGGTAGCAACCTTTGTGACCCCTAACACCTTTGAGAGGGGCCGCTACTGCCTCAAGAAGCAATTCTGGGCAGACTTTGACCCTGGTTTCCCGTACTTCAACCCAGGATCCAGGCAGGCTGCTGTCAACAGGGGCCTGGAACTGAAGCTGTGGAAGCCACATCAGCAGCTGAGAGGGCTGGTTCAGGGGCTGCCCCCTGGCATGGAAGGGCTTCAGGCCTTCACCAACGCGCACTTTGGCAACAGGTGAGGAAGTGCTTGCCTCCAGCGAGTCTCATTTGCTGCCTGGCAATGTGTCCTTTACTGTACGCCAGACGCATCAAACTTTCATGAGCACTGCTCTTTAGTAAAAAAGCAGGCCAATCATGTCAAATTTGACAAAGTATGGCTTCAGGCTTGCAGGCCAATCTTCCCTGCTGTCCCAACTACTTCCAACACACAATTGTGAAGGTTGCATTCTTAAGTGCTAGCCTCTTGTAACACATTTTGTCTTCCATCATGTGCATAGCAAGAGTGATAAGGCCGTCATTGCTTGCTTATTTTCAGCCTCATCCTACCTCTCAAGCTGTCATCACTGAGCCTAGCACCATTCTTGTGACATCTTGCCACCCAGACTCTGCACAGGCAACATTTTTCTGATTCCCATTGCAGGTCTGACACAACCTTGCAAGCATGTACATTTCTGTTCAGGAGGTTGTATGCTGACTCATAAACACGCATGGCTGCAGTCTGGTCAGGGTGTGTTTGTCATACTGTGCTCGCCAGCCAAGTAGTGCTGCTGAAGACCTGGCCCTGGCAGCCCTGAACCTACTGGCCCTCACCATGCCTGCCTCGCCCTCTGCCTCTCCTCAGCCAGGCATGCAGCAGACAGGTCCACCTGTGGTGCCACGAACAGCTCAGCAAGGGTCACCTGCAGTTGCGAAGGATTTTGATAGCTTTGCAGAGCTTGAGGTGAGCCCAATGGGGACATGCAGCTGTCCTGATGGTGAAGGGTTGTGAGGTGCCATGTAGCTGCTGTGACAATGTAGACACAACTGTGAGTGTGCTGGAGTCATGTAAGCAAGCACTTGACAAACATCATCAAGTTGACGCGTCATGTTTTGCGCTTCTTCCTCTGTCATCCTTGACACATGGATGGTGTGGAGTGATATCTTTGCTGTCTGTCTCGGCCTCATGTCAGCAGGCTGGAGTTTGTGTACATTGTGCACAAATAGGTCCAGATACGCTGCTTGACATTTCAGTTGAGTTTTCACTGATGGTGTGCTGCCAGTTGTCTGCATGGACCCCAGAATGCATCTGCCCGCTCAGCGATGCAGATGCAGGCATAACCAGTGGTCTGTTTGCCAATCTGGTCGTTTGCTGCAGGCTCTGTTTGGTCCCAGTGCATCCCAGCATAGCTTTGAGCTGCAAGACTGTGCTGAGCACCTTCACCAGCACATCATCAGCCTGAGACATCAGCATAGTCCCACTCCAGAAGGGCATCAAGCTGGCAGGTCCACCCCACCCATCACTGAACAGGATTCCACTCCAGCAGGGGCTACTGCCGTGATCGAGCCCAAATCAGGCCCTCAATCTACAGGTGCAGATAGTACTGGGAATGCAGCAGCTGCACGGAAAGCTCAAGCGAAGGCCAGGCAGGCTGCCATGATGGCCCGGATGAAACAGCAGCAAGCTCTTTTCAAGGACACAGGCTCAGAAGGCAATGCTGGCAATGCGAATGCTAATAAGGTAATTTGGACTTGAAACCCTTCATCACTGACAACACATCTGGTCTTTGCTCAGCTGCTCCTGGTGCTGAGCTAGCCCATGCTTCATCTTGCACGCACTTCTCAACAATGAACTGTACCTATGTAAGTGCGGACGACGGCATCACATGCATGTGGGCAGTGCTCCTGTGTACATCACAGGATGAGGACATGATGGCCATCGATGAGCAAGGAGCCAGCACGCCCGGCCTTGACACGCCAACAGTGAGGGAGGTAGGTCCAGAGGGTGTGGCAGGGCCCTCAGGCAGGCATGACCAGCAAACAAAGGGGGTGGTGGAAGGGGAGTGCGCATTCTGTGGCAATGGCAATGAGACAGAGCCTTTGGGGTGGGTGGTGAGTCTCCCTGTTCCCACCCTGCATGTGGCTTGTACTAGTGGTCGTCAGGTTTTGTTGATGATATTGCCCTGTTGTTGAAGCAGGAGCAGCAAGTGGCATAGCTGCCAGTCCGTGCAGATGTGATTATAATGTTGCATATTTCAGATATACCGGTCTCATCCTGCGCTGGCCTGTCCTATCCTGCCCCTCTTAACCCCCAGACAGCACTGCCCTGCATTCCTGCACTATGTACTGGAAGAGCAGTCATGGCTGCTCTCTGTTTTGTGGTCTGAGTCAACCACGACCCAAAGCCCAAGAGTTTGATGCAACAGGCACAACTGCACTGCTCAGCCATGCCCAGCTTTGCCCAGACCCCACCGCCTGCCTGGCAGGACACCCCCTGTGATCCTCTGGGACCGCACATCAACCCCAGGGATGTAGGCCTGAGTCTACTGGATGAGCAGGCAGGACCGCATGTGCTGTGCTGCGGCCATATGCTGCATGACACTTGCCTGGCCCGTCACAGGTGACTATGGCGTGACTCTGCTGAGATGTTTCAGCATTGACAGTTGCACGTCGGCATTGTTGCTTGACCTTGGGCTTGTGATTGCGCAGTATCATGCACGGGACAGTATCATTGCTGTCCATCATCAGGCATACAGCATGGGTATACTTCTATGCTGACGCGCGCTGTTCATACTTGACGCAGGGTCATGAAGCCTGTTATAGCAAATGCTGCTAGCAACAAGCACATTCTGAATGCTACCGCAGCTTGTCCCCAATCCTGACAGCCTCTTGACTGTGACCAGGGCTGCCTTGGTCCAGCAGCAGGAGGAAGATGAATTCTCAGAAGGTGTAGACCTGGTGGATCTGCGTGACCACGAATTCTTATGTCCTGTGTGCCGTCGTGTTGGGAACACCCTGCTGCCGGCCCTCACACCCCCATCCCCACCCCTACATCCTTCAGGCTTGCCTCTCCAGGCGGGCTTGCCGCAATCACAAGCTGAGATTCTGCCAAGAAGCAGTGAAGAAGGTGAGCATAGAGCTGAGACTGATTATGTGGATCCCTCTTAAGTGCTACCATGTGCAAACTGTATCACAAGGCCAGCCTGGTTGTGCTCCAGTGTTGTTTCATTGACATGAGGCACATGCCAGCCAGCCAGCCCCTGTCATGTTGCTTGCAAAGAGCTTATGCACTTACCTCTCTCTAGCACACAGGTCACTGTGACAGGATGCAGCCTCCTTTTGCAGCATTGTGTGAGTATTTCTCTGGTGAAGTTGTCAGCGGAGTGCATGGCTGCTGTTGTGCAGGTCATCAAGGTGCAGGCATGGCAGGCCAGCAGGGTGCGGATGCACCTGAAGCAGGGCTGCAGCAGCTGGTGGAAACTGTCCAAGCCTTGACCCAGACTCAGCAACAGAGCCAAGAGGTGTCTGGCACACAGCCTGCCTCAGGTTGGGTTCTTGCGTTTCCAACTTGTCTGGGTGCAAATACTTTTGTTGCAATGATGGGCAACATGCAGTCAGAGATCAGCAGCTTTTTGGGATCCCAAAATTCCACTCTTTCTGGAGAAGCATCCCTGGGACAGTGTAAGTCTATACCAAACAATGCCTGGGGACAGAAAGAAAGATTTCTACATTGGGGAGATATCTTAGCTTTCACAGTTGCAGCAAGTTAGACCTGCTGTGACGTGGATGACATATCTGTACCAGCCTATCCTAGTGCACACTTTGTCACAGTTGCTATACCTGGGGTATTGTTGAGCATGGCATAGCAGGGGGCTTGTAACCAAAGTACTCTCAAAGCCTTACAGCCTGTTGTGTCCTGGGCACACACAACTTTGTTGATTGACTGATCGATTGATGTACATTGCTGTGCAGAGTCTGGGCGACAGGGCATACTTATAAGCCAGATGCAGAGTGACATGAGGCTATGGGGCAGGCGGCAGGCCCTGGCCAATGCCTTTCTGAAGGATGCACGCACTTTGATGCTGACCACTCTGGATGCACTACAGCGTCATGCTGTCAAACAGGCAGCCTCTGCCCAGCAGGCATACACTCAGGCACAGGTGTGACTCAACACCAGCTGCATGTTTTGCTTGTGACCACTGTGATTCCGCCACTATCATGCCAACTTTGAGGGTCTTGTCAAGTCAGGCTTGTATGTTGTGTTCTGCCTGGGAAATCAAGAATGCTTGCATCAACTTGGGGACTTCATGTATGCTGTGAACACCAGCACTGCATGACTGATTGCTGCTTTTCCCGTTGGAATTCTGTCAGGCTCTCACATATATTGTCCTTGCAGAAGCAAGGCAGGATAGATGATGCCCTGACAGATGCGTACCTCAAGCACAGTGCTGCCATGAAGCAGTATCAAACGAAGCGCACGCAGCTGCAGGACATCAGCAAAGGATCATTGCTGTGGTCTGTTTGGGCGCACAATGTTGTGATGTGGGAAGTGCGAGAAAGGTCCAGTTCTGCTCATGCAGGTCCGCTCAACTCTGCTGTATGTAGCTGTATATATATTTGTTGTGACCGCAAGTCAACTCCTCTTCCCGAGCTCCTCTGCATGTTGAACTGAACCAAACAAACAGGCCCCCTCCTGAGTTGATCAACAAGCTGTGTGTGCATATGTTCATGCCGTGACCAACCTTATAGTTCATGTACAACTCGCAGAGTCAGAGGCAGTACGCATTGCACACTGTCGAGGAATGCAGTCCCTTGCAGCACTATGCCTGGCATATGGACCTGGCATTGCTACTGCCCCTGGCCTACCTGCAAACACAGACCTACAAGTTCAGCTGCAGTGGCTCATTGGCATTGATCAGGTGTGCACTTCAGTACCACAGCTCACAAGCATAATATTGCAAGCATGCATCTACATCCTCATCTTCTGCATTTGAGCTCTGTGTTGTGATTGCAAACAGCTCGATTAGCTTGTCAAGGTGACTGTGAAGCTGATGAACACTGGAAAGCTGACGCTCCCCAGCAAACTACACTTTTTGCAGTCACTATGCTCGCATGCAAAGATGCATTCTCTGCAGCTCAATCGTCTGCCACAATTGAGTCATGTCTATGCAGGTGTATGCAACATGTACAGCTGACACCACCTTGTCATGCTCTTTCATGCTCAGTCTTGTTCAGCCCCATCAGCATGCTGATGCAAGCCAGCTGCACAGGAGGTGCATGCCTAACCGCGGAGAAGTCCATCTGTATTCATATTTGTTCAGCAGCGTTTATTGCAGACAGGAGCCAACAGTGTGAACGTGGGTGTGCAGCAGGTACCCCTGGCACAGGCAGTCAGTGCCCTCAGCATGAGCCCCCTTGTGGCGTTGGATGAGAGGGCCTGTGATCGGGGCATACTTCCCTGGAGAAGCATGATGCGCTTCGCATTTCGTGCTGGTGAAGAACACAGAGCCAGAGAAAGAGAAAGGGAGCAGGAAAGAGGTAGGGAAGTGTCAGGGGAAGAGCCAGGGCCAAGTGAAGGGCCAAGTGAAGGGCCAAGTGAATCGGATGAGCAGCTCACTGCTCCAGTCCAAGAAAATGAAGCCCCCCAACCTACGTTGGGGTCACCCACAGGCTCCCCACATGTGAGCACGGCACAGGCAGACTTGGCTGACAGATTAGCTGATACTCCCATGACCGAGACCATGTCATCACATGAACTAGATCAAAGAGCCAGAGGTGCGGCACTCCAGCAACTCAGCGGCAACACAACAAGGTGGGACCAGTTGGTGGCTGATCCATTTGGACTACTCATGCACCTGTTTGCCTCAAGCCTGGCGTCCCAGTGTAGCTCAGGTCAGCAGGCCTGTCCCTGGGATGAGATGAGAGATGGTGGTTGCAGCCCTGGGGATATGGATATGGCCGTTCAGAAGCCTGCAGCACTTTTGCAGGTGCACTTCTGTATTCAGCTGAGGAAGAGTTGCTTGTGCCTGTGGTGTATCTGTACAAGGACAACAAGTCACTCACAGATCAGCAACCAGCTGATGCACAGTATGCCACATGTGCATGTGCACTGCACACCTGCACGTCATGTGAACCTTCAGGATCACACTTCCCTCAAGTTCGCTCCTGCACATTACATTTGATGGTGCGTGTGAAATGGGTGCACTATCAGGTACATACATTCAACAACCCACTTTGTGTCCATGCAGGCTCTGACACAGCTGGTCTACCGTGTTCTAGTTGTGCAAGCTGCCGTTGTCATGAAATACAGCATGAACGCTGACACAGGCTCTCAGAGTATACATGACCTGGCTGAGGCACACTCAGACTCAGACAGCATGCACCCTGCAATGCCTCCACGCCTGTTGCCATTCCTACGGCGTGCTTGCATCTTGCAGCGTCAAGTCTTGAATCGGTCTTTGGTGCAACAGCCAGATGCAGATCTACATTGTGACAAACAGGCAGCCAGCTCCATGGTCAGTCCTGGCTCTTCCGCACAGCTGCAGCCTTTATGCACACTGCATGGCAGACTGTGCCCTCCATAATAATTGGCAGCAACACTAATTTGCACATTGCGTTTCATACAAGCAAACCAGCTTGCCCATGTGGCCATACCATTGCATATGGTTGTCATGCAAGCCAGGATACGCCCAATAAGCAGTATGTGAGCAGCCAGGCAGATCATTCATGCTGTTCTAAAGCCTCATCTAAATCCTGTCACTCATGATCAGTAAGGCAGCTGACTGCGCAACCAGGTGATGGTCATCATGCAGGCATCAAGTATGCTATAGCAAAGGTATAGCTTACTGTGTAGCTGATGTTGGCTAGGACAGTCAGCTACTGCAAAATACATGGTCTGAGGGTCCTCTAGAATTCAGGTACCCAACATTGTAATCATGGAGTTTCACAGCCAGTCTGATTCTCCTAGGAAGCTCTTGTGATGTGGAGCAACCACCCGTATTTGAGCAACAGCAAAACACGCTCATGTGCTGCAGGCTAGGGGCAGTTTGCAGCACAGTCCAGAAAATGAGGTCAAGCTTCTGCTGCATGAGCTGGCTCTGCAGTCCCCAACCTCGGTCCTGGGATTGCTACACTCTCAGCCTTCATTTCAAACACTATATGACCGCTGGACGACACTTCCCGGTATGGCCAGTCGGAAGGCTTTGGATCAATCTTGCAGACAGCAGGAGCACATACAGGCTGGGCCTCGCCTCATGCAGCTGCCTCACCTGTTCCAGGTAATCCAGTCCAAGTGTGTTAGTTTTCGTTGCATCAGGCCTGCCCTTGCTTGCCACCATGAAGTCTCAGTGCAGCCTGTTAGCATCTTTGGAGCAAGTGCTTGGTCAGCTCAGTGACATGTAGGCTCAAAGCTGCACAGTTCTGTCTGACCAGCTTCAGCCATATGCATGAAGTGATGTAAGCTCGAGCATGCCTGCTTGAATGCCACAGCTAATAGTCTCTTTCAACAGCTGCTTTGGGGCAGTCATGGTGGACATCAAAGCACTACTGCAATCGCCATAGTCTCAGCTCTGATGATAGTCCTGCATGCACTTGACCATCAAGCCTTGAACATAAAGGGTCAGTGACATGAGAATAAACAAGAAAATAGAAGGTAGTAGACGTGAACATGAGCGTGAACATGAGCGTTAGCATAGGAGACAGCAAACATGAACATTGGTGGTGCCCTGACGTTGTGCCATGGTGCAGGACCTCTTCCTGCATATGGCTCAAGCGCAGTGTGGGCAGTGCGGGCAGCGGCCCAAGCTGCCCTGCTTGTGCCTGCAGTGCGGGGCGTTCATGTGTGCAGGGGACCCCAATTGCCGCCACCCCGCTGGGCAGGGCCTGTGCAAGCCCCATGCCACTGCTTGTGGTCAGTCTCTCACTTCAACTGGATGTTGCTCTCATGTTGTGCTTTACAGTGAGAAGTGCTGAGGCAGACATGATGCATCAGAGAGCCTGGCTTGAAAGCATCAGCGAATGTGATGTGCAACAACATACCGATTGTACAGAACAGGGACGAACTATGATTGCCCACAGTTTCATCAGCAGCCCATGAGATAGCCACTTCCTCAGAGTGCTTGTGCTGCAACAGTAGAACCTCAAGCAGTACATTCAGCGCCATTTTGAGCGCAGGAGGTGGGACCTGTGCGTTTCTGCTGCTGACAGTGACTAAGGTGCTGCTGATGTCAGCATCCAGGGCTTGCCTGTCACCCTCTCCATACCTAGACGACCATGGGGAGGAGGACATCAACCTTACCAGGGGCAGGTATGCAAACACTCATTCATGTTGTCTACAGCTGTATGACATATAAACAGCTTATATATTTCATACTTAATTTGTAGTATGCAAACATGATGACTGTACTGAAGATAGATGGTGCGTCAATGTCAGTATGTGTGTAGAAAGCAGGCATGTTGAAGGTGAGATCAATTGAGTCATGTCGGATATGCGCATGCCAGATTGGGGGGTTTGCTGCATTTTTTATCGAGCAGTGGTGGTCATACATGTGCTTGTACTGCAT
>JAABUO010010135.1_pt1 | contig 10472 bp, 12 predicted proteins | sample 5559291 | NCBI WGS metagenome assembly JAABUO01 (sample SAMN10711878, study PRJNA513372) | rock metagenome | isolation source: Antarctica rocks | place: Antarctica: Victoria Land, Finger Mt sud
GTGTCATTAAAGTCTGCTATAACCAGCTTCACCAAGTCGGCATCAGTCGTAGTGTGCGACGTAGATTCCAATAACCCCCCCCCCGATGTGGCGCGGTCCTCGATGTTTGCCGATGCACAAATGGCCGTGGGGGCCTCGACGTGAAACGCTTCGATGAGCGAGGCCGGAGTGACCGCGGAGATCACTAGCTGGGCCAGCTGCTCTCTATCCATCAGATCAGCGGTTAGCACGTCGTTTCGGCCTGGAACCATTGCGCTCGGCTTACTTGCATACACACGGTTCTCAATGCGCTGGTAGAGCGGCCAGCTAATCGCGTTAGAGTGTTTGTCAGCCGCTGGGTAGACTTCGCTGATCTCGGCGAGGGCCGGACATATTGAGATGCACCAGGCGCGAGCCGTGTCCGGATGCACTGGTCGGTCAAAGTATAATTCTAGGTGGCCGCGCTGCCGTTTGCGTTGCCAGTAAACCGGTGCAGCTCCTGCAGTCGCAAGTGCAGCTATGTAGTCCGGGGCCGCGGCATCCTGCTCGGCATCGTCAAGATCGAACGAGAGGACGTTGGTTGTGCCATCAGCCAGGCGCAACCAGGAACCGTACACATGCGATGCGCTGCCATCCATATAAGCGTCCATATCCGGGGCGTAGTCGCTCGGCTTAGACTTATATTTGTCCTCGGCCTTGATACTGCCAGTTGCGTAGATTGTCCGGCCAGCATTGCCTGCACGATCTACACCACGACGTTTCTCTAGCCAGGCCGAGATTGTGCGAGTAGCAGAGAACACAGGGGGGGGGGTTATTGGATTATTCGTTGGCAAGACCGAAACGGCAAGTTGCCTGTCAGGGAGAGGAGTATTGTATAGAGGCAAGTTGCCCTCTCGGACTTCGGTTTCAGCCGTAGCGTCAAATTGCCCGTCTGGTGCATCGCTTTCTATGATGGTAGGAGCCGTAGCGTCAAATTGCCTGTCCAGTCCATTGAGCATGTTAGCATCGTCGGTGGTCTCGTCGCTCTGGACAGTGCCACAGTCCATGCAGGTGATGATAACTCGTCGCATGGTGCGCTTTTGCAGCCGTTCGGAACGGCAATCAGGATTGCTACAGAAGTGACGATCCCCACCGTGGTTACGCTCTTGCTCGACTTTCCAGCGAGTCGGTTGTGTTGCAAGCTCAGTCGGCGCGATATAGATATTTTTGCCGATGATCTGAAACGTCTTTGGGTCGCGCACATACTCAGAACGTTTGCGGATAACACCAAGCTTGTTTGCAGCATAGTCCAAATGTCCTAGCAATGTCTCTTTGCTCATGCCAGCTTTTTTACAGAGATTCCACGATTCGATTTTGACCATGCCATCTGCTTCTGGTTCGGATTGCTGAACGGCCTTGAGTGCCACGCTGAGTGCTGCTTTTTGATTTTGAGATGCTACAGCTGCAGGCACTCTATCAAGGTCATTGCGCCATTGAAGCTCGGTTCGCAGTTCGCCGACTTCGCGCTCTAAGTGCTGAATTCTGGTCATGGCACGCTGGTGTTGTGCGAAAGGTACTACTGAAGGTGTGCTTTGTTGTGGTCTCTGTGCTATACTACTCATGACATCACCTGTCTAGCCTGGTTGGTAGAACTTTGTGGGTTGACCAGGCGAACGGCGCGGTACACTGAATTTGGCGAGACAGTGTGCCGCGTCAACTACATTACAACGGTTTCTCTCTTTGCTCTAACGCACAACTACCTTGATTCGTTCATCCTCATATTAGATGGCCCCACGCCGTTTTTGGGCGTAGTAGCGTTTTAAGCTCTCACTTATCTTCTTCCCTACTTCTTCGCGCTCGGCATCGGTCTGGAAGGCCAATGGTCTGCCCTGATAGCGGCTATCCTGTAGTTCCTGTGCTTGTTGCACGAGTCTGGTTCGTGTGCGTACCGGAAAGTCCTCTTTGTCTATAAATGCGATAGCACTTGGATCGCCCTCGCTTAGTGCAGCGATCAGGATGTTATGACCAAATTGGGTGCAGCGCAGCTTCTCAAAGCTTGGATCCGTGATAGCGATTGCGGTTTCACGCGCACCGTAGCGTTTGTTGGTCCGCATCTCTAACACTGGTAGGCGCAAATAACTATCGTGTAGGCCAGCGATCACCAACTTGAATTGTACATAATTTGATAAGTTATAGTGGTAGTAGTCGCTGCTTCGGGCAAGCACCACAGCTTCACGCGCTTTTTCGAGAATGGCCGGGGCTTTATCCGGAGTCTGCTTTGATGCATAGTATGCACGACACGTCTCTGCTTGTGCCAAAAGTAGGACCATTGTCTTCTGTGCATCGTCGAATGAGCTGCACTTGATCACAGCGATACTGTTGTTGGTTGCGGAGTAGGGAACGAGTGCATAGCCAGCGTTTAAGTGCTGGCTATGCAGAGCGGCCCACGTCCGTTCGCGTGTATATCGGGAATAGGGTCGCTCACTCATTAAACTTCATCCTCTTGTACGATAGTAGTGCTTGGCGGTTGTGGCCTATTGGTTGCACCCGCAAGACTGGTAAGCATGGTGATAATGGCTTGCCGTTCTCCTGGGTCCATCAGAGGGTCAAAGACTGCTCGCATGGCACTGTTACGCATACGGTCAATCATGACCTTCTGTTCCTGGTCTTGCCTCATGCTCTCAATTTGCGCGTCGTTTTGCATCTGTGCGATTTCGCGCTGGGTGTGCATGCGACTTTGCTTCATGTCGGCCTCGATGCCAACCTCTTGCACTTTTATAGCACCAGCGTTGAGAATCTCGACTTCATGCGCTTTTTGTGTTAGCAGTTTATCGGTGAACTCGGTTTCCTTGTCCTGCTGCTCAATTGCCATCTCACCGGATGTGGGCTTCTCTTCACTCATGAATGCAGTGTATGCATCAGCGACCAGGGCGACTGCTGACCGGATGATCGCAATTGCCCATACACCTGCGGTGCCGAGGCCCTCAGTTTTGGTTTGCGCGATGATGAAAGCAATTTGTGTTGCAGCCACACCCACGGCCAGGATAAACCAGAACTGCTTGAGGGTTAAGAGTTTACGCTTCTCCTTATCTGACCATCCACTAGGGCGCTTATCAGCGCGGTTACGGAGTCGCTTTGCGGTGAACGAGATTGCAAGAAGTGTGCCTTCGGCAATCATGGAGACCGCGACAATGGTGGAGCCGGTGAACCAATCCTGTGTGATCTGACGTTGCCAGAGGACCAGGTATATTTCACCAATGGTGCCTAATGCGAAGATGATAGGTCCGGCCCAACTCCATATCTGACTGAAGTTGTCCATGAACTTCGCAGTGTTACTAGTATCGAATGAAACGCTGTTGCGTCTTTCCTCGACCTGGCGTAGCAGCTCCTCTGGTGCAAATGTGATTAGAGAGACGCTACCATTTTTTACTGTGTTGACCGTTGGACCACCCGGTAGTGGGCCAGTGCTTGGATCCGGTTGTTGTTTTGGTGGTGGTTGGCTTGGTGCCGGGGGAGTTTGCGTATTGCCCCCTTTGCGTCCTCGAAAGGGATTAGGAAAAGCCATTGTTATCTCCCAAATTTGCGCTGAAATTTGCTCTAAAATTTGCTCAGACGCTCGTGGTTTAATCGCCTAAAAGTCGCCTAATATCAGGGTAAAAAAGCGAGCTTCTGGCGCAGGAAGAGGCCATGTCGCGGTTAGGACGCGGCCACGGTTTTCCTTTGATTCTAGCTCGCTTTTTGCTACCAACTTTGATAGGCAAGACTACGCTGATTTTGCAGCAGTAGGTGCTGTGCGCGTTGTCGCTGATGCAGCCTGTGGTTGTGCGTTGGCTTTGTTACGGCGCTTCTGCTTTGCATCGAGAAGAATGGCGCGTGTGCCAACCTTCATTTTGCTCGATGCACGTTTGCCGTCCTCTTTAGCCAGGAAGTCAGCGTGTAACTTGGCTACTGCACCATAGTGGGTTGCAGCGCGGGGAGATGCGTTCTCGACTTTGGCGAGAAGATCGTTCATTGATGCTTGAATGTGGTTGTACTCTTCGTCTGTGAGAAGAATCGTAGCCATGTGGCCTCCATCTTGTACTATTTGTCCACATGGCGTATAGTTATACCTAAGCCATGTGGAAACTACTGGTTCGAAAAGTCGTGTGCTCCGTTAAAGTTTGCAAGACCAGGGGGACACGGCTTTTCTACGCTCTACGAGATTATTGATACTGCCTAGAGATGTACGCATCTAATTCTTCTTTGCGTACTCGCCATTGGTTTCGGACCTTAAAGGCTTTAAGATCGCCATCCTCGACCAATTTCCTAACTGTGGAGACAGAAACCTTTAATATTTCTGCTACGTCCTCCAAAGTGTATACCATTAGAATGCTCCGTTTCACAGGCGATAACGCCCTTATCAATATAATACATTGTCTAATAACAAATTGCAAGAGGTACTACAAACTGCCCACTTAAATGAACGATGATAGCCAGTATAATTAAAACTAAGCAGATATGAATACATCACACAGGTTATAACACATTTGCCTGCTTTTGACGATGCTTATAGGTAATTATGACTTGTTGTTGGTCCGGTGTGAGGTAGTGTTTGCCCTCTATGGTGGTTGCTTCAACTTTGCCCTGCATAATCCAGTCCTGCACTGTGCGTCGATTGAGGCCGTTGTCACGCGCAAACTGTGCCATGATGATTGTGCCTTCCGGTAGCATCTGTTGCTCTGATTGCTGCATGGCCTGGTTATCATCCTGGTTGTCCTCATCGCCATCAATCAAGACACGCTGCTTAACTTTGAGCGGCTTTGGTTCTGATACTTTCTTGTCCGGTCTATGTCCGTTTGATAGCAGCGTTACCAGTGCTTCAAGCCTGTCTATACGCTCTAATAGCGTGTCTTGTGTGCTCTCCAATTCCTGAATACGTGCCAGTGCTATGCCGAGGTCTGGTTGTGCTGCATCTGGAATGTACTTGCGTAGATCGCTCGTCTTGATGGCATAACGATTCTTTGACACATGACGCGCTGGTAACTTGCCACTGACTATCCAGCGTCGTATAGTCTTCTCACTATGTCCGGTCAGCTTTGCGGCATCTATAGCCGTGACTTCCTGCATATAGCCTACTCCTATAGTCGATTGTACCGCCTATCCAAGCGGTCATTGTCCGTACATATTCAGTATAGCATGGTGTGTTTAAACGGACAATGTACGGTCATAAATATTTGAAGCGTTTCAGATATTGGTTAGAAATATGTCCGGTCACTGTCTAAAATGAGAAGCTTACCACTGTATAGACAATTGGTAAGCTTCTCTACTGCTGCTATGGATTGCTGGTTATGCGTGTGTGCTTCGCCACTTGTCCACAGCTTGCTCTATGGCAATAATATAACCTTCCGTATCGTTCTCATTGCTAGGCGCATATGTCCGTACAATGTCCGGTACGTTTGGCTTATTCCAGTCATCCACGTAGTAGCGGATAAGGATATACCAGTCCTCATATCCTGCCTGCCAGGATGCATACGAGCGGAAACCATTCTTGCACATGTGACCGGACATTTGCAGGTAGGCATCGCTGCACCGGATGTTCCCGATGCCCTGGTTGCCATTGGCGATGCCGTAGCGACCAAAGGAACTTTCATGCTTGAAGAAGGCCAGGGCGAACACAGGGTCAATATGATACTTGACACCGAGCGCGTACAGATCAGGGCCGCTACCACAAGCTGGTGAGACGTGTGGCACATCAGCACCGCTATACTGACAGAGAATTGAGTCAATGAAGGCCCCACTCACTGTTGGTGAACCAGAGACCGCATAGCCGGACGCAGTAGAACGAGATCGGCCAGCTCGCGTTGAGGTTGTATGTTGGGTAACACCACCAACGAGTAACGTAGACAATTGCGCTGCATGACCTGGTTGCGCGACTTGCTGCTGCATCATCATATACCCAGCGTAGAGCAACAATGCCAGGACAACGACTAATAGGACTTTTGTATCTTTCATGGGGACATACTCCTGTGGGCCAGGACATCGTTACAGACGCCCTGGCAAGGTAAGGGGAAAACAAACTAGAGGGTAGAGGATGCGAGGGCCGTGTCGTGCCACTCACGCACAACGCGAGCGTGCTGGAAGTGCTTCGGTTGCGTCATTCGCGCTCGAAGTTCTAGCAGACGTTCTTGTGTGAGTAACAGCGTTAGAGGTTCGACCACGTAGGGCGAGGGAAGCATGTCGGCAAGCGTTGCACCGTCGCTCTCATCAAAGAGCGGTTCATCCAGGCTTATCGTCCGGCGTCGATTGGTGTAGTGGATTTTGTTAATGCACGCATTGCGGACGCTGGTTGTGATATACGGAGTCAGATCACGGATAGCATCAGCACGTTCCAGGACGTGCAGGATAACGAGTGTTGCATCCTGGCGCAGGTCTTCAAAGTCCAATTTCGCTGATGATGCATAGTTGTGGAGCATTGGTGTGACACGCTCCAAGTGTGAAAGCACAAAGCTTTCCCGTTCGTTGATTGTCATGGTCCTTCGTTCCTTCTTTTTAGGAAGAAGCAACCAGCATGATATACTTATCATGCGGTGTACTTCCGCGGTCCGGTTAATGCCGAGTTTCCGAGGCAAGACATTGACCGGACACCAAATTATACGTAAGCCTACTCTACAAGCCTTTCTACATTCCGCACTACTATTTCAATCCTCACTTAGAGTATGCCATATAATATCGTTTATGTCAAGACATAAAGGCATGTATATTGACGAAATATTATAAACATGTTACTATTGACATACAACCGTTGTCAGCTTAGGAAGGGGACCACATGGCACGACTGATCGTGAAAGAAATTGCTGAAAAGCAGAAGTTGAATCAATCGCAGTTGCAAATTAAAAGTGGAGTCACACCGGCACTGCTCAATCGCTACTGGCACAACACCACGGAAAGCGTCACGCTTGAAGCTTTAAGTAAGATAGCACGCGCCCTCGGTGTACATCCTAGCGAACTCATCGCCGATGACTCAGAAGGAGTACAAGGCTAGTGGAGCAAGAGGTACATACACTCACCTGGTCAACCAATCGAGGCCGCTATTGCTTCGACGATCCCGAAACTGGTAGTGATTTGAGCGGGGACTATCCGCTCTCAATTGAAGTGATGAACGATGTATGGGTTGATGGGCATGTATGGCACAGTAGCGATTATGACGGCCCTGGCTGCTATGCCATTGCTGATGCAGGCCGACCACATCCAGGAAGTCCTCAACCACTTCCCAAAGAACCAATGACGCAAGAAAGTTTACAACGATCAGTGCAAGCTGCACGCGCAGAGGGCATGTCACTCGCAGATGCCCTATCAGCTGCAACCGCACAAACCGTTGGCCTCTTCAATGGCTACTGCTTCATCTCAGTGGATGGACAAATACTAGGGTTGTGTACTGGCATGCGCGTTAGATCGAGGAGATAGGAGAATCGCTTATGGATGAGAACGCATCCCTAGAGCTACTGGTAAAGTCTGCTTTGCCAGTCGATGACGTAGATCAGCTGCAAATGGGGCCACGCGACGGTATAGCCGTGATTTGGGTAGATACCAGCGAGCGACCCGATCTACAGATACTTGCGGAGAAGAACGCGCGATCCGGGGGCTATGCAGTCTGTACCTGGTTCTACGGCAATCCAAGCAAGCTCAATATGATCATCGGATTGCGCGTAGAAATGAAGCAGCCAACACGCAACGCGTTCCAAGTCGTACTGAAAGTCGAACGTTACTTAGACCAATTGTCGTTGATCGCGCAATCTGGCAAACTCTGGATTGTGCCAGGCCCCCCACTAGCACATCTGGTCGGCAAGATCGAGATGAATGCACGCACGTTTATTGAGCAAGTCATAGCCTATAGCGGCGAAGGTCTCTTCATAGAACTGGAACCACATCTAGTCGCTGAGTTGCAAAGCCAACTTACAACCTGGAAGCGTAACAGGTAGGTAGTTGCCAGGCGCGAAAAAGGATGTGTCCCACATGGGGGCGCATCCTTTTCTTTATGCAGGATAATACGTTCCACAAGTGGAATTTATCATCCTGGTTGTTAGCGAATGTAGTGCCGCAGCACCACGTCGATGCGATTATGGCCTAATGCCCACGTCACACGTTCAGCAGCAGCTCGGTCATAGTCTTTTCGCTTGAGTCGGCCCTCAGCCGGGGGAAGTGTGCGACCAGGGGCATGATAGAGATACAGTGCCTGTGCAAACTCACGGCGATAGCTATGCACGTCGAGATGCTTGGGGATGCGCTCGAACGCGCGATCATCGTCCGGACGGTTCTCTTTTATCGTCCAGACATCAGATTCACGGCCTGGAAGCACTGGTACTTCCCGTTCACGCCCACCCTTGCCGCTTTCGACATGCACGTAGACGTGACCGGAATGATCTCGATACATGTCTTTGCAGCGCAAGTGCAGCAGCTCAGTGCGACGGAGACCTGTGGCTTGTAGAAATTTGATGAGTGGTTGCCAGTTGAGCGGTTGGAAATGTCGGTCATGTGCAGCTGCACCACGCGATCTTGTGATTGTTTCTCTCGTTCGCCGTGGAAGTGTTACATCGTTGGCCAACTGTCTATTATCAAAGAACAACCGGAGCGCAGCGCGTTCGGCTTGGAGTGTATACGGACTTTTGCTTTGCTCAATGTGAAGTCGCAGATATTCGGAGGCCAGCGCATTTGCACGCTCATCTAATTGCTCTAAATTCTTGATGCTATGTTCAGATCGCGCCCACTTTGCAAATCTGACTGAATGTTCCTGGTAGGTTGAGCGTGTCTTGTAGCTATGGATTTTGCCGCTCGATACCGACCATTTAGGCCCCTCAGAGGACCGTACAGCCTGTTTAGCAGCGCGACGTGACTCTCCTATCGCCATCTTAGTGTCGAGGCGATCTAGGACCTCTCTGACGATGCTCTTGCGATGTGTAGCCATGCGCGTCCCCCAGCTCTGAAATTTGCTCTGAAAACGCTTTGCGATATGCGAGGTTGTTCAACTTTGTTCGTTATGCAGTGAGTGAAGAATCACCCGCGGCGCATACGAGACCACGCTTTTCGTATCTTATGCTGTTTAGAACTCCACGCTTAGGCGTAGATTTCTAACCGCATGTACGAATCACGAACTACAAGGACACTTTACATCCTGGCCGGGGACTCTCACCCAGGCCAGGCCCACACGACAAGGCCGACAGGAAATGCTCGATAAAGATGAAGTTTCGGAGCGAATCAGAAAAACCGATCCACGCTCAACAAAAGCAGTTCACCTGGTTCGATTAATGGCCCGGCGACAAAGTCAGCGACAGCAGCACATTTTTTGGTAAACCACACCAAAGGCACTTACCTGGAGCGGAACTCTAGGGTAGCAGCCATACTCTACTCTTCGCGAGTCGAAGAAACTTTACAGGACTTTAGTATAACAGATGGCTTGCTCAGGAACAAGAGATTTTGGAACATTCATACGAACAAAAAAATATGCAGCAATCTCAATCTTGAAATTGCTGCATCATCAAAAATGCTACGGGAGCCAGGGCTTCTCTCTATGCTCATGTGCAATACGATTACGTTCGTCTATTTCACGGTTATAGAGTTCTGCTTTGCTCACGATCACGACCTCATCCCCCACACGTAAAGGTGACGGAGCATAGCCCGGAACAACTAACGCCAGAGATAAAGTACGTTCATACGTCTCAGGATGAGTGCTAGTTACTTGGCCTACTTCGCCTTCATACCAATGCTCATCAATCTCATCACGCCTACGAATGACCATTCCAGGCTCTAACTTCTGATCATCTACAAAGTACCCCATATCATCAATATTTACCTGTGCCATGAACCATTCTCCTTATCTTGCAACTGAAGGTACTGATAGACAGCGATGCGCTGCTCTTTTGTGGCTACTGGCATCAATACAAAGCGTTTCCAGGCTATTTCGTTACCCTCGATTGTTACGAAACGGGCGTCAATCTCGAACTCTAAACAGGGATAGGCATGTGCTGCACCATAGGCAACAATATAATCGCACATTTGGTCATACGACGGAGTAGAAGAAGGAACCGCTTCGCGGAAATTTATAATAGGCTTCGCCGGGCCAACATGCAGCGCGTCCGGACACACTGTCCGTTGCCCTAAGCGTTGTCGGCGTCGATACTCTTTACAACGTGCATCCAGGTCTAGCTTTTTGTTAAGGCGCTCACTCAGGCACCATACCTCATACTTATCCAACTTTTTGAGGTACGTCCCATTGCGCGTGTCGCCATAATCACACGCCCAACGTCCATCCTGGTCAATGACTACGCTTGCAGTTTCTTCACCGCGATAGCCATTACGGAAGCGTCCATTGACGATTCCCCCCCACTTATAGGTTACTTCGTCCCAAGAGTGCGTGTCATTAAAGTCTGCTATAACCAGCTTCACCAAGTCGGCATCAGTCGTAGTGTGCGACGTAGATTCCAATAACCCCCCCCCCGATGTGGCGCGGTCCTCGATGTTTGCCGATGCACAAATGGCCG
>JAABUO010010137.1_pt1 | contig 10470 bp, 14 predicted proteins | sample 5559291 | NCBI WGS metagenome assembly JAABUO01 (sample SAMN10711878, study PRJNA513372) | rock metagenome | isolation source: Antarctica rocks | place: Antarctica: Victoria Land, Finger Mt sud
CAATAGGCCACGGCTTTCATCGATATTATGCAGCGAGCCATACACAGATTGGTAGATGTCAATCCCGCCGTTTGATGCATCTTTCACTACGAAAGAGTGGTCAGGGTTGGCGTTGGTATTAACGGATGCAGGAGCGCCTGAAATGTAGAACTTGATATTGACCACGGGTGGAGAAGAGCCAACGTCCTGTGGATCTGTGTATACGTCATGATCTGCACGCAAAACTCAACATAAGCTTAAGGGAGAGTCACGAGTCATGACGGCTAACGTGCACAACAAAACTTTTGTATAATACTATTTCAATTCAAGGTAAGGCAAAACGGAGGTATCAACTTTGTGCCCAAACATCGTCCGCGGAGGCCGGCCGGCTCAATTAAACGGTGTCATCACGTGTGATATCACCCGTACATAAAAACCGTCAGACGTTGCTACGTCGTTATGCAGTTGGACTGCGCGACATCCAAACGAACTCACCTTGCTTCCCGGCAGCAATGACTCGGTTCGTAAATTTGCTAGACGCAGCGCTGCACAACAGTCCCACGTATCAGTCTCTTCTTACACATATGCAGCAGCAGTTGCAGCGTCGATGATATATATCATGATATATCATGATCACTGCAGTGATTGCACATCCGTGGCCACAGGTAGGGAGGCGAGGAATGAACGGCATTGTGGCTGGCTAGCTCAACCAGCCAGAGAAGTACCTGTTGAAGTTGCCGTATGTGATGGTCGCGACGATGGCCTTGGAGCTGTCGTTGACCACCCATGTGTTGTCGGTCTTGGCGGCAGCAGTTGCTGCAGCTGCCAGAAGAAAGAGTCCTAGCAAGACGGCACTGGCTGCTTTGTGAGACTGCATGGTTCACCCTTGACCGGATCTTCGGTGTCTGATAGTAGATGGACACTTGCAGATGTTGACAAGTCTCGACGTCGGAAGTGTGGTTCTGCGAATGCGAGCTCTTGCTGATGCCCGAACGCCCTTTATCTCCATTTTCATCGTGACGCCAGCTTCTGCTAAGTTGCAGTCGTGTCCATCCGGCTTCTGGATGCAACTTGCCGTTTCTCCCAGTTGCTGCTCATGATCTACCGTTTCTGCCAGCTGCAGGATCGAGTTACTGATCTACCGATTCATCTTCTCATCCCTTCGTGGCTGGGATCCCTATTTTCAGGAGTGCACGAACCAGACCATTGATGGTGTCTACCAGCTGTAGCAACTCATCCTCGCAGCTTGTGCCAGCTATCGAATGGCTAATAATTATTTGAGATGTCTCATCACATGTATGTACATGTCTGAGGAGAGGGAGCTCCCTCGAGGGCGTACACGCAGCGGGACAATTATTTTGAGCCCAACCCTGCTACCGGGTAAGCCCAATTGGTGCAACTTGCAACTTGGTCGATGCTAATGCTGCGCAGCGTTGCAACAAAACCTCTTGCTGCTATTCTGACGGCACGTTAACATCAGTTCAAGCACACTTGCAAGTGTTTCAGCACTCGAAGGCCCTCAAACTGTACCTGCCTGATGACAAACTCTGACATATCACGGGAAAGCTAATTGGTCTAGATATGGTCAGTCACACATATACGTCATATATACCATTAAACATCTGTCACCAGTCACCAGACGAGCTTCCCCTGCTCTGAAGTCGCATGCTGTGCGCAAAGGTTACCTGAGTCTCCATGCAGTGGTGTGAGTCATAGCGTACAGATTCTCAAAGTTACGCCTTACAAGCATCAGCAAGACAGACCAAGGAGAAACGAGCAAAGATCCGTGCATCAAGCGTACAGAACACATAATTTCAGCTAATACAAGCAGCATGTTGCCTTACTAGCCGTGCTCCTGAAGTTGAGCAGCTCTTGCAGCTGCAGCAGCAGCTTGCAAGGCTGCCTTACGGCATGCAGCAGATGCATCACTATCATTTGTGATTCTCTTCAAGCTATCACGGCTGTCTTCCAGAGAGCAATCTAGCAGCTTTTCCAGATACACAGCGCGCTCCTTTTGACTGACATTTCTGCGCCACTCATGTTGAGGCAGCGTGATCATTTCCCAGCCTTGTGCAGCTAACAAGCGCCTTTGACACACTGCCTCAGCCAATGGCCTGTATGGTCGATTGCAAGAGAAACGCTGAGGCGGATCCATATTGATTCCAAGCCTGCAATCAATACACCTTCAGTTATTTTGCTTGCAAGGGGGCCAGACCGCCAGTCACAGCTATTGCTTGGAATTGTTGATATTCAAACTGACAGGCTGTTGAGCATGCAATTACTTGCACACTCTTTGCACTGAAGGTCTGTGGCTGCGAAGCCTGTGCTTGCTACAAGCTCACAGCCTTTGGCAACAGCTGCTGAAATTGCTGCACATGTGCCAGCTTGCTGCCATGCGGGTACAAGTCTGCTTGTATCAGTCAAGACAGGCAGATCAGCATCACAGCAAGCAAGAGCAGATCCTACCTTGGCTTGCCAGGTATTCGCAGAACTATGTCGACTGTATGGCAGCCATCTGCCAGGAACTTCTCCAGCTCAAAGTTAACTCCAAGCTCTATCAGGCTCCTGCAAACCTGCGGTGCAGAAGCAAACATTCTGTCCAGATCTTGTATCTGTCCTGCTGGCGTGATCTGAATCCTGCGTATGTAAAAACAAACTTTTCATGAAAATTTTCAATGCTTGTTGTTGATGTGCAGCTGCCTGACACCTAGATATGGCTTACATCAGTCAATGTTTCTGGCAACCGTTGCCTTGAAGTTGACTTTGAGTATGGCACCATCAGGCAGGTGGCAAAACATGTGATCAGAAACTACCTCTTGCTGAAACCAGGTGACATTGCGGTCAAAATAGATGCGGTCCTGCCATGCTCGGTAGGCGTACTGCCTGATCCACTTGGGCAGCTTGCGAAAGTCCTCTCTTTGCTTGGACTCCAGATCAGCCTCCAGCAGCAGCTCCGCATGAAATGCCCTCTCAAAGTCCTGCATGACACGCACACATGCACTACATCTGCCACTTCCATTTCGGTTTTTCCATTGAGATCATTTGAGTTCGGGCAGCACTTGCAGATCTGCAGGCAGGCATGCAGAGGTAAGTCACAGCTACATAAGGTATACATTGTCCAAAGACAAGCAAAGTAGCCAGCTGGAAAAGAAAAGGGAAAATTGCGCTTTTCAGCGATCATAATGGGAGCCTCCTAAGGCAGCAGCCCGGAGCTATGACCATAGGCCATAGCCCAGAGGGGAAGGGGGAAAATCCTAAACCTAAGGTGGATCAGAGTAGCCAATTAACAACAGACACATATCATGCATTTATCACAAGTTACGACACCATGAGCAGGCAGCACTTGTGCACATGACACTGGGGACTCACGTGGGGCTTGAACTCTCCCAGGGGCTTGGTCTCCAGCGTCTGGCAGACCTTGTCGAAGAGGTCAGGTGTGAGGGTCTGCAGCACCCCATGCGCCCACAACACACTGCACAGAGCACCTACACACAGACAGACACTCAAGTCAGCAAAAATGCCAAGCTAAGGCCTGGCGATCCCATGCAGCAGCTCACAATCTCATCACAGCTAACTCAGCAATGTTATTGTTGCAGAAACATACAAGCTCATGGCCACCAAACAGGATGTGTGAATTGCTGCAGTGCACGCATGCTGAGCTATGTCTCCCAACGGGCCGGTCATGCAAAGATAAGGCAGGTGCCAATCGCTGGGTCGACCAAGACCTGCATGTTAAACAGCCCTCTGCTGCAGCATGCATGCAGAATGTCTACCTGCGTCCATGGTGTCCAGTTTGGGCAGAATGCGCTGAGTCATCTGGTCTAGAAGGGGCCCTGGATGGTGGACCATGTGGGCATACGCTGACACCATGTCTGCCAAATGACAAGGCAGAAAACTGTTCACCTGCATACCTCAACACTTTGAACAAGTCCAGACAAATGCAGCGCAAGCCTGTCCATCAACTGACCCATGAAATGGAATGAGCAGCGTGGCAGCAGGCTGCATTGGCTAACATGACTCAAGCTTACTTCGGCTATGCACGAGGCACTGCAGTAGAGATGAAAGGGATCTAGCAAGAAGCAGTGACAAAACAACCAGCTTGCCTGCTTGTTCCTTGTACGCAAGGCTACACTGCATTGCATATGAACGGCAGTGAGTTGCAGCCAATGCACAGCAGATGATGCACGCCCACCTGCCGCAATGTCTCAGCAGCCACAGCATCATACAGCTCCTCATGCCAGTGATGCAGGGTGGAGAAGGCCCACAGCAGCCGGCTGAGCTGCTCGGGCGTGAAGCAATCCATCTGACTCGTGGCCGACTTGGCAATGTTGTCCAGCAGAGTTCTGGTCCTGCGGTTGCCATTGCCGGCATAGTCTGTCTTGGCCAGAGCCCACACCACGTTCACCATGCTGCTGGCGTTCAGCTCCTGCAAGGATAATCCAGCGTTTGCAGCTGATGAGTGCAAATGGATGTAGCAAGTTCATTGCAGATAAACCTAGCAAGCAGAGTCTGCAACACCTGGCCCAAGGTGCTTTTTTTTGGGGGCTCAGTGATGTTGATCTCTATTTGCAATGTATTAATGCAGTCTCTGTCAGCAGACGAGATGACACCACAGCACCAAGCACAGACGAGCTCCAGCGCAGCAGCAATACTGAGATAGCAACTCCTGTTATTGGCTTCTGCCACAGATGCAGGGCCATGAAAGGGGCCAGCACAGTGTTACCTTGTGTACACGCAGCATCCTAGCAGTCACAGCGCTGATCAAGTCAGCATCCACATAACTCCAGTGCCCCAGACTTGCATAAGCCCACATCATGTTAGCCATGTCTCCTGCTTCAAATGCCTCCACTTTCTTCAGTGCCTCATCAGACACAGCATCCAGAAAGACATCCGTCACTGCATCCTTGTGCTTCAGCACAGCAAAGGCGCAGACCAGCTGACTCATTGACGCTACTGGCATGTCACTGAGTCTGAAAAGCAGGCTCTGGGTGACTACATCAACCATGCGCTCATGCCGGTGCCCCAACACGGCAAATGACCACATGATCTCAGACAACTCCACAGGGCCAAAGTCGTCTACTCTGTCTACCACCTCGCGCGCTACTGCACTGAGCAGCTTAAGGTTGCGGTGACCTAGCTCTGCAATGGCCAGCATGGGAGTGATCTCTGCAAAGTAGGTGCGAGCCAGTGACGCCCTGATGGCTTCTATCAGCGTCTCGGACGCCTGATGGCCAAAGAATGCAAGGCTGTTAAGCGCTGTTGTGATGTCATCAGCATCAAACTCTTTGTGGAGAACTTGCTCCAGCCTTTGGGACACTTGCTGCAGTACTCTGGCAGGTGGCTGCATGCTGGAAGCAACATAAGCTGAGAGAGCTACAGAAAGTTGCTGCAGAGTGAGCTCTTGGACTTTGTCCACAGGCGCTGTGTTAAGCTGCTCTCGTACTGCTGCAGCTGCCCAGCCTGCATTGATAGCGCCCATACTGTTGCCATGTTGCAGTTGCTGCAAATCATGATACGGTACAGGCTAGGACAACACAGCATGGAGTCTATGCACCACTGAGGCACGGAATTTTTCCTGTGTGACATGAAAGCAAATCCTTCTGCCAACAATGTTTGCTTTGGCGCAGCAGATCATGACAATCTGGCAAGTGTTAGACTGGTCCTGAAGTGTGTGAAACATGGAAGTAGCCTCAGTGCCATCATAAGAGTTCGTGAGTCGACCCTCTGCTTGCCTGTGTCTTCCTCATGCAGCTCTTCTTCATCAGATGGAGCCAGGGTGTGCCTGAGCTGCTCTACTGCATCCGCACCAAGGTGGTCCAAGCTTTGCTTGTACACATGCAGCAATCCTTGCAGGCTGGCCAAGCTAGGTGCATCTGCGGCTGTTGTTGCTTGCGAATTCAACACAGCGTGGTATTGCCTAGTCTGTGCAGCAAAGCTAAGTCTCAGGTATGTGTGGCCAGCAGAAGGCTGTTGTGCGTTCTGAAGAGCCCTGCTGAGGCAGTGTGGACACCAGTGGTCATGTTGAGTGAATGCCTGCTGACAGACGTGACCAGGGGCTGCCTGCGCAGGGTAAGGTGTTTTGCAGCGTAGTAGTGCGCTGCCAACAGGCGTACACAACCCCTGGCTGCTTTCACAGGTGCAATTTGCAGTACTTCCACGTAGACCATGCTTAGACCGAACAGCAACGCCTGCCAGCAAGCATTAGAAGCTTGAGACTATGGTGCACAGGAAGAAAGAGTCAAGTCGGCAAGACATACCTGCAAGCAATGCTGCCAGACGAGAAGAGCGCTGTCGTAGCATGAAGACCAATCAACAGGGGCAAGAGTCCCCAGTCCAAGGACAAAATCGTACTGGCGTCCTTTCTGATGACTTGCTAGAAACAGTGGGTTGTACAGTCAGGACTCGATCTTCAGCAGCACAGTCTTTGTGGAGATTGATCGTCTACACAACAGTGCGCAACAGCGTGCGCAACAGACATACTGGCCCTCCCTGCGCCCTGCAGAACCATCTCTCACTCGTCGACGCTGCTTAGAAGTTTGCGAAGCTGACTAAACTTAGCTGCTTGGCTATTAGTCAGTCAGGTCAACGACTTGACCCCAACTGGAAGTGCTGCCTAAAGCGTCGGTATCAGTCAGTGCTTGCCCTGTGCGTACTCACAGGGCTCTCTCATGGGCATCCATGATGCAGTCCCGCTGAGCACCACCCTTGGTCCAGGCTTTCAGACACCGATGCACGTGTCGTCTTTGTACATCTATCCCATCAAAGCTTGTAAAGGTTGCGAGGTCCCTCGAGCGATAGTCGAAACTACAGGTGAGTCACAATGCTTTCGCTGTGCCGTCTTGTTACTTCAAATTAACTGACAGTGTTTCAGGCTTTGCTTACGATCGCTATTGGATGATCGTCACCGAAGCAGAGGGCCGTTTTGTGACTCAGCGCCAGGATGCCAGATTAGCTTTGATAGGCACGCAGCTTCCACAAGATGCTTGCATCCTCGGAAGCAAAGGTCATCCAGACCCAAAGGCGGCCTTGACACTCTCTGGCCCAGGCATGCCTGATGTACAGGTGTGTTTGCCCAACTTGCCCTTTCAAATCACATCAGCTGTTTCTGAGTTGCGATCTGAAATTTCGTTCACTGTTGCTCAACACGACAGTCCACAAAACGTCAATGCTGCAAGCAGTCTCATACCTCAGGTCCCACTGCAACCTAAAAGTGACCCTACATGGCGAAGCGTACGGTGTCATGACTGGAAAGGAGATGCAATAGATGAAGGCAATGAAGTTGCAGATTGGCTGAGCGAATTTCTGCAGCAGCGCGTGCGTCTTGTCAAGTATGGAGGTCAGCAACCAGCTCAGCAATGCTGTGATTCACCTGTTGCAGCTTCACGCATCACTGGCCTTCCCAATGTCCCCAACAGGCCAGATTGCCTGACAAGGCTTGCAGAACAGATTTGAATGCGCATTTTTTGCAGCCTGCTGAACTCGCTTGCCCTCAAAGGCTGTGCAAGCCTACAGCAAAGAATGTACTCAGAAGACACCTGACTTTGTCACCCAACTGTTTGACTTGGAAGCATACAGTAGCGCTGGTGGAAGCGTCAACATTTATCAAATATTGCAGGGGTGCCGGGGTCGGCGGGGTTAGATGAGGATTCTCACCGGCGGTCATCAGCCAAGGGCTGGTACACTGGGGGCCAGTCTGAAACTGCCTTCTCAGATGCTTTCCCCTTTCTGGTCACATGCCAGGTTAGTCATTCCAACCCTCTCTGATCAGCAGATGCATGTCAAAAATTGAAATGTTGCGCTTTTGATTGCATGTCATTGCAGCATGAGGGCAAGATTCTTGTGTTACTTTGTGTTGTTTGCGGCTTCAGGGACCAGCTGTCTTCATGTGTGCTTCCTACAGCTGATGCGATCTCAATGTTGAGCTTGCTTGTCCGTCTAGTGTATGACCATTGTCACTTGGATGTCTGACTTCAATTTGCCGCCTGTGCATTGCACTGTTGCCGCAATGTGCCTGTGCACTCAAGCACTTCTCCTTGCAGGAAAACTGCAAAATGACATGATATGTGCAATCAATAGTCCCAGCACAACCGTGGACCTAGCTCATCACACCTTTCATGCTCACCTTTCATCATCTTATCTCATACATGCATTTAGTATTCCCCTTCACAGCACCCTCCTGATGTGCGCAGGCATCTCTGCATGACCTAAACACACATCTGGATATCCCAATCTCCATGAATAGGTTCAGGCCCAACATTGTGTTGGATGGAGAACAGCCAGCCTGGGCAGAAGATCAATGGGGCAATCGCAGTATTTGTATCAGAACCCAGGAGGGAACTGCTGTAGACTTGGAGATGTGCAAGCCATGTAGCCGCTGCACTGTAAGCCTGCATGCTCTCCTGGATAACTGCCTTTGCACAGCATGCTGGGTTGCCAGATTGTGCAACAGAGCTTATCTGTCAGAAAGCATCTGCACACTGTGCACCAGACAGGCACATATAATTGAAGGCATGGCATTTGTGACCTGCTGTGACACAACACTCATGCATGATGCAGCATATGAAAACCGTGTGACTTTGGAGCATGTTAAAGACGCCATCCATGTCAGCTGGTGCTGTCACTAGCAAGGCATTTAGCTGCTGTTCTGTTCTGTGAATTGCCATTGTCCCTGATACGTCATGCTCCAAGCAAAAAGACACACAGTGTGTGGCTGACAAAGATCGCATTTCATTTGTGGTTGTCAGCTTCATGATGCTGCATTGCTATGATGAGCCATGTCCAGGTGTCTGGTCTGTTCTGCATGTTCTGCTTGTCTGCATGTCTCAACTAGCAGCTTATTTCGGATCCTGTCGCTTTGATGGGTTCTGTTGACGCAGGTGCCATTGGTGGAACAGGAGACTGCAGAGAGGGGCTCACAGCCAATTCTTGCAATGAAAGATTTCAGGCTTGGCAAGCACTTGGGCTTTGACAAATTTGGGAAATACGCTGACACACCTGTCTATCGTGGAGGCGCTGTGAACAACACCACATTTTTTGGCTGGGATGCTGTACCTGTTCAGCTAGGCTCTGTCATTGCTGTAGGTGATGCTGTCACTGTCAAGGGTGGCAACGCAGCTCTGGCATATGATGCTGTCACAGGCAGGACATCTGTCGTGCAGCAATGGTTCTTGCTGCTAAGCCTGCGGGACGCTGCAGCTCTTTGCACATTGCTTGTAGTCACTATCATGGCTTCTTGGCTAGCTTACAGCCTAACACGTGGTTTCTCACACGAACCCTCTACATGACAAATTCTCTGTTGTTATGGTGTACGTTAGTTTTCAGGCAGTGTTTGCAGCTGCAATACAGCTTAAAGCTGCAGCTGCACTCTTTGGTGAACAGTTCTTGGCTATCTGATGACAACCTTACTGAGCTGTCTTAGGAAATGTTGTGTAGAGCATGAAATCTGGCAGTTTGTGTCTGATGTGTTTCGCAAAGTGATAGTTTGACACCATTCACCCTCTGACAAAGTACAACTCGCGGCCTTGTTCAACCACATCACTGACACAATATTTGTTTACGCGGCTTAAGGCTTGTACCAACATGACTACAGCAGACATTGATGTCACCAATGTGTGACCAATGAAGCTTTTGACCAGCCAATTGACGAAAGGTGATTGCAACTACACACGACTGCTGTTATGTGTGTGATGAATAAAACCTGCATGCGCTCAGCATCGACATGTTACATAGCGAACCTGCATCATTGAACAGATATTGAAACGTATAACTGTGGCTGCATGCAACTGACCTGAAGTCTCAAAAACTGCAGCTGGAGCACATGACCTGAAACTGGACATGTGCCAAAAATCATGTGAACAACCCAAAAGCTTTTGATTGACACCTGAGCAGTGCAAATTTTCCAGATAATGTTACTACATCACTGTCTCATGCCCTCATTACCAGCCAGCATGTATACTGCAGCTGCAACAACAAAAGTCACATGCATGCATCAAATTCGCATGTTTTGATGCATGACGTCTGAACCATGAAATATGCGCATTTACCACCTGCTGAAATACTTCTTGATAGAGTGCTTGATGGCGGATTGAGTGTGGTCTGCATGGTGCAGACGACTTACGAGTTTGCCCTTCTTGAGATCCTGAGGTCTGTCAGCAACATTAGCTTTCACACTTGGCCCATCCATGATCTTCAAGCCATGCCACGTGGCAAAATTCCAGCTGTCAAAGCTGTACTTATGACACATGGCTGTGGTATTCAGCAAGTTGCACATCCCCAGCAGGGATTGATACACCTCTGACTGTCTCCTGACCCTTGTAAGGCTCTCAAAGTCCACGTGCACTAAAGTATCAAGAAACAGGATTGGCTGATTTGACAAGCTTTTCAGCCCTAGAAGGTCATCAGCACCATTGATCTCAACCACATGGTGTGCTAAATTGAACCCTGCCTCTGCCACCCCAGCGTCCGCCGCCTGCTCAGCGTGCAAAGCATGCA
>JAABUO010010140.1_pt1 | contig 10467 bp, 9 predicted proteins | sample 5559291 | NCBI WGS metagenome assembly JAABUO01 (sample SAMN10711878, study PRJNA513372) | rock metagenome | isolation source: Antarctica rocks | place: Antarctica: Victoria Land, Finger Mt sud
TGTGCGAGACCCCTGGGGGCCGCGCCGGGCGGGGTCGTAGGCGAGCAGGCGCAGGATGAGGTCCGCCGCGGCGCGGTCCAGCCGCGCCAGCTCCGTGCCTAGAGGCGGCAGCGCCTCCGCCCACGACGGCAATGGCGCCCGCCGCGGCGCCAGCCGCGGCCGCGCGCCTGGCGCGCTGGCGGGACCCGCCCCAGCGGCGTCCTCGCGGCTCGCCGGCCCCGCCAGGGCGGCGCAGCGCCCCGCCGGCGCCCACCGCTCCGGCTCCGCGCACGCGCTACCCGCCTCCGCACGCGCCGCGTCGGGCGCGCCACTCATGGGCGAGGCTGCGAGGGGGTCCGGGTGTGCCGGCGCGGCTGTGGGCTCCCAAGCGGCGCCAAGCTGCATTTGGGCGCGCGGGCCCAGCGCGCGGGGCATGCCGGGCGGAAGAGGCCCCAACGCGGCCTCCATCTGCGCGCACGTCTGCCCTGCTTACAATGAAACGAGGGGGTCAGGGTAGGGTGAGGCTAACGTATGCAGGGTGGTGAGAGGCACACGGAGTGACTGCGGTGCGAAGCACAGGCTTGCAGGCTCTAGCACGGTCGCAGGCCAGACATGTGCTCAGCTCGACGCAACATCGACCGCGCCAGGCACTGCGGCCCCTCCATCGCGCAGGCGCCGGCGGCGCGGCGCGCGGCGCAGCATGCGCGTGCAAGCACGGCTGAGGGCGAGCCCCGGCGCGCGCGCCTGCGCGAGCAGCTGGCCGGGCGCGTGCGCGGGGAAGAGCGGGCGCTGCAGCGCCAGCTCCGCCAGCACGCAGCCCAGCGACCACGCGTCCAGCGCCGCGCCGCCGCCGCGGCCCAGCGCCACCTGCCGCGGCGCGCGACGCCGGTTTGATATACATGCGACGACGCGGGGCCGCTGCAGGCGGCTGCACGCGTGCGTCCGGTCCGGTCCTGCCGCCCTGGCCGAGCGCCGTGCGCGCCCGCGCGAAGCCTGTGGCCCCACACAGGGTCCCTGCCTGCCGGGCAGACGCGCGCCGGTCCCCGCGTTGCCCGCGAGGCCCGGCATGACCCCCGCCAGGGCTGGCGCCCACATGAACACTGTCACGATGGCGACGGGATGCCACGAGGCAGCTTCCAGACGTTCTGGCGCGCGGCGTCAGCATGCACGAGGATTGCGCAAGGCCTGGCTCCGGCGCTGCGCGGGCGCGCTGCCGCCGCGCGCGCGCGGCGCCCAGGGCCCCGCACCTCGGGCGCGCGGTACGGCAGCGTCTGCACCTCGAACGCGAGCGCGGCCGTGTCGGTGGCGCTCGCGCTGAACGCGCTGCCAAAGTCCACCAGCCGCACCTGGCCCCCCCCGGGCGGCGCGGTCAGGGAGGAGAAGGAGAGTGACATGGTGATTCTGAGGCTGCCAGCACTTGAGTTTCAAAGTCAGATTTGAGGAGTGGGAGGGTTCTGATGCAAGGGTTCCATTGGCGCGGCAGCCTCGCAGCAGTGCTGCGCCGCCCCGCGCCCTCGGCTGCCCCGGCCACGCCCGGGCGCTCGCGATGCGCAGCCGCCTGCTTGCAGCAGCACGCGCAGCAGGGAGGGCGGGATAGGGTTCTTGACCCTAATCTTATCCTGCGGCGCGCCTGCGGGCAGGCGCCCGCGCCGTCGGCGCCGAGCGGCTGCTCCAGCAGCAGGTTCTCGGGTTTCAGGTCCGCGTGCACGACGCCGCGCGCATGCAGCGCCGCGACCGCGCCCTGCCGCACCCGCGCGCGACCAGATGAGGGCCTTGGGGTCTGCGCTGTAAGCCAGGGATAGGGTTGCGCCCTCGGCCGGCGGGCAGCAGCGCAGGGCGCAGGCTGGCAGAGGCGGCGGCAGCGCCCAGCCGTGGCGGCGCGCGCGTGCGTGGCTGCTCCCCGGCACAAGCAGCCCGTCCTGCACTCCTTTCACTCCCCGGCGGCGCCCAGTGGCAGTGCGGGCCCCGGCGCGGCGCGCATATCAGGCGCAGGGCAGGCGGCCACGCGGCCTGTCAGGTGGCGCCCGGGCCCGCGGCAGCAGCAGGCGCGTGTGCCTCCATCCTCGTGGAACCCATGCATGCTCACCTGTGCTCGCCTGCACATACATGGGGGGGCCGGGCGGGGTCCAGGGCGCGCCAGCAGCTGCAGCGCGAGCGCGCGCAGGTTGGCCAGGCGCAGCGCGGGCGTGAGGCTGGCCGAGGCGACCACATAGTCCAGCAGGCTGGGCCCCAGCCGCGGCAGCACCAGGCACACGTGGCCGCCGTGGCAGAACGCGCCCAGCAGCGCCGCGCACCGCGCGGCCGCGGGCGCAAAGCGCAGCGCGCGCGCCTCCTGCCGCGCAGCGCGAAGCCATAGGGTTAGGGTTAACCCTGCCGCGGCTGGGGCGCGGGCGCCGGCTGGCGGCGCTGCCGGGCCCGGCGCCGGGGGCCAGGTCGCGCGCGCTCGCTCGGGGTGCGCCTTCGCGCGCCCACGCGCAGCGCCCCGAGACTGCTCGACGGCCGCCCGGCGCGCCGCGCCTCCTCGCCAAGCGCGCTGCCTTGCCAAGCGCGCCCAAACGCGCGGCCTGGCACCGTCGGGGGCGCGCGCAGAGTAGAGCGACGGTGATGCACCAGCTGGGCATGCGAGGCGGCCTGCCCGCTCTCAACAAGCGGCTGCGGGGCCTCGTGGCTTGCGGCGCCCAGGGCTGGCGCTGCCCGGCGCACGCCCGCACGCCCGCACGCGGGCCCGCGCCTTCTGGCCCGCGTAGGCAAACTGCCGGTGCATGACCTTGATCGCCACCAGCGCGCCGCCGCCCCGCAGCACATCCTCTGCCAGGATCACCTGCGCGCCCGGCGACGGGCGACCATGAGGCAGCCCGCAGTCCGCAGTCGCCGTCGCCCAGCCCTGGACATCCTGTGAGGCTCGGCCAGATCCGTCCGCGCGCCCAGCTGCCCCTCAGCGTGAGGCAGCCCGCGGTCACGGTCACCCCAGCAGTGGCTTCCCCGACATATGCCAGCTGTTGCCTCGGGCTCGTCAGCAGCGGCCCGGGCGGCTCACGCCCGGGCCTGGGCGCGGCCCAGCCTCGCCGGGGCGCCGGCGCCCGCGGGCGCGTCCCCGCTGCGCCGCAGGGGCGAGCCCGGGCGCGGCGGGCGTGCGAGCGGGGGCCCGGGTGGGGGCGCGCCTGCGCGGAGGCGCCCTCGCCGAGCAGGCTGAGGTAGCGGTAGCGCCGCCCCAGCAGCGGCAGGTGCGTGCCGACCGCCAGGCGCCCACCCAGAGCCGGGGCCGCTGCGCGCACGCCCGTACGGTCAGCGCCGCGCCCGGGAGTGCGGGGCGCCGCTCCCGCGCTGCTCAAGCGTGACGCGGAGGAGGACGGAGGCAGCTGTGCAACTCGCGCTGCAGCGGCGGGCGGGCGCACAGAGAGGCGGCGGGGAGCCCGGCACCAGGCAAGGGGGCGAGAGCGCAAGCGGCAGGACGGCACATCAGCCCCGCCACGCGACGCAAGCAGGACGGCGCTGCACGTGCATAAACGGCAAGGCCGAGCACAGGATGGCGCTGCTGTTCACCGGCGAACCAAGCAAACAGAGCCACATTGGTGAACGCTCTGGGCTAGAGCGGACATCTCCGTTGACGCAGCACGGCCTGGCGCAGTGATGCGGGTGCTCGGGGCATGCCTGGCAGAGGCTGGGCGACCGCAGGGCTGCTCTGCAGCCGCTGGAGGCCCAGCGTCACCTGCACGAGCAGGTTGCACGGCGATGGCAGCGGGCACGACATGCTTTGCAGCGTGGACGGGCGGACATAGGCTTGCATTGTGGCCGCTCGGCACTACGTCGCGCACGGTGCATGAGGAACGGAAGTGCGCATCCCACACTTAAGTGCTGCGCGCCTCTCAAAACCAACATATGCCTGACAGCACTCCTCTGTGCAAGAATCAAGAGTCCAGGGAATTATCTGTACACATCAGTGAGAGGAGCCTGAGCAAGACATACTGGGGTGTAATAGGCTCCCAGGGCTTGCTGGAATGAACACTCAGTCATGCCATGTGAATGCTTTGCATCAGGCCACGCTGGAAGGCCCCTACAACCACCAAAAACACACTGTTGAAGTGCCACACGCACCCACACACACGCACACGCACACCACACAACTGCTAAACCCCTGCGCTACCAGCAACCCAAACGCGCCCTGAACTCCAGCCCCCCCGGCGGTGCAGGCCTGCCGCCGCTACCCAACCACCATGCCCCCAAGTTCCCCTGTATACACAAGCAGGACTGCCGCCAACACACGAGCAGGCCGGCATGATGACTCAATATACAAGTGCGCCTACCTACCGCACAGGCGCCCCCATCATAGCACAAAGCACGCTATCACAGCGCAGCGCTTTGTCTCCCTGTTGCGCCGGCCACCCACGGCTCAGCACAGCGTCTCCAGGACCCGTCCCAAACTACTGCAGTGCCAGTCCGCAGGGGGACCTACGAGGGGCACGCCCCAGGTGCCACCCGGCACTAACACCTATATCGAGGCGCCACGCGTGAAGCACTGGCGCTCGCCCACCCGTGTAGGCGCAACAGACGATGCCTACTCGCCTCGCAAGCCCCACGCTCGCTTGGCATACGCGAGCGCCCAGACTGAGCGGAGCCACGCGCGAGCACCCAGTCAGCATCACTGCGGACACCGCCAGGCGCACAGCGCTCCTCGACTCACGCCGCACATCGCTACGCAGGCAGGTGCAACCCCACTCCAATACAGAACCCCGCCTGATACGCCGGGCTCTGCAGTTCCAGCACGAGCGCCCGGCCGCTCAGCACACGCCACACGCCCTGTCCGGGCGCATGCTGGCACCAGGCCCGCAAGCGCACGCGCAGCTCCCCAGCGTGCACCAGCCCAACAGCGCACGCCGCGCCGCGCGCGGCCCCGCGCCGGTCGCCGCCACTGCGGCCGCCCCTGCTGCGCGCGCACGCCGAGCAGCCCCCAAGTCCGCGGCCGAGCGGAGCGCCTGCAGCCGCGCCGCATCCTGCCCCCCAGGCCCCAAAAACTCCCCGCCGCCCCCGCCGCGCCGGCGCGCGCCGGTCACAGCTTGTCCACCTTGGACGCCTGGACCAGCGGGTTGTTCTTCGCCAGCCGCTGCCGCTCCATCTTTTTGTAGTCAAAGGTGCACTCGTGCGCTTCCGCATACCTACGCGGCGCAGCACAGGGGCCGCTGTGGAACCTTCCAGACTGGCCAGGATCGCACGGCGCCGACCTTGCCAAGGCAAGCCTGCCAAGGCAGCTGCCCAACGCCTCCCGCCCCGCGCGCGCCACATATTACGACGGCAACACGCCAGGCGGACAGTAAGGCCCCACAGCCCTCGCTGGCGCCTGACGCAGATCCCAGCCTGCGCCGCGGCGGCAAGCGCGGGCAGGATCTGCGCCCCACGCCTCAGAAGGTGCAAGAACGTGTGCCGCCCCGGCGCGCCCCGCACCTGTGCGACGCGCAGAACACGCGCTCGCAGCGGCACTTGAAGCCGGTGAGGCCCACGCGCTTGCCGCAGGAGAAGCAGCGGCCCGGGTTTTTCTGCACGGGCCGCTCGTCGGCCTCCGACGGGCCGGGGGCGGAGCTCCGCGCCGCTGGGCTGGCCTCGGGGGCCGGCAGCGGCGTCTGCACGGCCGGCTCGGCCTTGGCCTCTGGCTCTGCGGCGGGCGGCTGGACGGCCACCTCAGCGCCCAGCCCCGCGGCCTTGGCGGAGCTGCACAGGGCGGCAGCCGCCGCCTTCTCGTTCACGGCAGCCTGGCCAGCCTCCCGCTTCTGCTCGCGGAAGCAGCGGGAGCAGAGGCCCAGCGTGGCGGGGTTCCTGCGGCCACAGAGACTCGTGGTGTCCCTCGGCTCCATCCAGGTCAGCTACGTAGGCCCCAGGCGCACAGGCAGGCGCCCCTGCCGCCCGCGGCGGCCCAGCCCCTGCCCGAAGCCAGGGCGCGCAGGGCCGCGGCGGCGCGTGTCGAGGATGGTCACGCCTCGCGCTGCCTGGCGGCGCGCGCGGGCGCGCCTGCCACCCAGAGAGCGGGCAGGGGGCCGCAGGGCGCACCCGAAGAAACCGCAGCCTGAGGCGCACAGGCGCGGCTGGCTGGCGTCCTGATCCTGGTTGGTGTTCATCCTGCTCTCTGCCAGCGCAGCGAGCACGCAGGCGGCCTGCTGCCACACGGCTTCCGCGTCTTGAAAAGTTTTGGCGTGTATGAGCGAGGCGGGAGGGCATGAGTTGGCTGGCACCCTTTTAGCCAACCCCCCCTGAAGCTCAGGTCTGGCGTTGGATTACCATGCATCAGCTCTGATCATGGGTTCCGACATCGCCATCTTCACCAATGATGCCCACGCTGCATGCTCACAGCCGGAGCGAAACCATCCCCGTTGCTTTGCAAGTGCAACACGAGGGGGCCGCTCTGTTGCCGCCGGGTCTCTGTTTTGAGCGTGCGAGACGCGTAAAGGCGCGGCTGGGGCGGTCCCACTCGTGCGTGTGTGTGTGAAGCCGTGCACTGCCACACTTACACTCCGTTCAGTGCCCGCACGTCCACTGCAGACGCGCCCGCTGGAGGCTGGTGTGAGTCAACAAGCTGCCCCCCATACGGCCGGCCAGCAGCCCCAGCCCGCCCTCAGGCAAGGCCAGCAGCGCCCCGGGTGCGGCGCCGCCTAGACAGGCACCGCCGCCGCCGCGGCCGCGGCGTTCTTGTTGATCTTGGCGGTGATGTCGGCGGGCTTCTGCGCGGAGTGCGGGTGCTCCGGGCCCTTGTAGACCTTGAGGTGCGTGAACAGGTGGCGCCCCAGGCGGCCCTTAGGCAGCATGCCCTTCACCGCCAGCTCCACGATGCGCTCCGGGATGCGCTGCCGCGCACGCCCGCGCCGCGCGTCAGCCCGCCGCACAGCGAGCCAGCACAGAGCCTCTGGGAGGTCTGCGACACGCGCGCCTGACAGCACCACGGACACCGCGCGTCCAGCCACGGCTACCATGCATACAAGCCGGCGCGCCAGCAGCGAGGTGAGCGCCGCCGGCGGCTGCCCCCTGCTGCCTGACCCGGCCGGCAGTGCCGCACAGGGCGGCCGATGCAGCCTCCAAGCACACAGCGCGCAGCGAGCACGACGCCGCACTGCGCCGCGCGCTCAGCCACCACGTGCAGTAATGCACGGTCTGAGCGCGCACCCGCCCATGGGCACTCCACCGCCACACATTCAATTTATATAAAGGCAGGGCTGCGCCGATACCCGCCCGACACCGCGCAGAGGGGCGCCGCGCGCGCCGAGCCGCGCGGGCAGCCGCGCAGCGCACCGCCTGCAGCTTTGCGAAGGTCTCCTCCTTGCGGCTGCCGGGCCGGCCGGTGTGGCGCGTGTAGATCTTCAGGTTGGCCTTGTTCCCCGTCACAATGACCTTCTCTGCGTTGACGATGACGACGTAGGAGCCCATGTCCATGCTCGGTTGGTACGTCGGCACCGTCTTGCCGCTGCGCGCGCGCGCCCGCGGATGATGCACGCTGAGGACCGTGCCCGCCCCGCACGCACTGCCATACAGATGTGACATGTCGAGTGCCGTTGCGCACGCGCAAGCGCAGGCCGTCACGCCGCAGAGCGGAAAGACGGCTCTTCCCGTACCGCAGCTGCCCCGCTTCGCGCCCTCCCCCTTACAGATACAGCCCGCAGTGTTATAACCAAGTGGCCACCTTATTGCCTTTCTTGCGGTGACCAGGGCAGCGTCAGCGAGTCGGGGCACGCCGCCGGCTGTGCGCGCTGGCTCCGCGCTGCACAGCAGGGCTGGGCGCGCCATGCCGCAGGGTCGACAGGCCCGGAGCGCACCGGATGTGCATCGCGACCATGGTGGCCAAGCGGCCGAGCGTCTGCCCCTCCGCGTCAACCAGGTACCAGGGCTTTATGAGCGAGTTTGCGTCAGCGCCGGTCGGGTAGTATGTGCGGTTCCACAGGTCCGGCCCCATGCTGGCGGCCGGCGCCAGCGCCGGCGCGTCCACCTCCGGCGCGTCCACAGCTGCCGCTGTGCGCACGAAGCAGCGCTCCACAGGTCAGCAAGCCCCCGCACAGCCCCTGAAGCAGAGTGCAGCAAAAGCTGCCAAGCGAAAGCGGTCAGTTTGCAGCAGGGTGCGGCACGCAGACCTCCCAGCGCGGCGCACCTGAGCAGGTGGCCGACGCCGCTCGCCGCCCCTCCGCCGCAGCATTGCCCGCCAGCTGCAGCCTGCAAGTGAAAGCAGGCGCGCGTGGCTGCGCACACACAGCGGTCAGGCCAGGCGTGACGACTGCCGTGCGGGGAGAGGTAACGTGGGTGCTGGACAAGCTCCGCCAGCCCCAGTGCAAAACCCGTGACAGTGCACCGCCATACGGTTGGAAGTACTGCAAGGGGCGCTGCGCACCAAGGCCAAGCGCAGGCAGTGCGCGCATGGTGCTGCAGCGGGCACCGCCACAGACGAGCTCAGCGCTCTCCTGGGCAGCGGCGCCGCCATCTCGTCAGGCGTGCAGTGGGTCCCTCCCTTTCGGCTGTGGTATGAGCACGGCGAGCCTCCCAGGGCGGCCTCCGAGGAGGTGGACCCTACTCAAACCCCGTGAAGGAGGTGCCTGGCTTGCATGCGGCCTCATCGAGCCATGCGACCTTTTACAGACATCGTTCTGCACACAACGCTCGTCTCATTTGGGGGTGCTACGGCCCTCATGTTGTACGCTAAGTACAGACGGTGCCCCGGCAAACAGCGGAAAGAATGAACGCAACCAGGAGCGGGCAGCACTGCACACAGAACTCAAACCATGGACCAAGGCTGACCCCCGAAACACAGCTCTACCCCAGCAACCTGGACACTCCGAACACCTCGCACCCAACAGACCAAGGCGGCGCGGTCTGTCCAACGCTGTCCTACAGCAGTGCGTGCGGCCGCCTTCCTGAGCCCGGACCCCAAGCCCGCCCGAACGTGAACCAGTCCAAGACAACAGCAGAAGCTTTGGGCAAGCTGCACACCGCGACGCAGGTGCGCTGTCTACCAGCCAGATGGGCCTGCAAGCACCCACTCAGTGGCAGCGGCTACATGGCACATGCCCAGCGCACAGCGCAGGGCAGGCGGCTGCGTCTGCAGCAGCCCCGCGCGCGCGGCGCAGGCGGCGGCGCGCGTCACCAAAAAGGGCACCACCCGATGTATGACTGGCACAGGTTCTCGTAGCTCTCCGCCTGCATGATGAGCCGCTGCACCTGGCTCTGCACCGAGTCGCTCTCGCCGCCGCCCGGCAGGCCCTCCTGCGCGCGCAGCAGCCGTGTCGGCAAATAGCTGCTTGCATGCTCCGTCGGTATGCGTGCATGGGACTCCAGCAACAGCAGACCAGGGACCCAGCAACCGAAGTCCATGGCACATGGGCAGGGCCAGAGCTCTGCCAGAGGGCGGGCCCCAAGATGGTTGGGAGCGCTGCGCATACGCTAACAGCTAACAGCTGCAGCGGGCAAGACACGCAAAGGTACACGCACTGGTGAAACCCTACCAAAGGCGAGCACAGAGCACATGTCTGAAGCGGGCGGGCACGGCGCGGCGCGGGTGCCGCGCCTGCAGGAAATCCCGGCCGGTGAGCTTGTCGCTCATGCGCTTCATGACTGCCACGGCGCGCTCGTTGAGCACCTCGTTCGCGTCGCCCAGCTGCCCGTACGCGCTCAGCAGCTCCCGCTCGCGCGCTTCCCGCCTGCCGGGGCGCGCGCGCGCGCGCGGCCTCAGCAAGGCAGCGGGACCGGCTCTGATGTCGTGCCGGACCGCCTCCGGTGTCACGCGCGGCACCCGCTCCATTGCAGCACCACAGCTGCCGACGCGGCACTGCCGGTGTCTCCATTGCGCCCCAGCCATCGCTTGGCCGCGCCATCCATGCGCATCTCCGGCTCCCGCCCGCCCGCATGCCAGTGAAGCACCGAGAGCGACCTTCGGCTCACATGCGGCGCGTGCTCGCAAGACCCTGTCATGCAGGGCGGAGAGGGGTTCGGCGACTGCCGCGCGCACCGCGGCGGCGACGGCATGCTGGTGCTGGAAGCGGTGCCGCCGCGCTCGCCCGAGCCGTTGCCGCCGCCGTTCCGGCCCTGCCCGCCGCCGGCGGCGCCCGCGCCGCCGCCGCCGCCGCCGCCGCCGCCGCCGCCGTTGTCGCCCGCGTTCAGCGTGCTCCCGTTGCCGCCTGGTGCACAAGCGTGCAGCTCATGAGCATGCGCAATATCTCATACACACACTCTCCACCAACGCATGCGCACAGACCACTTTTCAACCATGCGCGGCCTTGCCTCTCCCTTGATGAAATCTGCTGCTACACACTGTTACGGCTTGTCTGTCCACCTGCGCGCCACGCGCGCGTGTATCGCTAAAATCCCCCCGCGGCGCACCGGCGGCGTCGGCCTGCCCAGCCAGCGCGGCCTCCGGGTCGCCCTCATTCGTGTTGAGCAGGCGCCAGTTGATGAGCGGGTCGTGCACGAACGCCTCCAGCATGGCCATGACGCTGTCCTTGTTGCCGCGCAGCACGCGCATCACGC
>JAABUO010010141.1_pt1 | contig 10467 bp, 11 predicted proteins | sample 5559291 | NCBI WGS metagenome assembly JAABUO01 (sample SAMN10711878, study PRJNA513372) | rock metagenome | isolation source: Antarctica rocks | place: Antarctica: Victoria Land, Finger Mt sud
ATGATTCAATAGAAAGTCATGTAGAATGTTCAATAGAGAATCATGTAGAATGTTCAATAGAAAGTTATGTAGAATGTTTGATAAAGAGTCACGTAGAATGTACAATAGAGTTCATATTTGATGCTCGATAGAGATCAAATTTGATTCTTGATTATGAAGTAATTCAAAGCTTGATAGAAAGTCATGTAAAAAGTCATGTAGAGAATCATGTAGAGAATCATGTAGAAATCATAAAGACTGTTTGATAGAGTTATATTTGATGCTCGATAAAGAACAAATTTGATTCTTGAATGATAAGTAAAATGATGAGTAGAGTAATGAATAGAATGATGAGTAAAGTGATGAGTAGAATGATGAGTAGAATGATCAGTAGAGTGATCAGTAGAATAGTCAGTTGAAAGATCGATAGAAAGATCAGTAGATAGCTCAGTAAAAAGCTCAATCGAAAGATCAGTAGAAAGATCAGTAGAAAGATCAGTAAAAAGATCAGTAGAAAGAACAGTAGAAAGATCAGTAAATAACTCAGTAGAAAGCTCAGTAGAAGACTAAGTAGAAAGCTCAGTTTGATAGAGAGTTTAATAGAGTGTTTGATAAAGAGTTCGATAGAAAATTTGATAGAGAGTTCAATAAAGCGTTTGATTGAGAGTCTGATAGAGAATTAGATAGAAAGTTTGATAGAGCGTTTGATAGAGTGTTTAATAGAACGTTTGATAGAAAGTTTGATAAAGTGTTTGATAGAGAGTTTGATAGAGCGTTTGATAGAAAATTTGAGTGAGCGAGTAGATAGCGAGTAGATGAGCGAGTAAATGATGAGCATGTAGAGTGATGAGTAGAATGATGAGCATGTAGAATGATGAGCATGTAGAATGACGAGTAGAATGATAAGTAGAATGATGAGTAGAATGACGAGTAGAATAATGAGTAGAATAATAAGTAGAATAATAAGTAGAATGACGAGTAGAATGACGAGTAGAATGATGAGTAAAGTGATGAGTAGAATGATCAGTAGAATGATCAGTTGAAAGATCGATCGAAAGATCAGTAGAAAGATCAGTAGAAAGATCAGTAGAAAGATCAGTAGAAAGCTCAATAGAAAGCTCAGCAGAAAGATCAGTAGAAAGTTTGATATCAAGTCATGAAGAATGCATTCTATTGAGTCAGTTAGCATTATTTCGTACGAAATAGAAAGTAGAAACTGTTCTATGAAGAAAGAAAGAAGTGAGAAGAAGTAAATACTCCGAATCTTCTGAATTTTCTAGCGTTGATTTTCGACTGAGAGCGAAGATTACTAATCACAGAGATAACAGTACTGTTCTCAAGTCATGTAGAAAGCATTGTTTAAAGCACTGTTTAACATGTTTTATGCATTCGATCAACGCGTTTGATAGAGCGTTTAATAAAGAGTTTGATAGAAAATTTGACAGAGCGTTTGATAGAGAATTTGACAGAAAATTCAATAGAGCGTTTGATAGAAAATTTGATAGAGCGTTTGATAAAGAGATTGATAGAGCGAGTAGATGAGCGAGTAGATGAGCGAGTAGATGAGCGAGTAGATGAGCGAGTAGATGAGCGAGTAGATGTGAGCGAGTAGATAAGCGAGTAAATGAGTGAGTAAATGAGCGAGTAAATGAGCGAGTAGATAAGCGAGTAGATAAGCGAGTAGATGAGCGAGTAGATAAGCGAGTAGATGAATGAATAGATGAGCGAGTAGATGAGCGAGTAGATGAGTCGAACTTCATTGAAAATCGAACGATTAACTGTAATAGATTTAGCTTTCGTGACTTCAATAAAAGAGTCAATCATTTTACAAATTAAATAATTAAGATTAACTCAAGCTAGTGATGTGACATCAAAATCAGTCAGTAGAAGCAACTGCGTTGCTAATTACTAAGACTTTTGACTAATCAAAGCTTAGAAATTGACTATAGAGCTGAGCGTTCTAAACATTTTGAAGTCGCAAACGTCTGAGAACTCGAAGAAAACAGAGAAAACAGAGAAAACAGAGAAAACAGAGAAAGCAGATCAAATTATATTGTAATTTTCGTCTCTTCTTCATCTCTTTCTCGAACTTTCAACATCGAACTTTGTTTCTTCAATCACTGATCTTCTATCTTTATGAGCTTCTCTTCAGTAAACATTGTTTGAGTTATCTTTTGTAGTGTACGCTCGTAACATTTCACTACTCTTTCTCTTCTTTCTGAAATGATTGACTCGATAAATGCGACGTGTACAGCTAAATCAGATTGCATAGTGCTTATCTCAAGTAGAAATAACAGTCAATAGAGATGATGATTGATGTAGAAAGATTCAATCTCTTTTTCTCTTAATTTAAACTCGAAACTCGACTTGAGTTGAGCTGAGCAACTTGAACTCAACGACAAGTTTAAGCAAATTACAAATAATACTATTTATCTCGTCACAAACTCTGATTCACTGACATAATAAAATTCATACAATTTCAATGATGCAAAAATTAAATGCATTGAAACTATCTTACAACAAAAGACTGAGATCATATGATATATACAGATAAAACAAGTGTTATACTGAGAAAGCATCAAGATTAAAAGCATGTCAGTATTACATGAAAGAAGAAAAAAGAATAAAATTCAATGTGCTGTGATAAGAACTTTTCACAATATTTCATGTTTATATTTTAAAAATTCATAGCTTTAAATTGAAAAAAATCTTGTTATATATATTGATTCAAGAATAAAAAGAAATGAACTGCTTTTATAATTGTTCTTACTGTTGCAGATGTTTTATGAATATCTTTGAATTGAGCAGCTTATGCAATTCAAAGAGCAAAGCTTTTATGTTAACAAAGAAATTGTAATTGTAATTTATACATTCTTGTGACATTGATTTAAACTCAATTCATGAAGAAAACTATGTTATGTATATCGAATGAACAAAACTCTCTGAGAAAGAAAATCACTCGTTGATTACATGATGATTTTACGTCGTCGAAACAATAAGATTGACACTATATTATCAGTAATAAATTTATAGCTTCTATTCAGCATGTGATGCTCAAGTAAACTCTTGATGAGAATGTTTATATTGTTTAATTATGACACATCATCTTTGCTTTGCTCTTCATTGATGATATTCTATACAAACAATGTTTTGATTCAATTCTTGATTCAAAGATGAAAGATTTTTTTTCTTTGCATTCATGACGCTTGTGATTGTAATGTCAAAAACTATGTTCTCTTGCTTAATGATTATCATTTATTGAGCAGAGAAATATGTGATGAAAAAGAGATGTGTATGATGAGAAAATAAAGTATGATTGTATTAAATAATTCTATTTTGCTCTTGATTTGACTTATGTCACGTAGACGTTGAATAGATTGTTAATATAAATGTGCAATCACAATCATTCAATGCATGACTTTGATCAATAGTAGAGAATGTGTTCTGATCATTCTCATGAGTTCTTGATTTTTCATGTAGATAAATGTATGATTTGACATCAAGTAAAGAAGATGAGTTCAAGCTCTCTCAATATATCAGCATGATCAATAAGTTACTACTTCTTCGAGCACTGTAATCATGACTTTCAGACTCATCACTTGAAATGACTATTTTATCTGATATCTTTTCATCAATTACTCGACAGCACTGTTGATGTGATGAAGATGTTTCAATATCAATGCAGTTGATGAGTCACAAATTCTTTGATCACTTGTAATTAAACTGATCACGTCAAGTCGAGTACTCAAGTTCAAGTTGAATACTTGACTTGAAAAGTGTTGAGTTGAATTGAAATTTTTTTGAAAAAGTGTTGAGTTGAATTGAGAAGTTGAATCTGAGCACTTGAGTTGAGTTGAGAAGCTTGACTCAATAACTCAACTCAAAAACTCGACTTGATTCGACAAGATATTAGATAGATGTAAATAGCTTGATCGAACAGTCTTCATGATTTTCTTCATGACTTTCTATCATGTTTTCTCGTCATGACTCTCTATCAAAGTCAAACGATCTTCATGTTTTTCCTTCATGTTTCTCTTCATGTTTCTCGTCATGTTTCTCATCATGACTTTCTTCATGTTTCTTTTCATGTTTTTCCTTCATGTTTCTCTTCATGTTTCTCGTCATGTTTCTCATCATGACTTTCTTCATGTTTCTTTTCATGTTTCTCTTCAAGTTTTTCTTCATGTTTCTCGTCATGACTCTCTATCAAACGATCTTTATGTTTTTCTTCATGACTTTCTATTAAAAGATAATGCAAAAAGATAATGCAAAAGTTAAAAATCGAAAAAATTTCTATATTTAGCTCTCTGAACATCAAGCTCAAGTTATTGACGAGTCGAGTTGAGTTGACTCAATTCTCAGTTGAATCGAGTCATGTCAAGTTGAAAATATGAGTAACTCGACTTGAGTTAAGTTGAAAATGTGAGCAATTTGACTCAATCTCGATTTGAGTTCAAAATGTCAACTTAAAACTTAACTCAATGATCAGTTTACTTGTAATCACAATTTGCAAACTCTTCATCTGAGTTATCTTTTTCACTAGCAATATCTTTTCATCTTTTACTGACATTGACATGTCATTAATCTTCTTCATAGATTAATTGTGACTGTTAGAAAGATGTTGTCACATGAATGAAAACTCTGCATGATAACTTTTCTGATTATGCAACATTTTAACATCTTTTGAACTGCGTTGAATTGAGATCTCTTGACTCTTCTGACTTTTATTTGAACACAGAATAGAATCAAAAAATTCATAGTCAACATTATGTACAGATGAATCTCATTGTCAACTGTTAACAAAGAAATTATAAACAAGTTTTCACTTATTTGATTTGAATTCATATATTCTTGTGACATCGATTTAAACTCAATTCATGAAGAAAACTATGTTATGTGTATCAAATGAACAAAACTCTCTGAGAGAGAAAATCACTCGTTGACTACATGATGACTTCACATCGTTGAAACAATAAATTGATATTATGTTATCAGTAATGAATCTATAGCTTTTATTCAGCGTGTGATGCTCAAGTAAACTCTTAATGAGAATGTCTGTGCTGTTTAATTATGATGCATCATCTTTATTCTGCTCTTCATTGATGATATTTTATACAACAATGCTTCAATTTTAGATCTTCGATCGCGAAGTTAATTTCATTGCGTTCGTGATGCTCATGATTGTAGTGTCAAAAACTGCGTTCTTTTGCTTAATGATTATCATTCATTGAGCAGAGAAATATGTGATGAAAGAAAGATGTGCACAATGAAAAGATAAAGTGTGATTGTACTGAATAACTCTTTTCTTCTCTTAATTTAATTTATGTCACGTAGACATTGAATAAATTGTTAATATAAACATGTGATCACAATCATTCAATGTTTGATTTTAATCAATAAAAGAAAATGCATTCTGATTACTTTCTTGCGCTCTCAATTTTTCATGTAGATAGATGTATGACTTGATGTCAAGTAAAGAAGATGAATTCAAGTTCTCTCAGTATATCAGCGTGATTGACAAGTCACTACTTCTTTGAGCACATGTGATCATGATTCTCAGACTCATTATCTGAAACAACTATTTTATCTGATATCTTTTCATCAATTACTTGATGACACTATTGATGTGATGAAGACATTTCAGTATATTGATGTGATGAAGACATTTCAGTATATTGACGTGATTAATGAATCATCATTTCTTCAATCACTTGCAATCACAACTCTCAAACTCAGCATCTGAATTGTTTAATCACTAATAGTATCTTTTCATCTCTTACTGTTACGAGCGTATCAAGACTGATAAGACTGAACAAGACTGAAGCTTTAATTAATTCACATCAGGTTTGACTCAGATATGACTCAGATATGACTCAATCTCTTTTTTTCTTTCTCAACACTCTTTTCTTTCATCAACATCTTGTTCATTTACATCACATTCTTTTCATATCACAAACATATTTCTTTCAAGTCTAGCGCAGTCTTTGAACATTACATAAATAGAAGCTTTTGTATCAATCTTCTTCTGTATTCTTAATATTCAGTTATAGCTATCTCTAAAGATCAAGCACTATCAATTCTGATCTTCACTGATTGTATCATCTAGACACGATTCTGACACTTACTGATATTGACATGTCATTAATCTTTCTCGTAGATCAATTGTGACTGTTAGAAAGAATGTTGTTGCATGAGTGAAAACTCTGCATGATGACTTTTCTGATCACGCAACGTTTTAACATTGTTTAAACTGCGTTGAATTAAGATCTCTTGACTCTTTCAACTTCTATTTGAACATAGAATAGAATCAAAAGATTCGTAATCAACATCATGTACAGATGAATCTAGTTTTCACTTATGCTTTTATGTTTTTCTTCATCTTATATAAACATTCTGCATGTAAAGAAATTGATTAATATTATTATAATAAATGTATTTTTCAATCTTTTATTTTATTCATTCATCAGAAAATCAAGATTTTGCATGCTGAAACAGAATTTTATTAATGTAAAATAAAGTTTCAAATTACATCTTTCAATGAAACAAATCTTTGTTTATAATTTATAAAGCAGAAAATAAATATTTTATTTTAATTAAATAATAACTTTATTTGATCTTAATCTTATAAAACATAGATGAAATTTCATAAAGAATTAAGTATCATGTTAATAATTCTTTATTAAAGATAAATTGAAATTGAAAGTTGAAACTGATTTGATATGATAAATGAAAAAAGTTGAATATAATGAATTCAAAGAGTATTAATTCTTTTATTTTGAATCAGAAGCATTGAATGTATCAAATTATTCTTAAAAAGAGTGATAATCATTCATGAATAAATATATATTATAATTCACATTATCTGACATTTCTACGTTAATTAATGCTGTTATCATTACATTTAAGTAGTATTTGACTATTTGCATGCTCATTTGATTTTCATGATAGTGCAGTTGTGATACAAAGATCATTTTGAATAATTAGTTTTCTGATCTTGTAATCAATTTATTTATTTATTTAATGATTAAAGATGATCAGTCGAGAATGAAGAGATCTGTTTAGCTAGTACTACATTAAAGTCGCTTTAGTCATATCTTTCAATCAACTCAATCTTACATAGCAATATCTTAATCACTTCACGTCTTGAAATCTTAGTTATCACAATGTATTTAGATGTTGATTGGTTAATTCATACTCAACAACTCACTAGAATCTTTGAGGAAACGAAACAGGTCTGTAAGACACTTAGCTGAGATGCTTCTCCCTGTTCTGAATGATGGCTGCCTGATAAATCAAACGAATCTTTTAAATTCATGAGCTGAGAATTTAAAGGGTTAACACTGGCGAAAGAAGAAGAGCGAGGGTTCGGGAACAATATTCGTCATTGCCTCATGTAGAACGACATTTGTGGACTGAGAATAGTAGCAAACGATGGCTAGGTTCACGCGGCCCTCAGCTCGTAGGTGACGCCACCTTGATAATCAAATGCTTCACACACCCAACCTGAATGCATGATGCCCGCTAGCTTGTATCTAATGTGCCGTCCTGTCCACCCTCATGGCGATCACCCACATCGTTCGTATTCTCGGCGATCTTAGGATCAGGTTTGGCGTCGTCTCGTGAAAACGTGGGTGAAGATGCGCTCGAAGCAGAGCCTAACGTTGTACAGCGTAAGTACAGGAGATGATGAAAATTTGTTTTGACTCGAACCTTTCTTGTTACGTATGGTCTTGATCCTCGTTCGTAGAAGCTCGAACACGACATCCTCATCTTGCAGGAGCTTATCAGCAATGTAGCGATTGTCGGTTTCTCGTAAATGCTCAAGATAGCTTGCGACCTTCGCTCGCTGAATGTCGGCGCCCAAACTATTCCATATTGGAGGATCAGGGCCGAGGAATCGACCGGCTTCTTCTCTTGCTTTCTTCATGTCACGTCCAGCAAGACCCAGGGCCTTCCATTTTGGTGGCATTTTGTATCCCAGTGCTCAATATTTGATGTCGTAAATCCTGTGTTCGTCAATTGTAACCAATGATGTGAGGGCTAGTTTTCCTAAACGCTGGTGGGTGGAGATATCCGAGATATCCGAGTTGTCCATGTTGATGTGTGCATGACCATGCTAAAGGAGCAAGACCATAGAAATTGGTTTGAACCAGTACTTCTGGTTTGTCTCGCAACATTAATCTACCTGCCTCCGTTGGTAAGCTAAATTGGCACCTCTGCGTAGCGTCCAGTCATTTCTCTCTGTTTGGCGGCTGCTTCGATGCACCAAAGCACATTCGTTCACCATCAAATTACACCCAGCCATATTCGTAAGACACCTTCGAATGAGGTGAAAAACTGGAATGCAACCCTGTGTGGTAATCCCATGCGGACAGGCTGCGAGCAATGTGCGTCTCAATGGGTAGAGAGCTTGAAACAATGTGGTATACAATGACCCCAGAATAACGCTACCACCATGAATGTCTTGCAAGGTTACTCACAAACCACGACTGAAACGCCATACGAAAATCGAAACTGGACCTTGCGGTTTCCCGGTAGCACTTCCATCTTTGGGTTTCCCACCGGAGAACGCTCAAAGGCAAGATCCGCGAGCGCATTACACAGCAATCAAAGGACAGGTTTATGACCAGCTGTGTTGGTCTTGATGTAGTCCAGCTAAACGATAGTAACATCGGAAGTACTCGTATACGGCGAATACCAGTCCCATATTTGGCTTGTCATCCAGCTTGTCTCTTTCATCTTTTCCAAAAGGGTTGCCCTCGCCATGACCGATTGGTTTCACCCCCACGCTGTGTCCTTCTCGATTGTGGCGTCTCATCGACAACGTCAATGAGCCTCGACAAATCACGATCGGCGAAGCCCTTGCCACCCTGGATCCCGTCATAGATTCTTGGAATCCCCAACCTGCCGGTACCACCCCGCCAACACCCAACCGCTCCTTCTCCGGAGAGCTGAGACCCCGTAAAAGGGGGCGAGGGTCACAAGTGCGGTGATGGAAGTCGTATCATTTGTACTAGAGATGGATAGCAGTGGGACCAATGCAGTTCAGATGGCACACCTTATAGTGAGATGATGTTCACTTCAATTGTGACTAATTGCTGACGCAAGTGTTCCAGTATGGCAATGAAGCATGTATAAGACGTCGATATTCCGCGGCGGTAATCTAAGTCATTGTGCCAAAGTCAAGTGATCGGGAACTACTCGCCTCCTGAGACAGGTGGCGCTGGGACAAGGAAAAGGGATTACCAAGCTTTTCATGAAGACTGATGCGTCATATATTGATCCGCTTTGAAGAGTTTGAGTTATGAATGGGTAGAATCATTGCTTGCTTGTATCTATCAATTAGCTCAGACGATCATGAAAAGTCCTCCCTCGGTTTTTGCTTGAACCATGTCAATGCACTCATGCTCGTACTTCCTTTCGTGCCGCAAAGAGAACGATGCACTATTTGCCCTGTCCCTCCTATCTAATTGTCGTTTTCTGTTCAAGCAGACAGAACCATCGCGGACAATAGAACCTTCAGAAATTATAGTAGTTGCAATTGGCAATAGAGACGTCTTGAAAGAGGTCAAAATTGTTCTCAAGATAGAAGCACTTGGTTGTGCGAAGCTGTAGATAAGAAACACCAGTTAGCCAGCTCAGACCTAACGTAGCATTATGAAGAATGATATACCTCGCCAAGTCTGTCTTCAGAATGTGCTCCCAGTGAGACATCGTAAGGCGTTGACATATTGACACGATGTGTCTGTCTTGCCGATTTCGCCGACGTAATTTAGTTTTACTGATGTGTGTCTTGCCACATTCCCATACCTCAAACAAGCTACAGTACAGTTGCTTAGTGTACTTCTAGTGGGAAAGATCCTTCCATAGTACCAGAAACACAGGTCTTCATTCTGAGTTCGAATCGATGAGCTATAGTACTTGGTTAACCAATTCTACTGTTTTGATTAACGGGTATTGTTTTTTACAATTGAACTTTCACACGTTCACCTATGGACCTTCCGATTAGTGCTTCATCTGCAACATGAATTAGTCGTGGATAAGTTATCAATCTATCGGTTTCATACCTATCATTGAAGGATTTTGAGTGCGAATCTTATGGATCAACCAATCACCACGTAAGAATCTAGGTTTTGACCCTTTACGGTCGTCAAGTATGCCTATAAAAAAAGAGAAACCGTGTCTCCTGGCTTAAGCAGTGATGACCCACTTCCTTGAGCAAGAGTCTCCGAAGTAATGATGCGCATGCTGCCTAATCACTATAGGAAAGTGCGGTACCTCCTCACTTCTATACGGTCCAATCTTTCGCTGGCGGCGTTCACAATTCGGTCGGAAGCGAGAACCGGACACCTTTTTATTGATACAGCGTCCTCGTGTTTCTGACAGCTATATTATTCAGCTTTCGTGCTTTTGAACACATCTTTGGCCTTCAAGAATGAAAGATCGGCAGAAAATCGACACCAAGCAGCTGTTTGCTTCCCACGAAAT
>JAABUO010010143.1_pt1 | contig 10465 bp, 15 predicted proteins | sample 5559291 | NCBI WGS metagenome assembly JAABUO01 (sample SAMN10711878, study PRJNA513372) | rock metagenome | isolation source: Antarctica rocks | place: Antarctica: Victoria Land, Finger Mt sud
ACAATGCGATCATTGACTGACGGTGTACATGTGTGAGGTAGAGGCCTGTTCTAGTTATGTTGCAGTGGCAGCAACAGGTGCAGCAGGTTGAGGAGCTGTCGGCTGCCGTGTCTGTTGTGCCATCACTTGGTCAAAGTCTTCAGATTTGCGCAAAACAATTTCCATTTTTGGCTTTTGAACAGCCCTTTCCCGGCCATCATCGTTGAAAGCATCCAGGCCTGTGGTGATCTCTGCACAATGATATTGACGCATGTCAGATGTTGCATCAGGTTAACAAATGCCACAATGCAGCAAGCAAGGGCAGCTGCAGTAAGCAACAGTGCTGCTTACTTTGCTCCACTGCTAGTCTGCTGTTCTTCAAGATCTCTGCAACTGTAACCATACTGGAAATTGCTGCATGCAGAACAGAATTGAGCTGAAGATGTTGCTTTTTCCTGTTTGCATAAATGTTTGCTGGTCGTGACTGTACCTAGACCCAGCGCTGAAAGTTGTACTTCTCCGTGTTCTTGCAAAAACCTCTGCAGTTTGGAACATCTGGTCGTCCGTACAACCAGCTGTTACAAAGCAAGGGTGTAAAGCTGAAAGCAGCATACCTTGGCCAGATTGACATAGAAGAAGACTGGCTTTTTGGTATTAGATACTTGTATCCTGCACCAGTCAGGCAGCTCTTAACAGCCATGATGTCACAATTCAGCCTGAGGCAAAACTAGGGGTATCGATGTGACTTGCATGGACACACAGGTTCATGTTCCACTGGCGACCGTGACAGAATTAGTGAGGGCTTTGAACCCCCGCAGATCCGGCTTTCAACCGCTTTGGATCCCGTCGCTGTCAAAGGCGGTCGGGCACTGCTCACGAGCGCAAATTGCACGTCAACCACACGAGCAAACTTACCTGGCAGGGTGGCGTGCAGCCGTGCCTTCCATGGAGAAGTATAAAGCTTTCCGCGCCGCCCCGTGCCTAGACCAACGAGGTTTGTGCTGAACAGTCAAGGCAGATTGCGTGATATCCTGCACCGAGTGGCATGAATCACCTTGCGCTGCTGAATGTTCGCAAGATTCGCAGAGACGGTAGATATGAATGAATTCGGTCAGGCCCGACGCGAACGACTTTAACGAGCAGTTTTCGAGCTAGCTTTAGTCATTCCTTGTCTACGATTTGCGATTGGTGGTCCCATGTGACAGTCGCATTGTTATCACAGACCCAGTGCAGCGTCAATTCTCCGTGGGCAAAGTCTGTGTTACGTTTTGTGGAGTGCCCGCTCTGTTCGTTCAGCGACCTGCTGCATTAAAATGAACACTGCATGCGTATTGCTGTGGAACGTTGCTTTCTGTGTAAGGGCCCAAACTGGTATAGCTCTTCATAGCTTGTAGCACACTTGCATACAACAAAAGATACACTAAAAACATTGATCCATACATATACACAGGTGCAGAGCAGGATAGTGCCCACGATTCTCAATTCCTGAACTTGATGCTGACAAGAGGCACATCCATGTCTTCCCCTTCTTCATCTTCGCACGCAACAACCACATCAAAATGGTTGCGATAGTCAGGAATGTCTGTCTTTGCGACAGTTTGGACTAGTCCTGACATTTTCTTTGGAAGCCTGTCTTTGTGCTTGGGGAAGATATTGTTGTATAGCAAACTTTGCCCACAAGAGATGCTGTATGCTTCCAGACCCCGCACCTGCGCACAGACAGAGATGCAGTTGCACTGATAACCTGCTGAAGCATCTACACCTGTAGCTGGTACATTAGAGCAGTCTTGAACACAACGAAAGAATGGATCTGCTGCAAGGCAAACCAATCTGGCTGCTTACCTTGAACCAGTCCAACACTTCTTGGACAGTCAAGTCCCCCTCAAGAATCCATCTGTCCCACAAGCTCCACTTCATGTCATGAAACTCAAAAACCTATAACACACTTGTTTGTTGCTCCTGCACTCTTTTTGTATGTTGCTCCTGCCCTCCTTTGAATAAGGCACAAGTAAACATGCATCTTGTCAAGTAAAATCGTGAGTTGATTCCTTTGTGGGAAGCAGAACCCTGACAATGATGCCGACTGCACGGGAATCTGCAGTGCATGCACATGGGCAGGCAGTCATTCTCTTGCAGCTTGACCAACAAATGATAAGCATTTGAACTCCCAGACACTGTGCCTGCTTGTCAATACGCCTAGGTATCTCAGCGTGTGCGGCCTCTGCAAAGCAACAACAAGATGTGGTGCCACAACATGTGCAGGCAAGGTTGGTGCAGCACCACATGGTTAGAGAAGGAGTGGTGACCTTGGGTGCAATGGGCTCTGCCATGGCAAAGAGGGGGAGCGCCAGGTTGACAAAGGTGTTCCTGTAGGCCTCCACCTGCTTGCTCTGCACCACCTTGAACAGCTCTAAGCAGACCAGACCTGTAGTGTTCATAACATGAGCCTATGTCATGCTTTCAGCCTGCATAAGCTTTTGATGACTGACGTATACATACACCACCCTTGTGCCACCAACTAGATCAGGCATGGCATGAGCACTGGGAAAGTGGAGATGCAAATGAATTTATGACAACTCCTACAATCTTTGTAATGGGTTTTGGGAGGCAGAGTCTGAGAGAGCCAACTTGCTCTGCACTGGGCATTCATCAGCAGAAGGTTGTGTGTAATGAGTGGTGCGCATGTGCAAACTTTTACCGTTTACCAACAATTTCCCATGCATTAAACAAACGCACCTGTTGCCATAGCTGTTGCTGTTGCAATAGCAGGGATGATTTTGCCAGCAATTAGCTTGGCCTTGAGTTTGTCCACCTCTGGGATCTTGTAGTTGCGAGCACGCATGTTTGCCAGGCCAGCAATGAAATCCATGTGAAAGTTGGTATCTACATCCTTCTCAAACACCACTGGAGCCAGCTTGTAACCAGCAGGGAGCTTCTGCTGCGCAGCCTGCATGCAAATGCGCATCACTCTGACTCAGCAAACCATCCTGAGCACCATGGTTGAACACCAGAGCACATATGGGAAACCACGTGTTGCACCACTCATGCTCAGGTAGCTTTGTCTTGTCAGGCTGCAAACATGGTTTCAGGTAACACCCACACAAGTGATCAGTACTACCAACACAGCATGCAGCGCCTGCTCAGAGCACAATCTTGTGTACAAAGCGATTACAGACATGAACACTGTCAGGAGGATCAGCTGATGCAGGCTACATCTACCAAGTGCTAGGATGCAGGATGAACAGTAGGCAGCCTGCTTGACAGCAGTGACAGATGTAAAGGAAGCGATAACCTCATACAACAGGACAAATGCATGTCAGCCTCAATGGCACACCTCTAGCTGGGAGATCAGGTCATCGATGACAGCAGTGTCATCACCATGTGCAATGGGCTTTGCAGTGCCCTTAGGGTCTGTCTCAATGTGCACGCCCTGCTTTGGCTTGAAGGCTGGCAGCTTCACCTGACCTGCTGCTTCAGACACCTACACACATGTGTACAGGAGTCAGGTTGGAACAATGACTTCATTGGCATGAACGACCACGTTTGAAGCACCTTCTTCCACAGACGGGAGCATGGAATGAGCTGCCTCTGCAATGACTCTAAAGGGGAAAGCAAGCAAGCTTGCTGTAGCAAGACAACAGAAACAACAGCAGCCGCAAAACAGGATCACACAGCATAGACAACTTTTGCAGCTTTGATGGACAAACCAGTAGAGGAAAATATGAGAAGCGCACCTTGTCTAAGTCTGAGGCCCATGCAGGAATGGTGATGTTATGTACTTGTGCCTTCAGAATGGCACCAGCCTGAGCAAAGGCTACATGAGAAGGGTCAGCAGGGTTGAAGGTGAGGGGCTGGGGGAAGCGCTTGGGGGCTGACCAGAAGAGGGCACCTGTGGAAGTGGTAGCATCCTCTGGGAAGGTGTACACCAGCTGAGCAATGCGCTCATGGAACTGGAACTGCATCACACATGACATGCTGGTCAGGACCACTCTGCAAGCCAATGTGAGGGTCATCACAAATCTGATGGTTACAGCAAGTCAGCACATGCGTCATCGATGCATGCGACTGCTTGAACATTGCAGCTGTGCTGGGCAGAGGGGACGCAGGACACGGATGAACACTCAGCTCTCATCCGGTTGCCCACAAAGTAATTGTTTGATGTATGCCAATTGCACAGGACGCTGGCTGCAGCATTGTGTTGTGCTTTGCCTCTGTCAAGGTACAATAACAATGCAGCGGTGCTGGCTTGCTAGACTGGGCGTCTACAGCCAACAGGAATGTTGTGAGAACAGCAGGACAGCCCTGAGCTATACCTGAAACTTCAGGCATGCCCATTGGATGCAATCCTGGAAGGTCTTGCAGGCATCTGTGACAAGCACTTCAAAGACCTTCTCCAGCTGCTCTCGCGCTGCAGCATCTGAAGCTTGCCTAACAGCCTGCACTCACCAGCCCATTCTGAATGACATGCCTGTTTGAGAGGGGCATGTTGCTTGAGTGCCGTTGCACTACAAAAGCTCAGCAATGTGTCAGGTGCCTAGCAGCTGTGCAGTGCGCAGAGCCTGCATTCAGAGGGCTTGTGCTGATCACCCTGCAACCTCTAGCTCCTCAAATTGTCCCCTGATTCTGTAATTGGCATCTGCCAGCGCAGTGGCAGTGCATATCATCTATGATCCTCAGTTTGTATTGAGCTTACATGTTCCCAAGCAAATGACTTGCTGCTTGTGAACAGCATCAGGCACAAGGCATGCTACTGATCAGCAATGAGGAGCAATGCCTGTATCAAACAAGAGCTTTGACAACTGCTGGCAAGGTGTAGGGTGAAGCTTGCAAGTACCTGTATATAGGTGGCAGGTTGCAGTAAGAAGGCATTGGCCTCTGCCGGGGCTTTCTCCAGATGCCCCTCAAACTCCGATCTTGCAAAGGTGAGGCAGTGATCAATGTTGTGAGGAAAGGAGTGCACTGTGCACATAGGTGCTTGCTTCTCGGGAGGGTCTCGTGATGCACCTGAACACAAGTGAAATCTACTATCAAATTGCATACTACGTGATGAAGTGTGAATGCGATTAAGCAGGTCAGGCAATGAGTGTGTCACATTGCGGTTGTACATAAGTCAACGTGGACATTCTGAAGGATCCAACCCTTGCATATTGCTTGCAAAGAATCATGTAACTGGCTCTGCCAGTCGTGCACAATGAACAAGGTAAGCAGGTGTGACACAGCTGACTTTGTTGCCTACATATCAGGATGACATTAGTGATGCTGACCATAATTTTCTGTCATGTTGGGCATGACGACTTGAGTATTGCATTTGGGTCCCAGGGTGCCTGACTCCAGCAGAGGCTTGCCAAAGTAGACACAGCGGGAGTCAACATACAGCCGGGCATTCACATTGTCCAGAGCATTCACCACCAAGTCCAGGGATCCCCAGAATTTGTCATTGAACACATCCTCAGTAGCTGGTGACACCCTATTCTGGAGAGCTGTAACCGTCAGAGCCTTGTTGATGCTTCTTGCGGCTTTGGCTGCTGCAGTGGACTTTGCACTGCAACACAACATCATGCTCAGGGAATCATGCTCAGGGAATCATGCCCTAGCTCAAGACTTAATGTGAAGAGCTGTATGTGCTCTAATTTGCCATGCAACAATGAACGCAGCTGCAACTAAAATATCAGGAGATGGGATGCAACGCACAGGATGACAGCATTATCAGATGTAGCACAACACTGCTAAAGTGTGTGCCCAATGAGATCTGCACACACCTGCCAGTTTCAACAGAGCCACAGCTCTGAAAGACAAGCAAACTGTTTTGCACGTCTCAAAGTAGCATGCTCCTGTCCATTGGTGATGCAGTCTATGGGAGCCACAACACATTCACAATATCAGTGCAAACACACATGGACTTGCCTGCCAATGTCCCAGTCTCTGAAAAGGAACTGTCTGCTCAGGTTGCTCTTTTCAATGACATCATCATCAGTGACTGTGACCTGACCCTTAGAGCCTACTCCCAAACCCATCATTGCAAAGTTTTTGATGAACTCACATCCCAGGGCTCCAGCCCCAACAAGGAATACCTGCAGACAAGGAGTGCAGAAAAGGTGCACAAGGGTGACTAGTGACTAACAGATTGACATTTCCATCAGGATACCCACACACAGCAGACTCCTGGACTTGCAGATCTTGGGGCATATGATTTGCAAAGCGACAAAGCATCAGACTGCAAGCAGGAGTTCTCACAATGCTTGCACAGGTGTTTTGTGCATTGCCATGCATCATTGTATGACGATGATATCAAGCAACATGCATGGGAAGCCAAGTCAAGTGTGAAAGGAACCGTATTCGCAAAACAAAGTGCAAGAGGCCTCTGTCGATTGGAGGAGCTAATCAAGCTAGAGGCGAGCTGCTGGGCCCATGTGACAACAAGTGTACTTGACTCAAGTAGTTGCACATCTAAAAACATGTGCTGACCTGCATGTTTTGGATTTGCTCTTGAAGCTTGTTGCCCAAGACTGCCCTTTGGGCGTCATATCTGTCTCCCTACAGAGACACCAGTCAGGCTAACGTATACACGATGAAGAACCAAATTGCAGAGGCATAACACAATAGAAGGATCTTGTAGCTGCCATGTTGAGGATTCTGGCATCCATGCACTGATGAACGTAATAGAGTCCACGTGCTTATACAACCAACATGTTCAAGCCAGCATGAGCTACAGGCACAAAAGTCATGTCAAACCAACAGGGTCAAATTGAGGCTGAAGTATAGGCACAGACAACGTCTGGTTCGTGCCTGCGGTACCACATCTTCAGGCGTCAAGTCCTCCTCTGGCAACGACTCTATGGAGTCGAAGTAGAAGAACTGGAACAGGGGGTGGAACTTGCCACTGGCTGCCTTCATGACCTCCTGGCCGACCACCCCTCCAAACATTGCAGCCATTGGACTGATTTCACCTGATGATGTATAGGATAGCTTGCGCAGCACATCCTGCATGGAGGTGTCACCAGGCACAAAATCAATATGTCATAGCAAATTTCATTGAAAGCTAGCAAGGCTATGCCCTATACTGATAGACAGATTTAAGCATACTGCACATCAGTTTTGGCTGGACATGCAGCTTATATGACAGGTATAGGCAAACTTTTGGCTGATATGGTCTTGCTACACATGCTGCACGTTCAATCAAGGCATTGGTGCATGCACAAAGCAGGTTTGCCACAGGCAGAGTGAGGCAGCTGTACCTCATCAACATCCACCTTGTTGCTGGCCTGTTCATTGATCTTGTGGGCTATCTGCACCAATGAAGCTGCATCATCCCTATTGTAGGCATGCGGCCGACGGCCATTCTCATCCTGCATCACACAACAGAGTTTGTGCCTATCTGTCGGCACGGATGTGCTCTGGGCCCCATGCTGAAAACACAATGCATGGATAAGTAGCACACAACTGAGACATGCTGCTACTCCTGTTGCTTAGCATACAATGCAATTGGATTGTCCCCACTTATTGACAAACTATCTCTACTTATTGACAAGCTATTGAGGTGGCGCAAGTGGTATAGTCCTGCAGTGACATTGCTGGAAGAGTTGACAGGTGAACACGTGCGGAAGAGATGCACATGCCTTGAGCCTGCTCCCAGGATTGCGCTAAGCTCTGACTTGACCTCGAAACAAATGCCACATACCTGGAAATCATTCAAGGCTTGGAAGCCCAGGTGCAGAATGCCAGGGCGCTCCATCTTGGCAAAATCGCTGAGCAAGAACTCTCCAGGGTCGTCAAGGGCCTGTGCCAGTGGCTTGAAGTCCAAAGTCTTGTGCTCTTTGTGCTCAGTCACAATGCCACCCTTAACATAGTCTCCATAGCTTGTGGTGTCCTCCTCAAGCTCAAAGGTATGGGATTGCACCTGTGTAAAAGGAAATGGTGTTGTCAGCTGGCTCAAACAACATATAAGTGCAGAAATGGGACCACACCTGCTCATTTCCACACAAGCATTGCAACAGGCACTTCACATGAGGATAAGCTTGTGATACGCATTGCAATTTTCTCACACGTGATGAAACACTCACAGGGCTGTTTGGCCTTGACAGCCATGTTGCATATGAGCTGACCATGCCCAAGATCACACAAAGATTGTAACATCATGAAGTGTTATGAAGATGGTCAGAAGCACAGCGCTACATGCAACTGCCTCCCTCTCACTCTGCACTAGCCTGACAAGGCCGCTCTGCTCTCGGGCTTGTTGAGTGTGTAGAAATTGTACCTTGACATTCTTGATGCGCCTAGGCTTCTTGTCATTCAAGGTAGGCATTCCATTCACTTCAGCAAATGTAACTAATTGACCATCCTGCATGCACCAAAAAAAGTGTTCGCACCCACAACAGTAAAATTGTGTTATTGTGGGTGCAGTGATATTGTGTTTCTGTCATAAGCTTTGAGCACCATCGATGTGACAAGAGCTTGCCTGGAAGTCCATCCTCTCGTCATCTACACATGTGATGAGGGTAGGATTACCAGGAATGATGGAGGCTATGATGCCTGTTGCAGGCTCCTCGCCTGCAATGTATGTCATGTCTTGAGTGCGCGATCTATGCAACAAATCAGTCCAAATTATGCATGATGCAGATGCTTTGTACAACAAACAGGAAGACACCCAAGCCATGAGTGCAAAAGGGAGGCATGAAGAATGCTCACCATCAACATCCAAGACCTGAAATCCTGTACCAAAGTCACAGAAGACACTGGCGAATACTCCACAAACATCTGCCTTGATGAAGCCAATGTTGTGCTTATGGCAGATTTCATCAATAGATATTGACTCCTTCATCGTGGTGTTCGTACAAACTACCACCTACGCACGCAAGCATTGTTCTTGCAATAAAATATGATGATGGATATGTGTACCGCTGTTTCCAGCTTGACTTGACCCCATATCTGCAAACCTGGAACTGGCTGATGTATTGTTCTGTCAGTTGCGCTGACGAAGATGATACCGCCACAGCAGTGTTCAGCTCTTGCAGCTTGTCTCTGCAAGCTGCTGCACGGTTTGTGCCTACATCCGCCTCAGTCAAGTAAAACTGGGCAGACAGGTCTTGCAGCTGGGTTTCTGCTGTGTCATGAAGCACCACGGCTTTGACACCAGCCAAAATGACATTCTTGGCTGCATCGCAATGAGTGAGGGTTGTGAGACGATAGGTCTTAGAGTGTAAGCACAGCCATCAAGGGTTGCCTGATCAGCCTCACCGACTTCCACGCTCAGCCCGGTTGCGCCCAAGACCAACACTTGAGACGCAGCCAAACGGCGCATAGAATCTCGTCCATATACAGCAAGTTGCCGACTGTGAAGGTCTTCATCAATTTCCCCTCCTGAAGTTGCCTTGCGAACCCCGTTGCCCTCGACAGCACTCATTCTAGGTTTCTTGGCAACAGATGGAGAGTCTGCAGCAATCAGGCTGCGCTTCGACATAAGCAGTCTATACGACCGCGGACACGCCAAACCAAGTTGAGTATCATGTATCAGGGACTATGGGCGATGAAAAGACGCCGTGTGTGTGCCGTAAGCAGAGCCAATATTTGTATTTCAAGCGAAATAAGCTGACTAAACGACGTGCACTGCGCCGGCGTGCGTGCGATTACGTGTGGGGAAGCCCGGTCACGCTGCGGCAAAAACTGCATTCACTATGCTTCCGGCATAGGCACTCAAACAGGTCATCATGACACACAGGTACCTACAGGCACATATAGGGCTGCGCTGCGATACACGCAGTGTGATAACACCACTCCCTCGGCAACTCTTGCAGAGTATTAGACGGCCAGCTGCAGATTCCGATAGACCTGCGGTTTTGCGCAGATGGACAGCACAACCAAGGGCAGCACTTGCCGAAACTTTGGCTCCTGTTTCCTTGACACAGACTCAGGAGTCGGTTGCAGTGTTGAAGAAGACCAGGTTGATCACAGCTGTCAAGACGCCATACCGAGAAGACGGCAAATTTGACCTCAGAGCATACGATGCGCACGTTCAAAGGCAAATAGAGAACGGTGTTGAGGGCTTGATTGTTGGGGGCACAACAGGTGAGGTTGCCTGACAGGCAGCACTGCAGTGCAAGACAGCACTTAGCTGTGCGCTATGGCTGCTGCCACATTCAAACTCATGATTTTTTGGCAAGCTGTCGCTGATCAGATGAACTGTATGTGCGCTTAACTACCCTCCGCATGCCACATGCCTTCACAGCCGCTTACATGTCACAGCACATAACTTATTGCTCACAGCTGCTTGCAGGCGAGGGTCAGTTGATGAGCTGGGATGAGCATGTCATGCTCATTGCGCATACTGTGAACACTTTTGGCAGCCAGCTGCAAGTGATTGGCAACACCGGCAGCAACTCTACACGTGAAGCACTGCATGCAACAGAACAAGGCTTTGCTGTTGGAATGGATGCTGCACTGCAAATCAACCCATACTATGGCAAGACATCCTTGGATGGCTTGATGGCTC
>JAABUO010010144.1_pt1 | contig 10465 bp, 9 predicted proteins | sample 5559291 | NCBI WGS metagenome assembly JAABUO01 (sample SAMN10711878, study PRJNA513372) | rock metagenome | isolation source: Antarctica rocks | place: Antarctica: Victoria Land, Finger Mt sud
ACATGCTCACGGTCGTCCAGCGCTCCGTCGCGGCCGGCTGCCGCCTCAACCGCCGCAAAAAGAAGCCTAACACCTATCAACTCCTCCTTGAGCCCGCCTTGGCAGGATTAGCTTGATGCGAGTGGGCACCCTGGCCGCCAACCCCCTCTCGGTCGCGGCGATGCGCGCCACGCTGTCCGAGGTCCTCACGGACGCGGCGTTCGACCATATGATCGCCCTCGGCGCGCGCTTCGAGCGGGGCGTCGCCGACACGATCAAGGAACGCGGCCTGCCGTGGCATGTGGTCCGCGTGGGCGCGCGCTCCGAGTATCTCTTCGTGCCCGCGCGCCCGCACACCGGCGCTCAGGCGCACGCCGCCATGGACGGCGAGCTCGACGCCTTCATGCACCTGTACATGCTCAACCACGGGGTGCTGCTGACGCCGTTCCATATGATGGCGCTGGTGTCGCCCGCGACGACCGCAGCCGACGTCGACCGCCACACGGCCGTCTTCCGCGACGCCGTCGCGGAGTTGTTCGACTGAGAGGACTCCAGGGCTCACGCATCGTGACGGGGAGCGATCTTGTGAGGAGCGGTGTAAAGGGGGTAGTAAGAGGGATATGTCGACAGGGTATCTCTTCGACGAGCGCGTCCTGGGGCACGATACCGGCGAGGCGCTGATCCCGCTCCCGGCCGGCGGGACGCTGGAGCCGGTCGAACATCCCTCGGCCGCGCGCATCACGCGGCGCACCCACGCGTTGATCGCCGGGTCCGGGCTGCTCGATCGCCTGACCCGGCTGCCGGCCCGCTTCGCCACGCCCGACGACGTGGCCCTCTACCATACGCGTGAGCACATAACGCGCATCCGCGACCTCTGCGCCGCGGGCGGGGGCGAGGCCAGCATGGAAGCCGGCGAGACCACGCCCGTGACGCCCGCCTCGTACGACGCGGCCCTGCTGGCCGTCGGCGGCGGGATGGCCGCCGTCGACGCCGTGTTGACCGGCGCGGTGGATAACGCCTATGCCTTGCTGCGCCCACCAGGACACCACGCCATGGCCAACGCCGCGATGGGCTTCTGTCTTTTCAACAACGTCGTCATCGCGGCGCGCCATGCCCAGCGGGGTCACGGGCTGCGGCGCGTGATGATCGTCGATTGGGACGTCCACGACGGCAACGGCACACAAGCCGCCTTCTACGACGACCCGGACGTGCTCTTCGTGTCGCTGCACCAGGAGGACTGGTATCCCCTGGGATGGGGTGCCGTCGGCGACGTGGGCGCCGGCGCGGCGGCCGGCCGCACGGTCAACATCCCGCTCCCGCCGGGGACGGGCGACCAGGGCTACCTGGACGCGTTCGCGCGCGTCATCCGGCCTATCGCGCGGCAGTTCGGCCCTGAGGTAGTGCTGATCTCGGCGGGACAAGACCCCAGCATGATGGACCCGCTGGGCCGTATGATGGTGACGATGGACGGCTTCCGCGCACTGGCCGGCGCGATGGTCGAGATCGCGTCCGAGGTCTGCGGCGGCCGGTTGGTGGGGCTACAGGAAGGCGGCTACAGCGCGCCGTACGTCCCCTTCTGCACGCTGGCCGTCGTCGAGGCGTTCCTGGGCCACCGCTCCGGTGTGCGAGACCCCTACACGGACTCATCCGAACTTGACCGCGCCAAACGTGAGGATCGCCCACAGCAACGCGCGGCCGTCGACGCGGTCATCGCCGTGCAGCGCGCCTACTGGGACCTATAAGCAGGCGCACATGGGGAGACTGCGGAGAGGGGCCGCGCTATGGCGCGATCTCCTCCGCGCGGCCGTCCGTGCGCGAGCGGGGCAGTTTCTGCGAGGCAACGTCAACACAGCCCAACGACACCTCAGGATACTGTGCCCGTTACGCGTGCGCCGTGTCATCGGCGAGCACGTCGTCCAACGTGGCGACGAGCAGATCCGCGTTGGCCCGCGTGAAGACCATGGGCGGCTTGATCTTGAGCACGTTGTGGAACGGCCCGTCGGTGCTCACGAGAACCCCGCGCTCCCGCATCCGGTTCGCGACGTAGGACGCCTGCGCGGACGCGGGCGTCAACGCCGTGCGGTCCAGGACGAGCTCGATTCCCACGAATAGCCCGCGTCCGCGCACGTCCCCGATGACCGTGTGTCTGGTCATCAGCGCGCGCAGCTGGTCCATCAGATGGGCGCCGATGGCGAGGGCATGCGCCTGCAACCCCTCATCGGCGAGCACGTCGAGGACGGCCAGGCCGATCGCGCACGAGACGGGGTTGCCGCCGAACGTGTTGAAATATTCCATCCCATTGTCGAAAGACGCCGCGATCTCCGGCGTGGTCACCACGGCGGCCAGGGGGTGACCATTCCCCATGGGTTTGCCCATCGTGACGATATCCGGCACGACGCCCTGCGTTTCGAAGCCCCAGAAGTGCGTGCCAACCCGCCCGAAGCCGGTCTGCACCTCGTCGGCGATGCACACACCGCCCGCGCCACGTACGTGGCGATAGGCCTCCGGCAGGTATCCGTTGGGGAGCGTGATCTGGCCGCCGCAACTCAGCAGCGACTCGGCGATGAACGCGGACACACCCCCACCGCCGCGCTGGATGCGCCCGATGGCCTCCTCGACGCGCCGCGCGTACTTCTCTCCGGCGCCGTCGTCGCCATAGCGATGCTCACCCCGGTACAGGTCGGGCATCGGAACCGTGTGGACGTATGGGGGCGGGCCCTCGCCGCCCGGTCCATTAAATTTGTATGGGCTGATGCCCGCCAGGAGCGCGGTGTTGCCATGGTAGCCGACGTCGACCACGAGCAGGTCGTGGCGCCCCGTGTGGGCGTGGGCTAGCCGCAGCGCGAGATCGTTCGCCTCGCTGCCCGAGCAGACGAAGAAGCACACGCCGAGCGGCGCGGGTAGCGTCGCGCAGAGGCGCTCGGCATACCGAACGAGGTTGTCGTGCAGGTAGCGCGTGTTCGTGTTGAGGACCGCCATCTGCTCCTGCCCGGCCCTGACCACCCGGGGATGGCCATGGCCAACGTGAGCCACGTTGTTGACCGCGTCGAGGTAGGCGCGGCCGTCTTCGTCGTACAGATATTGCATCGCGCCGCGTACGATCTTGAGCGGCCGCCGGTAGGAGACGCTGAGGGAGCGCCCGATGTGCCGCGCGCGCATCGCTTGTATCCGCTCGACGCTTAACGTGGCCGGGGGGAAGCGGTCCGCGGGGATGCCGACGATCACATTCGGGTCGGGGCTGAGGTTCAACCACAGCGCACGCTGGCTGGGCCGGGCCACGCCGGGGAACGCGCCGCTCCGGTCGAGCATGTCCGCCACAATCTGGAGATGCAGGTGCGGGGGCCAGCCGCCATTGATCGCCGCATCGCCGATCGTGCCGATACACGCCCCGCGCGCGACAGGTAGGCCGGGGCGCAGTCCGTCGAGCGCGGCCCGGCTCAGGTGACCATACAGCGTGAAGAAGGTGAGCCGCCCGTCGGCCACCGTGTGTTGCAGGACGATAGTCGGGCCGTCGTCGAGGGGCGCGGCGTTGTCGGCGACGCTATGCACGACGCCGTCGAGCGGGGCGAAGACGGGCGACCCGGCCGCCATGAACAGGTCGAGGCCGAGATGCACGGTCCGGCGCTCGGGCCCATCGGCGCCGGGCTCCTCGTACCGGCCGCCCGCGTACAGCAGACGCGCCTCGTCGTAGCGGCCGACGCCGATAGGGGCACCCGCCTCCCGCAGGCGGCCCGAGAGGAGGCGGGCGAGGGCCGCCATGTCGACCGGCTCCGGCATGCCGGCCAGGTCGGGGCTGGCGACGCTCAGGTCGAAGACCGCGACCGCGCCGTTGCGCGGGTCCGGGTCGACCACAGGGCGCAGGGCGCTGGCGTTGTCGGCGAGCCAGCGGACGATCGCGTCGGCGTGGGGACAGGGCGGGAAGCCACACGCGTGGCGGAAGGCGTAGTGGGCCAGCCGCTGATGCACACCCAGGAGTTGCTCCAGCGCCGCCCATGCGGGCTCTTCGCTCACGGTCACGTAGGGGTTGCCCGGCTCGACCGTCTGCTGGTAGGCCGCGTTGGTCACGCTGACCGCCAGCCGCGTCAAGACCAGGGGGTAGAGTACGGCGAGGTCGGCCTCGGTGAGCGGGAAAGCCGCGTGATAGCCGGCGACGACGTGCGCGGCCGCCGCCAGAGGATCAGCCATGCCCAGCGCCGCATAAGCCACGGCCGTGGCGAGCCCGCAGACGATGGGCGTATGGAGCACATCGCCGAAGTCGATGAGGCCGAGGCGATAGTCGTCTCCGCCGACCCCATCCCCGACCACCACGTTGTAGTCGTTGGCATCTCCGTGGATCACCCCCGCCCGCAACGTCGACAGAGCCGGCTTGACCTGTTCGTCGAACAGCGCGAGCACGCGCTCGACGAGCGCTCGCCGATCCGGCCGCTCAATAGACCCGATGTAGTCGCCGATCCACGCGGCGCGGGTCAAATCCCATTTGAGTATCCGGTGCGCCGCGGGGTGGGTAAAGTCGTGTAGCGCGCGGTCCACGGCTCCCACCAGCGCGCCCAGAGCGTGGAGTAGGGCGGGCGTGTGGGGGCGCGTGTGCGCGAGCAGCGTACCCGGCACATACGTGAGCAGCCGCACGTAGCGCGTCCCGCCGACACCGTCCGCCACCGACGCGACCGGTTCACCCATGGCCGTGAAACACAGCCGCGGGAGAGGGATAGACGGGAGGCGCGCCGCCAGATGCTCCAACACCCCGTGCTGCAGATCGAGTAGCTCCGGCCGCTCCCCCGCGTGCGACAGCTTGAACACGTAGTCCTGGCCCGCCTCCGTCACGAGGTAGAAATTGTGGTCGCGTTCGCCGGGCAACCTGTGCGCCACGGCGCGCAGGCCATAGAGCTCGCGCGCGAGGCAAGCGATGTCTAGTTCGCGGACCATCATCGATTGCTCCTTATCATCGCGCATGCGCCACCAGAGAAAAGATTGCGGATCTCGTCCTAGGTGAGAGTGGGACATGACCACGCATTTGACGGGCACGAACCCTCATTGTAGAATACCCCTATGTCGATCACGGATCAAGATGTTGACGGCAGGGACTTCAACGGTCGCGTCGCGCTCGTCACCGGCTGCGGAAGCCCTAGCGGGATCGGCTTCGCCGCCGCGCGCGCACTCGCCATGCGCGGCGCGCGGGTCGCCATGACGTCGACCTCCGACCGTATCCGGGCGCGCGCGGGCGCTCTTGCCGGGGCTGGCTGCATCGTTGAGTCATACGTGGCCGACCTGACGATCGTGGACCAGGTAGCCGCGCTCGTCGCGTCGGTCATCGACTGCTTCGGGCGCATTGACGTGCTCGTCAACAATGCGGGGATGGTCCAGGTCGGCGTCGCGGCGGCGTCGCGGCCATTTCTGGAGTTGACGGCGGATGACTGGGCGCGCGCCCTTGCCCGTAATCTCACGACCGCCTTCAACGTGACGCGCGCTGTCACTCCGCACATGGTCGCGCGGGGGTACGGGCGGGTCGTCAACGTGTCCTCCGTCACGGGGCCGTTCGTCGCCATTGCCGGTTCGAGCGGCTATGCCGCGGCCAAGGCGGGGATGGATGGGTTGACGCGCGCCGTTGCCCTCGAATTGGGGCGGAGTGGCGTGACAGCCAACTCCGTCGCGCCCGGCTGGATCCAGACCGGATCGTCATCACCCGACGAGATAGAGGCCGGTCATCAGACCCCCATCGGACGGCCGGGCCGCCCGGACGAGGTGGCGGCCGTGATTGCGTTCCTGGCCTCAGAGGCGGCTAGCTATGTGACCGGCCAGGTGATCGTGGTCGATGGCGGCAACATTATTCAGGAGCATAAGGGGCCTCCGTCGGCCGCAACAGATCCGGATTGATATGGCCGGCTAGCCGGCCACCCACGGCCCCGCCGATCAGCGCTCCCAGCGCCATCACGAGCGCCGCCAGTCACAGGACATGACCCGACAGCACGAAGAAGACCGCCGCGGCGACGTTGACGCTTAACGTGATGAATTGTTTAAGCGCATTCGCCCGCGTCAGAGTGTCGTTCAGCAATGCCTATGTTGGCTCCCGTCGCCATCCGCGCCTCCACGCGCGCGCTCGTCACCTGCGTCATCGTCGGCCTGGGCTCGCGGCGAGTCGTCCATGTCGACGTCATGTGGCATCCGACCGATGCGCGGGTCGCCCAGCAACTGCGCGACGCGACGCCATTTGGCGCGGCGCCACAGTTCTTGACCCGCGACAATGACGGCACGTTCGGCGCGCGGTTCGCCCGCGTCGCGACGGGTAGCCGCATCGATTGGAGGGCGCTCGATCGTGTGGCTGCCGCATTTTTCGGGCGACCGCACACGCGCACGCGGGGGCACTTGTCCTGCTCGTCGACGGCCGCGAGGCCCTGATGGGCAGCCTCCACCCCTCCCGACGGCTGCCAGGCCGTGGTCACCGCCAACGCGGCCCTTGTTACCGCAGTGGACGGCTACTTCGCCGAACAGACGTCGGCGCGGGGATTCGTGCCGGTCAGTGCGATCGCGGACACGGAGAGGCGCGATCCGCTGGATTGGGTGGCCTGGGAGGAGCGGAAGCAACGCCGACTCCAGCAACGCGCCGACGATGGGCGCGTCGCCTAATCAGGAGAGGATAAACCCATGTCTCTCGAGAGCTACCTGCGGGCCGCGCCGAAAGCGGAACTGCACGTTCACCTGGAGGGCGCGATCCAGCCGGCCACACTCCTGGAGCTGGCCCGGCGCAACGGCGTCTCGTTGCCCGCTGACACCGTCGACGGGCTGCGCCGCTGGTTCACCTACCGCGACTTCCCGCACTTCGCCGAGATCTACCTGACCATCACGCGCTGCCTAAGACGGCGGACGACTACGAGTTGATCGCCCACTAGACTCCTAATACAGGCAAACATGGTGCGATTGAGTCAAGTTTTCGCGTCATGTCTCGTCGGTCTGAGGCGGAGCCTCGCTAGTATTGCAACGAGACTTCAAAGCAAGGAAGCATCAAGAACCAGCAAAGCCACCCGTACGGCACTGATTGCGCCATTGCGGTTATGCGAATTAAGCTGTCGATGGAACCCCTCATTATGCCTCGCGCAGTCTCACATTTGCGAAGTCTCGTTGCAATACTAGCAGCCCACCAGCCCTGTCAATGCCCGGCCGCGGCTCGGGTGCGCCACAGAAAAGTGGACAGAAAAGTGGGATGAACGCCGTGGGCCTGGGCTTTTAAGGCCAGGCCGCGTTTCACAATGGTGGGGTACACCCAAAACCTAAAAACCTACAAACCTACTGAACACTTGCATATAGCGGAAAAACATTGTACGCTGGATGCCACGGCGTTTGGGGCCAGAGGATGCCACGGCGTTTGGGGCTAGAGTTAAGGATAGCGCGGAGGAGAGAGAGGACGGGCGCAAGCTCTTGCGCGCGTGAGGAGCGGCGCACCCTGCGCGGGTTCGATCGCGTGCTGATGGAGGATCTGGTGCGGTTCCCCGACGGCGCGTTACAACACGCAAAGCCATCGCTGGCATAACCCCGGCGCCGTGCCCGCCCGTGTGTTCTGGGTCAATACGCCGCCGGCATTCTAGAAAATTCTCCGTGCCTTCGGGTGACCAGGGGCCGGGCGTTGTTCGTTCGTGTTGTAGCTGCAAGGGAGACTAATCGTATGGCGATCGCGCGTCCAACCGGTCAGCAGGCCGGCAGCGCCGTCGAGACGGTGCGCAACTATGTCGGCGGCGAGTGGGTCGCATCCGCGTCATCCACCGCCCTCGACGTCACCAATCCGGCCACCGGCGCGGTCATCGCGCGCGTGCCCGTGTCGGCGCCGGAGGAGGTCGACCGCGCGGCCCATGCGGCACAGAGCGCCTTCCCCGCCTGGCGCGATACGCCACCGCTGGATCGCGCGAAGTACCTGTTCACGCTGCGGGATCTGATGGTGCGCCACTCCGAGGAGCTCGCGCGCACCGTTACCACGGAGCACGGCAAGACGCTGCCCGACGCGCGCGGCTCGGTCCAACGCGCCATCGAGAACGTCGAGGTGGCGGCTGGCATCCCCACGTTGATGATGGGCTATGGGCTGGAGAACGGCGCCGGCCGCGAGATCGACGAAGAGGCGGTGCGCCGGCCGCTCGGCGTCTTCGCCGCCGTCGGCCCCTTTAACTTCCCGGCCATGGTCCCCTTCTGGTTTCTGCCCTACGCCGTCGCCACCGGCAACACCTTCATCGTCAAGCCCTCCGAGCAGGTCCCGCTCACGCAGAACTTTATCTTCGCGTTGTTGCACGAGGCCGGTTTCCCCGCCGGCGTGGTCAACCTCGTCAACGGCGATAAGACCACCGTCGACGCCCTGCTCGACCACCCCACCATCAAGGGCATCTCGTTCGTGGGCTCGACCCCGGTGGCCCGCTACATCTACGCCCGCGCCGCCGCCACCGGCAAGCGTGTGCAGGCGGCCGGCGGGGCCAAGAACATGATGGTGGTGATGCCCGACGCGGTGATCGACAAGACGGTCGCCAACGTGATCAACTCGGCCTACGGCTCGGGGGGGCAGCGCTGTCTGGCCGGCTCAGTGCTCGTCCCCGTTCGGACCGGCGCACGCGCGCGTGCGCGACGCGCTGGCCGAGGCGGTGCGCGCGATTCGCGTCGGCAACGGGCTGGACGAGGGCGTGGATATGGGCCCGGTCATCTCGCCAACCGCGAAGGAACGCATCCTGGCGGCGATCGTGCAGGGGCAGGCCGACGGGGCCGAGTTGCTGGCCGGGGGCGGGGCGGCCGAGGTTCCCGGCTATCCGGACGGCTACTACGTGCAGCCGACCCTGTTCGACAACGTGACGCCGGGGATGGGCCTGGCGCGCGCCGAGATCTTTGGCCCGGTGCTGGCGATCATGCCGGCAGCCTCGCTCGACGAAGCCATCGGCTACGTCCACGGCACGCCCTACGGCAACGCGGCGAGCATCTTCACGCAGCACGGCGGCTGGGCGCGCGCGTTCGCCTACCGCTGCGACGTGGGCAACGTGGGCGTCAACATCGGCGTGGCCGCGCCGATGGCCTACTTCCCCTTCGGCGGGGCGCGCGACTCCTTCTTCGGCACGCAGCATGGGCAGGGCCGCGACGCCATCGATTTCTTCTGCGACCGCAAAATCGTGATCCGCCGCTGGTTCCACGAAGAGGGAGCCGAGGCGGGATCGCACTGGTGACGGTCGGTCCGATCCCAGGCGCTTTCGACGATCCGGACGACGCCGGCGCGTCGCGATTGATCGACTGGCCGCGTGGGCATCGAGCGCGCGCCATGATCGTGGCATTCCAGATATCGATTGCCTTATCGAAATAGGAGCAGGATACATGCACGCCGACCCACCGCGCACCCCGTCCCGCCCGTCCTCCGCGCCGTTCCACGACCCCGCCGCGTCCGAGGATGTGTCCGGAGCACATCTGCTGGAAACGTTGGGCTATCAGCAGGATCTCAAACGCGCGTTGAGCGTGTTCAGCACGATCGCCCTCACCGTGTCCGACATCACGCCGACCGCGTCGCTCCTCATCGTTGGCCCGGTCGCGATCGCGACCGCCGGCACGGGCGCCTTTTGGGCCTACGTCCTCGCGGGACTGCTCGCCCTGTGCGTCGCCCTATGCATGGGCGAACTCGGCTCCATGTTTCCGGTCGCCGGCGGCTTGTACTCGATCGTCACGCGTGTCCTCGGCCGGCCCATCGGTTTCCTGGCCTTGCTCGACTATATCGGCCAGGCCATCTTCCTGCCCGCCAGCATCGCCCTGGGGATCGGTACCTATCTCACCGTGCTCTTCCCCTCGGTCAACACCAATCTGGCAGCCCTCATCGTCATGGTCGCGGTGACGATCATCGCCGTGTTCACCGTCTCGGCCAGCGCCCGCCTGACGACCGTGTTCCTCGCGTTGGAACTCCTGGTCGTGGCGACGCTCGCCGTGGCGGGCTTCCTGCACGTCCACCAGCCGGTCGACGTCCTCATCCGGCCTGTCACCGTCTCCGTCCGCGGCGTCACGAGCGCCATCGGCGTCGGCCTCGTGTTCACGGCCGTCGCCACGGCCCTCTTCTCCTATAACGGGTACGACAGCGCCATCAATTTCTCCGAGGAAACGGAAGGCACGGCGGCCCATGTGGGGCAGGCTGTCGTGCGCGCCGCGCTCATCGGCGTCGTCTTCGAGGTCATCCCCCTGACGGGCGTCCTGCTCGCGGCGCCGCACCTCGACCCCTTCATCACGAGCAGTTCGCCGTTCACGTACGTGATGACGACCTCACTGGGGGGCACGATCAACACCGTTGTGACCGTGGGCGCGATCGTCGCCATCTTCAACGCCTGTTTAGCCATCACGCTGCAGTTCGCCCGAATCCTCTACAGCTCGGGGCGCGACCGCGCGTGGCCCGGTCCGATCAACACGGCCCTCGCGCGCGTGCACCCACGCTTCGGATCGCCCTGGGTCGCCACGTTGGTGGTTGGCGGCATGGCCTCGGTGTTGACCTTCTTCT
>JAABUO010010146.1_pt1 | contig 10465 bp, 12 predicted proteins | sample 5559291 | NCBI WGS metagenome assembly JAABUO01 (sample SAMN10711878, study PRJNA513372) | rock metagenome | isolation source: Antarctica rocks | place: Antarctica: Victoria Land, Finger Mt sud
AAGTCACGCCGCTGACGGCGACGATGTCCGGTCGCACGAGTCGCGACGGGTACGGCGTGACCGGTCCTGCTCGAGGTGTCCCGGGGACGCCGAATAGCACCGCACGGGCCTGCCGCCAGGTCGGCCAACTGGCCACCTCCGACGTGGGCGGCCGGGTCTGCGAAGGGCAGCTCGAGGGCGGCGTCAGCCGCCATGTCCGCGCTGTCGCAGCAGCGGGCAGAGCGCGGGCCTCCTCGAGCGGTACCGGCAGCCGCATCGCTTGAACACCGTGCCCTCAGTCGTCTCCACACACCGGATCATGACTACGCCCGGCGGCGTGGGCCGCGGGGCCGCACCAAGCCGATGTCAGACAACGCCCGGTTAGCCCTGCAGAAGCGAAGGGACCGGTTGTGGAACGCCTGGACGACGACGCAGTCAAGTCCAACTTGGCCGTGACCTAGCGTTCCGAGGGTTGCTGGGGTACGACGCATCGGGCGCGATGGCAGGCGGGAGCTACCGCGACCAGGCAGCAGCGGGTGTCATCGCCCCCTGCCGCTGCTCGACGGCATCGCGGTGGGAATCCCAGTACCCCCGGCAGACGGCCGGTTCCTCGTCGGCGGTGTGAATCGTCTTGTGGCACGGAATTGCCGGCACCCCTGTTCTGGCGAGCACCATGCTTGACACACCCGCTGTAGAGCCGGACGATTTCGGCTCCCAGCACGAAGCTTGGCCGGCGCGCGGCCGTCGTGAGAGGCCGATGTTGACCGTGAGCCAGCCCGGAACGGATGTGCTGGTTGCGGCCCGCAACTGGCTCGCCGAGGATCCCGATCCGCAGACCCGACGGGAACTCTCCGCCCTCCTCGAAACCGCGGAACAGGGTGATCCGGTCGCACGAGCCGAGCTGGCGGACCGGTTCGACCGCGGGTTGCAGTTCGGCACCGCCGGCCTGCGCGGAGCGATGGCGGCGGGACCGAACCGGATGAACCGAGTCGTCGTGACCCGCGCGGCGGCGGGGTTGGCTGCCTACCTGACCCGGCACGGCGGACAACGGGTCGTCGTCGGGTACGACGCCCGCCATCACTCCCGCACCTTTGCCGAGGACACTGCCGCGGTGCTCATCGGGGCCGGTCTGCAGGCGTCACTGTTGCCCCGTGCGCTGCCGACTCCGGTACTCGCGTTCGCGATCCGGCAGTTGGCTGCCGACGCTGGCGTGATGGTCACCGCGTCGCACAATCCCGCGGCCGACAACGGCTACAAGGTCTACCTCGGCGACGGTGTACAGATCGTTCCGCCAACGGACGGCGAGATCGCCGCCGCGATCGCTGCAGTCGGGCCGCTGGCCGGCGTACCCCGTCCAGCAGGCGGCTGGACGACGCTCGGTGAAGAGGTCCTGGAGGCCTACCTCGCCCGGGCGGCATCGGTCCCGCTGCCGGACACCCCGCGCGACGTGGCGATTGCCTACACGCCGATGCACGGGGTGGGCTGGGACGCGCTGCTCGCGGCCTTCGCCCGCGCGGGTTTCCCTGTTCCGCTCGTCGTCGCGGAGCAGGCCGAGCCTGACCCCGACTTTCCGACGGTCCCGTTTCCCAACCCCGAGGAGCCGGGGGCTCTCGATCTCGTGATGGACCTGGCTCGGCGCAGCGACGCCGACCTGGCGATCGCGACCGACCCGGACGCCGACCGCTGTGCGGCCGCTGTCCCGTTTCCGGACGGTTGGCGGATGCTGCGCGGTGACGAGCTTGGTGCTCTGCTCGCCACGCACCTCAGCGCGCGAGACCCCACGCTGGCCGGCGTGTTCGCCTGCTCGATCGTGTCGTCATCGCTCCTTGGCCGGATCGCGGCGGCCCGCGGGTTGGGTTACGCGCAGACGCTCACCGGGTTCAAGTGGATCGCCCGGGTGCCTGGCTTGCGGTACGGGTACGAGGAAGCGATCGGCTACTGCGTCGACCCGGCGGCGGTGCGGGACAAGGACGGGATCACCGCGGCCCTGCTACTGGCCGAGTTGGCGGCCACGCTCAAAGCGCAGGGTCGCTCGTTCAGCGACGTGCTCGACGATCAGGCCCGGGAGTTCGGGCTGCACCTGACCGACCAGCTGGCGATCCGCATCTCCGATCCGGTCCTTCGCGACGACGAGATGCGGCGGCTTCGGGACGACCCGCCGCGGGCGCTCGGCGGCCGCTCCGTGGACCGCATCGACGATTTGAGCGACGGTGGAGACGGCCTGCCGCCGACCGATGGCTCGCGCTTCGTGCTCGCTGGCTCGGCGCGGGTCGTGGTCCGGCCAAGCGGCACCGAGCCGAAACTCAAGTGCTACCTGGAGGTCGTAGAGCAGGTGACCGACGGTGACCTGGACTCGGTGCGTGCTGGCGCCCAGCAGGCAATGAGGGCCATCAAGGCCGATCTTGCGGCGGCGTTCGATGCGCCGGCCGGACCCTCCGTGCCGCTGGCACAGTCGGCACCAGCCGGAAGGGAGCCAGTGTGACGAGTTCGCGATGGACCCGCCGCGCGGTCGCCGGCACCATCGACGCGACCCTGCTGCGGCCAGAAGCCACCGCCGCCGACGTAAAGGCGTTGTGCCGGGAAGCGGGACAGCTCGACACGTACGCCGTCTGCGTGTCCCCGTCTTTGGTCGGGGCCGCGCGCGCCGCATTGAGGGACGGGCTCGCCCTGGCCTCGGTGTGCGGTTTCCCGTCCGGGGCGCACCGCAGCGAGGTCAAGGCGGCGGAGGCCGCTGCAGCGGTCGCCGACGGGGCGACTGAATCGACGTGGTCCTCGACCTCGGGCGTGCCCGGGCCGGCGACTGGCGCGGTGTTGCGGGCGACATCTGGGCGGTTCGGAACACGGCGGGTGGGGTGGTCCTCAAGGTGATCCTGGAGACCGCGCTGCTGGACGACGCCGAGATTGTGCGGGCCTGCGAGGCCGCAGAGGCGGCCGGCGCGAACTTCGTGAAGACTTCCACTGGTTTCTCCCCGGCCGGTGGTGCGACGGTCGACGCCGTACGGCTGATGGCCAAGACCGTCGGCGGCCGATTAGGCGTCAAGGCCAGCGGCGGGATCCGCAGCGCGCAGGACGCGCTTGCCATGCTCGGCGCCGGCGCCACCCGGCTGGGCTGCTCGGCGACCCGGGCCATTCTCGACGGCATCGAGGCGAGCCCGCCGGGGTAATCCCGGCCCGAGGCCCACCCGACGCATCAGGACGGAGCGCGCACCATGAGCGTCGTACTGGACGCAATCGAGGCGAAAAAGCGGGGCGCCGCGCTCGACGACGCCACGCTCTCCGCGGTCGTCGACGGCTACACCTCCGGACAAGTCCCGGATTACCAGATGGCCGCGCTACTGATGGCCATCCGGTGGCAGGGCATGACGTACGACGAAACCCGCGAACTCACCAGGGTGATGGCCGACTCCGGCCCCCGCTACTCCTTTCCAGACTGCGTCGACAAGCACTCGACCGGTGGGGTCGGGGACAAGGTGACGCTCACCGCGCTGCCGTTGGTGGCCGCCTGCGGCGCCAAGGTCGCCAAGCTCTCCGGCCGTGGGTTGGGGATCACCGGTGGGACGATTGACAAGCTCGAGGCGATCCCCGGCCTCGACGTCCATCTGTCGAAGGACCGGTTCCGCCGTCAGGTGGACAAGGTCGGCATGGTGATCGGAGAGGCGGGTGAGCTTGCGCCGGCGGACAAGGCCATCTACGCCCTGCGGGACACCACCGGCACGGTCGACTCGCTGCCGCTGATCGCCAGCTCCATCGTCTCCAAGAAGGCGGCGACCGGCGCTGGGCACCTGCTGTACGACGTCAAGGTCGGGTCCGGGGCGTTCATGACGACGGTGGATAGCGCCCGGGAGTTGGCCGCGCTGCTGGTCCGGCTCAGCGAGTCCTTCCACATCACCGCGTCCGCGCTCGTGACCGATATGGACGCCCCCCTGGGTCGGGCCGTGGGCAACGCGTTGGAGGTACGAGAGAGCGTCGCGTACCTGCGCGGCGAGCCCACCCGCGACGACCTGGCGGAGGTGGCCCGCGACGTCGCTGTCCGGCTGCTGCAGCTGACCGGCGCCAGCAACCCCGAGCAGGCCGTGACGAAGGCGCTGGAGTCCGGCGCGGGTTATGAGACGTTCGCCGCGTTCGTGCGTGCGCAGGGCGGCGACGTCGACGCGCTGGCGGACCTGCCGGTCTCACCGCAGGTCCGAGAAGTCGCGGCGCCGAGTGAGGGCTACGTGGCTGCCTTCGACGCTCTGGGCATCGCCCGGGCTTCACTCGCGCTCGGCGCCGGGCGGGAGAAGAAGGGCGACCCGCTGGACTACGGGTCGGGCGTAGAGGTGCTCGTCCAGGTGGGCGACCCGGTTGCAATCGACCAACCGGTGGCCCTGCTCTACGGCTCCCGTCAGGTGGACGCCGCGGCGGACCTGGTGCGCCGGGCGCTGACCGTGGCGCCCGAGCCGCGCCCCGCCCGCCCGCACATCTTGGCAACCTTGTGAGCCCCGAGGAGCTGCTCGACACGGCACGCCAGGCGGCCGCGCGGGCCTATGCCCCCTATAGCCGGTTCGCCGTCGGCGCGGCCCTGCTCACGGCCGGCGGGCGGGTCGTCTCCGGTTGCAACGTAGAGAACGCGTCGTACGGGCTGAGCAACTGCGCGGAGCGCACCGCGGTGTTCGCGATGGTCGCGGGCGACGCGGACGAGCGCGTCATCGACGCGGTCGCGGTCGCCAGCCCGAACGCCGCACCGTGCTTTCCGTGCGGCGCGTGCCGGCAGGTGCTCCACGAGTTCGGCTGCCGGCACGTGTTCGTCGAGGAGGACGGCGGGGTGCGCATCCACCGGCTCGCGGACCTACTGCCGTACGCCTTCGGCCCCGACGACTTGCAGCCGTGAGCCGGCTTCAGGGCGCGCTGGGTCTGCTTGCGATCTACCTGCTCGCCTACCTCGTCTCCCGCCACCGCCGCCGGATCAACTGGCGAACCCTCGGTATCGGCCTGGTTCTTCAGGTGGTCTTCGCCATCGCCGTACTGAAGTGGACTCCCGGGCGGACCGCGCTGGCTTGGCTGGCCCGGCAGGTCGCCAAGCTCGTCGGGTACGCCGACCAGGGGTCGTCCTTTCTCTTCGGCCGGCTGCTGGTGGGGAAAGGCACGATCTTCGCGCTGAACGTACTGCCGGTCATCATCTTTCTCGGTGCGCTGATTGGGCTGCTGTACTACCTGCGCGTCATCCAGTGGTTCGTCGAGATCGTCGGCGGCGCGATCTCCTGGTTGCTACGGACCAGCAAGGTGGAGTCGGTTTGGGCGGCGACCGTGATCTTCCTCGGTCAGAGCGAGGCGCCGCTGGTGATCGCGCCGTACCTGCGCCGCCTCACCAAGTCCGAGCTGTTCGCGGTGATGACCGGCGGGTTCGCCTCCGTCGCGGGCTCCACGCTGGTCGGCTATTCGCTGCTCGGCGCGCCGCTGAAGTACCTGTTGGCGGCCAGCGTGATGAACGCGCCCGCCTCGCTGATCATGGCGAAGGCGATCTACCCCGAGACCGAGACCTCCTCGGTCCAGGCTTCGGTCCGGGACGTGCGCGACGAGGAGTCGGTGAACGTCATCGACGCGACGGCCCGCGGGGCGCTCAGCGGCGGTCGGCTGGCAGTCATCGTCGGCTGTCTGCTCATCGCTTTCATTGCGCTGATCGGGCTGGCGAACGGGATCGTTGGCGGGGTGGGCAGCTGGTTCGGGGTCGGCGGGCTGACCTTTCAGAAGCTGCTCGGCTGGGTGTTCGCCCCGGTGGCCTGGCTGATCGGCGTCCCGTGGCACGACGCGGGGGTGGCCGGCGGCTTCCTGGGGGAGAAGACGGTGCTCAACGAGTTCGTCGCATACTCCTCCTTCGGTCCGCAGATTCCGCACCTGGCCTCGAAGACGGTGCTCATCACGACGTTCGCCCTCGCCGGGTTCGCGAACTTCGGCTCTATCGCGATCCAGATCGGCGCTCTCGGCGGGTTGGCGCCGGAGCGCCGCGGCGACGTTGCGAAGTTCGGCCTTCTCGCCCTGCTCGCCGGCACGCTGGCCAACCTCACCAACGCGGCGATCGTCGGCATCGTCGGCAGTTGAGTTAACTAATGGCTCTTCGCGGGTGAAGCGTGAATCTGGTGGTTCCGGGGGGGTCGGTTGGTCACGCGGCTGCGGCCGCGTTGGCGAGCAGGACACGGCGCTGGTAGTTCGCCTGGCTGCGAAAGCCGCGGGCGGCCCGCTTGATGAGTTCGATGTTGGTGTTCTGAGCGCACGCCCTGCACAGTCCACTGCGGCTTGCTGTCGACGGAAGCGGGGCGACGGCTCACCGGCTGCTGCGTGACGTCCTTGCGGACCCGTTCCCGCGGTCCTCCCGACCGGCTAAAGTTTCTGTGAGGTCTGCTGGGCCGGGAGGCAGGTGGGCTGTGGTGGATGAGGACGACTTGGCGGCGGGGCTCGCCGGACTTTCGGGCGTGCTGACCACCATCGGCCGCTGCGCGAGACCCTCACCGAGATCGCCGCATACGCCGTCAAAGCCATCCCGGGGGCCGAGGGCGCCGGGCTGACCATGCTCTGTTCAGTCAAGAGGCAGCGGACTTGTGACACTGACCAGGTGACCGAGACCTGGGGACTCGCGGCCGGAACGCCGAACGACGATAAATCGGCGGTGACGTTCAGCACCTTGGCCGTGGACGAGGACACTACCCGGCGATGGCTCAGCGCAGTGGATTCCCTGAAGGGTTTGGACCAACACACATTCCTGTACGTCGAGCGCAGCTACGCGGTATTTCAACGGAGCCTTGATCTTTCCGCCCATCAGCGGATGGACACTGCGTTAGTCGTGGAAATCACTGGATCGGTCATGGACTGGCTTGGCTCAATGAGAACTTTTCTCGCCCACTCCGAACGACGAGTTAAACGCACAAGTGGTGAGCCAGAGTACCGCCACCTTTGCTCTGACGCTTATGAGACTTATTTCGGATACCGTTTCTTATACCGACTCCGCAATTACGCGCAACATCTCGCTCTCCCCGTACACAGCCTGCACCTAACCGAGTCAGGCTGGACAATCCTGGTCAGCCGCGACGCTTTAATTGAGCAGTTCGACGGATGGAGTGCCGTACGGACTGAACTCCTTACAGGGCCAGAAGACATCGCACTCGTACCCCTCCTCGCGGAGGCAATGGAAGCCATGCAGCCCATAGCCGCCATGACGCGACGCTGGGATCATCCTGTAGCTCGAGAGGCATTGGCCGGATACGAGGAACTTCGCGCTCACTTCGAGCGGGACCATCCAGGGTGCTTTCCCGTTCTCTTCTCGACCGCAGACGAGGGCCCGCCAATACCGGGGAGTCGGCTACTCGCGACTCCATTGGACTGGCCGCTGCTCGATCAAGCCGCAGACCTCTTACGGAGATCGCGGGCTATCGAGCAAGGTTAATCAGGCTCTTCATCATGAAGCGTTGGTGGGCGTGATCGACACGTAGTTCGAGTCTGGGCCTGAGAAGAGCCTGGTGGGGGGTCAGAGCCCGAGGTGGGCAGCGGCGTTGTCACGGAACAGGCTGCCTTCGCGGATGTAACGGCGCAGCATGGGCAGGCTCTTGTGGCCGGTCTGGGCCATGATCGAGCGCTCGGAGGCGCCGGCGGCCGCGGCGGCGGTGGCGAACCCGGCGCGCAGGCTGTGCCCGGCGTAGCGGGCCGGGTCGAGCCCGGCCCGGGCGGCGTACTTCTGCACGGTCAGGGCGACGGCACGGTCCGACAGGCGGGTAGGGCGCAGCTGGCCGTGCCGGTCGATGGGGGAGAACAACGGCCGGTCGTTGAACGTGTCCCCAGGGGGCCGTCGCCGATCTGGTCCCCGAGAGCGGCGCGCAAAGCGGTGGTCCAGGCGGTGGTGGCCCGCACCGGGCAGCTGTCGGGGTGGCTGCCGTAGGAGATGCCGAGCGTGCGGCCGGCGGCGTCCTGGTCGGTCTTGGAGCGGCGGACGACGACGACCAACCCGTCGCTGGTGGCGGTGACGTCGGCGAGGTCGAGGGCGACGAGTTCGCTGCGGCGCAGCGCGCTGGCGAACCCGAGCAGCAGCAGCGCCCGATCCCGGACGCCGAGCAGCCCCGCAGGAAGCTGGTCGAGCAGCCGGCGGATCTCGGCGGTGACCAGCGGCGCCTTGCCGGTGGCGGCGGTGCCGTGCACCCGGCGAATACCAGCCAGGGTGGCCCGGACCAGCGGGTCGGCGGTGGGGGAGGGGGCGACGCGCTTGCGACGGGGTCGTGTTCCTACTCGACGTGCATCAGGTGTGGCAGGAGCAGCTGCGCGGAGCGCGCGTAGAGGGCCTGAGCGCTGGTGAGAAGGTCGTGCACATGACTTTCGGGGAGGGCGTGGTGGACTCAGTGACCGGCACTGCCGAGCTTGAGCAGGCGACCATCAGCTTCGCCGAGGGCCCTCGCCGTTTGCTCTTGAGGTACGCGCCGCTAGCCCGAGTGACGTAGGGGCGAGGGGCTGGTCGTGTTCGACCCGCACCGCGGCGCCCTGGTTCGCTCCCTCAACATGGCCGAGGTCCGCGAGCTCTACGAGCTCCGCATGACCCTTGAGCCCATAATGATCGGACGGGTCATCGACGCAGTGACGCCGGAGCAGCTGGTCGCGGCCGCGGAGCTGCAGCGCCGCATGGACCAGCCGTGCAGCACCTCGACCTGGGCGGAGGTCAACCGGGAGTTCCACGCACTGTTCAGCGCGGCGGACGGCTCCAGCCGGCTCGCTGGCCTCCTCGACGGGCTGCGCGACAGCTCCGCCCCCTACGTCGCTCGGTCGCTGATCGCTCGTCCTGAGCAGATCAAGGAGGCGAACGCGGAGCACGCGGCCTTATTGGGCATGTACCAGCAGCGGGACAGCGACGCGGTCATCGCGCTCACGCTTGCGCACTACGGGGCGACGCTGGCGGCCGTCCAGGAGACCGACGCGCAGGGCGGACTTTAGGGCCAGGCCAGGTCACGGCGACTGGGAGCTCGATCCGGTAGTTGCCAGCGTCTCCTCGAGCCAGTCCAGGATGCGGGTCATGGCCAGCCTCTCGGCGCCGGCGTGGCCGTGGGCGGCGGCACCCTCGGCCGGGGTGAAGGTCAGCAGGGTGGCTGGGCAGGTCAGGTGGTGCATCAGCTCGCGTGGCTGTGTGGTGCCGACGTTGTCGGCGCCGAAGAAGATGTCGTCACCGGCTTCGCAGACCAGCGTCGGGCAGCGGATCTGCTCGGCCAGCCCCTCGCGGAGGTGGTAGCGCAGGTACTGGCCGAGCAGGGCGGTGCGGCTGCTCACGCCCATGGCGTAGCGGCCGTGGTCGAAGACCCACGACAGGATGGGGGTGCGCTCGGCGGCGGCGGCGAGCTGTGCCTCGGCTTCCGGGGTCGGCGGCGAGTCGCTCGAGACCTTCCCGGTCGGTCCCGAGCAGGTCGGCGAGGGTGCTGCTGGCGTCGTAGATGCCGTCCACGCAGATGAGCGCCCGGATGCGCGAGTCGTGGGCGGCGGCTCGGGGCGCTAGCACGCCGCCGAGGCTGACGCCCAGCAGCGCGATCTGCGCCTGGTCGATGTCCTCGCCGTGAGTGTGGAGGACGTGGTCGAGGACCGCAGAGACGACGGTCTCCCAGTCAGGACGGAACGCGAGCCGGTGATCGCGCAGCGCGGAGGGCTGCCCGGGGCCGTCGAAGGCCAGCGTGTGGAACCCACGTTCCGCACCTGCCAGCCCGCCGAGGAAGTGCATCTCCTCCGCCGGCCCGTCGAACCCGTTGAGCAGCACCAGCAGGGGTCGTGGCCCGCGGCCGCGGTGCGCTCGGCTGAACCAGCCGGTCAGCTCGACGCCTTCGAAGGGGACCCGCACGGGCGTCATGGGGTGCTCGGCGAGGGCGGCGTGGGAGGCGAAGCAGCCGGTTGCCTGGCGGTGCGCGTGCTCAACCCGTGGGTCGTCCGGGTCGGCGTGCAGGTAGAAGTCCGAGATGCGGTGGTAGGTGGACGCGCGCAGCCAGTTGTCTCGGGCGCTGACCGGGGGGTGACCGCACTGCTGGCTGTGCCGTGCGGTGGCTGCGACTCGCTCGGCCATCGCCGACCAGGCGTCGTGCCAGCTGCTCGGGTCGCCGGCGGTGATTTGTGCGGCGGCGGTGAGGACCTCGCCGACGTCGGCGCCGCCGTACGCGGTGTGCCCGAGCACCCGCAGCGTCTCGAACCAGTAGTGGTCGTGGTCGGGGAACAGCAGCCGCTCGCTGCTCATCGGGCCAGCTCGGTGGCGTGCCGGGTGACGAAGGCGTAAAGCGTACCGGCGGGCCGTCCGGTGACCTGCGAGACGGTGTCGGTGACGCGGTCTTCGCTGCCCCGGCTGATCGGCTCGTCAAGGCCAGCGAGCAGGGGCGTGTAGGCGGCGGGGAGGCCGGCTCGGACGAGGTGGTCGGCGTACTCCTGGACGGTCACGCTGTGGTGGCGGATGGGGTGCCCCCGCGAGTCAGCGACGAGCTCGCACAGCTCGTTGTAGCTGTGGGTT
>JAABUO010010147.1_pt1 | contig 10465 bp, 10 predicted proteins | sample 5559291 | NCBI WGS metagenome assembly JAABUO01 (sample SAMN10711878, study PRJNA513372) | rock metagenome | isolation source: Antarctica rocks | place: Antarctica: Victoria Land, Finger Mt sud
GCATAGCGGAGATAATGACCTTCCGGCGGCAAGCGGTCAACGCCCACGTGCGTCAGGTCCACGCCATACGAGAGCAATGCCGTCTCGTGACGGACGTAGACGGGATCGCCGCTCGGGTCTTCCTCGATCTCGTTGCGGTTGCCCTCACTCTCTTCGGGGGTGGGCTGAGGATTGAGGACGGAGGAGGGAGTATGACCGTTACGGCCAATGAGGTCGGCGTACTTTTCCGCATTCTCCGGTGTGATGCGATCCCAGACTTCGACGTTCTCGAGGTCGGGCCGGGTGATGCTTTCCGTCCGGCTGGAGAGCGACTGGTCGGAAAGGAGGAGCACCGGCATCTGGTACCGTTCGGAGAGGTTGAAGGCGAGGACTGTCGTTGAGAAACAGTCGCCAACTTCGGTCGGGGCGACGACCATGCGCGGCGTGTCGCCATGCGCGCCATAGACGGCGAGGTTGAGATCACTCTGCTCGGTTTTGGTCGGCAGGCCGGTGCTTGGGCCACCACGCTGTGCGTCTACGACGACGACGGGTATCTCCGCCATCGAGGCCATGCCAAGCGCTTCGGTCATCAGCGAGAGGCCGGGGCCGGCCGTCGCGGTCATGGACTTGACGCCCGCCCACGACGCGCCGAGGCAGGCATTGATCGAGGCGATTTCGTCCTCGCCCTGGAGCAGTGCGCCACCAATCACGGGCAGTTCGATCGCCAGTTTCTCCATGATGTCGGAGGCCGGCGTGATCGGGTAGCCGCCATAGAAGCGGCAGCCCGCCCGGATCGCCCCCGCAACAATCGCGTCGTTGCCGTTCATAATCAGGCGGTTGCCGTTGCCGCGCGTCTCCGGGAAGGCGAAGCCGAAGCGATCCGCCTTCATCAGCGACCCCGCATAGTCATAGCCCGCCTCGAAGGAGTCAATGTTGCCTTGCAGCAGTTCGGCGCGCTTGCCGAGTTTCTTGCGAATCGTCTCTTCAGCGACCTCCTTATCCAGACCGAAGAGTTTGGCAATCGCGCCGATAATAACGATATTCTTGCCGCGCTTCGCCCCAGCCTTGTTCGCCAACTCGACGGCAGGCACTTCATACTTCGTGCCCATGAACCACGCGGGCGGCTGGTACTCGGACGGGTCGAAGATCAGGGCGCCATCGGGCCGAAGATCGTTGTGGTGCAGCGTCCATGCTTCCTTGTTCAGCGTGACGAGTACATCCACCTGATCGCCGACAGAGAGAACCGGCTTTGTGTCCGCGTGGAGTTGGAAGAGCACCGGGCCGCCCCGGATCTCCGCCGGGAAGGTACGGAAGGTGTGAACCCACGCGCCGTGGTCCGCCGCGACTGCGGTGATGACGTCACCGATCGTCACCATACCATCGCCGGACTCGCCGCCGATCCGCAGGACAAAGTCTGTTGCCGTCGTCGTACTCATACCGCTCCTTGCCTCCTCGTCATGCCGTCAAACCGTCGTTCGTGACGCGCGCAACAAAAACGCGGACGAAAACCTCGCCCGCGTCGCGCGTCATCTTTATTGGAAATTGTATCTGATACTGCCAATCGGGTTGCATTGCTGCTCAACCCCCGTCCTGTCGAAACCTGAGCGTTTCCTACTCCACATATCGTACCATCTGCCGTGCATCTGCACAACGCCAGCGAAGGACTTGCCTACCGAATTACGTCGTTTGTATAGCATCTCTCTATGATTGAGAGAGGGGGTTGGCTATGCCGGTTGACCTAATTCCCCAGCCCCCATTTCGTCACTCGGTGTGGGAAGGGCGAGTGAGCCTTCTGGAGATCAGGGCAGTATGGGGAACGCCTCGGTATCGCAACAAGTCAAACCCCTTCCCACGCCGAGGAACGGAAGGGGGCCGGAAAGTTAGGGCCTTTCAATCCCCGGAAAAGGCGTCGTGTTATAGTGTCGCGCCGGGATGACCGGAGGATAGGGAGCGCCGCGTGGGGCAGTTGCCGCAGATTTATTTGAACATCCTCATTCCGGTCTTCGCGCTCGTTGCGATTGGCTATGTCGTCGGGCCGCGGCTGGGGTTGGAGGCGCGCACGCTGTCGCGCGTCGCCTACTTCGTGCTCGTCCCGGCATTCACCTTCAGTGTGCTGACGACCTCGCGGATTGATGCGGGTATCGCGGGGCGGATGGTGCTTTATATCGGCGTCGTCGAGGTGGCATGCGCGCTGGTCGCCGTTGGTATCGCGCGGCTTTTCAAGCGTTCACCGCAAATGACCGGCGCGTATGTGCTGATCGCTGTCTTCCCAAACGTCGGGAATTTCGGCTTGCCGATCGTGCAGTTCGCCTTCGGGCCGGATGCGCTCGTCGCCGCGACGATCTACTTTATCGCAATGTCCACGATCTCGTTCATCATCGGCGTTGCCGCCGCGAACTGGCATCACGGGAGCAATCTCCGCTCACTTGTCGCCGTGCTAAAGACGCCTGCTGTAATCGCCGTCGTGCCCGCGCTGCTGTTCAATCTCTTCGGCACGCACCCGCCGCTCGTCATCGCGCGACCGGCCGGGCTGCTTGCGGGGGCGATGGTGCCTGTGATGTTGATCGCCCTCGGCGTACAGTTAGCGGGCGCGGGTATCCCTCGTCTGGACGGTGATATGCTCGGTGCGAGCCTGATCCGGCTGCTTGCCGGACCCGCGCTCGCCGCACTGATCGTCATCCCGTTCCACCTGACGAGCCTCGCGCGGGATGCGGGCGTCCTCCAATCGGCCATGCCCGCTGCTGTGCTCGCCTCGATCATCGCCTTCGAGCACGAACTGTTGCCTACATTCGTCACGGCGACGGTGCTTTTCTCGACCCTGATTAGCATCATCACGCTTGCGGCGATCATCGCGATCCTCTGAGCGTTTGCGGTATCGCCCCCGCGCCGTTAGGATAGTAGGGGAAGGACTGAGGACTGAGGACTGAGGACTGAATGTGGGAGTCCTGGGTGCGAGGAAAGCGGTCCGGAAACTCGCATAATCTAAGTGTGCCAGCGGTGAATCGTTTAGCAACGGTAAGGGGCGTATGTCCACTCAGTCCTCAGTTCTCATGCAGCCCAATGGGCGCCCGAAGTCCTTCTCTCACCTTCCTCGCTTCTGGGCGGTGGTGCGGCGGCGATGGCCGGTGCTAGTGATTTTGCCGCTCCTCGCCCTCGTGCTGGCGGGATCGAATTACCTGCGCGCCCCGAAGTCGTATGAGGCATCCGGTGAGGCGACCCTGACGGATCTTTCTCCGCAGCCATCACCTCAGATCGGCTACGCGAACTACTACCGTGATCTCGCGAGCGAGGCGGCGGGAGATGACTTTACCCGCGTCGTCCTTGGCAGCCGGTTCGCGGATGCCGTCGCGAAACGCCTCCAGGCAAAGGGAGAGAACTATTCTGCCGAGGAGGTCCATCGCGTGCTCTCCTCAACGCGCGTCTATCGTGTGCTGTTCGTTAAAGTGACGACTGACAATTCGAGTCGCTCCCTCACGATAGAGCAAGCCGCGCTCGACGAACTCGCGGCGACCGGGCCAAACTATCTCCCCGGTCGTCCGGTCGAACTGAGCATCGTTGACTATCCGACGAAGGCGAAAGCGATATCGCTGAAGGGCGGCGTCCTTGCGGTGGGCACCGTCCTCGCGGGGCTGCTTGCAGCGGCAGTGATCGCGCTTCTTGTGGACCTCTTCGATACGCGCCTTCATGATCGGCAGGAGATCGAGGATCAACTCGGCCTGTCGGTTGTCGGCGCGATCCCAGGGCGCGTGCGGTCGGAACGGGCCGCCTGATGCGCCCCGAAGTTTATTTGCGCGTCCTCCGGCGCGGCTGGTGGGTGATCGTCCTCGCCGCGCTGATCGCGGGGGTCATCGGCTACGCGTCGCAGGCGGGCAAGGCGAAAACCTACGAGGCGAGTACCCGCCTCGCGATCACCTCCGTGCCGATTGACTACTTCTCGGATCAACTCACCGCGAACTGGACGCAGGCGCTCGAACCCTATATCCATAACCCCAACACCGTGCAGTCCGCCGTTGATAAAGGCTATCTGCAGGCGGGTGATGCGACGCTCGCCTATACCGCCATCACCCGGAGCAACCGCGATAACCGCACCGTGACCATCGCGGTGACGAATACGGACCCGGCGCGCGCGGCGCGGGTCGTTGGAGCGCTGGCGCACATCATTGTAGACAAAAACAAAGACGACATCGCCACGCTGGATGCAGAGGATAAGGGACTGAGCCAGTCGCCCCAACAAAACGCGGTGCGCACGCCGCGCCTCGTCGTCACGAGTCTCGATTGCGCGGCGCCATCCGGCGGGCTGTTCAGCCAGGCAGTACTGCCGAATTGCCCGTCACCACCCGCCACGCCGAATGGCCCGCGGACGAAACTGACGGCAGCGGCGGGCCTCGTACTCGGTGGCGTCCTCGGCCTGATTGTTGTGATGGGCGCGGCGGCGCTCGATGACTCGTTGAAGGGGCAGGACGATGTGCGACACTACCTCCGTCTGCCTGTCGTCGCTACGATCCCCCGCCGCCGCGTGAACCGATAATGGAAACGGAGAGAAAACACATGAACCGCAGAGACACAGAGAACACAAAGAGGGAAGATTGAACGCAGAGCACACAGAGCGCGCAGAGCGCGCGGAGAAGATAAAAATGTGGTCCCCTCTGCGTCTTCTGCGCGCTCTGCGTTAATTCTCTCTTGGCGTTCTTGGCGGTTAGATTTGGTTAGAGGAGAAGATGATGCGTGAGGTGATTGAAGCGAAGGCTGGGCCAGGGGGATCGCTCCGGGAGCGGCTCGTGATGCTTGGAGAGCCGGACGGGGTCGCCGCCGAAGCGTACCGCGCGCTGCGGACGAACCTGCGCTTCGATCCGCGTGCCGGGAAGGGTGATGGCGGGCACGTCTATCTGCTCGCGGACTCCGGCGGTGTTGGGGATTGCGCGGCGGTCGTCGCGAACCTTGGTGTCGCGTACGCGCTCGCCGGGGAGCGCGTCATTATCGTGGATGCCGATCTGCGCGGTGCATCGAACGCCGGAAGTCTGAGCGCGCTCTTTGGGCAGGGGAACGCGACGGAGGGGATCGCGACCGCCATTCTCGGCCCCGACGAGGAGCACCGCACGATCATCCTGCCAATGGTCGAGACTGGGGTGACGAACCTTCTGCTCCTGCCCGCAGGCGGGCATGGGACAAACCCGGCTGATCTGCTCGGCGCGGACGCCTTTGGTGTGCTGCTCGCCGCCCTCCGCGCCCAGGCAGACGTTGTGCTCATTGATGCACCTCCCGTCGCGGATGTGGCGGATAGCCGGGCGATCGCCGCGCGCGTGGATGGCGTCCTGCTCCTCGTCGCGCAGGGCAAAACACGCCGCCCGCAGGCGCAACGCGCCCTTGCGACCCTCGAACAGGTAGGCGCGAACGTCCTCGGTGTGGTACTGACGGAAACGTAGCCACACGTAGCCACACATGGTGGCGCGCGTGCGCGATTGCTGGTCTATGGAGGTGTTGCGAAGTTCGCGCAACTCATAAATCCTGCTAGCATGCGCGAATGTATCACCTCTTAACTTGGGCGAGAACCGCGTGCGTGCTTCAGAGCAGGACATGGAAGAAGCCCCGCAGTGCAAGGGTTGCGGCACCGATGACTGGAGCATCAGCGAGCGTCGCGACCTCGATACAGACGTTGTCGCGTAGCGCCGGAAAGACGCGGCGTCGCACTTCCGCTCACACTGGCGCGAGAAGCGCTTCACCCGCTTGCGCGAGTTCACGTCCAATCAGGATCATCGGCGGATCGAATGCATGGATGATTGACGCGATACCTGCGACCAGTGCGTGTGCGGTATCCGCACATACACGTACTGCGAGGGAATTGCCGCTCCGCGCCGCCGGGTAGGGGCTCAGTTTGAATCGAGCGGGGTGGAGATTTGACCTGTCAGCCACAAGGGATTACCCGCGCCACAAGATCGCTCCATAGAACACGATCACCCCGCCCACCAAGAACAGGAGCGCGGTAATTACGGCGTCGTGTGCCGTCCCGCCGTCATCGCGCCATGTCTTGCAGCGATAGACGCAATAACCGATCAGTGCGCCCCCGACAACAAACGCGAGCCACGGTGGGGGAGGAGTATTGCCGGGCATCGTACCGATGACCATCATGCCCTACTCGTCTTTCTTTCCCATCGCGCCGCTGCCGCCTTCTGCACACTCGCCTTGCATTCTTCCGGCGTCATCTTCGCGACACATGTCTGTCGTGCCATTTTACCGAAAGGCACAGAATGATTCAAACTGAGCCACTACCACATCGCCCGAAGCGCTGGCGGTTCGCCGGTCGCGAGTGCCGCATGGTACGGCGGCAAGGACGCGCGGTACGGAGATGTACAGTTCCAGGCGCCCGTAATTGCCACACGCGCACCGTGGCCCATCCGCATTACTACTGAGATGACCCAGTTCGCCTGCCAGATCATGACCCCCGCGATGCGCGGGGTTGACCATAACGCGCCATCGGAGTATGCTGCCGCACGGTGGGAGTGCGAAGTGCATGAACAACACCGCGCGTGGGAGAGGGTTGTACAGGCTGTGAAGAATACGGTATTGCTTATCCAGTTGATTCTCGGCGTTGTGCTGGTGGTCTGTGTCCTCTTGCAGACAAAGGGGTCGGGCTTTACGGGCTCGTTCACCGGCGATCAGTCCAGCGTCTACCGGACACGCCGGGGGGTCGAGCGGTCACTCTTCCGCTTCACCATCGGCCTCGCGATCCTTTTCTGCGTTGTCGCGCTCGTTGCCAGCCTGATCAAGTAAGCCTGGCTCGCCGGTGAGTGCAACACGTAACCGACCACGACCGCCTTCCCGACGCCCTCCGTCCGGGCGACCCTCTACATCGCGCGGGTTGAACCTCGCCGCGAGTGTGATCGTCCTCGCGATCATTGCCGCCATCGGCGTCGGTGTGCTCGGCATCGGCGTTTTCGGACGCAAATCATCCAACACACCTGCGATTACACCTGCGGTCAACTCAACCGTGCCGGTCACGCAGCAGGGGACGCCCGCGCCGACGCAGCCACCGCAGAAGGTGCGCATCCCGATTCGCGGTGGGCGCTATACGGAGGCCGTCGTCGGCGGCGTGCCGACGGCCATCAACCCGCTTCTGCCGGAAACCGAGACGGACCCGAATGTCACGTCGCTCATCTTCAGCGGTCTGTCGAAACTCGATGGGCAAGGCAATGTCTACGGCGACATCGCGGACAAGATTGATCTCGACCCCGAGGGCAAAGTCTATACCTTTCACATCCGCGATACGGCGACGTGGCACGACGGTCAGTCCGTCACGCCGCAGGATGTCCTGTTCACGATTCATCTCATCCAGGACCCGCACTTCCCTGGCGATGCCGCGCTGGCAGATTTTTGGCGCACGGTCACGGTGGACGTACCCGGCGGCAATCAGGTCCGCTTCACGTTGACCGACCGCTACGCTCCCTTCCTCAGTTACACGACAATTGGCCTGCTTCCGCAGCACTTACTCGGCGGCATCAAGGCAGAGGAACTGCGCGATCTGCCCTTCAACCTCAGCCCCGTTGGCACCGGGCCGTACCGCTTCGTCAATCTCGACCCGAATGGGCCGGCGATTGACCTGACGCTCTGGCAGAAGCACTACGAGGTTATCACCGAGGCGGCGTACTTTGTGCAGGAACTCCGCTTCCAGTATTACCCTTCCTATGAGCAAGCCCTCGATGTCGTGAAGCGGGCGAAGGAATCGGGTGTGACAGGCCTCGCGGACATCCAGCCTGAGAACCTCGCGCAGACGGCGACGGCGCTCAATCCGAATCAGAAAGATGCCGCGTGGCAGTTTTATGGCTACAACATCGCCGCCTATACCGCGCTCTTCTTCAATTTCCAGTCGCCGATCTTCTCCGACCGTGCCGTGCGGCAATCAGTCAGTTATGCGATTGATCGGAATTCCCTCATCCAGAACGCGCTCGGTGGTCAGGGGATCGCGGGTGACGGCCCGATCCACCCGTCGAGTTGGGGATACAAGACGGAGACTGCTAAACATCCCTTCGACCCCGCGCTCGCCAAAAAGACGCTCGATGACGCAGGCTGGAAGGTGACGGCCGCTGGGCAGCCACGTGAGAAGGACGGCATCAAACTGACTTTCACGCTCGTCACGAATTCGAGCGGCGAGCGGCCGCTCGTTGCCCAAATCGTCGCCCAGCAACTGACGGCGGTCGGCTTTGATGTGCAGGTGAACAAGACGGCGCTCTCGTCGTTCGATCTCCAGCGCACCTATCTGGAGCCGCACCGCTTCGATGCCGCGATCTACGGCTGGGACCACCTGCTCGGCGATCCTGACCCGTACATCCTCTGGCACTCGACGCAGGCGGACGGCGGCTACAACTTCACGAACTTCCGTGACTCCGAGGCGGATCAACTCCTGGAAAACGGCCGTCGCGCCACGAACCCGACGGAACGTAAAATCCTGTACGGCAAGTTTCAGGACCTCTTCGCCAGCGAAGTGCCTGCGGTTGTTCTCTACTATCCGCGTTACGTCGTCGCCGTCGCCAAGAGCGTCAATGGCGTCCAGGCGGACACAATTGACACGCCCGCCGACCGCTTCCGGGGGATCGCGAAGTGGTTCATCCAGTATGATGAGAAGACCGCCGCCGAGGCCACGCAGCAGGCGCAGCCACCCGCCCCCGCCAGCACTCCGGCCATCCCCCCCGTCGCGCCCCCCCTCGGCACCCCGGCACCCGCCGGGTCGTCGGTGATCGGCACTGCGGCCGCGACGAAGAAACCGTAAGGAACCTAACCCCCCGGCCCCTTCCGTTCCTCGGCGTGGGAAGGGGGAGCCAGATGGGGCGATAGGCGGCCGCTGCGTCGGCGATATCTCTACGAAGAGTCACCCCTTCCTCGCAGGAAGGGGCCGGGGGTTAGGTTCCTTGACAAAACGAGAGAACGCATACGCTCTGTCTGTTACTCTCCTGCCGCTTGCGCTCCTTTGCGTCATGTACTATCCTCCCGCGTGATGGAGACCATCCCCTGCACCACAACTGATCGCCGAAGGGGACGAGGAACACAGCCGTTTGGGTGGTTCATTTCTCTTGGGTTAGCACGAGAAAGAGGGTGAATGATGCGTACACGAACAGTAACGACACACCTCTCGCGCCGCGCGGTTCTGGGTGGGTTCGCTGCCACAACGGGCGCGGCTATCCTCGCCGCGTGCGGCGGCGCGAGCGCGACGGGTACGCCACAAGCGGCCGCGACGACTGCCAGCGGCGCAGCAACCAGCGCGGCGCCGACGGTCAAAGCCGCCGCGACAACTGTGACTGGCGCGGCGACTAGCGCCGCCCCCACCGTCGCGGCTGCGGCGACCGCCAACGCAACGACCGTGAACAGCATCGCGACGACAATCACCGGCGCGGCGACGAGCGTGGCCCCGACGGTCAACGCGGCGACGACTGCCGTGACCGGGACCGTGGCGGCGAGCGGTTCGGCGGTTGCCTCCGGGCCATACACGGGCAAGAAATTGAACGTCGCGCTCGTGATTAATGGCAACCTCGGAGACAAGTCCTTCTTTGACTCCGCGCAGCGCGGTGTGGATCGCGCAAAGGCCGAACTCGGCATGACGGTGAAGACGATTGAACTCGGCTACGACCAGAACAAGTGGGGCCCAGGCCTCGCGGATGCCGCCACACAGAACTACGATGTTGTCATCTGCGGTACCTTCAACATGGAGCAGTACATCACCGAGACGGCCGCAAAGGTGAAGACGAAGAAGTTCATCTTCTTCGATGATGTCGTGGACTACACGAAGGGTTTCGAGAACGTCTATTCCGTCACCTACAAGCAGAATGAGGGGTCGTACCTCGCGGGATACATGGCGGCTCAGATGGTGCAAAGCAGCGACGCGAACGTACAGACGGGGACCGGCGGTGGCAAGAAGACTGGCTTCCTCGGCGGCGATAATATCCCGGTGATCAACGACTTCCTCGCGGGATGGAAGCAGGGGGCGAAAGACGGAGGCCTGAAGGATGCCGATATCCTCGTTTCTTACGTCTCGGGGCAGAATCCTTTCTCCGATCCGGCGAAGGGCAAGGAACTGACGCTCGCGATGTACAATCAGGGTGCGGGCATCGCCTTCAACGTCGCGGGGTCATCCGGTCTTGGCCTGCTCGATGCCGGGGGGCAGGCGAAGCGGTTCACCATCGGTGTGGACTCCGATCAGTATGCCATCCTCAAGGACTCCAAGCCGGATCAGGCGCAGTGGATCGTCACCTCCGTGCAGAAGCGCGTTGATAACTCGCTCTACCGCGCGCTCCGACTCGCCGGTGAGGGCACGTTGAAGTATGGCGCTCCGGAAGCGCTCGGCCTCACTGACGGTGGCGTGGAACTGGCGGACAACGACAACTACAAGAAACTTGTCCCACAGGACATCCGTGACAAAGTCGCCGCGAAGTCCAAGGATATCGCGAGCGGCAAACTCAAGGTGGATACGGCGATCAAATAAATAAGGACTGAGGACTGA
>JAABUO010010149.1_pt1 | contig 10463 bp, 3 predicted proteins | sample 5559291 | NCBI WGS metagenome assembly JAABUO01 (sample SAMN10711878, study PRJNA513372) | rock metagenome | isolation source: Antarctica rocks | place: Antarctica: Victoria Land, Finger Mt sud
AGACCACGGCCACTAGTCAGGGCCTGTCAAGCGCAGGCCGATGGCGCTCAACGGCCCAATCGCATATGCGCCCTAACGACAGGACGCCCGCGTAGAGACGCCTCGTAGGCGCTCGCATCTCCTCTGCCTGCTGATGCAATAATGCACAGCCCCTGGCTTATAAACGGCAACAGTGGCGCTCGCTGCGAAAAGGCTGTATCCTTTGCGTGGCGCACTGTCTGGAGATAACCGTAGCCGGCGGATGATAGACGATCCGCGCGGCGAGGATCATCGGCGTGGATAGGCGTCAGCGGCTGATTACCGCTTGACAGGCCGCTGATAGACGCGAATGTACGGCGCCAAACAGGATGATAGCAAAAAGAAAGGGCTACGATGGGCTTGCGAGTGCGACTGACGCGATCGACCATGGCGGCGCTGTGCTGCCTCATGACCATACTGCTTACCTTCTTGGGGCCGAGCCAGGTGTTCGCCGTGCAGGGGAACGATGGTGGTCGTCAACCAACGGGGCATCAACGCGCCGTTGAGAGCGCCAGCCGCAGCAGCGCGTCACATGTGCAACACTTGCACCCCCTACTCGCGCCGCAGGCTCATCCCTTACCTCTACAAGCGGCCCACGGAACACAGGCGGCCGCGCTCCAAGCCACCTATGGGAGGCTGCCCCTCAGCTTCGAGTTGAATGACGGCCAGACCAATGGACAGGTCAAAGCGCTCGCCCGTGGGGTCGGCTACACCCTGTTCCTGACCAACGCGGGCGCGACCCTCGCCTTGGTCAAGCGGCAGGCCCCATCCACACAAACGGGTCTATCTCCACACGTAGCCCAGTCGCATAGGCAATCTTTGCCCTTTAATCGCGTGGGCAATCTGCTCGGACAGAACAATCACGACAAAGTGACGGAGAGCGCCGTGCGCCTCACCTTCGTCGGCGCAAACCCGCACCCGCGGGTCATCGGCCTGGATAAGCTCCCCGGCGTGAGCAACTACTTCATCGGCAACGACCGCCGCAAGTGGCGCACCAACGTCGCGCACTACGCCCGCATCGAGTACAAGAACGTCTACCCCGGTATCAGTCTCGTTTACTATGGCAACCAGCGGCAGCTTGAATATGATTGGGTCGTGGAACCGGGAGCCAACGCGGCTGCAGTCCGGCTCACCGTACAACGGTGGGGTCGCGGCGCTGATGGGAGCAGGAGCAGCGGCGTCCATCTGGACAAATTGGGCAACCTGCTGATCCACACTGCAAGTGGCGACATCGCTCAGGGCAAGCCCGTGGTCTACCAGAATGTGGCGGGCCGACGCCACGTCATCAACGCATGGTACACGCTCACGGGCACGGATCGGGTAGGTTTCGCGGTCGGCGCCTACGACACCGGCAAGCCGCTCGTCATCGATCCCGTGCTGCTCTACAGCACCTACCTCGGCGGCAACGATGCTGATTATGGCCACAGCATCGCGGTGGATGCGGCGGGCGACACCTACGTCACCGGTTACACCAACTCGACCAATTTCCCCACCGTCAACGCGCTGCAGCCCGCCAACGCTGCCAACAGTGACGATGTCTTCGTGACTAAGGTGAACCCCAGCGGCAGCGCCCTGGTCTACAGCACCTACCTCGGCGGGAGCGGCAACGATTATGGCAACGGCATCGCGGTGGACGCGGCGGGCAACGCCTACGTCACCGGTTACATACAATCGACCAACTTCCCCACCGTCAACGCGCTCCAACCCGCCTACGGTGGTGGCGAAGATGCCTTCGTAACCAAGCTGAACCCCAGCGGGAACGCCCTGATCTACAGCACCTACCTCGGCGGGAGCGGCACTGATGAGGGCCACAGCATCGCGGTGGACGCGGCGGGCAACGCCTACGTCACCGGTTACACCAACTCGACCAACTTCCCCACCGTCAACGCGCTGCAGCCCGCCAACGCTGTCAACAGTAACGATGCCTTCGTGACTAAGGTGAACCCCAGCGGCAGCGCCCTGGTCTACAGCACCTACCTCGGCGGAAGCGGCAACGATTATGGCAACGGCATCGCGGTCGATGCGGCCGGCAACGCGTATGTCACCGGTGCCACCGATTCTCAAAACTTCCCCGCAGTTAATCCTATACAACCTCGTGGTCTGGGTGGTATCTATGCATTCGTGAGCAAACTAAATGCGACGGGGAGCGCCCTCCTGTATAGCACATACCTGGGTGGCAGCGGCAATGGTACTGAGGGTCAAAGTATTGCGGTAGACGCAGCCGGCAACGCGTACGTGACGGGTAAAACACAGTCCCCTGACTTTCCCACGGTTAACGCGCTACAGGGGACTTACGGCGGCAATCTATACGGCACGGCATTCGTAAGCAAGCTGAACGCGACAGGGAGCACTTTGCTTTACAGCACCTACCTCGGCGGTAGTTTTAATGACCAAGGGCAGAGCATTGCGGTAGATAGCGCGGGCGATGCTTATGTTGTAGGCACAACCTCCTCTGCTAACTATCCGTTGGTCAATGCCTTGCAGGGCGACGGCGGTGCCTCTGACGTGTTCGTGAGCAAACTAAATGCGATGGGGAATGGCCTTCTATATAGCACCTACCTCGGTGGCAGCGGCTCCGACTACGGCCAAGGCGTTGCGGTAGATGGGGTGGGCAACGCCTACGTCACCGGCTACACGTACTCGGTCAACTTCCCGACCATCAACGCGCTCCAACCCGCCTACGGTGGTAGTAGTTATGATGCCTTCGTCGCAAAAATAGGGTCGTACGGCGGCCCCAGCAGGGCCGAGATCGGCAGCCTGAGCGAGAAGGACACCACATGTAGCCTGGCGCAGACCGTGAGTTGCGCCACCGGCGACTTCTGGCATACCGTGACCGACCTCGCCATCCCCGGTCGTGGCATCCCCCTCAATTTCACGCGCACCTACAACTCGGTCATCGCCAATCAGAATGGACCGCTCGGGTACGGCTGGACCGACAACTACAATATGTTCCTCACTCAGGACATCAGCGGCAACGTCGGGGTGAATGAGGAGGGCGGCGCGACGGTCGTCTTCAGCCAAACGGCCCCAGGCGTCTATCAAGCGCCTAGTCGTGTCCTGGCGACGTTGGTAAAAAACGGAGACGGGACATTGACCTTCGCGCGCCAGGACCAGGAGCAGTTCGTCTTCACCGTGCCCACGACGACGACTACCGGCCAACTCGTCAAGGAAGTAGACCGTAACCGCTATGCCACGGCGTTGAGCTACGCGAACGGCTTGTTGAGCACCGTGATTGATCCCGCCGGTCGCCAGCTTAACTTCGCGTACTACACGACCGCGCCCTACAGCAGCTGTATCTCCGCGATCACCGATCCGGCCGGGCGCGGCGTCAATTTCTTCTATGATGCGTCCGGCAACCTCGCCACGGCCTTCGATGTGAACGGCGGCCACACGTCCTTCACATATTACCCGGGAACGCACTTGCTTCAGACGATGACCGACCCCAATGGGGACGTTCTGACGAACACGTACGACCCGAACGGGCGCGTCATCGCACAAAGCGACGCCCTGAACCGGACCACCGCGTTCTCGTACACGACGGGCAGCGCCGACACGCAGACGACGATCACCGACCCCAACGGCAACGTGACGGTCGAGAACTACGAGAACAACGTGCTGCTCTCCTACGCCAAAGGCTTCGGCACATCGCACGCCGCGACCTGGCGCTATACACGCGACCCCGCCACGCTGGCGGTCACGGCCGCGACCGATCCCAACGGGCACACCACGCGCAACACCTACGACGCCTGGAGCAACCTGACGAGCCACACCGACGCCCTCGGCCGTACCACGAGCTATGCCTACGACGCGCTCAACGACACGACGGCCATCACCGACCCGCGCGGCATCGTGACCGCGATGACTTACGATGCGCACGGCAACCTGCTCAGCGTCTCGCGCCCGGTCTCACCGCCGAGCCGTGTCACGGGGATGTCTGGCCGCGTCGCCCCCCTATCGCCCAGCCGTGTGGCCGGCGCCCCGATGCGCCTTGCCGCTTCGCGGATGGGCCTTGGCGCGACGCGGCTCACCTTCAAGGCCATGAGTCGGCTCACTAGCAAGCGCCCTCGCGTGAGCCTGCCCACGACATCTGGCGCATTCTCCCTACGCCTCCTGCCCACGCACACCAACACGTTCCAGGGGACGAAGGACTTGTCGCGCCGCCATACGCTCTCTGCCGCTAGCGGCACGCGTAACTCTCGCCGCGACCCATCGACGGTCCTGGCGCGGGTCAACGCCGCTGTGCGCTCCAAGGCCATCGGCATGGGAGGCACGCTAGCCACACGCCCGATGGTCATGTCCCCCATGAGCTGGAACAGCCAGGGTAGCGGGGTGAGCGCGACACTCTATGGCGTGGCCTGCCCCAGCACAAGTGTGTGCTACACCGTGGGCGTGTCCGGGACCATCCTGGCGACAACCAACGGGGGCGGCGCCTGGGCGAACCAATCGAACCCACTCGGCGGGACGAGCAAAGCCCTGCGTGGGATCGCCTGCCCGAGCACGACGACCTGCTACGCCGTCGGCGACGGCGGCGCCATCCTGGGCACCACGAATGGCGGAAGCAGTTGGAGCACGCAGGCCACCACCGTTACCACGACCCTGTACAGCGTGGCCTGCCGCAGCACGAGCAACTGCATTGCCATCGGCGACAACGGCGTGATTCTGAACACCAGCAACGGCGGCGGCGCCTGGACCAACAGCGGAACCTCGACCAATGCCTGGCGCGCTGTGGCCTGCGACCCGGCCGGCCTGTGCCAGATTACCGGCGGCAGCCTCTATGGCATCACCTGTCCCGCGGCCAACACCTGCTTCCGCACCGGCTACAGCGGCGCTATCAGCGCCACGACCAACGGCAGCACCTGGACCAGCCAGACCAGCGGCACCAGCGCGTCCCTCTATGGCATCTCTTGCACCAGCGCGAGTGCCTGCACCGCCGTTGGCAGCGGCGGCACGATCGTCGGCACGACCAACGGCGGCGCCGCGTGGAGCGGCCAGACCAGTGGAGTGACCACGGCCCTGTATGGCGTGGCGTGTCCCGGCGCGAGCACCTGCATCGCGGTGGGCGCCAACGGCGTGATCCTCGCCAGTTCGGGCGGCGTCGCCGGCACACCCAGTCCGACGGCTACCCCGGCGCCCTCCCCCACGGCCACCTCGACGCCACCCCCCGGCGGCTGCCCCGCAGCGAGCGCGAGCCTGGCCGTCGTTTGCCTTACCTACGACCCGGCGCACAACGGCGACGTGGCCGCGCGCACCGACCCCGACGGGCACACCGCACACTACGCCTACGACGGGTACGGCAACCTCATCAGCTCCAGCGACCCGCTGAACAACACGACGACCTACCAGTACGATAGCATCGGCCGGATGACCTCTAAAGTCAGCCCGGACGGCCATGTCGCCGGCACCGACCCCAGCAGGTACACCACCGCCATGGCCTACGACGCCTTCGGCCAGACCACCGCCATCACCGACCCGCTCGGCCACGTCACCGCCTATCAGTACGACCCCGTCGGGAACCTGCAGGCTATCACCGACACGAACGGGCACGCCACGAGCTACGGCTACGACCTGGACAACGAACTGACCAGCGTCACACGGCCCGATCACCGCGTCCTACAGACCGGCTACGACGCCGCCGGCAACGTGATCACGCGCACCGACGCGCTCAGCCGCGCCGCGACTTTCGCCTATGACAGCCTCAACCGGGTTATCACCGCGACCGACCCCCTGGGCCGCCAGACCACCTATGGCTACGACCTGGCAGGCAACCGCACCGTCGTCACCGACCCGCTCGGCCGCGTTACCCACTACGGCTATGACCAAGCCGACCAGCCCACCAACCTCACGCGGCCCGACGGCACAGTCCTGCACACCAGCTACGACGCCGGCGGCGAGGCCATCACGCGCACCACCGGCCTGGGCTATGCGACGAGCTACACCTACGATTCGCTGAATCGGCTCATCGCCGCGACCGACCCGCTCAGCCGCACCACGCAATTTGGCTACGACCTGGCGGGCCACCGTACGTCCGTGACCGACCCGCTCGGCCGCACCACCGCCTACGCCTACGACGCCGCCGGCCACCTGACCGCCACCACACGCCCCGACAACGCCATGTTGTCCACCAGCTACGACGCCGCCGGCAACCCCGTTGCGCAGACCGACCCGCGCGGCTATACCGCGACGGCCCAGTACGACCCACTCGGCCGCCTCGTCGCCGCGACCGACCCGCTCTCGCACACCACCTCCTACCAGTACGACCCCGTGGGCAACCGCACCCTCACCACCGACCCGCTCGGCCATAGCACGGCCGACGCCTACGACGCCATGGATCGCCTCGTCGCCACGACCGACCCGCTCAGCCAGACGACGCGCTACGGCTACGACGCTATGGGCAACCGCACTACGGTCACCGACCCGCTCACCCATACGACATCCTACGGCTACGATGGCGACAACGAGCAGACCACGATCACCCGCGCCGACGGCACGACCCTCGCCACCGCCTTCGACGCCGTGGGCAGCATCATCACCCAGACCGACGCCCTCGGCCATGCCACCACCTATGGCTACGACAGCCTCGGCCGCGTCGTCACCGCGACCGATGCGCTCGGCCGCGCCACCACCTACAGCTACGACGCCGATGGCAACCGCACCAGCCTGACCGACCCCCTGAATCAGACCACCAGCTATGGCTACGACCAGGCCGGCCAGCTGCTCGGCATCACCTACAGCCTCACCACCACGCCCACCGTCAGCTTCAGCTACACGCTGACGGGCCGGCGCCAGCGCATGACCGACGGCACGGGCACGACCAGCTACCAGTACGACCAACTCGACCGCCCCATCACCGTCACCACCGGCACAGGTCAAGCCGTCGGCGACGGCTACGACCTGGTCGGCAACCTGACCACCCAGACCTACCCCGACGGCTCTCAGGTCACGCGCACGTTCGACCCCGACAACCGCCTGACCGCGGTGGGGGACTGGCGCGGCCACACCACGCGCTTCGGCTACGACGCCGCGAGCAACCTCACCACCCAGACCTACCCCAACACCACCACCGCGCGCTTCGGCTACGATGCCGCCGACCGCCTCGCCGGCATCACCGACACCACATCGATCACCACGCTCTGGAGCTTTGGCTACGGGCGCGACCCCCTGGGCCAGCTCAGCAGCAATGCCGACCCGCTCGACGGCCAGCAGCACGCCTACGGCTATGACCCGCTCAACCGTTTGACGAGCGATGGGCGCGCCGCCGGCACGACCGCCTGGGCCTACAACGCCGCGCAGGACCTCACCGCCATCACCGACACCGCCCGCGGCACGACCAGCGCCCTCGCCTACGACAACGCCGATCAACTGACCGCCCTGCGGACGACCACGGGGATCACTCAGACGGGGAACCTCTCCGTCATGTATGACAGCAACGGCAATCGCACCAGCCAGCAGGACAGCGTGTCAGGCGCGTCCGCCCGCTACGGCTACGACCAGGCCGACCGCCTGGTCACCGCCACCGTCGGCAGCACGCAGGCCAGCTACGGCTACGACGGCGACGGCCTGCGCCAGGCTAAGACCGTCAACGGCGCCGCCACCGCCCAGACCTGGGACACCGCCGGCGCCGGAGGCTTGCCCACCCTGCTCCAGGACGGCTCAGTGCGCTACATCTATGGCCCCGCCGGCCTGCCCCTCGAACAGATCGACGGCTCCGGCGCCGTCCTCTACTACTACCACGACGTACAGGGCTCCACGCGTGGCCTCCTCGACGGCTCCGGCACGACCGTTGCCACCGCCAGCTACGACCCCTACGGCCGGCCCACCGCCCGCACGGGCGTCGTGACGCCGCCCGTCGGCTACGCGGGGCAGTATACCGACACCGAAACCGGCTTCCAGTACCTGCGCGCCCGCTACTACGACCCGACGACGGCCCAGTTCCTCACCCGCGACCCCTTGCAGGGCCTCACCAAGCAGCCCTACGCCTACGGCATGGACAGCCCCCTCAACCTGGGCGATCCCTCCGGCCTGGCCGCGGCGGGGAACCCCTGCGACAGCGGCTCCAGCGTCCTCACCCTGTTCATCGCCTGCCCGCTCTACCACGGCCTCAGCCAGGGCAGCACCGGCCTGCGCGTCACTGGCCCGGCCAGCGGCGCCATCGCCGCCGGCCTCGACGCCCTGCACGCAGCGCGTTCCGGCCCCCTCGGCGCCGCCTTGCACGCCGCCAACGCCCTCAACAATGACCCCGGCTTCCGCGCGGCCACCCTGCCTATCGCGGCGCCGGTGGGTGACTTCGTGGGCCGCACGGTCGAGCGGATCGCGCCCTTCGTCCCGCTGGCCGCGCCCGAGGACGGCCTGCTCGCGTCCGCAGCGCGCTTGGGCGAGGGCGACTTCGCGCGCGCGGGGGTCGCGGCGCTCGCACATGACGCCGTGCGCGTGACGACCCGCGACGTGGCCGAGTCCTGCGTCAAGTGCTTCCCAGCGGGGACGCTCGTGTCCACGCCCCACGGCACGGTGGCCATCGACACGCTCCATGTCGGCGACGCCGTGCTGTCCGAGGACCCCAAGGCGGGCACGGTCGAATCCGAGCCCGTCCAGCGCGTCATCAAGGACCCCGCCTCCCCGCTCATCGCCGTGAATCTGAGCGACGGCAGCGCCATCACGGTCACGGCCGACCACCCCTTCTGGCTCGACGCCGGCGCCAACCTGAGCGGGCCGGGCTGGCTACAAGGCCTGGTGTTACGGAAGCTGCTATGACGTGCAAAGTAGCACGCTGTCTGAAGAGACAAAGAGCCGACTTTGTTCCTGGAAATGGTACTTCGGCCACTTTCGCCACTGTGCAGTATCTCCGTGAGCCCATTGCACCTCGTTAGACGGCGTGGAAGGGCCGCCTCCAGCCGAAATCGGTACTTTTTGACAGTCGAGGTGGCAATCGCGGATCTATCCTTGTCGAATGGTGCGCTTACTTTGCACTTGGTAGCAGCTTCCGTAACACCAGGCCTACAAGCGGGACAACTCCGCGCGGGCGATCACCTGCGCACGGCCAGCGGTCGTGATGCTATAGTGGTGGGGCTGCGGCGCGACGTCGGGCAGGCCGTCGTCTACACCCTCACCGTCGCAAAGGACCACACCTACTTCGTCGGCACGGACCAAGTGCTCGTGCATAACTGCGGTGTGCCCGAGGATCCGGCTAAACAAGACGATCCGCAAGCGATCCTCAGCGATTTGGTGGCGCGTGCGCGAGTGAAACCATTGAACTACAAGTATAGGGGTAGCACTTACCTCTACGAAAGCGATACCCTTAAGGAGGCAACTCGAACTAAGTTGTTGGCCGACTACAAAGATGGTGTTCCCTTCACCGATTTGGGCTTCCCCGACTTCTCGCAATATGCGTACAAGACAGGGGACGGCCTCACAGCCAAGGTACAAATACAGATGGCCGGGAAGGATCGAATTGACTTTGCGAGAGCTGATACGGCTATGGGCTTTGGAAAGACGGATCGCCCGTATGGCTGGACGTGGCATCATGTCGAAGATCGCACCACGATGATCCTTGTCCCTACTTTCTTGCACGATAACGTTGGACACTCGGGCGGTGTGTGGGTTATCGACAGGTTGGGGTCGCTACCATGAAAGTCATCATTAGCCAATCCGCACCAGCATTGACCGAGGAGGACATCGTGCGAGCCGAAGAGCGCATAGGTCATACGATACCGCCTGCATATCGTGCCTTTCTATTGGCCCATAATGGGGGACGGGTCGAGCCCGATGGCTTCCCGATCTACGACGAGAAGGGAAATTTGACTAACGAGAGCGTTGTCGATTGGTTCTTCGGCATCGGCACCGGGGCATATTACAACAGCTTGGAGGATAAACTAGACACATACCATCATCGTATCCCATGCGACCTCTTTCCGATCGCATCTGATCGAGGCGGCAACGTTGTATGTATTTCGACATCTGCAGCGAACAGGGGTGCTGTGTACTTTTGGCAGCATGAGTTCGAGGTTGATGAGCCAACTTACGACAATGTGTTCTTCGTTGCAGACAATTTTGACCAGTTCCTCAAGGGGCTGATTGATTACGGCGAAGGGATAGCCCGAACTAGTTGATGGCGTGGCGCGCGGTCGCGCGACGCCATCTAACGCATTAACCCCGATGGCGACCGCACTGGCCAGGGCGACAGCGTGTCAGGCGCGTCCGCCCGCTACGGCTACGACCAGGCCGACCGCCTCCTCACGGCCACCGTCGGCACAACGACAACGGCCAGCTACGGCTACGACGGCGACGGCCTGCGCCAGGCTAAGACCGTCAACGGCGCCGCCACCGCCCAGACCTGGGACACCGCCGCCGGCCTCCCGCAGCTCCTCCAGGACGGCGCCACGCGCTACATCTATGGCCCCGCCGGCCTGCCCCTCGAGCAGATCGACGGCTCCGGCGCCGTCCTCTACTAC
>JAABUO010010151.1_pt1 | contig 10462 bp, 15 predicted proteins | sample 5559291 | NCBI WGS metagenome assembly JAABUO01 (sample SAMN10711878, study PRJNA513372) | rock metagenome | isolation source: Antarctica rocks | place: Antarctica: Victoria Land, Finger Mt sud
GCCCCCCCCCCCCCCCCCCCCCCCCCGCCCGCCCCCCCCGCCCCCCCCCAACAGTGGCACAGTGAGTGACCATGCTTGATGCAGGAGTGACTATTGACGGCAGATTTGATTGCAGCAACCAGCTTGTAGGCATGTGATTCAGAAGTTGCTGATGGTGGTCCAGGACATGAGCGCACACAACGCCCAGCTTGCGGTAAAACATCTTCCGTCTTGGCGTAGTCTGCATCACAGACCAAATCCCAAGAGCTGGCACGGCACTACACAGGCAACAACGATCCCAATCAGGCTGCAACGTCAAGCTTTGCTGGAGTGCCCCAGAATTGCTGCAACCCAGTGGGACAGAAGGCAGCGATACCCTGCAAGGGGGAGGCAATAGCAGCATTGGGCCTTGTGAGTCTGCTGGCGGCCTTGCTGTTGGGGTATGGTGACCGGCCTGGCCCGTGCAGCAAAGGCTCCAAGGATCCTGACCGGTGGCTCTGAGCAGCCGACACCGCTGATGCTGAGGTTGGGGATGTCAAGCATCCTCTCCACGCAGCAGCCCTGAAGGTTGTGAAGACAAGTAAGCAAGTAATGTGGCTAACACATTCATGTCAAGACAGTGTTGCTGCGGTAGCCGGGTTGCATGTGTATCATGACAAGGCTAGGAGGAGCAAGCACACGGTTTGCATCTGATCGGTTCAGCCTAGACTGGTGCAGGTCAAAAGTTCCCAGGCAGACTACATGACAGCAGTTGTCTTTTAGGTCATGATGAGGCATGATGATGATTTTCTCAGCCTGCTCTGCCGGGTGCACAAGCTTTTGCTCTTAATCTGTCATGTAGAAACGAACAAAATTCAGTGCAAAGGACTGTTCAAAGATTTGGAAAGAGAGATCTCAAATTTTCCCCACATATTACCAGTATATTGGTAAATAACAGTATTTGAGCCATGCTGATGGCAGGTGAGGCATGCAAGCTCAGACAGCTTGCATGCCTCACCTGCCATTAGACTTGATTGTAGCTGCTGAGGTGACTGGAGAGGAGACATGGCGAGAGGCATGCTGGGGCTTACATCTCAAACGCCTGGGATGGGTTCTGTATCAGCTGGAAAAGGAAAGTCTGCACGGCCAGAGCATCTCGTCTGTTGCTGGGTTGGTCAGATGGCAGCACAAGTAAGTGGGTTCCCTCATCAGCCTTCTGGTCTTCCCAAGTCAGCGGCAGGCTGCCTGCAAGTAGGTGCACTGTCAGATTTTGAGTGACACCCACATCAAATGCCAACAATCTCATCAGCGACTGTGGGTTCAAGCAACAAGTCACAAGTGCTCGACCTGCTAAGCAACTTTGCCAAGCCATGCTTGGACATGAATCATGACCAAATGAGCTCTGAAAGCGTGGGCAAGCACTGGCTTCTTATGCTTGAAGTCGGAGTGAGCCACTTTACAATGCAGGCGCCAAAAGTATGCATGACAGGAGCTCCAAAGACAATTGCACGCATTTCACTAGTCATCATTGTTGGAAACTATGTTCACTTAGCAAATGGCAAGAGCAGAAGCAGATGATACAGCATCGGTATGGCAGCAGTCACACCTGGACAGTGCATGGCGCCATCTGGTAGGCGTAGCAACACAGCCTGTCTCTCATGGTCTTGCAGGTGCAGCACCATGTGAGCTGCCTGCCGCTGGAGCGTCCCATGCAACCAGTGAGCATTGGGACCCTGTATGACAGCGCCAGCATACTCTTTAGCATTTCCATGATGTCCAGGTAAGAGATGCCTTCACAGGTACGGGTGAGTCAGGACATGAGCTTGGGATGGAGGACAAGCTCATGAGCGCAGCAGGCACAAACCTCATGAGATGCGAGCTGGCCTTGTGCAGGCAGCTTCTGCCTGCTGTCATTAGCAAGGTGGTTGGCAGCACCACCATCGTCATAGTACATGCCTTCTGCCGCCTCGGCTTTGTCCCTGCACCCAGATATGTACACACAGCTTGAACAAGATGAGCTTGTCACAGGCGCCTAGGCATACAGCAAATACAAATTGCAAATAAACTCACTGTCATGCACCAAAACAAGCTGAGCCTTGCAAGCAGGAGAGCAGCTGGCAGTCAATATGCAGGCTGGTCACCTGTCATAGTTGTCAGATAGCGCTAGCAATGCCTGCCAGGAATTGCTCATTAGAGGTGATGCTTCAGCCTCCTGATGAGCAGGAGTTAAGGCATCTCCCAGCATACTAGCACTGACTTTGACTGTTGGCTTGCCAGACTCTGCTTTGTTGTGAGTACTTGGCGGTCCTTCATGCATGCAGGAATTTGCTGCTGCTGGATTGGGTGGCCCTGCCTCATCTGTCTCATCAAGGTCTGGTGGGTGTCTCAAGCTTGGACTTGGTGATCTCCCTCGAACTACATGCTGAAAATTCGGATTTGCTGGTGGCTTGGGCGAGTCAACAGTCTTGCCTGCCACCTGAGGGTCCTGGTCAAAGTGTGTGCTGCCCTGTGACCTGGCGGGACTTGTGTAGCTCCTTTCATCTGGCGCATGGCCCTGAGCAGCACTGCTCTTTGAAGATGTGCTGAGCAACCCGGAGCCTTTGATCAAAGCCTGCAGGCAGCAAATCAGGTAAGTCAGGAAGGCTTTGTCTGCCCAAGAGACATTCATGGGGCAAAAGTGTCTCTGCAGATCAACACACCTGTTCTAGCAGCAAAGTTCGTTTGTGATGTTGGCTTTGAGCTGCGCTGGAAGCCGAAAACACGGACCAGTTCATGAGCACGTTACGCTATATGCGCGACACCGGGGGTAGACTTCCTGCTGAGCTTCGAGCTGGTTGTCAAGCCGTGCATTCCACAAAACCTTAGATCGTGTGCTGCACTGGGCAACACCGCAGTTCCTTCTTGGTTAAAGCAACTTGCTCGAAGAGTAAATCTGGCTTTATGGTTTCAGAGCAGCGAACAGTTATGTGCGAGTAGTCCAGTCTACCGTATGTATGAGCATGGCAAGCGTCTTCTGTTGCCATCGCCGCGTCTGGATTATCAAGGCAATCCTTTGCAAGTGAGTATGGCTCCAGAATATTTTTGCCATACAACTGCATACTCGGTCATATCGAGCACAAGCATGCGTAGCATGCAACGCCTGGCTACACCTGGCCGGGGTAGTCACGCGTGTCAACAGGGTATGAAGTGTGGTCATATGGATGTGCAGGTGACCTATGGATGCTCCGATTGAGCTTGATGCGGACAGCCTGGAGCGAATCCTCCAATTCGTGTCGGACTCTGGCTTACTCAGAGCTACCCACACTGCACGCCTAGTCGACAAATCCTGGCGACAGGCAGTCAATTCACGCACGCACCGGCTTCGAGAAGCCACCAACAGCGCCCGGCCAGTAGACTTGGCAGCGCTCTTCAAGCAGACACCCAACCTCAAAGTTTTAGACATAGTGCACTCCAGCATATCGCCTGCAGCATGCTTACAGCTACCCCAGCTTTCATTGCGGGAGCTCCATATGGCGGACTGTGGCAGTCTGACATCCTCAGATTTATCATGCCTGCGTCATCTCACAGGTCTACAGGTCCTGAAGCTGTCCAACGTCAGGACAACGGCCTCCACAGTGCTAGAAGGCTGCGCACATCTGCTCAGATTACATACCTTGGAGCTGAGAGACTTCAAAGCTATAGATGAGAAGCTTTTCGCCAAGCTGACCCCTCTCACTGAGTTGAAAACTCTAGCTTTGGTTGCTGAAGAAGGCACAAATGCAACACTACGATCCCTGTCCATGCATCTCCTACCTTCCTGTGCATCAGACTTGACATCCTTGGAATTGGGTAAGCTGGAGTCCACCTACCCACTGGCAGCTCTGCGTGAGCTGGCACAGCTGCAAGTCCTGTGTCTCTCCAACTGCAAGCTGTTTTTGAAGCCCGACAACACAGGCCATGATTTGCTAGCAGAGATTGCCCACCTTACACAGCTCACTTCCCTGTCTTTGCAACAGTTTGCCACACAGTCTATACACTCATCTCAGATGCTGCAAGACATGAGACAACTCAAAGGGTTGAGGACTCTTCATGTACAGCAAGGGAAAGCCAGAGGCTTCATTGAAGGGCTAACTGCCTTGACAGGTTTAGTTGAGTTGGTTCTGCTTGACCCTTTGACTGACATTCAGAGCAGGCATGTCCTGAATGAAATTCTGTTAGGTCTGTTTCATCTCACATGTCTAGAGCTATCAGTAACAGGCGATGTCCTTGTTGAGGGTTTCCGGCTGTTTAGACACCTGCCATTTTTGCAAAAGCTCAAGTTTGAAGGTACGCATAGCTATGATACAAAAGGTCTTTCGAATTTATTCTGGGGTTTGACTAGTTTGACAGGATCAGTGACCAGTCTTAGTCTGAAGGGTTCTAAGTTTTCTTCAGCCATTCAGGGCCGTTACAGAACAGGTGCAGGTGCTAGTGTGTATGATTTGGATCTTGGAGAGTTTCCTGTTCACAGCTTGCAAGTATTTGCAAACGTCTTTCCAGAAGTACGGTCACTACGCCTCATTTTGAACAATTTCCAGCAGCTGCCATTGCAGTCATGGACAAAGCTGACACACCTCTGTGTGGATTGGCACCACGGAAGTGCTGGTCCATCAGCTGACCATTGCCCGCTTGCCATGTGTGAGTCACTTTCAAAGCTTTGTTGTCTGCAGCAGCTGACAATTGAATGTCCCTTGACTGACGTTTTTGGCATTGCCCCATTTGCTGTGATGGCTAGCAAGCACAAAGACATGTTGCGCATTCTGCCAGGTGTGGACGTAATCATTCTGCAATGTGATGGTGACATGGTCATTTTGAGTTCCTGATGTAACAATCGACTGCCTCCAGCCCATTCAACAGTCACCAATGGCGCTAATCTTTACACAGATCACGAGGCGCAAGGCCAGGCATATCCTTTGCGAATGCCAGCCTAGCTGACCAGGCAACGCCATGCCACGCCATGCAACAATTGAGGCGTTGGCAAGTGATGCAGCAGATGCAACTCTTACAAGCAGTTGTCTTTCAAGCAAAATCCTCCATGATGACCGAGACCTCTTCCTTCCCGTGTCTCTTGTGTGGCCACAGTCCATTAGCACAGACTCTTCAGCGTCAGATAATGCTAGTACAAAAAGCTTATCAGCAGCAGACCGAAGCAGTCAAGCAGTGCTGCTATAGCAAAATACGTGCATGTATTCTGAATGACTTAAACAAAGCAACATGACCAGGAAAGTTGTAGAACCACAAAACCTCTGTTGCAATATATGTTGTGGGTGTGTTGCTGTTGCTCGACTGACACATTCTCAAGCATCATGAGCAGCGAGGCTTGCAACCAGAGCCTTGCTAAAACGGCTGCTGGGCTGCATGCCATCCACTGTGGTTCTGCTGTGCCATGAACTTGAAAGGTGAGCTGCCTGCAACGCCTTGTCCCACTCCTGGGAATGGACCCTGCTTGTAGGGAAGCTGCCTCTCATGGGCAATGCCATTTGTAGGGGTAGATGGCCCATTGGCACTTGATGCAATGGACAGCCCGACAGGAAGGGAAATACCAAGCCCATAACTGATGGGCAGCGAGGATGGCAGGCTTCCCTCTGGAAAAGCCAGGTCTTGAGGCCTTGCTGCAGCAAAGGAAAAGCCACTAGCTGAGCTGTGAGAGCCCACAGAAAAGGTGGCACTAAGAACTGGGTCAGCTAGGGCCTGAGGAGCAGGTGCACTTGGAGCCATGGGCCCATTTGAGTAGACAGCAGCAGGGTCCATCAGGGAGGTTGCTGACAGCATCTGAGCGGATGCTGCCAGTCCAGAGAATGGACTGCTCATCGCAGGAGCTGTTGATATGTAGGCACTGCTGTACGTCATGCTGCCTGGGTCACGGTGAGCAAACTTGCATTTTGCACCCTCCCTGCAGAAGCCCTGCAAAAAATACCTGCACAGGCAAATAAGGGTTTTGGTAAGTCTGTAAAGCCAGTGGACCTGCCGCCGGTTGACTACGAATTAGGATGATGGACTCCAGCCAGGATGAGCCGGCAAAAGACCATGCTCATGCTCAGTCCCAGACAAGATGAAGCATCCTGAACGCAACACCGTGAGACTGCAAAATTGTGAGATTGCAACAGGTACAGAAAAAACCTGTGCAGTTCAGTAAGACCACATAGCACAGGCTGTTCAGACAACAGAACAGCTGCTTCAGCCAGCACAGACAGCAGCAGCAGCAGCATGGCTGGCAGGTAGGCGGTGGCGGTGAGCATGTCACCTGCAGGGGCGCTGTACTCTAAGAGTGCGTGGTAAGTGTCCACCATCATGACCTTGCTGCTCACCAGGAGCATCACAGGAGCCATAGCGCCGCGCTGGCACAAACTCCCTGGCATTGCCGTCCAGACTGCCTGCAAGATGTGCCACTGCTGCAGTCAACAAGCACAGAGATGACAGCCAATCATGATGTCCCGGGTGTGGCCTCACATTCAGGTTGAGTTGAGCATGTTTGATATTACAATTCTTAGATGATACAGTGATGCAAGGAACAAAGAACAAAACGAGTTCACCATTACTTTAATGCAAAAGCTAAAAATGCATTGCATCGCGGCTTTCTTATATGTCTGTAAACTTACTGACTGAACCATGTAGGGCACCCCCACTGCAAAGCAAGCCACTGTAGCAGATTTCTACACTCACCAGGGGAAGGTGCAGCAGCAGCATTGGCATCATCAGACATAAAGCCCAGAGCAGCCATGCCAGCGTCCACTGGCACCTCCAACCGGCGCCTGATGGGGTCAGCAGAGCGGGGCCTGGTGGGGTCAGCTGACTGGGGCCTCTGGATCCCCTCAGGAGGAAGGAAAGATGCCGGCCAGCCGCTATTGGCTGCTGTGCGCTGCTGAGCAGCCCAGCCGCCACCAAGAGGGCTGTAGTCTATACCTGCCACCCATATATATCTTGACAGGCAACATGGCAGCTACATGTGGCTGAGAGGCGACATGGCAGCTACATGTGGCTGAAATTGCAATGCAGGGCAGACTTTGCTGCATCAAGAGCACAGGCATGTTCAGCCGAAGTATGTACTTGCAGATCCTGTTCAAGTCCAAGGGACAGATTGTGACTGTACCACACGACAAAAGAGAACTGTTGTAAGATGTGTTCATGGACCCATGTGTTGATCTCTGTGTACCGATGCGAGACAAAGACAGAAGGGAGCTGAGTTTGATCAGACTGTGGAGTGCATTGGACAATGCATCGCACGACAAGTTGCATGCATCAAGACCAGCAAAGCAGCCAGTGATGGCACGGGAGAGGGATGTACCTTGCAGCCCTGCAGAGGCAGCAGGGGGAAAGGAAGCGGCAGGGTTGACGTCTGAGAGGGAGTGGAAGGCTGCCACTGGGGCTGCAAAGGTGGGGCGGTGGCTGGCCTCCATACCCCACCCAGCCCCTCCCAGATCAGCATATGTCAGCTTTGTCCCGCCTGTCACGCTGCTTGAAAAGCTGCTGCTGCTGCGCTCAGTGCCTGCAGAAAGAACTGCAATTGGCAGAGGACATGTCACACAGCCTGTCAGCGGGCAAAATACAGACAGTGCGAGGACTGTCCTGATGCTGTTGGTAAAGTGTCATGTTCAAGATGTTGCACTGTGACTAGTGGCCTTTATGCGAGTCCACCAAGCTACACTATTCTGTCACCGCAGCATATAGCAATGTGGCCCCCCTCCCTCCCCCTACAGTGAACAACATGGGGCTTTGAATTGCGCTAGTAACACTCAACACAATGTGCAGCAACTCGACACAGCTGTTCATTTCAGATGCAGGACAGCAGGACATGGCAAATTCTCAGCCGAGACTACACAGCAGATTGATGAGCTTACCCAGCTCAAGAGACAGGTTGCGCTGATGAGGCTCAGCAGAAAATCCATTCCCAATGGCATCCTGAACCAGATGACCCAGCCCCAGTCCAGAGTGCAGCCTGCCAGCCTCTGCCAAATACCCAGCACCATCTGCTTGCTCAGTCACAACAGAGCCACTGAAAGAAGAATGCAGGTCTGACTGGTGTGTTGCAGCAAGCCCACTGAACCCACCATAGAAGCTTCCGTTGAAGTTGTGGTTCAAGCGCTGAGCGATGGTTGGGCTGAGCATGTCGTCTGTGCTTGCAGCTGAACTGCGCAGGGAGGGGCTGCAGGTGAGGGCCCTGCCCTGGGCCTTGTGAGTGCTGGGGTCTGCAGAGGGGGCGTTGTCGCTGGTGGTGTCGCTGTGACGCTCACTCACTGACGCCTCATAGCCATCATACGGCTCGTGGACATTGATATCAGGCACGCCACCCTGCAAGAACATACTGCTCAGTACTTTGTATACTGTATTTTGGACCACCATGGGAGCTGATTTATCGTGAGTAGATGCACAGGATGATCAATGGCATGATCCATAAGTTGACTCACGCTATAATATAGTACCAGCCTGCAGTTCGGTCTGCCAACACAATGCTTACAAACAGCTGAAAATTTAGCAGCAGCTGATAGCAGCATGCACGCAACTAGCCGTGTGTAGCACTGGATTGCAACACAGGCATACATCTTGTTCAGCACACATATGATTTGTGAAGAACCACAGCTGCAAGCATGCATACCATTGCTTGAGCAGGAGCATCAGTCCACATCGTCTGGGTCAGCTGGGCATCACTCTCCTTATGCTGCTGCCGCTGCTCACGCATTTGAGCTTCAGTGAGTGCAGCGATGTTGACTGCCTGCAGCCACTGGCTACCAGCACTGCCAGGGCCAAAGCCTGGTGTGGTGGACTCGTGACGCTGCTCAGCAGTGCCATCAGGCAGGGCTGGTGGAACAACAACCTGCTCTTGAGGCTGCCGCTGTGGCATGACGCCGTACCGGCTGCTGCGCTGAGCTGCGAGCTGCTCTGGCTGCACCTGTCTCCAAGCAGAACCTGCAGAGACTATGAGATCAGCCCATGCTGTTGACGCATGACAATAGTGCAAGATGAGATGAGCTGGCTGACAGCCAGAAATGGTTGCTCTGGTCAACACGCTACACAAGCACAACTAGCAGGCCTGCAGTCAACATGATGAGACTCTTACGCAAATCGTGCAAGTTGACACAATGCAAACTCAAGTACGAACCGCTATCATGTGCGCCAGCTATGTATCTGCAAGGTTACTAGATAGGAGAACAGACCTTGCTGCAGATGGGCAAGGCGCTCCTTGGCGATCTTGTCATGCTTGAGCTGATCGGCTTTGAGCTGAGCCTCCTTTGCAGCTGCAGCACGTTCCTCACGCTCCTTTCTGCGGCGCTCAGACTTCTCCTTTTCAACGCGTTCCCTCTCAGCTCTGTCCCTCTCAGCTTTCTCTTTGACCTGCACAAGATGAGTTGCCATTGATCTAGATCAATCCCCACATCTGGCACAGTCCCTTGGGCATCGGTTGTACAGTCACGCAAGCTTGAAATAAGCACACAAGGGCTTGTCACCGTTCAGAACCATCAGTACATAGACAGCTGTTGACTACCTACTCCAGTGCTTGTAACAGATAGCAAGGAAATGTCAAGGTATGGAGCAATGCACACGCGTGAGCGCTAGTATTCAGCAACTCCTACTGGCTCTACCAGAGGATGTTGAATTTCGAGGTCACTGGCCAAATGATAAATGCTCACCGCCTTCTCCCGCTCAATCTGCTGCTCACGCTTCAGCTTGGCCTCTGCAGCATTCTCCTCCAGCACCCTCCTCAGTTGCTCTGCTTCTTCCTCCAGGAACCTGAGCAGGATCAAGCTGACTCAGCCTTCCAGATGTTGATCTCTTGTGATAAAACTTGTCATTGCTCAAGGCTATATATACATGTGAGAGCATTGACAGGAAAGGTGGTTTTCATGTACTGCTGTGTTGTGCCCCACAGCATCCTGTGTAAGATCATGCAGGATCAAGCTTTACGAAACTTTGGAAAGCAAGTTGTTTGTTTGATATTTGAATGGCAATCAAAGAAGATTTGAACAAGAAAACCTAGTTCTTGAACAACAAACATTTTTTTTTGTCTTTGTGCAACACCGATAATCATGAGCTGAGCAACTCTGTGGTCTCAGGAGATTGTAGATAGCATCACAAGCAAAGAAGCGCCTGAGTATACACACAATGTCCATTTGGCCATGTTGTGCATGAAAGTGTGATAATCGGGGGACGTATATGCCAGGCAGCAGAAAAAACATGCCCACCAACAAAACTTCTCCTGATGCAAAAAAGACATTTACCTATAAGCCTCTCCAAGCATCCTTTTCACAGCGGCGGCATCAGGGATGGTCATCACATCATCCCCTCCCCCCTTCACCTGCCCATTCTCTGCAGGCCCACCCACACTGCCTGCCCTGACATGCAGGGCGCGCCAGTTCTGAGCAGAAGCTACGAAAGGCTCAGCATCGCAGCCCAAGCCGCTCTCCAGCATGCTCTCAGCCTGGTCCAGAGCGTCTCTGACTGCGCCAGTCTTCAACGCAGCACGTCTGCCTGGCCTGGTCCTCAAGGCAGA
>JAABUO010010153.1_pt1 | contig 10460 bp, 12 predicted proteins | sample 5559291 | NCBI WGS metagenome assembly JAABUO01 (sample SAMN10711878, study PRJNA513372) | rock metagenome | isolation source: Antarctica rocks | place: Antarctica: Victoria Land, Finger Mt sud
TGGGCTTGGCGGCCAGCCCGGGTACAGCAGTCGAACCAACGTGCTCCACCGGAGCGACGAGCCACGGCGACAACGTGCTGGCCAAGAGTTGACATTCCCGCTCGCCTCGCTGCTGCCACGCGGCATCAGGTTCACGCACCTCGACCTTCTCGGTCGCCCACGCTGGCCAACTGGTCACCAGGAGATCCTCCCGTAGACCGATCGGTTACCGGTCAAGATCGGCACAGTGATGCGAAGTCCCAGCTCAGTCGAGGACCTGGTCCAACTTCTTGACGCTGCCGCTCATGGTTAGGTGCGCGAGCGCCCCGTTGACGAGGGCCAGGTGGGGTGGGACGTGACCGCAGTCGACATCGAGCACCACGGGGATGTCGATGCCGGCGAGCGCGCTGCGTACGGCGTCGACTTGGCTGAAGCCTGCGGCGTCCGGGGCTCGGGTGCGTCCGACGAGCACGGCGTTGGCCCGGTCGAACCACCCCGCCAGGCGCAGTCGCCAGAGGTCGCGGGCGATGTCGGGGGCCGTGTCGCCGGAGGCCTCCACGTAGACCATCAGGCCCTCGGGGGCGTGCTGGTCGGCGAAGGTCGGTAGGTCACCGTAGGGCGTGCCCGCGAGGATCGACACCGTCTCGATGCAACCGCCCATGAGTCGGCCGCTGACTTGCACGTCGCCCATGCCGGGGTCGAGCAGGCGCCAGGTGCCGGCGGTATCCAGCGTGAACTCAGTGGGCGTCGGGTCGTCCTCCCACCTGTCGAACCCGGTCGCCCGGTGGTGGGTCGCGGCACCCTGGCTGAGCGTGGTGCCCGCGGGCTGGGTGATGACGTCCAGCCAGGACAGCAGCGGGACGGGTACCCGGTAGGGGGTGTCCATGAGGTTCTGGCCGTGCACCGTGGCGGTGCCGGTCAGTGTGGTCAGCGGCAGCAGCAGTGTGGAGATGTCGGAGGACCCGATCAGCCAGGTCGGCTCCGCCGCGCGCAGCGCATCCCAATCCAGATGTGGAAGGACCTCCACCGCGAGCTCGCCCCCCCAGGGAGGAACGACGGCACCGATGTCGGGGTCGGCGAGCATGCGGCCCAACTCATCGGCTCGCTTCGGGGCCGGGGCGCTGACGATGCCGGCGCCGTCTATGCACCTGCCGACGACGACGACGTACCCGCGGTCGCGCAGCTGCTCGACCGCGACGTTCAGGCGACCACGAAGCGCCGCCGGTACCCCTGACGACGGAGCCGTCACCCCGATTCGGTCACCGGGCTGCAGCGGGGCGGGATAGCGCAACGACATGGCAGGAGCCTGCCCCACGAGGCGGTGCAGGTTCCTGGGCAACGGTCGACGGCCGGTCCTGCAACACCTGTGGTCCTTAGGAGAGCTCAGAGGGCACTGACGCGGGCCTGTCCCGCTACCCGATCCCCAACTGAAGATCGTGAGCCTGTGGTGTTAGGGCACCCGCGGGGGCGTTTCTCAGTCGAGGATGTGCCGAAGGTAGGACTGGGGTTCGTTGAGGTAGCGCCGCCAGTGGTCCACGAGGTGCAGGTCCTGCCACTGGGCGGGGGCGTATCCGGTGTCGCTCAGCTGCAGAATCGTCGCGTCGGGCAGCGCGGTGAGCAACGGGGAGTGGGTGGCGCACAGGATCTGGCCACCGTTGCCGGCGAGCCTGTGCAGCACGTCGACCAGCGCGAGGCAGGAGGTGAACGATAGCGCGGCTTCGGGTTCGTCCAGGACGTAGAACCCCGGCTGGTGGAAGTGTTCGGCGAGGACGTCGATGAAGGACTCGCCGTGGCTGAGTTCGTGCAGCCGGGTCCGCGGCGCCTCGCCCGGCCCGGCGGGGAGTCGTTCGAGGTAGGTGTACAGGCCGTGCATTGTTTCCGCGCGCAGGAAGTATGACCAGCGGGCCGCGCCCGGGGTGCGGATCAGCTGGAGCGCTTGGGCCAGCGGCGACTCGCTTACTCGGGTTGCGTGCCGTGCGTTGCGGCTGCCGCCTTCGGGGTTCAGACCCGCAGCCGCAGCGATCGCCTCAACCAGGGTTGACTTGCCGCTGCCGTTCTCCCCGACGAGGAAGGTGACGCCGGCGGGAAGGTCAAGGCCCTCTTTGAGCAGTTGGGCGACGGGCGCCATCTGGTAGGGCCACTGCTGCGGGTCGTATGAGATGCCTTCCTGCCGCTGCACCCTGCACCCTGCGCACCGGTCGCTGGTCCTGCAGCCGGCCGCTCACGCTGTCATGGTCTCCGCCCGGGCTTCTGTCGACCTTCTGATCGGCGACCCCAACTCAACATTGACACTGCCGACGACGTCGCCGCGGGTCCTTCTCAGTTGCGGGAACCGGTTGCCTGTGGTGTGTTACCGGCTGTCGACCCCGGGTGAAGCCCGGCAAGATGGTGTGGTGGGTGACGACGCTTGCAGCGCTACCGCGCGCCGAGTCCGCCCGACCGAGTCGGGCACTGAGCTCGAGACGCTGATGCAGCTGCTCGACTTCCTGCGGGCGACGGTCGCGACGAAGGCCAGGGGGCTGACCAACGAGCAAGCCGCCTCGCATCCGGTGCCGGCATCGGAGTTGACGGTCTCCGGGCTCGTGAAGCACCTCACCGGTACGGAGCGCTTCTGGTTCAGCATCGACTTCGCCGCTCTCGATGTGCCATGGCCGTGGACCGACGACGACCCGCACGGCGACTTCACGCTGACGACCACCGACACTCTGGGGAACCTGGTCGCCGGCTACGAGGCCGAGTGCGAGCGTTCGCGGCGGGCGGTCGCCGGCCAGGAGCTTGACGCGATCGCGCGCACGGAGGGCCTGAACTTCAGCCTCCGTTACGCACTCGCTCACATGATCGAGGAGACAGCTCGGCATTGCGGTCACCTTGATCTGCTCCGAGAGTCCATCGACGGCGCCAGGGGGCAATGACTATCCCGCCGTTCCGGCTCGAGGATCGCGAGCGGGAACGGCCATCAGTCATCGAAGCGGACGAATGCTCGCAGTGAACCACCCGGGTGCTCGTTGACGTCGTGGTATCCCAGGTGCTCGTAGAAGACCCGGTGCGCCGGGTCGTCGTCGGTAAGCAGAACCTTCTGGCGCACCCTGTCGTACGGCGCTAGTGCGGCGCGCACAAGGGCGGTGCCGATGCCGATGCGCTGATCATTCGGGTTGACCAGGACGTCCTGGAGGTAGGCGATGCTCGCCCCGTCGGAAACGACCCGGGCCAGACCCACGAGGCGCTGGCCGCGGCGTGCAATCACCACCCGAGTGGAGCCAGACAGCGCGGCCCGCAAGGTGTTGGGCTCGTTGGTGTAGGCCGTCCACCCCACGGCCCGGTACAGGTCGATTACTTGTGCATGGTCGAGGTCGTTGGCTACCTGGACGTTCACACCGGGGTCGAGCACGGCCGCGATCGTAGAGGATGCCTCACCCCAACGTCTCTTCAGTAGAGGGATCCCCTGTGACCGTGTTGTCCCGTGAGGGTGCGTCGGCTTTGTGGGGAGTGCAGGTCTCAGGCCTAGCGGGGCGGGGTGGGGTTGAGCCGGTCTCCGTCCCAGGTCACGGTCTGCTCTGCGGTGATGGGCAGGACCTCAAGCTCGTCGTCGTCTAGCAGAGCTGCTATGCACTGCCGGCTGCCGGCGACGTAAGTGCTCATCAAGTCGACGTCGGTGGCGACGCACCAGGCGCGATCGTCAGGCCACCACAGTGACGCCCGCTGGTCCCACGGCGGACGGGCTAGAGATGTCGTCGCCGCGTGCAGGGGGCCGCTGAGCAGCACCATGGGTCGCTGCGGCATCGCCACTCTTGGTGCCCGATCCAGGGCCCGGGGGCAGGTGTCCGAAGCCGTCCCAGACGGCGAACCAGCACGCCGCCGGCGTCGAGGTGTGTGCCGCGAGCAGCTCGTCGAGTTGCGCTGTTTGCCGGGTCGGTAGCGATCCGGTGTTGGGCGGGTGGTCCCACAGGCCGGGTTGAACCTCGCTGTGCGTGTACCGCCAGGACCCGGTGATCGCGACCCACTCCATGCCAGGGTGAGCTGTCCGCCCGTTGGCTTGAGCGACCGCACGCCAGGTGACTTCTTCGTCCTGGACGGTCGCCGTGTTGCGGTACGCCGGGTGAAACAGCCGCGCGTACCCGTCGAAGCCGGAAGGCAGCAGGCAGCCGACGGTGCCGTCGAAGTTGCGAACTCTGCCTAGCACCCAGGCCGCGGGTGACACCTCCTCGCTGAGCGTCAACTCGCCGAGTGAGGGAAACGCCGCCATGACGCCATTGTGTGTCTCGGAGCGACCCCGGCGGGCAGAACAAACGCGCACCGACCGACCTTGCGAGTCTCTACGGTCAGCGGTCGCGCTTCCGATCGCCGTACAGGGACTAGAACACTGACGTCGGTCCGGCACTCCTGCTTCGCGCTGCGGCTGTAACAGGACAAAGTTGTCATTGAGGTGGCCATATGTGCTTGCCGAAGACGTGTCTTCGCCTTGGGGGAACGCGTTTCACGCTCAAGGTCGAGAGGAGCTCGTGACTCAGCCTGACAGCGCCGGGCCCCTCTGGCCCGGCCGGGCCAGGCTGCGGCGCCTGCCACCCATGTTCGGTGAGTGGAGTCCCCTGTGCAGAGCGTCTGCATCCCCGACCGGTGCCTTGGTCCGGCAACGGGTCGCAAGCAGCTAGGCAGGTTTTTGGAACCGCAGGCAGTAGTCCCCGCTGACCCACGACGCCTGCTCGTCCCACCACAGGTACGTCTCACCGTTGAAGACCAGATGTCGCCCGGCGACGCGTGCCATGTCCCATGCCAGCGGCGTCACGACCTGACCGGTACGGATCGTCGCCGCGTTGATCACGAGGTGGCCGCCCGGGCGCAGGAGCCCTGCGACTGCTGCGAACACCTGCCCCAGCTCGGCGAGGTATCTCTCGTAGTCCCCGTCGCGGGTGCGGTAGGCGGTGAGTGGGTTCTCGGGGTGGTCAACCGCGCTCATGTACGGCGGAGAGGTCAGGCACAGATCTACCGGCCCGAGCCCGAACCGGGCCAGCTTGCGGGCATCGCCCTCGATGATTCGGCCGGAGCCGTGCAGCCTGCTGCGGGCCAGCGCGACGCGCTCGGCCAGCAGCTCGACCCCGACGCCGACCCGGTCCATCTGCTCGGCCACGACCAGCGTCGTTCCGTAGCCGGCGAACGGGTCGAGGACTACGTCACCTGGACCTGTGAACTCGGCGAGCACCGCCCGGACGAACGTCTCCGGGAAGTGCACATTCTCCGCACCGGCCTGGGCCCGCTCATGAACAAGATCCCCGGCTGCCAGCTTCATCACCCGATCCACGCCAAGGGGATGCCCGGTGGCGAACTCGCGGCAGGCGGCCACCCGCTGCTCGACGCCGAGGGCCGTGGTAGGTCTGACGGGTGTTTCGGGCTGTCATCTTCGACTGGCGTGGCACGTTGGTGACGACGTTGACCGACCACGCCTGGGTGCAGGCGGCGCTAGTACGGCTGCACCGGGATACCCACCCGGGCGAGGTGGAGAAGGTCGTTGCGGCTATCCGGGCGGCGAGCGGCGAGCCAGACCGGCTGGAAGCCGCTGGGGTGGACAGCGACGCCGGTCTGCACCGCCGCACCTACCTGCGAGTCTTGCGCGACGCCGGACTAGATGAGGAGCTGGCTGGGGCGTTGTATGCGGTCGAGTCCGACGCCGGCTACAGCCGTTTTGCCGCCGACGCTGCCGCGACGGTGCGGAAGCTGGCCGGGCGAGGGCTGCGCGTCGCGGTCTGCAGCGACATCCACTTCGACGTCCGCCCGGCCTTCGCCGCTGCCGGGATGGCCGGGCTGGTCGAGGTGTTCACGCTGTCTTTCGAGCAGGGGGTGCAAAAACCCGACCCGCTGATGTTCACCCGGACCCTGCAGGCACTCGGCGTCGACGCGGGTGAGGTGCTGATGGTGGGGGACCGCCCGGCACCGGATGGCGCCGCAGTCGAGCAGGGCATCACCACTCTGCTGCTCCCGCCGCTGCGCGGCGTCGAGGACCGGCGGCTGCAGCTGGTGCTCGGGCTGTGCCCGGCGAGCTCCTGACCGCCACCTGGCCCAGGCACCTGGCCCTCGGCCGGCATCACGCGGGGCCTGGAAATGGATGCTGCTGATGCACGGGCTCGCGCCGCGGCCCGGCCCGGCGTTGAGGGCCTGGCCGCCCCTGGCGGACCTTCTGATCTCAACGGTCGATCCCGGGCTGGGGTTCCGCTTGGGCGGAGGCAGGTGGCTAGCGGCTGTCGGGTTGGCGCCAGGCGTCTACTACCTCGAGCAGTCCGGACAGGTGGGGCAGTTGGGCGTCGGGGGTGACGTCGTAGGCCGGTACCGGGCGTCCGGTGAGCAGCACTGTGCGCATCCCGGCGCGTTGCGCGCCCCAGATGTCGTCACGGGGCCGGTCGCCGACGAACACGGCTTGGCTGGCGTTGACGCCGACCGCGGACAGCAGGGCCGCGAAGGCCTGCGGGTGGGGTTTGAGGTGGGGCAGGTCGGAGGTGTAGAGCCGGACGTCGAGTAGGTCGCGCAGCCCGGCGTCGGCGAGCCAACGCTCGTGCAGCTTGCGCGGCCAGTGGGTGTTGGACAGCATCCCGGTGCGTAGTCCCCGCTGGCGAAGCCCGGTGAGTACGGCGGCGGCGTGTGGGTCGTGCTCGACGGTCAGGGTCCACGCGTCGTGGTAGGCCGCGAGCGCGGCTTCGACGTCGACCTGGGCGGTGCGGGCAACGGAACGGACAAGCTGCGCGGTGGTGCCGCTGCGGTTGCCGTGCTCGGTGCTGTGCTGCCACCAGGCGGCCTCGGCGGCCAACAGCGCCGCCGCGACCGGTTCGGGATCGTCGGGTGCCAGTACGTCCGCGGCGGCGCGCCACATTTCCAGTAGGTCGACGTGGCGGTAGGTCGACAGCGTCCCGCCCCAGTCGAACAGCACGGCCTGCACTCCCATGCCCCCTCCAGGTATCACGCCATCACCCGGACACATCCTGACGGTCGTCAGCGGTCGTTCTACCTCGGGCCGGTTCCTACCGTGTGGCTGTGGATGTTGAGCTGCGGTGGACGACGGAGCTGGTGGCCCGCGACTACCAGGACATGGCCGGGCTGTTTGACAGCGAGTACGGGGGAGGGTGGGGACCGTGGACACCGAAGGGGGGCTACGGCTATGCCCGCGGGGAGCTGCACGCGCTGCTTCGAGCCCGGGGGCTGCTGGTGGGGTACGGCGCGTCGGGCCGACGCTTCGTCGGCGTCGGCGGCGAGGAGGTCGTTGTTGCCGGGACCGGCGGGGTGATCACCAGGGCGGACAGTCGCGGGAGGGGGGTTGGACGCAGCGTTCTTGCGGCTCTGGCGGAGGCGAGCCGGACTTGGGCGGCGGCGGACTTCAATCTCCTGGGGTGCCGCGCCGAGGTCGTCGGCTTCTATGAGTCCTGCGGCTTCGTGCGGGTGGAGAACCCGGTCCGGGACATCTCCCCTCGAGATGCCGCCACTGTGGTGCATGGGCTGGGCCCGACCCTGGTCTCGCCGGGGACCAAGTCGATGGGGGAGTGGCCCGAGGGGCTGGTTGACCTTCGTGGTTTGCCGTGGTGAGGCTTCGACCCGACCTCACGTCACGCTGGGGCCGGCCAGCTCGGGAGTGCCAAGAACAGGCGGAACGGGTGCCCCACTGGGGCGGGGTTTGGCCTCGGCTGCCAGCTGCTGCAGGCGTGCCGGGGTGGTGTTCAGGGCAAGTGCGAGGACTTCGTAGTCCCCAGTGGTGGTGCAGCAGGTGCTCGGTCGACCCCGTGCAGTGCCGAAAGTCGTTCGAGTTCTAGGGCTGTTGCGGGCACCATCTGGGACATGCTCGCGGTCGCCTTCGCACCGCTTCGTGCCCGCGACTTCCGGCTGCTGCTGGGGGCGCGGACAGCGTCACTGCTTGGCACTGCGATGGCTCCTGTTGGGCTCGCGTTCGCGGTGCTGCACGCGACGGGTCGGGTGGGCGACCTCGGCCTGGTCCTTGCGGCGCAGTCCGCGGCCATGCTGGTGCTGCTTCCCGTCGGAGGGGTGGTCGCTGACCGGCGCCCCCGCAGGCAGGTGCTGATTACCGCGGACTGCGTCAGCGCGCTCGCGCAGAGCGCTACTACCGGGGTTGTGTTGGCCGGCAGCCGCAGCATCGTGCTACTCGCCGGGCTGCAGGCGTTCGTGGGTGCGTCTCGCGCGTTCGCTGCACCCGCGCTGACCGGCTTGGTACCCCAGACGGTTCCAGCGCAGGTCCGCCAGCAAGGCAACGCGCTGGTCGGGCTTACCCGCAACATCACGGGCCTGCTTGGTGGGCCGCTCGCTGGTCTGCTAGCCGTGCTGTTCGGGCCGCCTGCGGCGCTGGCGGTCGATGCTGGGTCCTACGCTGTCAGCGCCTCGTGCTGGTTCCGGCTGCGGGTCGTCGTCGGTGGCTCCGGCGGGGGCGGGATGCTCATTGAACTGCGCGAAGGGTGGACGGAGTTTCGGTCCCGAACCTGGCTGTGGGCGATCGTCGTGCAGTTCGCGGTGCTGGTCGGGTTCGGCGTCGCAGCGTTCGACGTCCTCGGCCCTGTTGTCGCCCGCGACCGGCTCGGCGGTGCGTCCTCGTTCGGGATCGTGCTCGGGGCAGAGGCACTGGGCGCGGTCGCCGCCGGGCTGCTCGCCCTTCGGGTGCGTTTTCGCCGGCCGCTGCTGGTCGGGACCTACGGCACATTGCTGCTCGTGCCCGAGCTGCTGCTGCTGGCCTGGTCGTCCTCGCTGGCGGCCATCTCGGTGTCGGCCGCGGCTGCCGGAGCCGGCATGGGGTTGTTCGGCGTGCTGTGGGAGACGGCGCTGCAGGACCTGGTACCGCCCGACGCGCTCTCGCGGGTCTCGTCCTACGACGCGCTCGGCTCATTCGTGCTGCTGCCCGTCGGTCTGGCGCTGATGGGCCCCCTGGTAGGGGCCGTCGGCGTGCCAAGCGCCCTGGTTAGTGGCGCTGTCGGCGTCCTTGTGCCGACACTGGGGGTGCTCGCCGTACGCGACGTACGCCGGCCCATCGACGAGCTGCACGCCGCCCGGTTTCCAATCCCGACCTGAACGACCTACGACCCGCATGCCGCGCCTTTTCTTGACCGCTGCTGACTGCCCGGCGCGGAACCGCTACCCGGCCTCGACCGGACCCGCAGCTACAGGGCAGCAGCCCTGAACCGGTAGCCGAATAGATTCACGGTGTCCCTGCGGTCGTTTGACGCGGGCGCGTGATGCGTACACGAGGATGATCCCTGTGAGCACCACTGGGCCCACGCCGAGACACTCCGCCGATGGCTCGTGGTGGTGGGAGGGCAGTCGTTGGGTTCCTGCCCGCACTGCCAACTTGCGGAGGTGGTTCGACGGTCAGGGGTGGGTACGCGCGGGCAACCCGATGAGCTGGCCGCGGTGGCTGGTGGCGCTGGTCCTGGGGCTGGCTGGTTGCCGGCCGCAGGGTGGGAGACCAACAGAGCGGTCCCCCTGACTGAAGGAGTTCGTCATGCGCGTGCTGATGCTCGCAGCTCCAGGTGCTGGCAAGGGCACCCAGGGCGGGCTGATCGCCGAGCACTTCGGCGTCCCGCACATCGCGACCGGTGACCTGCTGCGTGAGCACGTCTCGGGCGAAACCGATCTGGGCCGGCAGGTGAAGGGATTCCTGGACAAGGGCGAGCTGGTTCCCGACGGGATCGTGCTGGACATGGTCCGCGGGGCGCTGCAGGCCGCGAAGAGCGACTCGGGTGGCTACGTCCTTGATGGGCTGCCGCGCACGATGGAGCAGGCCCGGGCGGTGTACCGGATGACGGTCGAGCTGGACATGACCGCCGATATCGCGCTGTATCTGCAGGTCGGACAGGACGAACTGGTCCGGCGGCTGCTGGCGCGGGCGGAGCAGGAGGGCCGCGCGGATGACACTGAGGAGGTCATCGGCCGGGGGCTCGCGCTGTACCGGGAGGTGACCGAGCCGATCCTCGGCTGGTATGAGCGCCGCGGGATCTTGGTGTCGGTAGCAGCTGAGCGTCCGGTGGAGGACGTAACCCGCGAAGTGTTGGTCGCGCTCAAGGTGCTGTCGGCAGTCGTCGACCAGCTACCCGACAGCGACCGGCGATCGATTGACCTGACCGGGTTGGGCGCCGCGTTCGGAGCCGCGTCAGAGTAAGGGCCGGTGAGCGCGACTGACCTGTCATCGTCTGCTTACCTTCGTCGACGAGCTGCACCGGGCGGGGGACCGCGGCTGGCGTGGCTGCCACTCGGCTCGGCAGCGCCGGCCTCAGGCCGCGACTACCTCATGCTTGATCGGAAGCGCACCCGGTCCAGGCGGCACACGAGCGGGTCGTGGACGACTATCGTCGTTTCCTCAGACTGCGATGAGCCCGAGGTATGCGAGCCCGAGGACGCCGCGATACCCGCCGAAGTACGCGGACCGCTGTTGTCCGGCTCGCTTCAGGACCTCGCCGCGGTTGGGGTGAACGGCGTCATGGTCGGCCAGCCATCGTGCGTAGCGG
>JAABUO010010154.1_pt1 | contig 10460 bp, 7 predicted proteins | sample 5559291 | NCBI WGS metagenome assembly JAABUO01 (sample SAMN10711878, study PRJNA513372) | rock metagenome | isolation source: Antarctica rocks | place: Antarctica: Victoria Land, Finger Mt sud
ACCCACAGTGACCTTGCCGTACCGGCCGGGGACGGCCTGGGCCAGGAAGGACAGGCCGTGGATGGACACCGCCGGCCGATTCGTTGCGGTGGTCTGCGCGGCGATGGCGTCGGCCACCTTGGCCTGCGCGAACGCCCGGCCGCCGATGTCGACCCCCACGACCAGCAGGATCAACACGAACAGGGTGATCACCAGGGCACGCATCCGGGCCATTGTCTCCCGCGCCGACGCTGGGTCCGGGTGAGGCGGGCCGGTCCGGTCGGGGGGCGTCCAGGCGGTGACGCCTAAATGCCGCCCGGATAGTGACCAGATGACGCCCGGGTGGCCGCCGGATGGCCGCCGGATGGCTGGGAGACGGCCGAGGGACGGCCGGGGGACACAATTCGGGCCGTTCGCCCGATATCATCACCACGATCGGCTCTCTGTGGCTCGATCAGCCCATTCCTCGCCCGCCCCGCCCCGCCATGCCCGTATCGGGAGGTGTCATGGACCTGCTCCTGCTCACCGCGGACCCGCTGCCCGCCGCGGTACTACCCGCGGTCGACCTGCTGCCGATCAAGGTGCGGGCCGCCGCCCCCGAAGCCGCCTCGCTGGTCACCTCCGGTCCCTACGATCTCGTGCTGCTCGACGCCCGGTACGACCTGGCCGCCGCGCGCACGCTGTGCCGGCTGCTGGGCACCGACGGCCTGGCCGTGTCGATCCTGGCCATCGTGACCGAGGGCGGGATGGTGGCCCTCGGCCCCGAGTGGGGGGTGGCCGACGTGGTGCTGGCCAGCGCGGGCCCGGCCGAGGTGCATGCCCGGCTACGGCTGCTGGCCGCGCGGACGGCCGGGTCGGCCAACGCCGGGTTGATCAGCCTGGGTGAGTTGACCATCGAGGAGGACACCTACACCGCCAGGCTGCGGGGGCGGCCGCTCGAACTCACCTACAAGGAGTTCGAGCTGCTCAAGTTCCTGGCCCAGCATCCGGGGCGGGTGTTCACCCGGGAGCAGCTGGTCACCGAGGTGTGGGGATACGACTTCTTCGGCGGCACCCGCACCGTCGATGTCCACGTGCGCCGGTTGCGGGCCAAGCTGGGTCCGGAGCATGAAGCGCTGATCGGGACGGTCCGCAACGTCGGCTACAAGGTGGTCCCGCCCGCGCGGACGTCACTGCGCGACACCAGCAGCTCCGGCTCCTGACCGGTGGACCTGCCCGCTGATTCGGTCCGAGCGGTCCGGACGGACTGTGCCGGTCTGGCAGCCGACGCGGTCCAATCAGACAGCGCCGACTTGACTGCCCAGCCGATCCAGACGGACAGCGCCGAACTGTCCGCCGACGCGGTCCCAACAGACATCGCCGACCTGTCCGCCGACGCGGTCCCAACAGACAGCGCCGACTTGTTCGCCGAGCCGGTCGGGACGGTCCATGCCGACGTGGCCGCCGAGCCGGTCCCGACAGACAGTGCCGACTCGCCCCGCGGTTCGGGCTGGACAGACGGTTCCGACTTGCAGCCCAGTTCGGTCGCGGCCGTCGAGCAACTGCTGGACGCCGGGGCCGCGGTGGACGGGGTGGCCGCCCTGGGTGGACATGTTCTCGAGGCGCTGGGCACGACGGCGGTGGCGGTGCTGTTGGCCGCGGCGCCGGACGGGTCCGGCCGGCTGGCCGGGGTGGTGGCGCACCACGCGGGCGATCCGGCCGAGGTGCTGGTGCATCCGGCCGAGCGCCGGCGCGGACTAGGGCGCGAGCTCGTGGCGGCCGCGCTGTTGCGGGCCGGCGGGGTGTGGGCGCACGGTGACCTGCCTGCCGCGCGGGGGCTGGCCGCTCGATCGGGCCTGGTGCGATCCCGGGAGCTGGTGCGGATGGCCGCACCGCTGGGTCCGGATTTGCCCGAACCGCGCTGGCCCGAGGGGGTTCGGGTGCGGACGTTCCGGGTGGGTCAGGACGAGGAGGAGTTCCTGGCCGTCAACGCGCGGGCCTTCTCCTGGCACCCGGAGCAGGGCCGACTCGACCTGGCCGGGCTGCGGGTCGAGCTGGCCCAGCCCTGGTTCGACCCGGCCGGGTTCTTCCTGGCCGTGGCCGAGAGCGGCCGGCTGCTGGGGTTCCATTGGACCAAGGTGCATTCCGCCGATTCGGCCCTGGGCCGGGTCGGTGAGGTTTTCGTCCTGGCCGTCGACCCGTTGAGTGAGATCCGTGGCCTGGGCCGGCCCCTCACCCTGGCCGGGCTGAAGCACCTGGCTGAGCAACAACTGTCCACGGTGATCCTCTACGCCGAAGGTGACAACGTCCGGGCATTACGGCTCTACCGCAATCTCGGATTCGAAGTGGTAGCCGCCGATGTGGTTTACGAACGGCCGGCTGAGTCGGACCGGGCCGGACGGGGAAACGGTCCACGGTGACTCCGGTGAGTTTGCCCAGCAAGACCTGCGTGGTGTGCGGGCGGACCATCACGTGGCGCAAGAAGTGGGCCCGCGATTGGGATCAGGTGCGTTACTGCTCGCAAGGCTGCCGCCGATCCGGGCTGACCGATGCCGACCGCCGACTGGAGGTCCGGATCGAGGCGTTGCTGGCGCCCGGGCCGTCGAGTCCACCATCTGCCCGAGCGAGGTGGCTCGGGCCGAGGGCAGTGCGGACTGGCGAACGCTGATGGAACCCAGCCGGCAGGCCGCCCGCCGACTGGTGGCGGCCGGCCGGGTCGAAATCGTCCAGGGCGGCCGGGTGGTCGACCCCAGCCAGGCCAAGGGCCCCATCCGGATCCGCCGAGCCCGATGAGCGACTCGCAGTTCAGCCGCGGTAACAAAGGGTGGCGTAGAAACGCCCGGACATATCCGGAAACGAAATCGTGGTCAGTCGGTGGTCAGCCGGTCGCTACCACCCCCGATGCTTGAATGGCCAGCTCGTGGGAGACACGAATTCGAGTCGAAATGCCATCACGGTGAGCGAGGACGTCATTCGGGACCTGGCTTGACGGCCAAATCCTGATCGCCTGACCGACAGTTCGCTCGTAGGCCCGGCCGACCGGGTTCAGAACGGGGGCGGGGTCTTGTCCGTGGGGTTTGCCGGGGTGCTGGGTGGCGGGGCGGCATCCATCGGCGGGGTTTGTCCGGCCGGCGGCGTCGGTCCGGCTGGCGGGGTGGGCCCGCCCGGCGGCGTCGGCCCGGCAGGCGGGGTGGGCCCGGTCGGCGGGGTGGGCGCGACCGGCGGGGTGGGTGCGACCGGCGGGGTGGGTGCGACCGGCGACGGGGTGACAGGCGGGGTCTTCGGCTGGAGTAGTGCGCGTTCTTCGCCGGGGTCGGCGGGTTCCCAGAGTTTGATGACGGGTCGGGTGTAGGTCCGTCCGAGGGGGGTGGTCCAGGTCCAGTTGCCGGTGCGGGGGTGGTGGCGCAGTCGGCTGCCGCCGCCGTCCTTGGCGCGGTGGTGGTGTCGGCACAGGCTGGCCAGGTTGTCGACGTCGGTCGGCCCGCCCTGGGTCTGACCGGGTTTGTAGGGGGTGATGTGGTCGATGTCGGTGCGGGCGGCGGGGGCGCGGCAGCCGGGGGTGACGCAGGTCCGGTCCCGGGTGTGCACGAAGTCGCGGAGTATGTCTGGTGGTCGGTAGCGGGTGCGTCCGTAGTCGAGCAGCGCCCCGGTGGTGGGGTCGCAGATCAGTCGGGTCAGGTCCCCGTCGGCGGCGATCACCCGGGCTTGTCCGGCGGTGATGGGTCCGTGTCCGGCCAGGTAGCCGGGTTGGTTTCCGCCGTTCAGGGTGGCGGCGGGGACGGTGACCATGATGTGTGGGCGGCGGGAACCCCGGTCGGGCAGGACAACCGGCGGCCGCGGGCCGACCGGGCCCGCAGTCTCGCTGGAATCGGCCGGCCCGGCGGTATAGGCGGGCTCTGTGTCGTTCGCGGGCTCGGCGGTATCGGTCGGCCTGCTGGGCCGGGTGGGCCCGCTGGCCTCGGCCGGGCCGGTGGAGTCGCTGGCATCGGCAGGATCGTGCACCGTGACATCGGCGGGGACTGTGACATCGTCGTGCACTGTGACATCGGCGGCCGCTGTGTCGTCGGTGGGTCCGGTGGCACGGGCGGGTTCGTCGATATGGGTCGCCGTGCTGGTATCGGAACGTTCGGCGGCGTCGCTCGAGTCCGGGCGACCGTCGGGGGTATCAGCATCGGCCTCGGGTGTCGCGGCGGTGGCCGGTTGGGGATCGGTGATGGTGTGCCCCGTCCCTGCTCCTGCGCCGGGCTTGGGACAGGTGCTACCCGTTTCGGCTTCGGCGCCGGGTTCGGTGGCGCCGCACTTCCCGGCGCTGTGATTCTCGGTGCTGTGGTTGCCGGCGCCGCGGTTCTGGGTGCCCCCGGTCGGCGGGACCGGCATCGGCTGGGCCGGGGTCCAGCGTCCGGTGTCCAAGATGTCGCGGCACACATCGTCAACGCATCCATCCGCCGCTGATCAGCGGTCCGCTTGTCACCTTTCACCCGGGCAGCCAACCCCAACGCGGTACACGCCTCGAACACCACCGCGATGTCTTGGGCGGCGGACTCGATGAACAACAACGCCATCCCCTCAGCCAAATGCCGCCGCGACATCCCCCGCCCCGCCACGGCCTTCTCGTGCCGATCCGCAGCCCCGGCCGGATCGATGCGCAGTACCGCGCTGGTGCACGCCTCCCGCAGCTCCGGCATGGTCTGCCGCCCCGCGGCCGGCACCACCCGATGCTCGACGGCGCGGGCGACTTCTTCGCTGACGTGTTCGGTGTGTATCCGGATCACGGTGGCCTTGAACGCGGTGATCTTCCCGGCGTCCAACGCTGCGAACGTCACCGGCAGGCGGCGGATCGAGGCGGCATCGTCCAGATATTTGTCGGCGGTCGCTTCGGCCACCCCCAACGCCATTGCGACTTCGGAGGCCAGGTGTTCTCGCGGGCCCGGGTAATGCCGGGACAACCAGTCCAGTTCGACCTGCGTCCGGGCGGCCAGATGGGACGCCAGTGCCTGCCGGGCGATCACCGAGTCCAGTACCGCGTCGGCCTGCCGGCGGATCTCCCACCGATCATTGGTAACCGGAAAATCCGGTCGCTGCTCCAACAACGCCGCCGTGGCCGCGCCCGGGACAGCCGAGCGGATCGCGGCCTGCCACAACGCCAACCCATCCGCGTCATCGCTGCTACCGGCCCCGCCCATACCAACAGAATAGCATGAATCGAACACAACTACTAATACTGCCGGAAGGTTGTGGAGAACTCCTACGCGCGGCGACTCCACCCAGCACTACCCCGCAGGTGGCGACAGGGTGGAGGGCCAATAGTTCTCGTGACGCTTCTGGTCGCAGTGGCCAACCACTTCTTTCGAGCCGCCGCCTAGGGAGGCGCCGGATCGCCGCGCTTCCGCGCCACAGTTCCCCAGAGCCGCACCGCACCGCACCGCACCGCACCGCACCGCTTCCGCGTCGAGGTGCTCCCGCCCCGCGGACCGCGCTGCGCTCCCGCCGCCGCACCGCTGGCCGCGCTTCCGCGCTCCGCACCGCCGGCCGCGCCCCCGCGCGCAGAGCCGACCGCGCCCCCGCGCCGCGCTCCCGCCGCCGCAACGCTGGCCGCTCTTCCGCGCCGCTTTCCCGCCGCACCACCGGCCGCTCCGCCGCGCCCGGATACCACAGCAAGCGCCGGTCCGACGTATTCCCGGCAGATCAAAACACCGGTTTCGTCAGCAACGTTTCGACCCCGATAGGATGAGTCTTCTACTCGACATTCCCCACCCACCAGTCGAAGGGAATGATCTGTGCCTGAACTGGATCCGGCGATCCTGACGTTCTATCGCGACCGGTACGACGAGGACCAGAGACTGATCCGTGCCCCGCACGGCCGGATCGAGTTCGTCCGCACCCAGGAACTGCTCCGCCGTCACCTGCCGACCCCGCCGGCCACGGTGCTGGACATCGGGGGTGGTACTGGCGTGCACGCGCGGTGGCTGGCCGACGACGGTTACCAGGTCCATCTATTCGATCCGGTTCCTGCCCACGTCGAGCAGGCCGGCCGGTTCGGTCATTTCGCCGCCCGAGTCGGAGATGCCCGAGACCTACCGTTGCCCAACGATTCGGCGGATGTCGCCTTGCTGCTCGGACCGCTCTATCATCTCACCGACGCCGCCGATCGGCAGCGGGCGCTGGCCGAGGCCATCCGGGTCACCCGGCCCGGGGGAGTCGTTGTGGTCGCCGCGATCAGTCGGTATGCCGCACTGTTGGAACTGGCCGGGCTGGGTCGGCTCGACGCCGCCGCCGTCCACGACGTGACCGGTCTGCTGGCCACCGGAATCAACGCCGACGATCCACTCGGTTTCACGGTCGCCTATTTTCATCGTCCGCAGGAATTGGCGCATGAATTGCGTCATGCAGGATTGACCGATGTCTCGGTAGTAGGAATCGAGGGCCCGAGTGTGCCCGCGCTGGAAAACGCATCCGCAGAAATGAGTGCAGCGGTGTTCGACTCCACCCTGACCTGTGCCCGACTGGTCGAGTCCGATCCGGCCCTGATGGCGGCCAGCCCGCATCTGCTGGGGGTCGGCCGGGTCGCCGGGGCGGCCGGCAGGAGCGGAACCAGCGCCTCGTAGCCTCGATGGCATGCCGCGACGTCCAGCCGGAGCCGTGCGCCGGGCCAGCGACCCGGCCCCGACCTCCGGTTCGGTGCCCACCGGGTGGCAGCAGACCCAGCACACCCGCGAGGGTGAATTCGGCGTCCGCACGATTCCGGGATCGGCCGCGCGGAAGGACTACCGATGCCCCGGCTGTCAGCAGGTCATTGGCGTGGGGGTGGCGCATGTCGTGGTCTGGCCGCTGGATGAGCGCCCGGACAGCGGCGTGGCCCAGCGCCGGCACTGGCACTCCGCCTGTTGGCAGCGCCGGTCGACCCGCGGTGGCCCCGGCCGGCTGTCCTGGTAGCTAGGTCCAGCCACCCGACCTCAACCCGCGGTCCCCTCCAGCACCCGGTCGAACACCCGACCCAGGACGGCCGGATCCACCGGCGGCAGCCCAGCCAGCTCGGCCAGGTACAGCCCGAAGCCGACCAGTCTGATGGTCTCGGCCTGGACCGGGTCGGGCACCACCGCGCGCATCGGTTCCTCCCAGGCCCGGAACGTATCGACCAACAGCGCGCCGGCCGGGTCCGGGTCGGCTCCGGGGCCGGAATTGGGGCCCCGCCCGTCCGGACCGCTGTCCCGGCCCTGCCCGGCCCAGTCCCGGCTCTGCCCGGTCCGGACCGCGGCGATGAGCGAGGTGAAGAAGCCGGCCTCGTCGTCCTGGGTGGGGGTCGAATACTCCAGAAATCCGCGGGCCGCACCCGATCGCGTCGTCGCGTCGGCCATCTCGGTGATGACCGTCTCACGCACCTTCTCCAGCAGCCCGGTGTACAGCGCCGCTTTGGAGGAGAAATGATAGAGCAGGCCGCCTTTGGACACTCCGGCCCGCGCGGCCACCGCCTCCAGGGTGACGGCGTCGGTGCCACCCTCGGCCAGCAACGCCCGCAAGGCCGCGAGAATTCGGTCGCGGGTCTCGGTGGCCATGGAATAGACTGTACCGGCTGGACGGTTTACCAAATGTCTGCCGCCGGCGTCAGCGTTCGCACCCCAGAAAGTGAGTTTCTCAGTGTTCGGCCCCTATCTCGACGTGCTGCGCCATCCCGGTGCCGCCCGGTTCTCCGCCGCCGGCCTGCTGGCCCGTATCCCGCTGTCCATGGTGGGTCTCGGAGCGGTGATGCTGCTGTCGTCGGTGCGCGGGTCCTACGCCGTCGCCGGGGTGGTCTCCGCGGCCTACGCGCTGTCCTCGGCGGCCATCGCGCCGCAGTTCTCGCGACTGATCGACCAGCTCGGTCAGCGCCGGATCGTCCCGATCCAGCTGTCCATCCACGTGCCGGCCGTGGCCGCGATGATCTGCATCGCCGTGTTCACCCCACTGACCTGGCCGATCGTGGTGCTGGCCGTGCTGGCCGGCTCGGCCCAGCCCCAGGTCGGCTCGCTGGTCCGGACCCGGTGGTCGGCCGCGTTGTCCGGCACCCCCAAGCTGCGCACCGCCTACGCGTGGGAATCGCTGCTCGACGAGGTCGTGTTCATCGTCGGTCCGCCGGCGGCCACCGTGCTGGCGGTCGGGCTCTTCCCGAGCGCCGCGCTGATCGTGGCCATGGTGCTGCTCACCCTGGGCACCATCGTGCTGCTCACCCAGCGGAGCACCGAGCCGGTCCCGTCCGGCCGTCAGCAGGCCAAGGGTGGCCGGCCGGCCATCGGGCTACCCGGCGTCGCCGGCATCACCGCGATCTTCGTGCTGATGGGTGGGATCTTCGGGTCCTACGAGGTGACCACGGTGGCCTTCGCCCGGGAGGCCGGACACGGCGGACTGGCCGGTCTGCTGCTGGCCATGTATGCGGTGGGTTCGCTGGGTGCCGGCCTGATCTTCGGCGCGCTGACGCTCAAGGCGTCCCTGGTGCGCCAGTTCATCGTCTCCGTGCTGATCCTCGCGGTGGTCACCCTGCCACTGCCGTTCCTGGGCAACCTCTGGCTGGTCGGCGCCGGTCTGATCCTGGCCGGGGTGGCCTGCTCGCCCGCCCTGATCTCCGGGATGGCGCTGCTGGAACGAGTGGTCCCGGTCCACCGGCTGACCGAGGCGCTGTCCTGGAGTTTCTCCGGGATGGCGGTCGGCATCGCCATGGCCACCCCGCTGGCCGGTCGGGTCATCGACACCGCTGGTCCCTCCGCGGCCTACTGGGTCACCTCCGGCTGCGCCATCCTGGCCGCACTGGTCGGGCTGGCCGTTCGGGGCACCCTGAGCCGGGCGCTGCGGCAGGCGCCCGACCACGCGGACGCGGCCATCGACGCCTCGGAATTCAGTGAATTCGGCGCCGTGATTGTCCAGGAGCCGAACCAGGATTCTGATCACCGCGCGGACGACCACCAGGAGCCGGAGGAAGGGTCCGACCGCCACCCGGCTGAGTCCCCCCAGCCCAGTACGCAGCCCGACGTCAGCGCGCCCGCTGAGTCCAGGCGCGCAACTCCGGTAGCGGCCAGCCGTTGACGATCCGCTCGACCGGCACCCCGCACTCCTGCGCCCGCTCGCAGCCGTAGACCTGCCAGTCGAGTTGGCCCGGCGCATGCGCGTCGGTGTCGATGCTGAACAGGCAGCCCGCCGCCACCGCCATCCGCAGCAGCCGGCGGGGCGGGTCCAGTCGTTCCGGGCGGCTGTTGATCTCCACCGCCACCCCGTGCTCGGCGCAGGCGGCGAACACCGCGGCCGCGTCGAAGCTGCTCTCCGGTCGGCCGGCGGGCCGGCCCCGGCGCCCTCCGGAATTACCGGTGCCGCCGCGGCGTCGCCCGGAATCATTGGCTCCGTCCGGTTTCTCGGCCGTGTCGGCGTCGGACGCCACCAGCCGTCCGGTGCAGTGCCCGAGGACGTCGGTGTGCGGGTCGGCGATCGCGGCCAGCATCCGGGCCGTCATCGCCGGCGCGGGCGCCCGCAGTTCCGAATGCACCGAGGCGACCACGATGTCCAACCGGCCGAGTAGTTCCTCGGTCTGATCCAGGGTGCCGTCGGAGTTGATGTCGCATTCGATGCCGGACAGCAGGGTGAAGTCGCCGAGCCGGTCGTTCAGCGCGGCGACCACGTCGAGTTGGCGCTCCAGCCGTTCCGGGGTCAGTCCGTGCGCCACGGTCAGCCGGGGGGAGTGGTCGGTCAGGGCCAGGTAGTCGTGGCCCAGTTCGACCGCGGTCAGTGCCATCTCCTCGATGGGGGAGCCGCCGTCGGACCAATCGCTGTGAGCGTGCAGGTCACCGCGCAGCAGCGCCCGGATCTGTTCGCCGCCGGCCACCAGCGGGACGCGGCGCTCGATCAGCTCGGCCAGATACCCGGGGGTCTGCCCGGCCGCGGCCTCGGCGATGACCGCCGCGGTCTTCGGGCCGATACCGGGCAGCTCGGTGAGCGACTTCGAGCCGACGCCGGCCCGGCGGGTCAGCTCGGCCCGATCGAGCCCGGCCGCGGTCAGTGCCGCGGTCCGGAACGCCCGCACCCGATAGGTGGGCGCGTGCTCGCGTTCCAGCAGGAACGCGATCTGTCGCAGTGCCGCGATCGGATCCATCCGAGCTACGCTAGCCAACCCGCCGGGTAGGTATCGTCGAAGACGATGGACAGCGATTCCGGACTCTTCGGGCCGGACAGCGTGACCTGGCGGCTGCACGCCGACCCGGCCTACGCGGTCGGCACCTTCAGCGGGCTGCTGCTGCAGGCACTGCACCCGCAGGCGGTCGCCGCGGTCGACCAGAACGGCGGCTTCCGGGACGACTGGTGGGGCCGGCTGAACCGCACCGGCGACTACCTGTTCGTGACCACCTTCGGTACCGAGCGCGAGGCGCTGCGGGCCGGGGCCCGGGTCCGCGGCATCCACCGCAAGCTGCGGGCCACCGATCCCTACACCGGGGAGACTTTCCGGGTCGACCGGCCCGATCTGCTGCTCTGGGTGCACAACTCGG
>JAABUO010010155.1_pt1 | contig 10459 bp, 7 predicted proteins | sample 5559291 | NCBI WGS metagenome assembly JAABUO01 (sample SAMN10711878, study PRJNA513372) | rock metagenome | isolation source: Antarctica rocks | place: Antarctica: Victoria Land, Finger Mt sud
GATTGTGGCACACTTGTTCCTGCGGGTTCATGTGACTCCTCCTGCTGACGTCAAGCATCAGCAAGCGTGTCACAGAACCCGTTTCCCTTCAAATCTGACACCGTCCACGGTTCATTGGGGTACTACCACACGCGGAACGCGCGTAAATGCAGGAACTTTTTCGCGTTTGGTTCGTTTATTCCGTCAGTAGTGCGTGCATCGTATGGCAATCTGCTATGATCTTCTCACACACTTTCCCCGCGTGGGCGGATTCTGAGGTAACCAATAACGTGAGGGCGCGGTGGTGGACTGTGCAATGCCGCGTGGGCGAATGGCGAGAAGGGAAGAGCTAAATGGCGCAAGCAGCATGGAGAGGGCAGAACAAACGGCTCTGGCGGCGCGTTGTGCCGATCAGCCTGCTCGCGGTGATGGCGGTGCTGTTATCGGCCTGTGTCGAGGTCAATCAGCAAAGCACGATCAAGACGGACTACACCGGCACATCGCAGATTCGGATCGGTATCTCGCGACAGGCGTTGCTACTTTTCGGTGGACTGGCCAGTAGCTTCGGCACGCCGAGTGCGCCGAATGCCCGAACGACACCCGCCGCGCAGCAAGACCCCTTCGCGGACATCAACAAGCAGATCGCGCAACTTGGCGGCACATCCAAGCCGTATCAGAACGACAAATTCCAGGGTGTTGATGCGTCGTTTACCTTTAAGTCCCTCGAAGAGATGCAGACGCAGATCAACACCGTGCTTGCGAGCAACTCATCGCTGAATCAGGCGACCGGCTCGACCGGCACGAGTGCGAGTGCGAGTGGCACGCAGACGGACCTCGTCAAAATCACGGCGAAGGCAACCGCAAACGGCGTGCGCATTGATGGCAAGGTGGACCCACTGAGTAGCCTGAGCAGCTCATCAAACAGCACCGCGATTCCGGGATTTGATCCGAGCATACTTGGCGTTGCGGATGGGATCATCAACCTCGCCTTCACAATGCCTGGCAAGATCACGAGTAAGGACGCGCTCGCCAAGGTGGATAAGTCTACGGTCTCATGGAACTTCAAGGCGGGTGACAAAAAGGCGGACATCTTCGTCGAATCGGACAAGAGCGGCGGTCAGGGCGGTAAACCCGTTGTGGCAGCCGTGGCAACGACCGGTGGTGGCGCGCCAGCGGCGATACGGGCGACAGCGGCGGCAAATGGTCTCTCCTCCACTTCAAACGCGACAACGGCAGTCACGAAGAACAATGATGGTGGACATACGGCTCTCTGGATCGGCCTGGCGATTCTACTCGTCATTGCCGGTGGCGGCACGGGACTTTTCTTCGCGATGCGTGGGCGGAATGCAAAGCCAGCGGCTGCGACCGTAGGCGGTTTCCCGACTGCGCAGTATCCCGCACAGGGCGCGCCGCCGTATGGCGGGCAGCAACCACCGCAGTACGGTCAGCCGCCATCGTATGGTCAACCGCCGCAGTACGGTCAGCCGCTTTATGGTGGGCAACCTCAACCGCCCGGATCGCCGCCGCAGCGACCCGGAGGATACGGGCAGCCCCCGCAGGATCAACCGCCGCTGCCGTATGGCAGTCAGTATCCACCACAGCCATCGCCACCACAGCCTCCGTATGGGAGCGGATACGGTCAGCCACCGCAGTCTGGTGGCTACCCACCGCAAGGCGGTCAGTTTCCGCCGCAACCGCCACCCGGCCCACCCGGTGTGCAGGATCGGGATGGATGGCCGCCAACCAACGATCCGCGCGGGCCACAGCCGCCACGATAAGCGGAAAGACCCCCTGCCAAATCCCCTCCCGACATGGGAGGGGGGTTCTGTCCGGCTCCCTTCCCGCGTCGGGGAGAGGTTTGGGGAGAGGTTCCCAGCGATAATGCATACACCCTGCAGCACAGGATGATTTGCTTGCATTCTTGCTACCCAGATGCTACGGTACGCCGCGTGGAACTGCCATTGCGATACGCAATTATCTTGATGAACGTGCAGTATGAACGTATGGTGAGGATTTTCTGAAGGCAGGTGCATGTGCGTCTCCGGGTTGCCCCAACCGCCTCATCTATCGGCGATAGTCGTGGCAGTGTCTGCATCGTTGTCGATGTCGTGCGGGCGAGTACGACGCTCGTGACGCTGTGCGAGCAGGGTGCGGGGCCGATTCGATTCGTCAATGATCTGGACGAAGCGCGCCGTGTGGCACGCTCCGCACCGGAGCGTGCGCTGCTGATCGGGGAGCAAGGGGGAATCATTGCCCCCGGATTCGACCTCGACAACTCGCCAACCGCCGCGACGAACGCAGTCGTCAATGGGCGGCGCATCGTGATGCGCACGACCAACGGGACCGTCACACTCGCGCTCCTTTCCGCCGCGCCGCTCGTGCTTGTCGGCTGCATCCGCAATGGCGCGGCGGTGATCGAGCAGGCAATCATTGAAGCGACAGCCCGGAATTTGGATGTCCTGATTGTTTGTGCGGGTCAGGAGCACGGCACAGTCTTCGCGCTTGATGACCTCCTTGCGGCAGGTTTCATGGTGGCGTGCGCATGGGAGAAGCATGGACCGTGGGTCTTCCCAGATCAACAGGATACATCGCGGATGATTGATGAGTCCGCCCTTGCCGCACTGACGCTCTACCGCTCATTCGTTGGTGAGACGATCACACCGGAGACCGACACGTTTATGCACGCGCTCCTTCAGGGCGCCGGGCCGCGCTTCATCGCGACGACGGGCCGACTCGACGATGTGCGCTATTGTGCGACACCGAACGGCAGCACGGTCGTCCCGTGGGTGCAGCAGACTCCGGATGGCCCGACGATCACCAGCGGACCGCCGCGTTCAGTATCCGCGACCGCTGAGGCGACCGATTCGACCACGTAGGAGGCCGCTCTCTTGGTATTACGACAACGCCACTTCGCCGTACGCAGTCGGCCCTATCACCGCTCATCGGGTGGCAGGTGGCGGGCACTGGTCGCGGTCGGCGTCATCGCCGCTGTCGGATATGGCGCGTATACACTGATCGGGGGTATCCGGTCGAGTGGGGCGGGTCAGGTGGGGACGTTCATCATCAAAGATGCCTATAGCGGCAGTCCGGTCGCTGGCGCGGAAGTGACCGTGATCCCGCTTTCCTGCCCGGATGGCGCATGCTCGCCGACCGAGACGACCGCCCAGGGCATCGTTGGACGGCGCTTCAGTGCGAACGCACGCGGCGAAGTGCATGCCCGGCTTCTCGGTGCGCGCGTGGCGGTCGTCGCCTCGCACCGCGAGTATGACGCGCGGCAACTCGAACTGCCGTGGCCGCCGACTGAGCCAGCAACACTCGGTCTGCGGCCCACCTGGGTCGCCGGTCGCATCACGGCGCTCGGTCAGCCACTCGCCAATATCAGGGTGCAGGCGGTCGTCCCGGGTACGGAATCTGCGGCGTCCGCGACGACCGATGGCGACGGACGCTATCGCCTGACGGGCGTGCCAGACGGCGCGAATTTAATCGTGGATGCACCAAACATCAGCCATCGTCCCCATCCGATCGAACATCAGACAACGATGGACCTGACGCTCCGACCCGATGTGCTCACCGGCGTCGCGCATGATCCGCAGGGGCGGCCAGTCTCCGGCGTGGCCGTCGCGGTCGGCGGCGTCATCGCGCAAACGGGCGCGGACGGCGCGTACCGGCTCGATGGCGTGGATGATGGGGCGCCGCTGCTTGTCAAGGGCGTTGGTTACTTGCCGCAAACGATCCTGCGGGGCGCGAATCTGATGCAGGACATCACCCTGCAACCATTCGTTGCGAAGGGAATTTACATTCAAGCGCCTGTCGCAGCGGACCCGGCGCAACTTGACCGCGTGATGAACCTGATCGCCACGAAGGATTTGAACACGTTGGTCGTGGACCTCAAAGACAATAACGGCATCGTCTATTATGACTCGCAGGTGTCGCTGGCCCGCGAAGTCGGTGCGGTGCAGCCCGTGCTGAACGTCCCGCAACTGGTGCAGACGCTGCATGCGAAAAACGTCTACGCGATTGCGCGGATCGTCGTGATGGAAGACCCGATTGCGGCAACGAAGCGGCCCGATCTGGCGATCAAGGATGGGCGAACGGGGAAGGTCTGGCGAACCTCTGCCGGTCAGGCGTGGCTGAATCCGACCAATCCACAGGTTTGGCAGTACGTCAGCGATCTCGCAACGGAGGCCGCCAATCTCGGATTCGATGAGGTGCAGTTTGACTACGTGCGCTTTCCGTCCGATGGCAATCTGAATGTCGCGGAATACGGCGCCGGTTTCAACGGCGGATCGCGGGAGCGTCGCGATGCTATCACGGGCTTTCTGAAGATGGCGCACGCGAAACTCGCTCCGACCCACGCACTAATGGGCGCGGACATTTTCGGGATCACCGCATGGCAGAAAGACGATAACGGTATCGGCCAGCAGTTCGAAGACCTCGCCGCGCTTGTGGATGTCATCTGTCCAATGGATTACCCGTCGCACTTCTCGCGTGGCTTCAATGGCTGGGATATTCCGAACAACTACCCGTACGACGTCGTCAAGCAGAGCCTGATCGAGCGCGAGCAGCGGGTGCCTGGTGTCGCGAAGAAGACGCGCCCGTGGCTTCAGGCGTTCAACTATGGGCCGGGGACTGACTACGGGACGGCGCAAATCTACGCCCAGATTCAGGCGTGCAACGAGATGCACAGTAGCGGCTATCTGCTCTGGAATGTCACCAGCGCGTACGATCCGGCATGGCTCCCGCCGAAGCCGACGCCCACGTCTGCCGGTTAGGGAATGCAGAGGGTGGCGGCGGGTTTCAGCCTGCCGAACTTCGCTGCGGCAGGCTGAAGCCCGCCGCCACCAACAAAATCATGGCATATTCAGATGCCAGCGGCGCGGTTTGACGGTTTCCTCAGCACGTCGTACGCTGACCATATGAGCGACAGCATTGCAACTGGGCCGCCTTCAACATCGCCCGTCATGACCGATCCCACAACACGCGTTCGGCGGTCACTGGGGCGTGCATTGCTGAAAGAAGCGCGCCCGAAACACTGGATCAAGAATGGCTTTCTCTTCGCCGGCATCGTCTTCGCCAAACAACTGACGAATCCGACGGCGATCTGGCAAGTGCTCGCGGCATTCGTGCTCTTCTCCCTCGTCGCCTCCGCCATCTATTTCCTCAACGATCTGCGCGACTGTGCGGCAGATCGCCTCCACCCCAAGAAGCGCTTTCGCCCCATCGCCGCCGGTGAGATTGCGGCGCCGATGGCGTGGGGAGTCGCCCTCGCCACCCTCGCCCTCACCATCCCTCTCGCCTTTCTCCTGCGCCCGAAGTTTGGCGCGATCATCGTCGCCTATGTCGCCCTGCAATTCGCCTACACCTACTGGCTCAAGGAGCAGGTACTGCTCGATGTCTTCGCTCTCGCCGCCAGTTTTGTCCTACGGGCGATGGCCGGGGCGGTCGTGATCGCCGCACCGATCTCTCCCTGGCTTTATGTCTGCACCGTCCTCTTGTCCCTGTGCCTCGGTTTCGCCAAGCGACGCCACGAACTGATGCTGTTGGAAGCCGGGGCGGGCAGCCACCGGGCGGTGCTGGATGAGTACTCGGCAACGCTGCTTGAGGAGATCATCGCGGTGGTGACGAGTGCGACGGTGATGGCGTACGCGTTGTACACGTTCAACGCGGAGAATCTGCCCCAGAATCATGCGATGATGTTCACAATCCCATTTGTCCTGTACGCGGTATTCCGATACTTGTATCTGGTCTACCGCAAGGGCGAGGGAGGCAGCCCGGAGGAGGCGTTGTTCACGGATCGCCCGCTCCTGATTTGCATTCTCCTCTGGGGCTTCACCAGCATTGCCATCCTCTATATCCTCTAGAATTTCGGTTGCGGAAAGAGCGGATGCGCGATACACTGGCGGAGGCCAGTTAGCACTCGTGTGTAGAGAGTGCTAAATTCGGAACAAATTCCTCGCGACCGTGTTGTATACCGTGAGCGCTCCACAGTGAGCGAGGAAGAAAGAGATCATGATGCAGCGAGTCAGTGGGGAGGATTGCTATGCTTGGGCGCGATCATGACCCCCATGCGACCTATCGGTTTGGCCTCAGTCTTCGGATCACCACCGATGCGTGGCGCCCGGCACTCGAAGTCTATGAGACGGAGAAAGCGCTGGTCATCCGTGCTGAATTGGCCGGAATCAACGATGAACATCTGCGCGTCGCGCTCGATAGCGACCTGCTGACAATTTATGGCAAGCGGTTGCCTGAGGCGCGTGGCGAGAGCGATATGCCTGGGCAGCGTTCGTACCACGAGATGGGCATCCCCTACGGGCCATTCCGTGCGCTCGTTGCGCTGCCATTCCCGGTCGTACGAGGCGCGGTGGAGGCGAACTACGAGCACGGGGTACTGACGATTGTTCTGCCGCGTGCCGAGCGCGTGCGTATCCATGCGTCGACACCCGGAGAACCGGTCGCCGTTGGCGCGAGCGAAAACGACAAAGCCCTTGATGCTATGGGAAAGGATAGTGAATAGATGGCGGGTAAGAAGAAGCGGACGGACGCCGATCCAGTCGCATCTGACGATGTGCAAACCGATACGCCGATTGTTGAAGTGACGGCGGCGACAGAACCGGAGAGTGCAGAACCGATCAAGGTGAAACGCCCCTCCCGTAAGGCGCGCATCGAAATCGGGACGACCGTGCCGGATGAGGAGACGATGCCCGAATCGGTGCCGATTTTGCCGTTGCGCAACGCTGTCCTCACACCGATGACGGGATTGCCTCTGGAGGCGTCGCAACCGCGATCGCTTCGCCTGATTGATGCAGTCGTCAATGGCGACCGGCGCGTCGTTTTCGTCGCGCAAAAGGACAAGGAACTCGAGGGCGCGGGCCCGAAGGACCTCTACTCGGTTGGCACGCTCGGCGTCATCCAGCAGATGCTGCGGATGCCGGACGGTAATGTCCGCCTCGGCGTGCAGGGCATGGAGCGCGTGCGGATCGGCGAGTACACGCAGGAAGAGCCGTACCTGCTCGCGAAGATCGAGCGGATCCCGGAGCAGGTCGTGGAGAGCCTTGAAATTAAGGCATACATGCAGAACACGGTCAAACTCTTCAGTCAGTTGGTTGAATTGGTGCCGTATCTGAACGACGATCTCGTGACGGTTGCGGTCAATCTCGATGATCCGCGCCAACTGCTCTACCTCGTCGCGGGCACGCTCCGGATGGATGTCGAACAGAAGCAGGAATTGCTCGAAATTGACGACATCTCAGCCAAATTCCGCTGGCTCAATAGTTTCATTTCCAAGGAATTGGAAGTCCTCGAACTCGGCAAGAAGTTGCAGGAGCAGGTGCAGGACGAAGTAGGCAAGAGCCAGCGCGAGTACTTCCTGCGCGAGCAGATGAAGGCGATCCAGAAGGAACTGGGCGAGGCGAACGATCAGGAAGCGGAAATCACGATGATCCGCGAGAAGCTCGAAGCCTCCGGCATGCCAGCCGATGCCCGCAAGGAGGCGGATCGCGAACTCGACCGGCTCGCGAAACTCCCGCCGCAGGCGGCGGAGTACGGCATCATCAAGACCTATCTCGACTGGATGACCAGCCTGCCGTGGAATATCTCGACCGAAGAGCCGATTGATGTCGCGAAGGCGCGCAAGCAACTGAACGACGATCACTACGACCTGGAGAAAGTCAAGCAGCGCATCCTCGAATACCTCGCGGTGCGCAAACTGAAGCAGGATCGTGCGGTTGAGGGCGAGAAGCTGCCGAACCGCGACCCGATTCTGCTCTTTGTCGGCCCTCCGGGCGTTGGCAAGACTTCACTCGGCCAGAGCATTGCCACGGCGCTGGGGCGGAAGTTCACCCGGATGGCGCTCGGCGGCATGCGGGACGAGGCGGAGATTCGCGGCCACCGGCGCACCTACATCGGCGCGATGCCGGGGCGGATTCTCCAGTCCATCCGGCGCGCGGGTGCGAACGATCCGGTCTTTATCCTCGACGAGGTGGATAAGATCGGTGCGGATTGGCGCGGTGATCCATCGTCTGCGCTGCTGGAAGTGCTCGACCCGGAGCAGAACAGCACCTTCCGCGATCACTACCTCGATGTCGAGTTCGACCTCTCGAAGGTGCTCTTCATCGCCACCGCGAATGTGCTGGACACGATTCCGGCGCCGCTGCGGGACCGGATGGAGATCATCGAACTGGCAGGCTACAGCGAGGAAGATAAAGTCCACATCGCCAAGCGGCACCTACTGCCCAAGCAGATCGAGGCGAATGGGTTGCGACCGGATGAGATGGCCCTGACGGACGTGGCACTTGGCACGATCATCGCCGGATACACCCGCGAGGCCGGCGTGCGCAACCTCGAACGCGAACTCGGCGCGGTCGCGCGCAAGGTAGCGACCGAAGTCGCGGGTGGTTCGAAGCGCGGCGCGAAAAAGGTGATCGGGCCGACACAGGTGCGTCGCTATCTTGGTCGGCCCCGCTTCCAGCGCGAGGAAATTCGCGAGCGGACGAAGATCCCCGGCGTTGCGACCGGTCTCGCGGTCACGGCGGTCGGTGGTGACATCTTGTTCTTCGAGGCGACCCGAATGCCGGGCAAGGGCACCCTGACGGTGACGGGCCAACTCGGCGATGTGATGAAGGAATCCGTGCAGGCGGCGATGAGTTACGTCCGCGCGCGCGCGAAAGACCTCGGTATTGACCCAAAGGTCTTCGCGGAGAGCGACATTCACGTCCACGTCCCGGCGGGTTCGGTGCCGAAGGATGGCCCATCCGCCGGTATCACGCTGGCGACAGCAATTACGTCGCTCCTTACCGGCGTGCCGGTGCGGGACGACCTCGCGATGACGGGTGAGATCACCCTGCGCGGTCAGGTGCTGCCGATCGGTGGCGTCAAGGACAAAGTACTCGCGGCGCGGCGGGCGGGGCTGACGACCGTCATCCTGCCAAAGCGCAACGAGGGCGATCTGGACGACCTGCCGAAGGACGTGCGGAAAACGATGCACTTCGTCCTCGCCGAGCACATTGACCAGGTGCTTCAGGCGGCCCTCGAAAAGCCGCTTCCCGACGGCGCACTGAAGGCTGACATCCTTGATACCATCGAGGTCCCGATAGCCGCGCGGCAGCCGGAAATCGCGGTCGTCGCATAGCAGCCTCTAAGGAAATGAAAGAAGCCGGGTGGATAATCGCCCGGCTTTTCTTTTCGTACAGATGCTTGACGACGCCATTCCTATCGTCTATCCGTTAATCTCCAGCGGTTGCTGCGGCACTTCCCCCGCGATGATCGGCACCAGCAGATCGGGCAATGCGTCCGGCATGAACGTCTCGGCGCTTGCCCGTATCTCTTCCACCGACCACCAGCGATGTTCTCGGTACGCCTGCCGTTCGTGCTCCAGGAGATTCGCAACACTCACATCGGGCGTTCGCACGCGCACGATAAAGCATCGTTCATGGAAGAGGATCGCCTCATTATTGACTGACAAGGGCCGTTCGCGTACCCATACCTGCGGCCCGATTTCCGCCTCCGGGATGCCGGTCTCTTCCCATAGTTCCCGCCGCGCTGCTTCCTCGAAGGTCTCTCCCGGCTCGACGCCGCCACCGGGCGTTATCCAATACACCAAGAGATCAGGCTTCGTTGGGTCAAGTGCGACGGCATCCTCGAATTTGAGGAGCAGAATCCGGCTCCGCTCGTCCAGAACGATCAGGCGAGCGGAGTGACGCACTCTCATTGTGTACCTTTTCGCTAGTCGGCGACGGAGAGTGCGCCACGATGGACGGCGGCAGCGACGAGGGCGCGGAAGGGCGCTTCGTGCTCCGGGCGCTTGGCGAACATCGCTTCCGGGTGCCACTGCATGCCGAGGACGAATGACTTTTCTGGCATCTCGACGGCTTCGACGAGGCCGTCCGGTGTCGTGCCGCAGGCGACGATGCCCGCGCCGAGGTCTTTGATTCCCTGATGATGGAAGGAGTTCGTGCCGACTTCGTTCATGCCGTACGTGCCAGCAAGGAGGCCCGTCGCGGTCACGACGTGCGCCGTCACATGTGATCCGCCTTCGGGCTGCTTGTGCGAAGCCGCGCCAGGCATCTCGGTCGGGACATCCTGCCAGAGTGTGCCGCCACAAAAGACATTCAGTACCTGAATGCCCCGGCAAATGCAGAGCACGGGCAGATCAATCGCGAACGCCGCTTCGAGCAGCGCGTCTTCCCATGCGTCGCGTGCGTCGTCAATGCCGTAGGTCTTCTTGTGCTGCGGGCCGGTATCGCCGTAGCGCGACGGGCGAATGTCGCCGCCGCCACTGAGGAGAAGCGCATCCAATCGTGCGACGACCTGCGCCGCCGACGACGGATCAGTCGCGGGAAGAACGACGGGGATGCCGCCTGCCGTTTCCACTGCGCTCGTATACGTGTTCGTCATGCGATGCAGTGTCACGTCACCGAATGCAGGGCTGTTTTCCTTCATCGCTGATGGCGTGATGCCAATAATCGGTCGCGTGCTCTGCATC
>JAABUO010010156.1_pt1 | contig 10459 bp, 20 predicted proteins | sample 5559291 | NCBI WGS metagenome assembly JAABUO01 (sample SAMN10711878, study PRJNA513372) | rock metagenome | isolation source: Antarctica rocks | place: Antarctica: Victoria Land, Finger Mt sud
GGCACACTGTGGACCCTAAGAACAGCAGCCTGATGAGGGGACCTGCACCGGCGGTCATGTTGGGCGTGGCCGTTTGTGACTGGCTGTGTAACATGCGGACACTACCCTGAGTGGAGTTCTCATGGGCACCGGTCTGCTGCCTTCAGGCTTTGTGCATAGCAATGTCTTGCAATTATCGGCTCTGAAGGTCAGATATCAACAATGGGAATTCTGCACTTGCCGTCTGACGCACCTAACCTACAGGCGACAGCGCTTTTGCATGGGTCCCTTTTAGACGCCCTGGGCAGAACTTGTGACCTCCCTCCTCCAGCAGCACTCTGATCAAACCAGCAGTCCGCAGAGGCCGGGCATGCCCGGGACATGCTGCTTGAGCACTATGGCCACTTGCGCAAACCCCATCAGGGCCCTCCCGGTCTCGCCAGCGCCTGAGGCTGCGCCAGCGCGGCCCGCAGCAGCGCGTCGACATCCACGGTGCCCAGGATGCCGCGGTCCGCGTGCCTGAACAGGACGCGCCGCTCGGGCGCCGAGCCCAGCACCAGCGCGCCGCCCTGCTGCGTCAGCAGCTCCTCGCGCGCCGGCGCGAGTGTGCTCCCTGCGAGCCCCACAGCAGGGTATTGTATTGACCGCAAGGAGCGACTTAACACTGTGACCGGAGTAAGCAGAGTGCGCATGCGCGATGTAAGCAGACCTGGCATGTGAGCAATGTCATCAAGCGGAGGGTCACCACTCCACCCCATCGACCTTACAGAGCCCCAAGCAGCTGCGCAGACAGTATGGTCCCAGCGCACCCCCAGCAGCCAGAGCAGCTCCTCCTGCATGGCTTAAACAGGCGGCAGGCGAACCCGCACACGCGCACATGCGCAGCGCAGCGTGTGCGCCGTCCATGGCGCACAGCCGCCACCCTGTCAGCAGGCTCAGCCGGGGCGGGTCGCCAGGTCTGGCAGGGCAGCAGGGAGTCCCAGCCCTGCAAACGAGGAGCGCACATAGCGCACATGCAAGGGTGGCGCGCATCAGCCCCCATTCCTACGCTACCCTACCCCAGCCCTACAAGGGTGGCGCTCACAGCGGATGCCGAGCATGTTCTGCAGGCGCAGCGTTGCCAGCTCGAGCGGCCACTGGTAGGGAAACAGGGTTTCCCAGCCCTACAAGGGTGGCGCGCACAGCGGGGCAGGATGCCGAGCATGTTCTGCAGGCGCAGCGTCGCCAGCTCGAACGGCCGCTGGTAGCCGGTGCCCAGGACGTCGAACGGCGACGCGCCGTCGGCCACCGGCTTGGCGCTGCGGTCGCCGACGTACCCCCGGATGACCTGCGCGGCACGCGCAAGACGGCACATGAGTCTGTTAACTGTGCTCCGCCTAGTGGTGCTGGTGCAGCCACACACTGTTCAATTGGACCACTGTTCTATTGGGCCTCCGAGCAGCCAGCTGGGGCTGCTCGGGCGTGGGCCATGCCGCATGGCCATACAATGAGGAGTGCGTCCCTGATCGGCCACAGGTACAGCGTGAAATTGGTATCAGGCAATGAGCTGGCACTCAAAAGCCGTGCCATACTGACGCTTCATGCGTGACAGGTTAAAGCTCACTGTCAGCGCACCTCTTGCAGCGTGCCAGGCGAGCCGATGCCCGCCAGCATGGGCAGCAGCTTCAGGTAGGCCGACACGCGCGCGCCCGGCGCAAAGCCCGCCGAGTACCCCAGCGCTCGGCAGCATTGGCCATCAGGGTCTGCGGGACGCGACGCAGGCATGAGACGTTGCAAGCAGACAGGGAGGCTGCGCAGACATGCATGCATGCATGCATGCCCCTGCCCTCCCTGCTTCGTCTGTGGTCTACGACTTGCCGCTTGTTCCAGACACGCGTTGAAAACCTGCTGCGCATATGGTGCACAGTGTGCACCTCACACCCAATATATCAGTTGTCGCACAGATTGCGTACCGGCATAGAGCAGCTCCAGCGGGAAGTCCAGGATCTGGGCAAAGCGGCGGCCCTGGTCCGGGCTGCCGAGTCCCACGGCGAGCACCTGGCAGCGCCTACCTATGCACCGTTTATGCGCGCAGGTGGTTGACGTGCTGGCCTTGCGGTGCGCAGTGGTATGGGAGGTACCCCGCTTGGAGGCGGGGGATGATCTTGACGAGTCGCTGCGCCAGCTCCCAGGAACCCAGGTCCGCAAAGTGCGTGAAGAAGATGACCGCCACTGGGCCAGCCTGTGCAGGCAGCCAAGTGTGCTTGAGGCACAACGCATGATGCGTCACGCATCAAGCATCAAAGTGTCATCATGCAAGCTCCAGCACAACAGGACTCTCTCAGACTTTCAACCTGGAACATGTCTGTCGGACTTGCTGGCTGGCCCGTCGCTGCACTGAGCACGGTCACACTCTGCAGCAGGTCCGTCTCTGATACCGCAGCAGTACCGGTGGTCGCCAAGGCCCTGCTGCGGTGATGGCGCTGGGTGCGACGTCTGTGCTCTTCCATGTAACGAGGTCGTGCTGGAGAGGTGCACAAATAATGCAAGACATGCTGCCTGCTCACCACCCTGCCGACAGCACCTGCGACTGGTGAGGCAGGGCTGAGCATCATCGCAACCAGGTCAGCTATGAGAGCGCTCAGCGCGCAAGGGAGGCAAGTTACTCGCGCGCCACGCAAAATGGTCTCAAGGGGTTGACAGCTAGAACCCGCCAAATTTGTAATATCCACGCAAGTTTACTGGTCTTCGGCGGTCTTATGCGCACACCTTTTTTCCTTCCTTTCCTGCTGCAGTAGCACTGGGACGGAAGCTCGGCACTGCGGAGTGCTCTGAAAGATATGAAAGATATGTGACTCGTGCATGGCTGCATGGCTTGGTAGCCTGCGGTGCACAGCCACGCCATCGTGCTTGGAGAGAGGCAGACCTGCCGGGCGCGGCCCGGCGCTCGGCAGGCTACGTGTTCGTGCTGCGCAGTCACCCTGCACTGTCTACTTTAGGCAGGAGGCCGTCTCCGCCGTGCCGCAGCCCGGAGACACGCTGCTGCAGGTTGGCAGGCGGCTGACCCTTTGCTTTCGTCCTTCACACTCGCATATGAACTTGACAATATATTTAGTTGAACAGGTGGCGGAGCGCGCGGGCGTCAACATACCATCCGGCTGCAACAGCGGCTCCTGCGGCACCTGCGAGGCGTGCAACTTTCGTTGTCTGCCTTTTTTCCTTGCCAAGGCACTGCTCTCACAAAGGTTTGGTACTCACAGCTCGCCCCTGTCACAGGTGGCTGTGTATAAGTATGCAGCCGGAGCTGAGGCAGGTGCTGAGGCAGTCGTGAGGGCCTGCATCGCCCGCGTCCCGCCTGGCTATACCCGCCTGGTGGTCGATGTGCTTGACGACCCCTTGTGGGGCGCAGACGGCTGGGACACATGATGCTACTTGTTTACTGCTGGTGCTACCCTTTCTGCTTGCTGTATCATGGGTGCATCACGGTGTGACTTACATGCACTGCCATGCGGAGTTCTGGCAAGCATACGTGCGCAAATAGCACGGCAAGCTCTGAACACAGCTTGACAGACGGAGTCTTGTTGAATGAGAGCCAAACACAGCAGTCTGGTACAATAGGAACGTGAAACAGCAAATAATGAGTCACATCAGCAGCATGCAGGCGGGGGCCGACGTTGCGGCCGGCTGCGCTCCCCCAGCTGCACAGTGCTCGGCCGGTCTCCCGCCCAACCTGTGAGCAAGCACATAGCAGGGATCAGCTCTGCACATGTCCAACATCCCTTTCAAGTTTCGTAAGCGGTGAGGTGGCATTCACCATATCAGTAGAGACATACTGTACACGTTCAACGCTGACCCTCTACACTCAGAAAGACACGCAGCGCACAGCAGGCTCAGCTCATGTATCCACACATGCCAACAAAGCTCCTGAAGACCAGTATCCATGCCACCATATTCACGACAGGGCAGGCAAGAGACTTGCAGCACGCTGCCTGCTGCCCGTCATGTCGCACTGCATGCTGGCGCCCTGGCCAGGTCCCATTCCCCACTCGGCAAGCCATGGCAGCCGCCAGAGCAGCCTGGCGGGGCCGGGGCGCGGAGGCGCACTCGGGACGCCAGGCGAGGCCCCCAGCTCGGCGGCGGCCTCGGCCGCCAGCTGCTCCTTCCTCGCCAGCGCGCGCCGGGCCGTGTCCGCGAATGCCGCCTCCACGCCCGCACCTGCGTGCCACGAGGCAGCCACTCTCACCCCTGCAAGCGGACGGCGCACCGCTCAGCGCAGGCTCCTCACCTGGCGCCCTGACACACGCGTACGCTTCCTGGCCTGCAGGCCTCCAGCGTCGCCAGGCGGGCCCAACGCCGCCAAGCATGTCAAGTTCTGGGGCTGCGCCGTGACTTCACACCAGGCGCGCCCGCCACTGCAGCGGCGCCATGCAGCTGCGGTCCTGCTGGTGCTACACAGCACGGACGCGGGCTCCACCGTGCCAGCTCAGGCTGCAGTCTACCTCATGGCCCCCATGTGGCCGTGGCGCGCAGGCGGGACACCTGTGAGCGCGGAGACCTCAAAGTATGCCGCGCCGACCGCCGCCGCCACGCCGCGCGACTCCGCGGCCGGCACCGCGCGCGCAGAGCCCAGGTCCGCCTTGTTCCCGAGCACCGTGAGGACGATGTGCGGCCCAACCTGCGCGCTTGACGGGCAGCCGGTGACCCACGAACGTCACGCTGGCAGCAGCAAGCAGCCTTGTGCAGGGCAGAGCAAGGAAAGGGTAGGGTAGGATTAGGGTAGGGTAGAATAGTGGAAGCCTACCAGTGTCTGCAGCTCCGTGACCCAGGCGCGGACGCGCTCCAGGGAGTCGGAGTCTGTCAGGTCAAACACGAGCAGCGCCTGCGTGACCAGGCGTTGCTCAGTGGGGGGGCGCGCTCGGCAGGGCGGCCGCGCAGAGGCAAGAAAAGGCATGGGCTGGCCCTCACAGCGTTAGCATCGCGGTAGTAGAGCGGCTGTATAGAGTGAAAGCGCTCTTGGCCAGCAGTGTCCCATATGCCAAGCTCGACCTGCATACACCTTGTATGTTGGCAGAGCTAAAGCAGCGTCGGCGAAAAACTAGTACCACCACGTTGTCCGCATTCCGCATACAAGCTCCCTTTGCTCTTCCGGCTGTTGCGCTGGAGACACAGTTTCAGCACAGATGTTTACTGTCATGGGAGCCAGCAGACTACCTGGCGGTCGCCAACCAGGACGCGCTTCTTGTTGAAAGCGGCCTGCACGGTAGCTCGCTCCGTCTCCTTAAAGGACCCCTGGCAGTACTTTGATACAAGGGAAGTCTTGCCCACGCGACCTGCGCACACGTGGCGCGGGCTACGAGTTGGGTTGATGCCGCTGCAGTGCAGTGGAGGGATGCCAGAAGAAACGCGCCTTCCCCGAGTAGGACAACCTTCAGTGAGCTTGGGTGTGCTTCAGCGACCATGGGCTGTAGACTCCCCAGCGTGCAGGCACCAAGTGCTTATACTGTTGCCGAACCGATGCTGCTGTGGCACGTAATATATACGCAGAGCACCTTTTGTTGACGTGCTGTCTGTCCAATCTCGACAGTGACACAGGACTGCAGTTGCTTTTCTGAAGAAAAAACTGACATGATGCTTTAGCATTAATACACAGAGGCCCATGCATGCAAAAAATTCCTTGATGCTGCTCGACACACATGTGCGCTCTCGCATGCACTCGCACACAAACGGCATTGCTATGCAAGCTGCATGCCCACTATTATGACCAGGTTCGAACAGCTCAAGGCGCTCAGGTGCAGGCAGAGGCTGCACTAGCTCAACTCCCTGTCAGTTGACCTTGTACAAGCACAAGCAAAGCATAACTCAGACAAAACGCAGAGTCACGTCATGCAAGTTATGCAGGCATACCGCTAGATAGATACACAGCAAGCCAGCTACACATGGTGCGGGGATGAGCCTGCCTCAGGCAGTGCTCTAAACCTGACTGTTACAGCACATCTGCAAGACTGGGGTTTGGTTGCTTGGCTCGCACTATCTGCACCCCAGCGCTTGCGCCGTGCCAGCACCCCTGTTGCTATCAACGAAGGGCGGCATGCGGCTTTGCGTGCGTGATCTCCGTGCCCAGCACGACGAGGAATGCTGCCAGCCAAGCCGGGTGGGCTGGCCACGCTGCCGCGGTCACCTGCGCGCACGTCCGATCCTGGTCAGCAGTCGCTGGAGCCCTGGCGGCCGGTGGGCCAAGGAGTGAGGGAGGCAGGCCTGGGTTTTGCGGCTGTAGCGCCATGGCCGCCCAGCTAGGTAGTGCTGGACGTGAGGAGTACTGGCAGCACACCAGGGTACGCTGATCGCTCACCGGCCCGCGTGCGAGTGCCGGCTGACCAACACACTCGCTTGCACCATGTCAGGCCGCGCCGACCATCACACAGCGGACGCTGTGCACGGCATGCGCCAGTGAGCCGTGCCAGCAGCAAGGCCAGCGCGGCAGGGTGGGCGCAGCACCAGGAAGCCGTCGACCTCGACTGTCTCGGGGATGTTCCTGTCTGCGTCCACGAAATCGCGCGCGCCCGCCAGCACGGCCTCCGGCTTGCACGCCGGGTACGCTGTCAGCGCGCGCCTGCCGCGGCCACCGGCGTCAGACCTTGCAGCGCGCCTGACGCCAGCACTTACGATCACATCAGCTCTTTGGACAATGCTTGCACTGTTGGACGGATGCGCCTCATGACCTGTTGACAAAATGGCCATGTGTTGCTCAATGCAGGTGCTGCACCACTTTGGGCTGCATGGAAATCACACCTTGGCAAATGGCGGGTCATGTGCCGTGTTAAACGTACATCAGACGGTGGGTGCTTTGTCTCTGATACTGGCACAGGCCAAAAGCGCCAGCAGGGCGCATGGGCAGGGGGCGCGCGCACCCCTTGAGCGCGCCCGGGACTGCGGCAAGCAGCTGCGCGCCGTGGCAGATGACCGCGGTCGGCTTGCTGTTGACAAAATGCGCGACCAGGTCCAGCACCGCGGCGTCCAGGCGCAGGTACTCGGGCGCGCGGCCCCTGCATCAAACACGCCCTGAGCTTCCGGTGCTGACGAAGTGCGCGACCAGGTCCAGCACCGTGGCATCCAGGCGCAGGTACAAGGGCGCGCGGCCCTGCGACGCTCCGCGCAGAGCGCTCGGTGCTGAATATGGCCAGCTGCCAGCTGCCAAGTACTCGGGTGCACGACCCCTGCAATGACCCGCCCTGAATCGCTTGGTGCTAACTCGGGTCGCCAGCTGTGTACATGCAGCTGGCACGATCGACTCTGCATACACAGAGAGCAGTGCTGGGGATGTGGCGCAGCAGACGGCACTTGCGTGCGCCTTTGCATTAAACGCACAACGGTCAGGGAGCATGCACCGCAGCGGGGCGGGCACCCCGGGATGACCAGCGCGTCGTACGCCTCAGCCTTGACCGCGTCCCACGACTGGTTGAGCGCAAACCTGTGCCCCGGCTTCTCCGAGTATGTCTGCGCGCCCTGCGGCAAGCACAGCAGCGTTGTGTGTGGACGTGACCAGGGCCCTTGCATGGAGAGAGGTTGATCTGCATCCCTTGCTGCTGGCCAGCACAAGCCTCCTGCTCTGGTCACAAGGCCAAGCAATGCAGCCGATACAGGGCTGCACCTCAAAGTCGTGGACTGCAGTCAGAACAAAGTCGCCCTTGCTCTTGCCTGGACAGACGGCGTGCACAAGGTGGCCCACCATCTGCAGCGCCTGGAAGGGCACCTGCCGGGAACATCGCAGCACTTTCTCAGCCACTCAATATCAGACTTGGCAGGCAAGCACCGCACTGCTTCTGCGGCAATTGCCGCTTATGTCATCCAGTCATGCAGCACATGTGCCCGCATATTTCGCATGGGAGACTCGCCTTGCTCAACTTTAGTCAACAGCAGTGTGTTGCGGGCAAAGGCAAAGCTTTGGTGGCATTAGAGATGGAAACAAGCAAAGCGCTTTAGTGCCAGAAGCCGGATCAAGGTAGTGCAAGCTCACCATGCACTCATAGTCCTCGACATAGTCTCCAACAAGCATCAGGATCTTCCTGCCCTGCGTTGTGGTGCCCATGTTGAAAAGGTTTCAGCAGTGTAGCCCAGGTGAGACGCCAAGACTGGTGCAAAAGAGCCTAACTTCCGCAGTCGACTGGACCTAGCGCACGTCCAAAGTCGAGGAGAAGGAGCCTGCTTCCCGAAATGCGGCATTTAGCCTACCCGTGCCCACACCCTCTGGTCTACCCTTGCATTATGGTGCGGCTGCTCGGGTGGTGAGGTAGGAGAAACAGAGAGCCAGGGGCTCTCCTAGCCTCACCGTCACTACATCAGCGCGGTGCCGGAGTACCTGCACGCGTTGGTGGTGGGCGGCTCAGCATGTACCTGATGTTTTACACCGACGCCGCAGGCGAGCGCGTGTACACGCTGAAGGTGGTCCCCACTGCTTTATTCACGCACCTTTTACTGTGTTGACACGCAAGCCGACGTCAGACCAGCCGTGCGGCAATGCCTGCAAGCCTGCCGGTGCTGGGTTTTGCAGCAGCAGCACTCCTTCTGCTGCAAGACCCGAGCGCACCCAGCGGCACGTCGAAGGAGGCGCCCGACGGCAGCCCTTGCTCCTGCTGCAATGCCCCTTGCACCTGCCGCGAGACCCGAGCGCACGCGGCGGCGCGCAGAAGGAGGCGCTCGACGGCACCGCTCCTGCTGCACCACTCTGTGCACCTGCCGCGAGACCTGAGCGCATGCAGCGGCGCGCAGAAGGAGGCGCCCGACGGCAGCCCTCGCTTTCGCTGCAACACTCTGCTGCTGCGAGAACTGAGCGCAGCCAGGCGCGCGCAGAAGGAGGCGCCCGACGGCAGCCCCACGCAGAGCGCGCACCCGGCGCGTTTCTCGCCGGACGACAAGTTCTCGCGCGAGCGCGTGGAGTGCAAGAAGCGGTTCAAGCTGCTGCCGACGCAGGGCGCGCCGCTGGAGCTCTGAGCGCAAGCCGTGGTCAGAGCGGCTGTGCTCCGGCTGTGGCTGCAGCTGCGCGGCCCGACACGCCGCAGACGCTGCTGAGCAAGGGGTGTCGTTTTGCCAAAGCTGCAGCAGGCGCCGAGCTTGTGCTTGAGGCTGCGCAGTGGGTGTACCTGTTTCGGCTGTGTCTGAACTGTGTCTGAACCGTGGGTCCTGGTTGCAGTCACGTCCTGGTTCTGCTTGAAGTCCCTAGTTCTGCTTTAGAACTACCTATCGATTCACCGGTACTGAGGTTGGGCACAGTCTGAAGCATCCAGCGTCGCAAATGTAATTAGCTGGTTGTGACATGGATGTGCTGGCAAATGTGTGTCGTGCTGATGTAAAAAGTTATGCAGACCTTGAACGCACCACGTGCAGGCTGTACAGCCCCCGCAGCAACTTGCAAGCCGTGGCCAGTTGAAATGCACCGCCCCGGTCGCAGCGAGCCAGGACGCGCCCCGCTGCGCGCTGACACCTCAACCGCAACACCCGAGGACCGCAGCAGAGCACAGCACCAGTCCCAGAGGCACCTCACTTCTTGCCGCCCTTCTTGCCCTTCTTGCCCGCCACGGGCTTCTTGTACTCGAGCTTCTTGTCGCCGCCGGGCGTGACGGGCCCGGGCTTGCCGTACGCGCCTAGGCCGCCGTAGCGCGAGTTGAACTTCATCACGCGCCCCTCGTCCGACAGCTGCACCTCCGTGCCGCCCTGCGCGCCGCGCCGACAGCTCCGCTCAGCGTCACAGACAGCCAGACCGCAGAAGCTTGTGTCTGCTCTGTCAGGGCAAAGCGAGCCTGCTGCTGCACCGCGCACAGCGGTGCAGGCCATCCAGAGGCGTCAGCGCACAGCTGCCACGCCTGCGCCCTTTTCCTCTGATGCTGCTGCTGCATTCCCGAGTCATCCTCATGCAAACTGCTGCGGCAGCGCGCTCGTGGCTTTTGTGGAGTGAAAGCCTTGAAAAAGCGCAAGGAATGCTACCAGTTTCGGGCGCAGGTTCATCTAGATTCGACCCCGTGCACAGCAAGGAGGCAGTCTAGTAGCTGTACACTTGGCGCGTGTGAAAGCTAACAGCCGCAGACGGTGCACGTAACCTTGGGCCGCGTGTGCAGCTGGGGCAAAGCAGGGTGGGCGCGCGCCAGGTAGAAGGGGTGGTTGCCCGACCAGACATCCACCACGTACTCCTTCTTGGTGCCGCTCACGGTCAGGACCTCCTCACCGTTGCAGAACACCTGCCGCGCTCCGCGCCTCAGCGGCGCCGCACGCAGCCCGGCGCGCACCGCCCCGCCGCGCGCACAGGCATCTGCGCAGGCCGGGCCGCAGCGCTGCTGGCAAGCAGCCTCCTGGCAAGCTCTGTCCGTTTTCGGCCTACAGTGGCTACCGCGCGAGGCGCGCCTTGACGTCTTCAAAGTACTCGGGGTGGATGCCCTCCTTCATTGCCCGCACGGCGGGTTGCCTGCCCCTGCACCGCCTCTGCGCGCAGCGCAGCGCGCGTCAGCGCGCC
>JAABUO010010158.1_pt1 | contig 10459 bp, 8 predicted proteins | sample 5559291 | NCBI WGS metagenome assembly JAABUO01 (sample SAMN10711878, study PRJNA513372) | rock metagenome | isolation source: Antarctica rocks | place: Antarctica: Victoria Land, Finger Mt sud
GGCACGCTGCTCGTGCTCGACGATCTGCAGTGGGCCGGGGACGATGCCCTTGATTTGCTCGTCGCCCTGCTCCGCTCCACGCCGCGCGCGCCCCTGCGCGTGATCGTGGCCTACCGTGACACCGAGGTCCGGATGGGTGATCCGCTGGCCGATATGCTGGCCGACCTGGCCCACGCCGGCCTGGTGACGCGCCTGACGCCGGCGCCGCTCACGGGGCTCGACGCCGCTCGCCTGCTTGATCGGCTGGTCCAGGACGTCGTGGCGGTCCAGCCCGCGCTACGAGCCCAGGTGCTGCGGCGGGCGGAGGGAGTGCCGTTCTTCCTGGTGAGTTGCGCCCAGGCGCTGCGCGCCGGGCAGGGCGGAGGCGAAGGGGGCGCGAACGAGGGCGGAGGTGAAGGGGGCGCGCGCGCCATGGTGCCCTGGGACGTGGCGCAGAGCGTGCGCCAACGAGTGGCGACGCTCCCGGAGGAGGCGCGCGCGCTGCTCGACAGCGCGGCCGTGGTCGGGCGTCGCGCGTCGCGCGCTTTGCTCATGACGCTGGCCGGATGTCCAGAGGAGGAGGCTCTCGCCGCGCTGGAGACCGCCTGTCGGGCCAGGCTGCTGGAGGAGGACGCCGAGGCCTACCTCTTCGTCCACGACGTGATCCGTGAGGTAGTCGAGGCCAACCTGGGCGCGGGGCGGCGCGCGGCGCTACACCGCCGCGTGGCCACGGAGTTGGAGTACAAGTGGGCGGCGCTGGGGATGCGGGAGGAGCCGCTTGAGATCCTGGCCTATCACTACGTGCGCGGCGGGGTCGAGGACAAGGCGGCGCGCTACCTCGAGCAGGCGGGCGACCACGCCCGGACTCAGACCGCGCACGCGACGGCCGAGGCGTACTACCGGGAGGCCGCCGCGTTGCTCGACGGGTTGGGGCGGGCGCGCGATGGTGCCCGTGTGCGCGAGCAGGCGGGCGCCGTACTGACAGCGGCGGCGCGCTACGACGCGGCGCTGGCGTCGCTGGAGGAGGCGGCCGCCACGTACCGGCGCGTGGGGGACCTGGAGGGCCTGGGGCGGACGGTGGCGGGGATGGGCTACGCGCATATCCTGACCGCTACGCCGGAGGAGGGGATCGGCCGGCTCCAGCCGCTGCTGGAGCCGCTCGAGGCGGGCGAGGCCCTGCACGGCCTGGCCACCCTGTACACGGCGCTGGCCCACCTCTACTTTGCCAGCGGCCGCTACACCGAGCAGCTCGTCGCGGCGGGGCGCGCTGCGGAGCTTGCCCGGGCGGTGGGGGATGACGGCATCCTGGCCGCCGCCGAGGGTAGGCGTGGTGTGGCGCTCTTCGCGCTGGGCCGCCTCGACGAGGCCCTCCCAGTGCTCGAGGAGGCGATCCGGGTGGCCGACGTCACCGGCGACCTCGCCACCCTCTGCCGCGCGCTCATCAATGTGGCCACGATCCACTTCTATCGGGGCGATCTCGCCCGGAGCCGGCCCTATGGGGAGCGCGCGCTCGAGGTCGCCGAGCGGCACGGCGGCCAGGCGGAGATCGTCCGTACCACGACCAACCACGGCGAGTTCTCCCTCTATACCGGCGACTGGCGCCGGGCGAGCCTGGACTTCGAGCGCGCGTTGGCCTTGAGCCGCGCAATCGGCTCGCCGGTTGCCGCCGTGTATCCGCTGCTCGATCTCGCGCACCTGCGCCTGGCCGAGGGGGCTTGGGAGGAGGCGGCGCGCCACGTCGAGGAGGCCTTGGCGATGGCCGAGCAGGGCAAGGATCTCCAGGCGCTACGCTGGGGCCACGGCCTACTGGCCGAGCGCGACCTGCTGGAGGGGCGTCCGGACCGCGCCCGCCTCCGGCTGGGTCCCTTCCTCGACCGCCCGGGCCTGGAAGAACTGGACGTGGACGTCTTGTTGCCGCTCATGGCCTGGGCGCACCTGGACCTGGGCGAGCTGGACGTGGCCACGGAGATGGCGGCGCGGGGTCTGACGCGCGCGCGGGCAGAGGGCAACAGGGTCGCGCTGGTGGATGCGTTGCGCGTGCAGGCTATAGTGTCTATAAGGCAGCGACAATGGGGGGAGGCCGAGCGCTTTCTTGGGGAGGGCCTTGCGCGCGCGCGGGACATGCCTTACCCCTATGCCGAGGGCCGTCTGCTCTACGTCAATGGCCTGCTGCACATCGAGAGAGGCGATCTCGAGCCGGCGTGGGAGCAGCTGGAGGCGGCGCTGGCCCTCTTTCGTCGCCTGGGCGCGCGCGGGGAGATCGCGCGGACGGAGGAGGCGATCGGGCGCGGCCAGGCCGCCTGGACGCGGCGCCCCGACCTGCGGGTGACCGACGCCCAGTGGGCCGCCGTCGAGACGCTGTTGCCGCCGGTCGCCGCGACTGGGCGTCGCCGCGCCGACGACCGGCGCACGCTGGAAGCGATCCTGTACGTGCGGCGTACCGGCTGCGCCTGGGCCGACCTGCCCCCCGACCTCGGCGACGACGCTACGGCCCATCGCCGCCTGGCCGAGTGGCGCGCCGCCGGGCTATGGGATCGTATCGACGGGGTCTTGCGTGAGATCGCTGTCGATGGTAGGGGCGCGGCAACCGGCGTGGGCGCGGCAACACATGGAGCGGTGGAGCTATGAGCGCGACAGGACCCGCCGTCTTCGGCGCGCCCCTCGATCGGCGCCGGCGTACTGCCGGGCTGACGCAGGAGGCGTTGGCCGGGCGGGCAGGATACAGCGCGGTCTACGTGAGCATGCTCGAGCGTGGACGGCGGCCGCCGCACTAAACAGCCCTGCCATTATTTCTAGTTTCTAGCTATGCCCATTTTCTGGCTATGATGTAGTGTGTGGCCGCGGCTGACGACGATCCGCAACGTCTACCCGTCGCGCGAGAAGCCGCCCCGAAGCCGCCCCGAAGCTGCCCCAAGGAGAGCCGAGCGCTGAGTATTTCTCTGCCTACCAATTCAGCCCTGCCCGCCGCCGGAACCGGGCTGGCGCGCTTTCTGGACGCGTGCCATCATCGCGTCCCCGATGCCACGCCCGTCTGGTTCATGCGCCAGGCCGGGCGCTGCCTGCCGGCCTACCGCGCCTTGCGCGAGAGGCATGCCTTCCTCGAGACGTGCAAGACACCCGAGCTCGCCGCCGAGGTCACGCTGATGCCGGTGCGGGCCTTCGACGTCGACGCCGCCGTGATCTTCGCCGACATCATGTTGCCGGTCGAGCCGATGGGCATCGACCTGGAGATGCGCGAGAAGGTCGGCCCCGTCATCCACAACCCTGTGCGCACCCTCGCCGACGTCGAGCGCCTGCGCGTCATCGAGCCCGCGGAGGACGTCCCCTTCGTGCTCGACACCATCCGCCTGGTGCGGCGCGAGCTCGACGGCAAGCGCGCGGTGCTCGGTTTCGCTGGCGCGCCTTTCACCCTCGCCTGTTACCTCATCGAGGGCAAGCCGTCGCGCGAGTACGGGCTGGCCAAGGGCCTGATGTACCGCGAGCCGGAGGTGTGGTACGCTCTCATGACCAAGCTCTCCGCCGTGACGGCCGCGTACCTGTGCGCGCAGGTCGCGGCCGGGGCCGACGCGGTGCAACTGTTCGATTCGTGGGCCGGCGCGCTCAACAAGGCCGACTATCGCGCGTACGTACAGCCGCACGTGCGCGCGATCTTCGACGCCGTGCGCGCGACCGGCGCGCCGGCCATCCATTTCGGCGCCGGTACCTCGGATCTGCTGGAAGAGATGGCCGCGGCCGGCGGCGACCTCGTTTCGGTCGACGCGCGCGTTCTACTCGACGAGGCCTGGGCGCGCATCGGCGCCGATAGGGGCATCCAGGGTAACCTCGACCCCACACGCCTGTTGGCGAGCTGGGAGGCCACCGAGGAGGGCGCGCGCGACGTGCTGGCGCGCGCCGCGGGGCGTCCCGGCCACGTCTTCAATCTCGGCCACGGCGTCCTGCCCGAGACTGACCCCGACCTGCTCCAGCGGCTGGCCGCGTTCGTGCACGAGACCACGGCGCACAATCGTACGCCGCCGCGGGTAGATTAATAGCAGATGATTGCCGATTGCTCAACGTACCTAACCGGGAGCGCCGGCTAGTGTAGGGGCGTATTGCCATACGCCCTGGCGCCCCTGGTAGACGTGGCCGGCATCGAACGTGACATGACATAATCAAGGAGAGACCATGAACAACACAGAGTCTATCGGCGTGCTACTAATGACCTACGGCTCGCCCGAGACGCTGGACGATGTCCAGCAGTACATGACCAACGTCTACGGCGGCCGTGAGCCGGACCCCGAGCTGGTGGAGGAGTTCAAGCGCCGCTACGACCTCATCGGTGGCTCGCCGCTGGTGCGCATCACGAAGGAGCAGGCCGCGGCCCTGCAGGAGGAGCTGCGGCGCCGCCACCCTGACGGTCCCGCCTTCCACGTGGGCGTCGGCATGCGCTTCTTCCCCCCGTTTGTGCCGGAAGGTATTGCGTCCCTGGTAGCGCGGGGCGTCGACCGCATCGTCGGCGTCATCATGTCGCCGCAGTACTCGCCCATCCTGATGGGCGGCTACCTCAAGGCCGTCGACGAGGGCCTCGACGGGCTCGACCGTCGGGTCCCCATGACCGTCGCCGGCTCATGGAACACGCAGCCCCTGTTCCTGCAGGCCATCGCCGCACGGGTGCGCGAGGCGCTGGAGCAGGCCCCGGCCGAGGCGCGCGACGACGCGCAGGTGCTGCTCTCGGCGCACAGCATGCCCCTACGCGTCGTCGAGCGGGAGCCCGACTATATCGATCAGCTGAAAGACACTGCCGCGCGCGTGGCCGCGCTGGCGGGGCTGCCGTCCGATCGCTGGGGCTTCTGTTACCAGAGCGCCGGGCACACGCCCGAGGAGTGGCTCAAGCCGGACTTCGCCGACGTGATGCCCGAGCTCGCCGCGGCGGGCCGCCGCCACGTGCTCATCGCGCCGATACAATTCCTGGCCGACCACCTGGAGATCCTCTACGACATCGAGGTCGGCGCGCGCGAACAGGCCGAGGAGCACGGCATCCACTTCATGCGCACCTCCTCGCTCAACACCGCGCCGCTCTTCATCGGGGCCCTCGCCGATGTGGTCGAGGAGCAATTGACCACCGCCGGCGCAGGCAAGACGCTCGACGCCGTGCCGGCCTGAGAACTGTCTTTACACGACGATGACGCGCCCTTTGACGTGGTTGTAGGTGAACTGCCCGTCCGCGCCGATCGTCGCGCCGGTGACCTTGACGCTGTCCGCCTCGACCCGGTAGACCGGCGCGAAGGGCGCGGCGTCGCCGTGGTCGGGTAGCGGCGCGACATCGCCCTCGCGCAGCAGGACGTCGACGGCGAGGATGTATTCTTGCTCGTCGGCGTATAGAGCCCAGTCCCTCTCCGTCCAGAATCGCTCCAGCTCCGCCTCGCCCGCCTCCAGCCGGCCGGCCACGCGCAGCTCCTCCTGTACTCGCGGCGCGGAGAGCATCCAGCGATTGGACATCGCTACGTGGCGGGCGCGTCGCCGTCCGTTGCTCGTCAAAGCCGCCGTGGTGGCTGTCGCGGGCGCGGCCTCATCGGGGCGCGGCGCCGCATATGGCGCACGCGCGTTCCACAGCGCCGGATCGACGCGCCGCGCAACCCCTCCCTCCGGCTCGACGGGGAAGGCGCGCCCCGCGAGGGGGCCGCTGGACGGCGACACAGTAGAGACTGCTGGTTGTGGGGGCGGCGGTGGCGCAGGTATCGTCGGCGCCGGTATCGTCGGCGGCGCTGCCTGCTCCGGCGATTGTGGTGGGAGCGCCACGTCGTCGGCGGGCGTGCGTCCGGGCGCGCCAAGATAGGGATAGAGCGCGACCTGCGCCGCGAGGCTGTAGGCGTCGATGGCCCGCCACAGGTCGGGGATGACGGCGTAGAGGGTGTCCTGGCCGACTTTGCCGTCGTGCAGCAGCGGCGCGCTGCGCGCCCGCGCGCTGTCCAGCCGGATGGCCGCCGCTGCGAGTGGGGCCTCGCTCACCGCCGCTACCACGTCCCCGACCCAGCGCGGTGTGGCCCTCTCGGCGGCCATAGTGTGCGCCGCCCCCAGCGGCATGGTCGCCGCGCCCTGCGCATAGTCGGCGGCGCGCAGCAGCCCGCGCAGATAGATCGGGTCGAGCGGGACCGCGTTGAGCGTCTTGCGCAGGTAGCCGCCGTCGTCCAGCCCGAGGGTGAGCGGCATAGAGAGCGCCATGACGTGCGCCGGGTCGGCCAGGCGCGCGCCCGTTTCGATCAGGATGGGGCCGACGAGGGCGAGCAGGGCGAGGGCGTGCTCGCGCGTGTGGCGGCCCATCAGGACCGGTCCGTCCGTCCCCGCCGGGTTGGCCGCGTCGACGATGCTCTGGGCGACGGCGACGATCAGGTCGGCGAGCCAGAGCGGAGCGGCGATAGGACCGCACTCAAGCGTGATAGGCCAGGACCCTGTCCCGGCCACCTCGCGCTCGAGGCGCAGATCGTCCAGGCGTTGCCGCAGGTCGTAGAGCGGGCGCGTCGCAGCGATGGCCTCCCGCAGGTCGGAGGCGTCGACGTCGCCCTGTAGCGTCGCCCTGATACGCGCCGACAGCTCGTTCATACCTCTTATGGTAGCGGATGGAGATAATGCCTGTTCCGTCCTCCGCCCTGCCAGAGGTCACGTCCACCTGCGCCAGGACGCCGCACGCGCCCCTGTCGTAGAGCGCGCGCCAGTCCACGGTGGGGAGGGCCGGCGCTGGCAGGGGTAGAGTCCCGCTGTGCGACGTCGCGTCCACGCCCTTTTCCTGTTTAGAATTACGATGGCCATGTGACTTGGGGACGGCGGGCGGGGCGCGCAAAGAGGTACCCCTGGCCGAACTCGCAGCCGAGATCGCGCAGCGCATCGCGCTGCGCCACGTCCTCGATACCTTCGGCGATGACCCGGCAGCCCTCGGCCGTGGCCAGGCGTACGATCTCGGCCACCCGTTCGCGCGCCGCCGCCTCGGTCGCGACGTGGGATGTGAGCGCCTTGTCGAGCTTGACGTAGTCGGGGTGGAGTTGCAGCAGGCGCTCGGTAGTGCTGTAGCCGACGCCGAAGTCGTCCATGGCCACGCCCAGCCCGTGGTCGCGATAGGTCCGCATGATGCGTAGCAGATGGCCGGTGTCGGCGATCTCCTCCGACTCCACGACTTCGAAGACGATGTCCTCGGGGCGCAGGGCGGTGCGCTCGATCGCGGCGAAGGTGGTGCGTAGGCAGAACTCCGGGTTGTAGATGGCGGAGGGCTGGAAGTTGATGAACAGCTTGCCCCCCAGGCCATCCTCCGCGAACTGGGTGATGGCGGTGCGGCGTGTGCGGGCGTCGAGCGGCACGATCAACCCGGCCTGCGCCGCCGTCGAGACGATCTCGAAGCCGCTGAGTTCGCGCCCGTCGTGCTGCGCGCGCACGAGGGCCTCGTGGGCGAAGACCTCGCGCCGGCGCAGCGAAACGATGGGCTGGAAGTGCATATACAGACCCTGCTCGTCGAACAGGCGCGCGAACCAGCGGTGGCGCAACTCAACCTGCAGGCGGCGCAGGGTCAACCCCTCTGCCACCGCGCGCGCCGCCCCGGTCCCGGCGATGATCCAGGCGACTTTCTCCGCGGCCTGCTCGTCCGCGCTGAGGCTGGTAGCGACCTCCTCCAGCAGCGGGGCGACCTCGCCGGCTACCGGCGCCTTGACGTAGCCGCCCTCGATCGCGGCTGTCGCGCCCACCGCCGTGAGGGCGGCGACGATGCTCTCGCCTCGACGCTCTTCGTGGCCGTAGAACCACAATTCCTCGGCTGTGGGGCGGCCAACAGGGCCGGCGCAGGCTATGCAGGCGCGGCCGACGGGCGTGGGGTGGGGATAGGTGGGCGCCATGACTTCTCCTCCTAAAGTATGTCTCGAGGTATGTCTCGCCGTTTATCGTGGGGCAGTACGGGTCCAGTATACGCGTCCTCGCACGGCGGGACCATAGCCAAAATGGATGTGTCAGCCGCACAGAGGGCAGCGCCCGCACGCCGGTGGCGTTTGTGTTACACTCACCCTACTATTAAGCGACGGCATGTTGAGCATGGGGACATGTCGTGGCCACGACCGGGGCCATGCTGCCCCTAATGAGGAGGAGGTTGCGACCATGGGTGTGATCCAATCGCGCGTCGTCGCCGCGCCCGTCGCGGAGCGCAAGCTGCGGCGGGACGTCGGCCTGGTGGGGCTACTGTTCGCATCGGTCGGCTCGATCATCGGATCGGGTTGGCTATTCGGCGCGCTCAACGCGTCGCTCGTGGCCGGCCCCGCGGCCCTGCTCTCCTGGATCATCGGCGGGGCGGCGGTCATCCTGCTCGCGCTCATCCACGCCGAGTTGGGCGGGATGTATCCCGTGGCCGGCGGCAGCGCGCGCTTCCCGCACTACGCGTTCGGCAGCATGATCGGGTTCGCGGCCGGCTGGTTCGCCTTCCTCGGCGCCGTCACCACCGCGCCCATCGAGGTCGAGGCCGCGCTGCAGTACGCCTCCAACTACGTCAAGGGCCTGACCGCCGTCGTGGGCGGCCTGCCAGTGCTGACCGCTTTGGGCTATGCCGTGGCCGCGGTGCTGATGCTGCTCTTCTCCGCGATCAACATCATGGGTGTGAAGTGGCTCTCGGAGACGAACAAGGTCGCCGTCTGGTGGAAGATTGCCATTCCCCTGCTGACCATCGTGGTGCTCCTGCTGACGTCGTTTCACCCGGGCAACTTCACCGCCGGTGGCGGGTTCATGCCGTTTGGCTGGAAGGGCGTTTTCCAGGCCATCGCCACCGGGGGCGTCATCTTCGCGTATCTCGGGTTCGAGCAGGCCATCCAGCTCGGCGCCGAGAGCCAGAACCCCAAGCGCAACATTCCGATCGCTGTGATCGGCTCCATGATCCTCGGCGTCATCCTCTACATTGCGCTCGAGATCGCGTTCACGGCCGCGCTCAACCCCGCCAGCCTGGCCAAGGGCTGGAGCTCGGTCGCGTTCAAGGGCACGGGCGAGATCTTCGGGCCGTTCGCCGCGCTCTCCGTGGCCCTCGGCCTCGGCTGGCTCGCGTTCCTGCTCTACACCGACGCGATCATCTCCCCCGGCGGCACGGGCCTGCTCTACGTCGGCACCAGCTCCCGGCTGACCTTCGCGCTGGCCCGCAACCGCTACATCCCCGACCTCGGCGCACAATTGAGCGCGCGCGGCGTCCCGGTCTACGCGATCGCGTTCTCGTTCCTGTGCGGCATGCTCGTCTTCCTGCCGTTCCCCGGCTGGCAACAGCTGGTCGGCTTCATCTCGTCGGCGACCGTCATCGCCTATGCGATGGCCCCGCTGGCCATGGGCGCGCTGCGCCTGCAGGACCCCGCGCGCGAGCGACCGTTCCGGCTCCCCGGTGGCGCGGTCCTGGCGCCGCTGGGCTTCATCGTCGCCAACGAGATCATCCTGTTCTCCGGTTGGGCGGTCGTCTGGAAGCTGATCGTGGCCATCTTGATCGGCTTCGTCCTGCTCGCGATCTCGTTCGCGACCAGCCGGCCCGAGCGGCGCCCCTCGCTGGACTGGGCGAGCGCGGCCTGGCTCTGGCCGTGCCTGCTCGGCCTGGGCGCGATCTCCTACCTCAGCAGCTTCGACATCCACACGCTCAGCTCCGTCCCCCTCATTGGCTTGGTGGGGCCGCGCAACGCCCTCTCCTTCGGCTGGGACATCCTGGCTATGGCCGTGTTCAGCGTCGTCATCTACGCGCTCGCTATCCGCGTTCGCCTGTCCAACGAGCGCGTCGCGGAATATATCGGCGATCTAACGGCCGAGGCCGAGTAGTCGCCGCGGGAAGGAGGCAACAAGTGGACGTGAAGATCCTCGTGGCGTATGACGGATCGGAGCAGGCCAGGCGGGCGCTCGACTGGGCCGCTCACATGGCCGCGGGCTCGACGTCGGCGGTCAGTGTCATCGGTGTCGCGCCGACGCTCGCGGCGAGCCCCAGGATCGCGGATGCGGTCGACCCGAGCAGCGACGTCGACGAGCATCGCCGGCAGCTGGACGAGGCGGTCGCCCTCCTCGCCGCGGCCGGAGTCCGGGCCGAGACGCTGCTCAAGGTGGGCAACCCGGCCGAGGAGATCATCACCGCCGCCGCGGACGGCCGCTTCGACGCGGTCCTCGTCGGCATCCGCGGCATGGGCGCGGTCAAGCGGTTCCTCATCGGCTCGGTGGCCGACCGTGTCGTGCGCCATGCCACGGTCCCCGTGCTCGTGGTGCGCTGACAGCGCCGGGCCGATCCTGACCGGTGTCGCATCATGGCCGTCGAGGGCTCCGCGCGCATCGTCACAGAGTGCCTGCGCGGCCGCATCGCGCCCGAGCCGACGCGCCTGGCCCACGAGCTCGTCATCGCCGCACGCAAGGAGCAGATAATTGTATCCTGAAATTGCTTGGCGGATAGTGAAGGGCCGGCCGGGGTGGCGCGCGCACCGTGCGAACCACCCCCGGCCGCTTACAGGTGGGGTTTTTGTGCGGA
>JAABUO010010159.1_pt1 | contig 10457 bp, 14 predicted proteins | sample 5559291 | NCBI WGS metagenome assembly JAABUO01 (sample SAMN10711878, study PRJNA513372) | rock metagenome | isolation source: Antarctica rocks | place: Antarctica: Victoria Land, Finger Mt sud
CGGCGGGAAGGGGCCGCGCTGCAGGAAGCCGTTGCCGATATCGCGCCACTGATCGCGGCCGATCATCTCAGCCCGCACCTCGTCGAGCGTCCGCGCGTGATACCAGATCCACGATGGATCGGTGGCCGCACGCATCTTCACGTCGTTCCATGGGACCTCTTTGGCGCCGGACCAGAGCTTGCTGACGAGGCGCTCCACGAAGCCCACGTTGTTGGGTCCCGCCTCCGGCTCGTATTTGTAGACATCCTTGAGGGCGTCGACAATCGCCTGCTCGCCGTTGAAGCTATTGCCGGAGTATTGCGGTTCCACCGCCAGGTCGTTGAGGCCGCTCCTAACCGGGTACAGGAGTTGCCGAAAGGCCTCCCGGCAGGCGAGATAAAAGCTCGATTGTTCGCGGGTTTCCAGGGCCTTGGCGTCGATCATTTGCGGATCGTTCTCGCGCACACCCCCGCGCTGCAATTCGGCGACGATCAGCCCGATCGCGCGCAGATACGCGGAGCGCTCCAATACCCGCTCATAAGTCGCGGAGTCACCCGTGAGGAACAACACCCGATTCTTGTATTGCAGATGGTCGAAGAACCTTGAGATCTCCTCGCGGGCTACCGGCGAGGGGCGGAAGATAATAAGTGTGTTGCTGTCCTGGTTGATCTGCACCTGATCGAGCGCCGGGAGCGCCTCGACCTGTCCGTAGCACGCTCTGATCTTGGGCGTGTACATCTCTTTCAGCCGCGCCCGCAGCTCCATTTCCCGCTGGTCGGGCAGCATCCCCTGCGCGTAGCTCTCCAACTTGGCGTTGAGGTTCTCGGTGTTCTTGAACAGCAACGCGCCGCTCGCCGGGGCATGCAGGTACCAGGCCTGGGCCTGAAGCTTGTCAAGCGCGTCGCGCAGCCGGGCCACGTCGCGGCCCGGCGTGGCGAGATAGGCGACGATATCGGAGCGCGTCAACCCGAGGGTGGGATTCACGGCCTGGGACAGCGAGGAGAGGAAGATAAGCGTGGCCGCGTCGCGCGCGTCGGTCGTGGCGGCCCCGTCGATGCGTTGGGCCACGGCTTGCCCACCCTCACTGGCGATGTCGTGGGCGAGGGCCGCCTCCAACGTATTGTTGATCTGGCGCACCTCGCTCATGACGTCGGTGTCCAGCAGGTCGATGTCTTCGGCCCCGATCAGCGCGCGCTGTCCGGCCCGTTGCGTCTCCCAGAGCCCCGCCACGACCGTGCGCATGATGCGGATCAGCGCGCGGGTTTGCTGGAAGCGCGGGTTCTCCTTGAAGCGTGCGAAGAGGTCCTGTATCCCGGGGTGGAACGGGTACGCGTTCTTGACGCTGGCGCGCTCTTGCGCCTCCGTGACCCCCGTGATGCCCATGGCGTGCGCCTCCGCGATCGCGCGCCCGTAGGCCGCCGCCACCTCATCGATCTCCGCGGCACCCGCGACGCTCTCAAAGAGGCGGGTGCGCAGGATGTGGTAGAGTTCGTCGGAATTCAGGCGCACCGGGTCGATCCGCGTCACCACGCGGTTCGCCTCACCCTCCAGGTTCTGCAACGCGGCGCTCACGGCGGCGCTGCCCGCCCCGTAAGCCGACGCGCGCAGGTCGGTCACGACCAGGCAGGCGTTGGGCAACTTCCCGTCGGCGATGGCATTGAAGAGGTTGGCCAGGGCGGTGGTCGTGATCACGTCGAGCGTGGTCGCGCCCACCTCCTTGGCGCGCATGGCCTCGAAATAGGGGGGTAGTTCATCGAGTAGGAGCAACACCGGCTCGCCGCGCAGCAACTCGACCCAGGCAGCCTCGCTGGGCGGCATCAGCGGCTGATAAAAGTCTCTGAACACGTCCTGCCGATTTAGACCCTTCGCAATTTCCCCCCACAAACCGAACGGGGTGTTCGTATTGCGCCCGGTGAAAGGCACGACCCGCACGGCCCCTAAAGGGCCTGGCGCGTAAAAGTCTTGCATCACCGACGCGCGCAGGTTGGGATACAGGGCTACAGGCCGAGCGCGATCAAGTTATGGGTCTTGCCACCGCCCATGGCCTGACTCAAGAGGAAAGCGCCGGAGCTGCTCTGCGACTTGCCCTCAAGCCGCTTGAACGCCTCCGTGAGTAGCACGCGCATGCCTTCCGTGACGTAGTTCTCACTGAAGAACGTGGCGGCATCAATACGTGTCAACTCATCGATGTTATAGACCGTATCGCCGATCGAGGGTTCGAACACGGATCGGCGCGGCGTGCAAGATTGCTCGAGCGTCTTGAACATACTGTCCTTTCAAGTGGCGGTAGCCCATGAGGAGTACGGGTATATGGTCGCCGTCTTTGCCAGCTATTCCTCGTCTAGCGGGCCATCTGCCACGCCTCGCGTCGGACCTACTGTGTCCTTTTATCGTTAGTCGATTCAACCAACACGGAGTAACGCGACTCAACCATGCACCAGGACCGACTTCTAATTGTCGCTATCTCATCTCAGCCGCTATCCTCACGCCCATCAAGATGCGCTCCGTCAGACCTCTCATGCCTGTATCGACGAGGGACATGCTTGTACTGGGGCTGCCACACATCCAGGTCCATGATCGTGATCATGACACCACCACCGACCTTCATGGCCTTGAGATCCCCGCGCGCGATCGCCCGGCGCACTGTCTGGTAATGGACGCCCTTGCGGGCAGCAGCCTCGGCCAAGCTGACAAAGTTGTCCGGCATCACCGTCATGGTCCTCCTCACAGACGATCGCGCAACTAGTGTAGCAACAACCGCCCAATTTGTGAACTGTTAGAGCTGCGTACCTTATGGGAGATCGTCGAGCGAGGTAATAAAGAGGCTGCGTCCCGTTGTCCCATCGCGCATCCCGATGACGTACCACCCGTCCACCGTTAGCACGATCTTGTCGAGCTTCCCGGCAGGGTAATACCCCTCCCGGCTTGGGATCAGGCGCAGCACGTCGGCCCAGATGAGACGCGCCTCGGGAAAGCTTAGGTTGACGACGGCCAGCGCCGGCCGGTCCAGGTCGGGGAAGGTACACCGAAAGCGGGAGTAATCGTCTATTAACGCGGGATAGGTTGGCTCCATGCCGGCACGGTCGCGCGGGCGTCGATGGCCACCGCCCACAACTCGCGGCGGCCCGCGTGTGTCTGTGTGACGTAGGCAATCATTGGTCGTCCTCCCACCCTGCAGGAAGGGTCTCGGCCGGTGTCGAGACCTTCGGCTTGTTCTTCGCGCCCTTGGGCCGGCCGCGCCGCCCTAACCGCTTGCGCTTGTACTCCTCTAGCGCGGGCTCCGGCACCATGTTCTTGCGCGGGCCGACCTCCCGGTACGCGAGCGTACCCGTGGCAATAGCGCCTTTGACCGTCGACAGTGAGAGGCCCAGCCGCTCGGCAGCCTCGGCCGTGCTGTAATGTGTGATACCGTCGATGACCAGCGGCACGCGCGCCCTCCTCCTTGCAGTACTCGCCTTATCGTACCGCGCCGGGTGGGAGAGGCCCGGCCCTTTGCGCACACCAGCCATGCGGCTGCGCCCTCTGACGGCGTTCGGTTTCATCATGGGTTGATCCTCCTCCGGGGTATGATGGCCAGCCGGGGCATGTACCCCGGCCGGCCTCGGTCTGTCGGTCCCGTCCAATCCGCTAGGCGCGGGCGTGGGCGGCGAGCCAGGGGCTCCCCTCGGCGGCCAGGCCGTCCCCGGCCATGAGGGTCCGCGCCTGGGCCGCCGCGTCGTCGATGATGGCGACGCGCCAGCGGACGTATGCCTCGAAGTGCGCCTCGTCCTCGCCCTCGCGCTCGTCGAGGTCGCACCAGCGGTCGAACTGGGCGAGCACCGCGCTTACCGCCCGGTCGATCACCTCGAACAGCGTCGTCGGGGCCGCGCTCATCGGGTCGGCCTCGGGCGAGGGCTGGGCCTCCTGCGCGTCGTCCCGTCGTGTCTGCAAGACAATCATCTGATTCATGCCCATGGGTGCTGTCTCCTCTACGGTGGGGAGGGCCAATCCATTGGAGCTGCGGGCCGGCCCTCGGATGTTGGGGCTAATACTCGCTCGGCAGCAGCAGCGTGGTCGCGTGGCGGTCGGCTTCCGTGATGACCCACACGCGCCCGCCGCCTTGCAGATGGTAGACGCTGAAGATACGCGCCCCGTCGCGGATGGCGTCCTCATTCAGGCCGTAATCCTCGCTGCTAATGTCGCCCCAATCGCCGGCCCGGTGGCGGGCTAGCAGGCGACCAGGGCCGACCATGCTCGCCTCACAGGCGTCGAGCGCGCCCGGCGTCGCGGCAATCAGGCCGAGCCCGAACAGGCCCGGCACGGCCACCTCGACGCCGCACCCGGCGCACTGTCGGCGCGCGACGATGACCGCCGCGCGCGCGGCGGGGACGGGGATGACCGCGCCGCCGTAGAGCTGGGGACTCCGGCGTAGGCGGGCGAAGCACGACGGGCACAACAGGTGGGCGCGATGCTGGTAGGCGAGTGGCTGGGGGGCGACGGGGGCGGCAATGGCGGTGATGGTCATGGTGTGCATCCTCCTGATGGTGCGCCGTGGGCGGGAGCTGATGCCCGCGCCCACGGCCGTTGTCGGGATTAGAAGGGGATCGCGCTGTCCAGGCCGACGCCGGCGCTGATGGCGATGGCACGCTTGGTCGGCGGCTCCTGGGTGCGGGCGAAGGGGCGGTGTCGCCGGAGCGCGTCCCGCCACAGGTGCTCTAACTCGTCGTGATGGGCGGCGCACAGGCCGCACGTATCGGCGCTCTGTTGCCAGCCGTCTATGTGATGCCGCTCGGTCGCCTGGGCGGTGCAGCCGAGCCACGCACAGAGGCCAAGCGTCGGCGTCGCCCTGCGCGCCTGGGCGCGGGCCTTGTCGCCGGCCGCGTTGCGTCCTAACACCGGATCGCACCCGAACTTGGCGCGGTACGACGGGGCCAGCTTCTCTAGTAGGTACGCGCCCCAGCCCGCCTCGATGGCGCGCGCGAACCCAACGCGACCAATGGCCGCGTAATGGTCACGCCCATAACGGGCAAGTGTCGCCTGGCCTCCCAGCCGCCCGCGCTCCTGGGGGGTGAGCGCGCGGGGCGTCCCGCCGGGGGCGGAGATCGCCGGGGTATAGGTATCCTGGACCTGTGCTACCATGACATAGAACTCCCTTGTAGGGGGTATCACCTGCGGGCTGCCCAAAACTCTTTCCTAGGGAGGGGGCAGCCCGCTCTTTTGTTCCCTACCCCTATATTATACAGTCTTTATGGACTGAATATCAAGGGTAAAAGAGGCCAAAATAGAGCTAAATTAGGTACATGTTCGTTCGGTCCATAAGCTTATGGACCGAACTATTTTCAAGGTGCGGAACTGCGCGGCTGTCACTTTCAGGATTATTTGGCGCTATTTCTTCAGCGATAAATGGCGTAGTGGCGCCAGCGCGAGTAGGCCAAAACACTGCACAGATGGTCCCTTCTGCGTAGTGAATCGTGCCTGGAAGCCATTAAACGAGCGTGCGAACTGTGGGATAACAGCAGAAATTCACTTCACAGAAGGTTAGGAGGTTCCGAGAACGGGCCTGCAGCGCGCCACATATCGCTGAAGAATTCGCGCCACTTATCTCTGAAAGTGACACGCGGCCGCCGCAATGTCATGCGTGAAAGTGGCGGTCTCGCCAACGTCGCGGGGGTACGCGCCGAATAATCGTCAGTTGGACGAAATGCGCGGAAACGTGCGTTTCCAGGGCGCTCGGGGGAGGCGAACCGCTCTATTATTCTTCCAAGTAGCACAGTCTTTGCCCTCAACCATGCTCGCGCGTACCAGAGCCTATCGGAGCGGCGCAGCCCTTGGTTCAGCCCTCTCGGAGGCGGCACGATGCATTGCAACGTCGCGTAACTTTCTGCCCTATTCGTGCATTAAGGTCATGGAGTGGGGGACGGATATAGGCCGACGTGGGCACCTTTGGCTGATGGGCGCCCGCGCCGTGAGCTTCGCATCCGTCCCGCCCCACCGATCGCACCCCCGCCTTTGACCGCGCCGCAGGCATCGGTATCATGGAGGGTGAGACGACACGCTGAGCGCGCTGGAACGGGGAGGGGGATCATGACACGGAAAGGGCGGCACGGGCCGACGATGGCCCGGATGGGGGCACAGATGAGGGGTGCGCCCGCAACAAACCCAGCGCTTGGCGCGGCCATCATGGAGGTCGTGGACACCCAACTGCGCGACGGCACACCGCCCCAAACGCGACAGACGCTCGACCGGCTCCTGGCGGACGGCCACACCGAGGAGGACGCGCGGCGGCTGATCGCCTGTGCGGTGACGAGCGAAATCTTCGACGTGCTTACGCACAAACAACCCTACGACGAGGCGCGCTACCTCGCCGCGCTCCATCGGCTGCCGACGCTGCCCTGGGAATAGGGCCGAGCGCCGCTATGAGGTGCAGCCTGACAAAAGTGATGCGGGCCGGTTCAGCCGATACACGGACAAGGCGGGGACGGGCACAGGCCGGCGCTGACGTGGTGGCTGATGGCGTCGTCGCTGCGCGTCACGTCCGCCCATCCCGCCACCATATCGCCGGCGACCTCTACCTACTTGGAAAAAATGTGGCGCGACTAGATACCAGGGATGGAGCGCCTATTAATCGTTTATACTGTCGCTCGGCTCTGTTGTGCGGTGACTGCGGCTGCATCGTGCAAGAGGGTGTATGCGCTGCGTAGCGTGGCCGCTACGGTTGCCCACGCTTCAGGAGTAGGTTCCTGACGCCCCCCGGTGATGTCGTCGACCAAGTCGGCGGCATGTGCCCGTGCAACGCCGGCCGGGTGCGCCTGGGCGAAGGAGAGGCTATAGACCGTGGCCGCGATGCGGGTGTTGGCGTCGATCAACTCGGGCCGGCCTTTCTCGCCGTCGAACTGTCGATGTACTGCCCAATAGTCGAGCTCGGCGTCGCCGGCGGCTTCCGCATCGAATGGGGCACCGGTCGCGGCGCGCAGCACATCGTAGAAGCGACGGAGCAGGGCACGCACCTTCTCGATGTCGTGGGTGCGTGGTGCCCACGCGACGGCCGCACGGACGCTGTAGTATGTCGCGCGCGCCCCTTGCACTGGCCCCAAGTTGAACTGCGAGCGCAGCATCCGATACACCAGGAGCAGAGCTAGCGGCCAATCCCGGTCGTAATAGGCTTTCCAGACGTTGGCCTCGTAGAGCCCGGTGTTGCGCGGGTTGAAGTCATGCAATGATCCTCTGCAGCTCATGCTCCTGTCCTCCCCTGTTTTGACGTTATGCGTGTCACCCGGCGCCGCTTACGCCGCTCTACCACAAAGAGGGCCGGCCGCTTGTGGCGAGCGCGGGCACGCAGCACCTCGACGATCAGTGCGGCGACCTCGCGGCGCCAGCCGTCCGAATCGCGCCAGCGCGGCTCCAATTCGGACAGGCGGCCGCCGACAAGCATCTCGCCGCGTTGCATCAGGATCACCAGACCGCCAATCCGGGCGGCGTCGGCGTGCACGTAGAGATGCTCTATCTCGCGGCGGGAGAGATCAGCCAGTAGGCCCTCGTCGTCCGTCCCGGCCAATCCTGGGTCGTCCTCGTCCTGGGTGGTGTGCTTGTTCTCGTCGTAGAGCGGCCGCACGGCGTTAGCCCGGTTCAGAATGAGGTAACGCACAGCCTGGCGGCCCGCTTTGCGCTGGTACGGAGGGATGCCGTGGGCCTCCAGATGCACGTCTACCGCGTCGATCACCTCAGCGTCGGCGTATTTGTCAAGATCGGCGCGCTGGTCGTTAGCGACACACGCGGCGTTGGTATTATCGATCAGCAGTTGCTCAAGGCGCTCGACCCCGCGGTTAATCTGTGCCTGCTTCGCCGTCAATGAAAACCATAGGTGGCCGTGGGCGACCCAGCGGCGGGCTTGGCGCAAGAGTCGGGGGCCAAAAAGGATAATCGCTGTATTAACCAACGTGAGCAGGACACTGGCGACGACGATTGGCCCTAGAAATCGCTTGATGCCTATGTCGCCGCGCCCAAGCCACACAGCTGCGAGCTGCACGTCGATGAGGGCTCCGTACAGGGTGAACGTCGCCCACACCGTCGAGCCCACGGCCGTCGTGATGCGGGGGTAGCGGTTGTGTATCTTGCCGTTCGTCCGGGTGTAGCCTATAAAGGCTAGGACACAGACATACAGGATGGTCAGCCCGACGACGGTGTTCCAGATGCGCACAGGGAGTGAGTCGGTAGCGTAGCCCGCGTACAGGAAGTGGCCAAGATCCTGGCCCAGCGCGACGTGGAGCGTGAACCACATCCCCGCGAAGAGGATCAGCAGCGCAACGTAGACGACGACGGCGACCTTGCGCCAACGAGACCAAGCCGTCGCCAGGCTGGTAATGAAGCCGAATTGGAGCATCGCCGACAGGGTTGCACATATATCGTTCAGGAGACGCCCAAGCCCTGGTGTCCTGCATACGGCGTCGACGACAGCACTGTGACTTTCGGGCCAGAGCATGATGCTAATCGCGCCGACGATGTAACTGAGCCCGTTGAGTGTGGTGCGGGTCGCGCCCTTGTTCTTGCGACCCACTATCATAACGCCGACCACCAGGAGCCCCAGGCTCAAGAGGGTATATATCATGACTAGCCACCCATGACCTTGAGGAACTCGTCAAACTGATCGGCTGGCTCGCCCTCGGTCGGTTCCTTCAGGGCAGCCAGCCCCTTCAGGCGCAGGGGCTTGAAGAACGCGCTGAAAGTGGGGCTGCCTTCTCGGTCGAAGATCGGAATCTTCGCCACCGTGAGCTTGCTCCCCAGTGCCAGGGCAGACCTGTTTGCAATCGACGCGAACATCTCCGCTTCTTGATCCTGAAGCGTTACCGTGAGTTCATCGCGCAGTTCGTGAACAGGATTTAACGGTGAGACGTGGCTGAGGATAATGTGGCACAGCTCGTGGAAGATAATGCGTTGCTGTTGAATATACGTCACACCATCGGCACGGTAAAAGATGATGTAGTGGTCTGGTCTCACGCACTTGCACAGGCCGTAAATTTTCGCCTTGCCCATGTGATGTGGCTTTATCTCGATGCGAATGCGCCGCCACTGCGCCACAGCCGCAGCGAGTTGCTCGGCGGTGAATGGCAATTGTAGATTCAATGCGGCACTCAAATCGCGGACAAGGGCGGCCATGGCTACGGCCAACATTTGCATGAACTCTACTTCGCTCATGTGAGTTCCTCCGGCGGGCTGGTCCGATCGCGGATGTAAATGGCGGGTGCTGTGGGTATACCTATGGCGTTGTAGATTTGTCGGGCTTGTCATCCCCTGGCCGCGCGGACTCCGCAGCATCGGCCGCCTTCGCCAACTGCTCGGCGCGGCCCAGCATCTCCAGGATAATGGCACGCTCGGCCGATCCCATGGCACCGGCGCGCAGCGCGACTTCGCGCACCAGAGGCTTGCGGAGCGCATCCCACAGTTCCTGGTCCTGCGGCGCCTCCAACTGGGTCACGTCGGCCGCCTGTGGCGAGACAAACTTTCCGGTAAAATAGCCGACTGTGACCCCAAAGAAATCAGCGATCATCTGGACCCTACCAGCCGGCGGGTTAACGATCTTGCCTTTGCGCAAGTTGCTGATGTACTCCTCGCGCAAACCCGTCGCCTTGCTGACCTCGGCCGCTGAGTATCGCTCTCCATCAGGCTTGAACTTCGTGGCGAAAAGGTAATTGAGCAAAGCCGAGAAGGTGGTCGGCTTGTCCGCCGCGTCGTTGAGTGTGTCTGCCATACCCCCCTCTCTGTAAGCGTCCTGTTAGAACACTTGACCTTCCTGTGTCTATCTGGTATTCTCAGCAGCAGAGCCATTGCATATATACAATAAGTTGTGTATATGCAATGGCTAATACCGCGCGTTAGGGACACGCTCCCTTTAACGTATCAAGCGCATCACAGGACGGCAAGGGCATGCACGCAAAAAGAGGTTCGGGGAGGAGGTGATACGCACGATGAATGAGGGGCGGGCGCGCATGGTCAGCGGCCTGGGCCTGGCAGGTCGAGGTCGTCGACGAGCGCACCGGGGCGCGCGCTGCTCCTATCCGAGGACCAATGGGACAAACACCGACAAGGGGGCATTATAGTTACCCTCGCGTCGGGCGACGATCGCACATGATGGCGGGCCTATGGAGGCAACCGTGGCCCCGCTGACCACCGACGCACAACGGATCGTTGAGAGAAACCGCAGACGAAAGGGCCAGTATCAGTATGAACGACTTCGTGATCGGCAGTGCATTCGGGGACGCCGGAACCAAGATTATCGGCTTCCTGACCGAGGTGCGCCCGGCGCTCCTCGCCATGATTATCTTCGGCGCGGCACTCGGCGTCGTGTTCGACCGGGGCCACAAGGGCGCGATCCTGGGCTCGGCCATCCTGGCTATCGTCCTGCTCATGGGCTTTACGACCATCGGGGCGCAGCTCTAACATGGCGCACAAGACGCCCCGCAGCCTCAACCACTCGTTGCGGTTGGGTCGCCTGACAGCCCCAC
>JAABUO010010160.1_pt1 | contig 10457 bp, 9 predicted proteins | sample 5559291 | NCBI WGS metagenome assembly JAABUO01 (sample SAMN10711878, study PRJNA513372) | rock metagenome | isolation source: Antarctica rocks | place: Antarctica: Victoria Land, Finger Mt sud
CCCCCAGTCAAAATGCGGATAGCCGAGCAGTGCATCACGTGTCTTGCGTGATGGAGCATGTAATGTGGCACCTGTCGCAGACAAACAGAAACAGGGTCGCATAGTGTTCTATCGTCATATAAACTTTGTAGCCGAGTTCTTGCGGCCAGCGGCTGTAGCCCAGCGGGTTGCCCAAGTCGTCGCGCCACCCATCCATTGTCATGGAAGACAGTTGGAGGATAAACTCCATCGGCGCGGCGCATTCCGGGCAGACGGCTTCTTCCTCCTCCTGCACCCAATCCGGCTGGCCCCCGGCAAATGTTGGGGAGCCATCATAGTCCGGGTTAGGCGGTTCCGTAATCCACTGCACGGAAGCCGGGTCGCGCGGAATGTTTCTCAAAAAGTTCTGGCACTGGCCGTCGTTGAACTCTACGCGCAATGGCTGTCCCTTGTCGCCGAAGTAAACAAAGTACGGCCCCCAAAAGATGCAGTTGAGACAGCGCACCACCCGGTACAAATGCCCCGGCCGGCCGATCTGTTCTCCGGGAACGACAAGCACTTGGTTGACATGGTTGGTGCAGCCATTGTTGCCGCAAACGAGGGATGTCTCATCATAGGAGAGCCTGGATAACCCTTCTTGAAAGGCAGCCAGTTTGCCGGTATAAATCATTGCCCGCCCCCTTGCTCAACATTCGCCCCAACACTTGCTATGCTGCCTCACTCGGTACTTTGCTGCACACTCTAACGCCCCGTCAAGCGGTGCCACAGGCGGGCGGTGCGGCTGCGTGTCGGCGCGGCGGCGGCTTTTCGTGGGCTTTGCATCACGGAGATGGACGTGGCGGGCATCATGCCTTCCACGACAAAGGGGATCTCGCCGGGCCGCACATAGCCGTTTTTGCGGGCTTCGTCCACCATGCCGCCGGGCGTCTTCAGATATGTGATTTGACGGCGCAGGTCGGCGTTCTCGTGGTCGAGCATCACGACCTGGGCGCGCGTGCCTTGCAATTGGGTTGTCTGCGCCCCCGCCTCGCGGTACGGGTGGACGACTTTAATCACCAGGCGCACGGCCATGACGCCCAGCGTGCCGATAAACACGAGCAGCAGGGCCACTCGCGCCCAGATGCCCGCAATGCGGCGCGGACGGCTTTTGCGGCTGGGCTTGGATCGGCGCGGCGCGGGTCGCGGCGCTTCTTCGCGGGTGTCTCGTTTTATGGGGATGTCCTCCGTGACGGCCTGGGCAGCGAGAAACGGAATTAATCGGGCTTGAGCGGCTGCCCAATGCGATGAATCTTGATAAAGTTGGTGCTGCCGGGGCGACCCACGGGCACGCCGCCGGTGAGCACGGCGATGTCGCCGTCATGAACCAGCCCGGTCTGCGCGGCGGCATCCAGACACGCCTGCATCATGCCGTCCGAGTCCGAAGCGACTTCCACCATGACCGGATGCACGCCCCAGATCAAGCCCATGCGCTGGTATGCGGAAACGTCGTTGGTGGCGGCGACAATCGGCGCGCGGGGCCGAAAGCGGGACACGACGCGGGCCGTTCTTCCTGACGCCGTGGCGGTCAGGATGGCGGAGGCTTTCAGGTCGCGGGCGATGTCGCAGGTTGCCTGACCGATCGCCTCGGTGACGCTGGTATTGGAAGCGGGGTTTTTGCGCGCGTCAAACAATTTGCCGTAATCCAAAGCGGCTTCGGTATGCACGGCCACTTTTGCCATCATGCGCACGGCTTCAAACGGATACGCGCCCACCGCGGTTTCGCCGGACAGCATGACCGCATCCGTGCCGTCGTAAATGGCGTTGGCGACATCCGTCACTTCCGCGCGCGTGGGGCGGGGGTTGCGGATCATCGAGTCCAGCATCTGCGTGGCCGTGATGACCGGCTTGCCCGCTTTGTTGGCTTTGGCGATCAGCATCTTTTGAATGACGGGCACTTCGTCAATCGGCGCTTCCACGCCCAGGTCGCCGCGTGCGACCATGATGCCGTCCACGACTTCCATGATCTCGTTGATGTTGTGGACAGCTTCGTGCTTTTCAATTTTGGCAATCAGGGGAATGCGGGCGCGGGCCGCTTCGCACGTGCCGCGCAGCACGGCAATGTCGCTGGCGCTTTTGACAAACGATGCGGCGACATAGTCCACTTTCTGGGCAATGCCGAAGCGCAGGTCTTCCAAGTCCTTATCTGTCACAGCGGCAATCGGCAGGGACACATTGGGCACGTTGACCCCTTTGTGCGATGTCAACAGCCCGCCGACCACCACCTCGCACAGCATGGCATGACCGTTGTTGCGTTTGACTCGCAGTTCGAGCAGGCCGTCATCGAGCATCAAGTGCGTGCTGGACGTGACCACTTCAAAGATTTCCGGCACGGGAAGATTAATCAGTTCGGCGTCGCCCGGCACATCGTCCAGGGTCAGCGTCACTTCGTGGCCTGGTGTCAGCAGGACACCGTCCCCGGCGATATTGCCCACGCGCACTTTCGGCCCGCTCAGATCCTGCAAAATCGCAATGGGACGACCCAGTTCGGCGGACACGGCCCGCACATGGGCGATCACTTCGGCATGCTGGGCGTGCGCGCCGTGGGAAAAGTTCAGGCGCGCGACATTCATGCCCGCTTCCGCCAGTCCGCGCAAACCTTCGAGGCTGCGAGTGGCCGGGCCTATCGTACAAACAATCTTGGTTCGGCGCATGGCGAAATCTCTTTTCGTGCCGGCATTGTTCGACTGATTACAGTTTTGTTCAAGCCGCGCAAAGTCTTGGGAGTGTGTTGTCCCTTGTTTTATTATAGCAACAAAACAGGCTATCGTCAACGCCGTATCCTTGTTGCAGACGCGCTGCTTCTTCTGCGTAAGGGCGTTTCCACGACAGACCAACGACGGACGAATTTGTTCCGTCGTTGGTATCCGTAAGAAACGCCGGGGGAGCAAAGCAGAAACGCCGGGGGAAAGCCGCGCAAGAGGCTCCCCCGCCCCAATCACGCACTGGCAGAGGGGGAAGGCTGGCGTGCCCGGAGGGCTGGGGGGCCATCCTCACACGCGGGGCCATCCTCACACGCATTGTTTGGTTTGGCACGCCAAAAGGGGAAGAGCACGGCAGAGGCGAATAAAGCGCAGAGCGCTTGTTTCGCACACAGTTTACTTCGAGAGGCAGACAAACACAGTGGACAAACCAAACTTCGGACTGACGGGCCTGGCCGTCATGGGGCAGAACCTGGCCCGCAACGTCGCCCACAAAGGGTTCCCCATCGCCGTACACAACCGCACAACCGAGAAAACCGACAAGTTCATGGAGCAGCATGGCAGTGAAGGGCAGATTGTCGGCTCGCAAAGCATCGAAGAATTCGTGCAAAGCCTGCAAACCCCGCGTGCCATCATGATTATGGTCAAGGCGGGCCAGCCCGTCGACGATGTGATTGATGAACTTAAGCCTCTCCTAGACAAAGGCGATTTACTGATCGATGGCGGCAACTCGCTGTTTACAGACACGCAGCGGCGGGTGGAAGCGCTGGAAGCCGAGGGGTTCAAGTTCCTGGGCGTAGGCGTGTCCGGCGGCGAGGAAGGGGCACTCAATGGCCCCAGCATCATGCCCGGCGGCAGCGAGGACGCGTACAAGATCGTGGAGCCGATCTTTACCAAGATCGCCGCGCAGGTGGACGGCACGCCCTGCTGCACGTTTATCGGGGCGGGCGGAGCCGGGCACTATGTCAAGATGGTGCATAACGGCATTGAATACGCCGACATGCAATTGATTGCGGAAGCGTATGACTTGCTCAAAAACGGCCTGGGCCTCTCCAACGACGAATTGCACGATGTGTTCACGCAGTGGAACCAGGGCGACTTAGACTCGTTCCTGATAGAAATCACCGCCCAAATCTTCGCCCGCAAAGACGACCAGGGCAGTGACAGTTATCTGATAGACAAAGTGCTGGACAAAGCCGCGCAAAAGGGCACGGGCAAATGGACGGTGCAGTCCGCGCTGGATTTAGGCACACCGATTACGGGCATCACCGAAGCCGTGTTCGCCCGCACCCTGTCCGCGTTCAAGGATCAGCGCGTGGCGGCCTCCAAGATGCTGCCCGGCCCGGCAAACGAGCGTGTGTCGATGGCCCGCGACCAGTTCATCGCGGACGTGCGGCAGGCGCTGTACGCATCAAAGATTGTCGCCTACGCGCAGGGGTTTGAGCAGATATTGGCCGCCGGGAAAGAGTTCGGCTGGCATCTGCATCCCGGCGAGATCGCGACCATCTGGCGCGGCGGGTGCATCATTCGGGCGCGCTTTTTAGATCGCATCAAAGAAGCGTTTGACACGCAGGCCGACCTGCCGAACCTGCTGCTCGCGCCCTACTTCACCAGCGCCGTCAAAGACGCGCAGGACGGCTGGCGGCGCGTGGTAGGCGAAGCGGCCCGCATCGGGGTTCCCATTCCCGCCTTTTCGTCGTCGCTGGCATACTATGACGGCTACCGGCGCGAGCGTCTGCCCGCAAACCTCATCCAAGCGCAGCGTGACCTATTTGGAGCGCACACCTACGAGCGCACGGACAAAGAAGGCACGTTCCACTCGCAGTGGGTAGACGACAAGCAAGAGCCGAAAAACCAGCCGCAGCACGGCGTAGAAACAACGGGCGAGAGCAAGTAACAGCGCGGCGAAAGCCTTATTATGCACCTCACGCAGCTAGACATTGAAGGCTTCCGCTCGCTCGCAAGCGTGAGTTGGAAGCCTGGCGACCTAAACGTAGTCATCGGGCCAAACGGCAGCGGCAAGTCCAATCTACTGCGGCTGTTGGAGATGATTTCGGCAGGGGCACAGGACAGGTTGAGTGACTACGTTCAGTCTGCCGGGGGCATAAATGCTCTTTTGTGGGATGGGCGGTCAAGTCAAATCAAGTTCATTTTGCAGACCTCGCCGACGGAATACTTTGTTGCCATTCCTGGGGTTGAAAAGGTTAGTCAACTACCACCTTTGTTATATGCAGTTGCGTTAGCACGCTTGGGTTATGCAACGGCTTACCAAGTTGTAGATGAGACCCTCACTAGTTTTAACAAAGACATTTACTTTATAGAAAGAGAAGGTCGAGAAGCAGTAGTCAGTGATGGGGATGTGTCCGCTGTTCTCAAAGACGACTCAATTGTAGAACAGGAACTAGTAGTTGTCATAGCTAACAACCCATTTTCTCCTAACCAAAATGTCCCTGTTTTTGCAAATTATCTACGAACGTGGTTAATCTACCACACTATCAACACAAGCGCAGATGCTGCAATCCGTCAGCCCGCAGTCACTCGGTTGGAAGCACAAGTCGCGCCCAACGGACAGAACTTAATCAACGTCCTGCACACGCTGTATACGGGCGACAGGGAGTTCAAGGCCAGCATCAACAGTGCCATGCACGCCGCCTTTGGCCCGGATTATGACGAACTCATCTTCCCCCCGGCAAGCGACCAGCGCATCCAACTGCGCCTGCGCTGGAAAACACTCAAGCGCGAACAGTCGGCGGCAGACCTCTCCGACGGCACACTGCGCTTCTTGTTTCTCCTGACGGTGTTGGCGAACCCCCACCCCGCCCCGCTGATCGCCATTGACGAACCCGAAACCGGCCTGCACCCGTCCATGCTGCCTATCATCGCCGAATATGCCGTGGAAGCCTCGCGCCGCACGCAGGTGATCTTCACCACCCACTCCGACCAATTTTTAGATGCTTTTGGGGACACCAAGCCCACCACGACCGTGGCAAAATGGGAAGAGGGCAAAACGACATTGACCACGCTGGCCGAGGAAGAACTCGCCTATTGGCTGAAGGACTACACATTGGGCAAACTGTTCCGCACCGGGGAACTGGAGGCGCTTGCGTGAAGTTTGTCCTATTTGTGGAAGGGCACACGGAACGCGCACTGCCCGCGTTTCTCGCGCGCTGGCTGAACCCGCAACTCAGCACACCGGTCGGCATCCAAGCCGTGCCGTTCGAGGGAGCGCCGGAGATGGTCAAACTCATGCCGGGGCGCGCCGAGCGTTTCCTCAATGCCCCAAAGCAGGACGTAATTGCCGTCATCGGCCTGCTGGACCGGTACGGTCTTCCGCAATCTGTTCCTACAAGTCAAGGCACTGTGGCGGAGCAATGTATGCAAGCAAAGCAATATCTGGAGCAGCGTGTCGGTCAGCCCAAGTTTCGGCAGTTCTTCGCTGTGCATGAAACCGAAGCGTGGCTGCTCAGTCAGGCCAGCATCTTTCCTGACGCAGTAGGCCGCGAACTTGCAGGCAAGGCGCACCACCCGGAAACAGTCAACAGCCAGGAGCCGCCCGCGAAACTTTTGGACAGGCTGTATCGCACGCAAATGCACAAAGATTACAAAAAGACCGTAGATGGCGCAAATTTGTTTGCTGCCCTTGACCCCGCAGATGCTTATGCAAAGTGCCCGCACTTAAAACTGATGCTGGATGAAATGCTGCAACTTGCTCATCACTCTGGGCTATAATCGGGTTGCAGAGCAGGCGAAACGGGGAACAATGCCAGAAACGTTGTTTCTCAAGACAAAACGAGGCACCGGGAGGATTTATGGAAATTGCAATGGTCGGGCTGGGGCGCATGGGCGCAAACATGCTGGAGCGTCTGGCGGGCGACGGACACACGGTCTATGGCTACGATACCTCGCTGGACAAAGTGCCCGAAACCGAGAAACGCGGCGGGGTCGGCGTGACCACTTTGGAAGACGCCGTACATCGCCAAAACCAAACGCCCAAAGTGCTCTGGATCATGGTGCCGCAGGGCAAGCCCGTAGATGAAACAATCGCGAAGATCAAGCCGCTGCTGTCACCGGGGGATATTATTATTGACGGCGGCAACTCGTACTACAAAGACACGGTCATGCGCAGCCGCGCGCTGGAAGAGTCCGGCATTCACTATCTGGACTGCGGCACATCCGGCGGCGTGTGGGGCCTCAAAGAAGGCTACTGCCTGATGGTAGGCGGCAACCCGGACGCGGCGAAAATCTGTGAGCCGATCTTCAAGACGCTGGCTCCGACCGACGGCTATGTGTACTGCGGGGCATCCGGGTCGGGGCACTACACCAAGATGGTGCATAACGGCATTGAATACGGCATGCTGCAATCTTATGGCGAGGGCTTTGACATCCTCCATGCCAGCGAATACAAACTGGACCTGACCGCGATTGCCTCCGCCTGGCGCTATGGCAGCGTTGTCCGCTCCTGGCTGTTGGATTTGCTGGTGCTGGCGTTCAAGAGCGATGAAAACCTGCAAAATATTCGGGGCTATGTGGAAGACAGCGGCGAAGGACGATGGACAATCCAGGAAGCAATTGACCATAACGTCCCCGCCCCAGTTATTACGGCCTCGCTGTTTGAGCGGTTCCATTCGCGTCAGCCGGAGAACTTCGCCGCCAAAGTGATTGCCTCCCTGCGCAATGAGTTCGGCGGGCATGCAGTGCGCAGTATTGAAGGCGCGGCGCCCGCCGAGGGAAGCGTGCATGATGCGACCGGGTCAGGCGACTCGATCACGTATACGGGCACGTCTGACAGCGCCGCTGACCAAATTCAGCCGGAAACGTCCGCCTCGGATGCCGCCGATATTATCGCATCCCACGACCAGCACGTGACCAGCCTGACGGAAACACCCGCTTAACATAAGCCATCTCCGGCCTTGCACTAAACACAAGGCCGGAGAGGAGAGAAAATATGCCATCTACCGATACCCCGCAAACAAGCGACGAAGGCACACTCATTGAGCGCCCGCTGCCTAGCTGCAACATTGTAATCTTCGGCGCGACCGGAGACCTGACGCACCGCAAGCTGTTGCCTGCCCTTTTTTCCATTGAAGCGCAGAAACTTCTGCCCGACCATTTGAAGATCATCGGCTTTGCCCGGCGTGATTATTCCGACCACTCGTACCGTGAAGAAATTAAGCAGTCGCTTCAGGACTTCGCGCCCGATCTTTGGAAAGATCACCATGATGCCTGGGTCAAGTTCGCCAAGCGCATTGTCTTCCACCGCTCGGACTTTGACAATCAAGACGGCTTCAAGTGGCTTAAAGAACGTCTGGACAAGTTCGACCAAGCGGAAGGGACGGGCGGCAACCGGTTGTTTTACCTTGCGACGCCGCCTTCTACGTATTCCACCGTGATTCAAAACCTAGGAACAGCGGGCCTGGCGACCAGGGACGGTGACCAAAGCCAAGGGTTCACGCGCATCATTGTGGAAAAGCCGTTTGGGTCCGACTTGGGCACGGCTCTTGCGCTCAACACGGAACTCAAGAACGTTTTTGATGAAGACCAAATCTACCGCATCGACCACTATCTAGGCAAAGAAACTGTTCAAAACATCTTTGTCTTTCGGTTCGGCAATGCCCTTTTTGAGCCGCTCTGGAACAGCCGCTATATCGACAACATCCAGGTGACGGTTGCGGAAACAGTTGGCGTGGAGCAACGGGCGGGGTACTTCGACCATGCCGGCGAACTGCGCGACATGGTGCAAAGCCATGCCCTGCAAATGCTGGCCCTGGTCGCGATGGAGCCGCCGAACTCACTGGGCGCGAACGACATCAGAAGCGAAAAGGCCAAAGTCCTGCGCGCCATCAAGCCAATCAATGAAGCCGAATGTCAAGACTGCGTCGTGCGCGGCCAATACGGTGCGGGCAAGATTGCAGACAAGGCCGTTCCCGCTTATCGCGACGAGCCCAACGTTCCCAAAGACTCGGTGACCGACTCTTATGTCGCCCTCAAGCTGGAAATCCAAAATTGGCGATGGGCAGGCGTTCCCTTTTACGTGCGCGCGGGCAAGCGGATGCCGGAGCGCGTGACTGAAGTGAACATTGTCTTTAAAGATATCCCTCCTATTCTGCTTGCCCAGATGAACACCGACAAAGCCGAACCGAACGTTATCACTATTCGCGTACAGCCCAACGAGGGCATTTCCATGCGCCTCGGCGCAAAGCCGCCGGGCCAGAAGATGCGCGTCGAGCCTGTAGACATGAACTTCACGTACGGCACCTCTTTTGGGCAGCGGATCCATGATGCCTATGAGCGTCTTTTGATGGATGCGCTTTTAGGCGATGCTTCGCTGTTCACGCGCGACGATGAAGTGGAAGCCGAATGGGGACTTATTACCCCTATTTTGGAGCAATGGGCGAAATCTCAGCCATCTGCCCTATCCTCGTATGACGCCGGATCATGGGGGCCGGAAGAGGCCGAAAAGATGCTGGCCGATCAAGGCCGCAAATGGTGGATGCGATAGGAGATCTCATATGCCGAAAATCACTGTGGAGGGCGAAGCGCCTTTTGAGACCGAGCCGGGCAAAAAGCTGGTGCTGGCAATTGAAGACGCGGGTATTGACATCCTGCACCGTTGCGGCGGGCAGGCCCGCTGCACGACTTGCCGCGTGGAGTTTCTTGCCGGTGACCCGCCCCCACCGGAGCCTGCGGAGCGGGAAACCCTGGAAGAAGATGGGCTGCTCGGCAAGTATCGCTTGTCGTGCCAGGTGCGCGTCGGGGACAGCGACATGATCCTGCGGGTGGACAAGCGGGCGTCCGAAGCGGGCATTCCGGCGGGCGCTCGTCCTGAAGATTAAGACACAAGGGAGGCGCGTCCATTTCAACGCGGCGTGGACGATGTACGGCCTCGTTCCCTGGGCGTTGCCAGGACGTTTCCCGCTCGTGCCAAGCCATGAGCAACGACGGAAGAAACTGTTCCGTCGTTGGTATGCCGGGGCAAAGCCCTGGATCAGCCTGGGGTACGAAGGGGAAAGCCCTGGGCAGGCGGCGGGGGCACGGGAACGTCCAGCCTTGAACCGCGCCGGATTGGACATTCCCGCACAAGAGGAAGCAATTATGGCCGAGAAGGACACTCCGACGACGGCGTAACGCCCGTTGATGAGAGAAAGAGCATTGAGGCCGCTTCTGGAGTTCAGAAGCGGCCTTTTGCATGATCAGAAGCGGCCTTTTGCATGAAAGGTATCTATGGAACAAGGGGAACAAACCCGCAAAGTCGGCGTGCTGTATGACCCGGCTGTGCAGGAACATCAAACGCCGCACGGTCACCCCGAACGGCCCGCGCGGGTGGAAAGTGTGGTTGACCTGCTCACGCGAACCGAGTTATGGGATACGTTGATCCATTTGCCGCCCCAGACGGCGACGCGCGCCCAGATGGAGCGTGTCCACCTAGCTCCCTACTTGGATTTTGTGGAAACGGTTGTCGCACAGGGCGGAGGGCGGCTGGATGAAAGTGATACAGTGGCTTCGGCAGGCACGTGGCGCGCGGTGACGGCGGCGGCGGGAGCGGCTGTGGGAGCCGTGGATGCCGTCATGGCGGGCACAGTGGAAGCGGCTTTCGCTCTGGTGCGCCCGCCGGGGCATCATGCGCCATCCGACCGGGCGATGGGGTTTTGCATCATCAACCACGCTGCTGTGGCGGCAGCCCATGCTGTCGCGGCATACGGCCTGGAACGGGTGCTGGTGGTAGACTTTGATGTTCACCAT
>JAABUO010010161.1_pt1 | contig 10457 bp, 8 predicted proteins | sample 5559291 | NCBI WGS metagenome assembly JAABUO01 (sample SAMN10711878, study PRJNA513372) | rock metagenome | isolation source: Antarctica rocks | place: Antarctica: Victoria Land, Finger Mt sud
GGTCCGTACAGCCAGGTCCGCAGCTGTCGTTCCTGACTGCGGGCCAGCCGCAGCACCTCCCGGGCGTTCTCCGGTTGGCGCTGGATCAGGGCCAGGGTCTGCAGCACCGAGTCGTGCAGGTGGGCGGCCACCTCGGCGCGTTCCCGCTCGGCCACCCGGGCGGACCGTTCCGAGCCCAGGTCGCGGACCAGGCGGACCCACCAGGGCACGGTGATGACCGCTACCCCGATCAGGGTGAGCAGCACGGCCAGCAGCGCGGAACGGGCCGCGGACAGGTCGAGCTTGCCCAGCGCGAAGACCGCGAGACCGCCGACGACCAGGGCCGACCCACCGGCCAACCGCCACAGGGAGGAGTGCGACACCCCGACGAAGCCCTGCGCGGTCCGCTTCCAGCGGGCCCGGCGGGCGCCGTCGGCCTCCCGCCAGATGAACCCGGCCCCGAGCGCGGCCAGCCCGAGCGGGCCGAGCACCCAGCCGAGCTGATGGCTGAAGCCGATCTGCCCGGCCACCACCATCAGGGCCAGCCCGATGGCGGCGATCCCGATGGCTTGCCGCCGGTCGGCCGCGGGACGGCTCGGCAGCGGCGCGGGCAGCCCGGCCGGGAGTGGGACCTCCGGTCGGGGACGGACGATCACCCAGAGCACCGCGTAGCCGACCACGCCGGCGCCGCCCATCGCGGCCAGCAGCACGAAGGCGACCCGGACCCACAACACCCGGACCCGGAGATGTTCGGCCAGCCCCGCGGCCACCCCACCGACCAGTCCGAGGTCGCGGCGCCGGAACAGCCGCGGTACCCCGTCGGGGGTCAGCCAGGGTGAATCCCGGTCGGGCCCCGACCGGACGAGGACGTCCTGGGGCGCATCCGGGGCGAGGGGTGACGACACCCGTCCAGGGTCACACGCGCGGGACGCCCCCGGTATCCGGGACGACCCCGAACCAGAGAACCAGGGAAGTCCCCGATGGTGCCGGGCGGGCCGCCCGGCCAGGCTGGTCGACATGAGCGAGCACTTCTCCCCGGGGTCCTTCAGCACCCAGCCCCACGGGTCCGGCGATCCCGGACCGTCCGGATCAGCACCGTCCGGATCAGCACCGTTCGGGCCGGCACCGTTCGGATCGGCACCGTCCGAACCGGGCCGCGGGTCGCTGCACCGCTCCCGGACCGACCGCAAGGTGGCCGGCCTGGCCGGTGGCATCGGTCGCACCCTGGGCATCGACCCGGTGCTGATCCGGGTGGCGCTGGTCGTGCTCACGCTGTTCGGCGGGTTCGGCATCGTGCTCTATGCGGTGGGCTGGCTGGTCGTGCCCGACGACGGCGGCCGGGGCCGGTCGTCGGTATCCCCGGCCCTGACCGTGCTGCTCGCGCTGATCGCGCTGGGCGGAGCGGGAACCCTGCTGTCGGTCGGGGTTCCGTTCTGGCCGCTGCTGGTCGCCGCGGGCCTGATCTGGTGGTTCCGCTTCTCCGGGCACGGCGGTCGCCGGAATCGGTGGAACAACCACGCCGAGCGGGACGCGCGACGCTGGGGTGCCCGGCGGGATCACCGGGGAGCACCGGCGGGCCACTGGGGTGAGCAGGCCCGAAACTGGGGCGAGCGGGCCGAGTCGTGGGTGCGCGCGCGGAACTGGTCGTCAGGTTGCGGAAGCTCCGCGTCCGGTCGGGGCGCCGCCTGGGCCCGCGTCGGCCGGGATGCGGGTGACGCGGCCGAGGGGTCCCCGTTCTCCCGGCCGGCGTTCTGGGATCGTCCCGGGTCGGACGCTCCCGGCGTGCGACTGACCAAGGAGCCGATGGCCGACCGTGGCGCCCGGAGCACGCCCGGATCCGGTGCGGCCGCGAGTCCTGCCGGCCCGGATCCGCTGGATCCGACTGCTCCCCGGACCACTCCCCCGGCCTGGGATCCGCTCGGGGTGGCCCCGTTCGCCTGGGATCTGCCCGAGCCCACCCCGCTGACCCCGCCGACGCCGACCCGGCTCGGCGGCCAGGTCATCGCCCGGGTGACCGCAGGGTTGTCCGTGTTGACCATGGCCGCAGTGTCGGCGGCGCTGATGGCCGGAGGCTGGTCCTGGCCCTGGGCCCGGGTCACTGCCCTGGGGCTGGCCGTGGTGGCGGTGGGCATGCTGATCGCCGCGCTGGCCGGCCGGGGCGTGCGCCGTCTGATCGTGCCCGCGGTCATCCTGACCGTGCTCACCCTGGGTCTGAGCGTGACCGGGCTGAGCGGAACGAGCGACTATGGCGATGTGAGCTGGGCGCCCACCGGTGCCGAGCTGCAGCAGGAATACACCGTGCAGGCCGGTACCGGCACGCTCGACCTGACCGGCCTCACCCCGGCCGCCGGGCAGACCGACACCACCCGGCTGACCGTGCGAGCCGGGCAGGCCACCGTGCGACTGCCCGCCGGCGCCACCGTTGACCTGACGTGCCGAGTGTCCGCCGGGCAAGCGGACTGCTTGGGAGTCCAGCTGGCCGGCGTCAACCGGGAGTCGTCATCGATTCACCCGGGCACCCCTGAACGGGGCGCGCTGCGGGTGGTCGTCGAGGTCGATGGTGGCGATGTGATGGTGCGTCGTGGCTGAGCCGGGGGGCGGACATCCCCGTGGCAATCGGCGCGAGAAGCGAGCCGGTCGCGGCGTCAACGCCATCGGCGTGCCGTTGGCGCTGGTATTCCTGGTCGTCGCTGTGGTCGGCCTGACCGGCAGCACCTGGTGGTTGGCGACGCCCGGCCCCTGGCTGGTCGCCGGGCTGGCCGCTCTGGTCGGGATACTGCTGGTGGTCACGGCCGGCGGTTCACGCCGACCCCCCGGCGGGTGACGCCGGCAGCCCGGCGGGTGCGGGCGACTGCCAGCACCCCGACGGCGGCCACCGAGATCGCGGTGACGGCCAGGGCCACCCCGAGCCGGCGGTCACCCAGCCCGACCAACGGTGCGGTGACCGCGGCGATGGCGTACTGCAGGGCACCGATCAGCGCGGAGGCGGCGCCGGCGACCTGACGGTGCCGGTCCATGGCCAGCGCGGCCGAGAACGGCAACGCGAAGCCGACCGCCGATACCATCACGAACAACCCGGCCAGCACGAACGGCAGCGGCCAGCGGGCCAACAGCGCCACGGTCAGCAGGCCGGCCCCGGCCAGACACTGCCATCCACTCCAGGTCAACAGGGTCACCGGCCGCACCCCTCGGCCCACCAGCAGCCGGCCGAGTTGGCTGATGGCCACGATGCCCACCGCGTTGCCGGCGAAGCAGAACGAGAACTGCGTCTGGGTGAGGCCGAACCCGTCCTGCAGCAGAAACGGTGAGGCGGAGATGTAGCCGAACATGGCGGCGCTGACGCAGGTGCCGCCGATCACCCAACCCAGGAAGATCCGGTCCCGCAGCACCACCCCGAACCCGGCCAGCAGCCGGGTCCCGCCGGCCGCGCTCCGCCGCGCCGCCGGCAGCGACTCAGGCACCAGCAGCACCGCCAGGACGAGCAGGACGACCCCGACCCCGGTCAGCACCCAGAACACGCTGCGCCAGTCGCCCACCCGCAGGATCTGGGCGCCGATCACCGGGGCCAGGATCGGGGCGACCCCGTTGATGGCGGCGATGGTGGAGAAGTACGAGGCGGCCACGGTGCCGGTGAACCGGTCGGCCACCACCGCCCGGCTGATCACGATCCCGGCCGCCCCGGCCGCGCCCTGCAGCAAGCGGGCCACCAGCAGCACGCTGATGGTCGGACTGAGCGCGCAGGCCACCGACGTGAGCACGAAGACGGCCAGCCCGGCCAGCAGCGGGACCCGCCGCCCCCACCGGTCCGACACCGGACCGACCAGCAGCTGCCCGGCGCCCAACCCGAGGATGGAGGCGGACAGGGTGAGCTGGGCCAGCGCGGCGGTGGAGTGCAGGGACACCGGAAGATCCGGCAGCGCCGGCAGGTACATGTCCAGGCACAGCGGCCCGAACGCGGACAGCCCGCCCAGGGCGAAGATCAGACCGGTACCGGCCCGGATGGGGTCGACGCGCGCCGCCGGGGTGGAGCTCACTCCCATTCGATGGTGCCGGGCGGCTTGCTGGTGATATCCAGCACGACCCGGTTGACCTCCGGCACCTCGCCGGTGATCCGGTGGGAAATCCGGGCCAGCAACTCGTGGTCCAGCCGGGACCAGTCGGCGGTCATCGCGTCCTGGCTGGACACCGGGCGCAGCACGATCGGATGGCCGTAACTGCGGCCGTCCCCCTGCACCCCGACCGACCGGACATCGGCCAGCAGGACCACCGGGCACTGCCAGATCTCGCTGTCAGCCCCGGCCGCGGTCAGCTCGGCCCGCACGATGGCGTCCGCGGCCCGCAGCACCGAAAGCCGCTCCCGGGTCACCTCTCCGACGATCCGGATGGCCAGCCCGGGACCGGGGAACGGCTGCCGAGCCACCATCGGCGCCGGAAGTCCCAGCTCAGCCCCGAGCCGGCGTACTTCGTCCTTGAACAGCGTGCGCAGCGGCTCGAGCAGGCTGAAGGTCAGGTCGTCGGGCAGCCCGCCCACGTTGTGGTGGGACTTGATGGTGGCGGTGCCGGAGCCGCCGCCGGATTCGACCACGTCGGGATACAGGGTGCCCTGGACCAGGAACCGGACCCCGCCGGTGGTGGCCGCGATGTCCGCCGCGGCCGCCTCGAACACCCGGATGAACTCGCGGCCGATGATCTTGCGTTTGGTCTCCGGGTCGGCCACCCCGGACAGCGCGTCCAGGAAGCGGTCGGCGGCATCGACGGTGACCAGCCTGATGCCGGTGGCGGCCACGTAGTCGGTCTCCACCTGGGCGCGTTCCCCCGTCCGCAGCAGCCCGTGGTCGACGAACACGCAAGTCAGCTGGTCACCGATGGCCCGGTGCACCAGCGCCGCCGCCACTGCCGAATCGACCCCGCCGGACAGCGCGCAGATCACCTGCTCGTCGCCGACCCGAGCACGGACGGCCGCGACCTGCTCGTCCAGGATGTGCCCCGGCGTCCAGGCCGGCGCCAGCCCGGCCATCTCGTGCAGGAACCGGCGCAGCACCTCCTGGCCGCCGTCGGTGTGCAGCACCTCGGGGTGGAACTGGACCCCGGCCAGCCGCTCCGTCCGGTTCTCGAACGCGGCGATGGGAATATCCGCGGTCCGGGCGGTCACCGTGAAGCCGGGCGGCGCGGCGGCTACCGCATCGCCGTGGCTCATCCACACGGTGGGGGCTTCGAGGTCGTGCAGCAGGGCCGAGTCCGGCTCGGTCACGGTCAGCCGGGTACCGCCGTATTCGCGTCGGCCCGTCTGATCGACCCGCCCGCCCAGGGCTTGGGCCATGGCCTGGAAGCCGTAGCAGATGCCCAGCACCGGGACACCGGCCCGCAGCAGTTCCGGGTCGATGTCCGGCGCCCCGTCGGTGTAGACGCTGGCCGGCCCGCCGGACAGGATGATCGCGGCCGGGTCCCGGGCCAGCAGGTCGGCGGTGGGCGTGCCGGCCGGGACGATCTCGGAGTAGACCGCAGCCTCCCGGACCCGGCGGGCGATGAGCTGGGCATACTGGGCGCCGAAATCGATGACCAGGACGGGGCGGGATTCCAGCTCGCCGGTGGGCACGGCGGGGTCACGGGTGGGTGGAACCGGGGCTGCCGCGGGGGGCGCGGCCTCGCCGGGCGCGGGGAGGTCGATCGGCACGCCCCACCCTAACCAGCATCGATACCGCAGCTGACCGCACACCGCCCGGGCCAGGGGACGCCGAAGGGCGGGAGCACCGAGTGCTCCCGCCCTGGCGTGACCCGGCGAACCGGATCATTCAACTCTGCCGATCTGGACCCGCAGGCCGATCGGGTCTGATCGAAGCCGGCCGACTCAGACCGAGGTGTCGGCCCCTTCGGCCGCGCGGTGCCGTCCGGCGTAGACCGCCGCGCCGGCCGCACCGAGCAGCGCGGCGCCGCCCAGGGCGTAAAGCCCGGTGTTGTCCTTGGCCGCGGCGCTGCCGCCACCGGTGTTGACGGACCCGTTGGGAACCTTCCCCATCTGGCCGGTCAGGAACGGCGCGACCGCCTTGAGCACGTCGGCCTTGGCGATCGGCTTCTCGAAGGCGCCCATGTAGACCCCGCCCTCGGGCTTGAGCCCGAGCAGGTTGCCGACTACGGCAGCGTGCCGCGCCTCGACCCCGAAGATGCCGGCGGCCGCCTGCAGCACGGCCTTGTCCTTGATGTAGCCGGCCGCACCCAGGTAGGCGCCCACACCCTCGTTCTCGAAGGTGTGGCTGGTGGTCAGGAAGCTCTCGCGACTGTCGAACGAGCTCCCGAAATAGACCGCCGGCTTGGCTACCGGGGTACCGCCGAGCTTCTTGATCGTGGCGGTGATCGCGGCAACATGCGCGTCCTCGTCCTGCCCGATAGCGGTCAGATACGTGGCCTCCTGGCCGGACACCAGCCCGGCCGCATTGCCCTGCTGGTAGAACGCTGCCTCGAGGTACTCCAGGGTGAGCGCGTAGTTGAGGACGTCGACGTCGCTGCCGAAATCACTCGGCGAAGCCAGCGCCCACCGATTGTTCAGCGCGAACAGCGCCTGGGACTCCGACACCTGGTCGAGGTGGCCCCGAACGAAATCACTGCGTGACATGTGGTTTTCTCCTTGTCTTGTCAGTCGGTTTTCGGGGTCAGCTCAGGAACGGCTTGACGATTTTGAGGACCTCGGCCATCGTGCGGTGCTCCTCGATGTCGTGCGGGAACGGGTTCCCGCCGGTCAGCTGGGCCAGGATGGCCGCGTGCCGCGACTCCACGCCGGCGATCGACGCCGCCGCGGCGAGCACGTCCACACTGGAGATCAGCGGAACTTGACCGTGATAGGCGGTCACTCCGACCTCCTCGAAGGTGGCCGCGTTCTTCAGGAAGCTCTCCTTCGAGTCGAAGGTGCCGGCCGGGTAGGTGATCTTCGGCTTGGACACCGGGGTGCCGCCCAGCGTCTTGACCGTGTCGGTCACCGCGGTGACGTGGGCCTTCTCGTGATCGCCGATCGGGGTGACCAGCTCCAGCTCGCGGTCGGCCAGCAGGCCCTTGGCCAGGCCCGTCGCGTAGTAATCGGCCTCCAGATACTCCAGGGTCAGCGCGTAGTTGAGGATGTCGATGTCACCGCCCGTCTTCCCGGCCCGTAGCGCACCCGGGGTGGCTGCGGCGGCTAGTCCAGGCGCGGCCAGCGCCCCGCCGGCCACCAGGGAGGCACCCACGCCGACCATGCCGGCGTACCGCAGGAACGCGCGCCGGTCGTGATTCGTGCTGAATTGCAGCACAGGCTTGCCACCGAAAAATTCTCGATCGCCCATCGTCAATTCCTTTCCGCTTCGTCGTACTTCTCGAGGACGACCGGAGGGGTCGGCCCGGGTGAAATGCGTACCCGGACGTGTCCAACATCTGACCCGAAAGGGTCCTGGTCCATCTCCCGCTTGCCCGGTTGGGCATTATTTGTTCGGAGTGTCCGACCGATCGGCTTGCTCTTGGCGCTTCAACCGGCCCGATTCACCCGTTCAGATAGGAACAAGAGTGAGACGGGCCAGTGAGCTGACGATCGGCCACCGAAAACGGGCGGTGATCACCCGTTCGGGTGGCAATTCGGCTATTGAATAGCATCGTCGCACCATGATCCTCATCGACCCACCCCGCTGGCCGGCCCACGGACGGTTGTTCTGTCACCTGGTCAGCGACCAGTCCGGCGGCGAACTGCACGACTTCGCGGCCCGGGCCGGACTCCCCGCCCGGGCCTTCGACCACGACCACTACGACGTGGTCGCCGACCGGTATGGGGAGATGGTCGCCGCCGGGGCGGTTCCGGTGCCGACCCGGGAGTTGCTGGCCCGGCTGACCGCGGCCGGGCTGCGGCGCCCCCGTCGGGACCGCCGCGGGGTTCCGACGCCGGGGGGATCGGTACCCGGGGCGATCGGCACCGGGAAGATCACCGCAGTAGCGACAGACCAACCTTCTGGAACTCCTTGAGGTCGGAGTACCCCGCCTTGGCCATGGCCCGGCGTAGCGCCCCGAACAGGTTGGTGGTGCCCGAGGCGTCTACCGCCGGGCCGAGCAGCAGCTGCGCCAGGGGCACGTCGGCCCGGCCGCAGGGTTCCGCCACCCCCCGCGGCAGTTGCGGGTGGGCCGCGGTGTTCGGCCAGAACCAGCCCTGGCCCGGGCTGTCCTTGGCCCGGCTCAACGGTTCGGCCAGCATCACCGCGTCGGCTCCGCAGGCCACCGCCTTGGCGATGTCGGCACTGCTGATCATGTCTCCGGCGGCGATGACATGCACGTAACGGCCGCCGGTCTCGTCCAGATAGGCGCGCCGGGCGGCGGCGGCGTCGGCCACCGCGGTAGCCATCGGCACTTCGATACCCAGCACGTCCGCGGTCCTCGAGTGCCGTCCCCCGCCGACCCCGATGATGACCCCGGCCGCGCCGGTCCGCATCAGGTGGATGGCGGTCTGGTAGTTGGTTGCGCCGCCGACGATGACCGGCGCGTCCAACTCGGTGATGAACGACTTGAGGTTGAGCGGCTCGCCCTGGCGCTGCACCCGCTCCGCCGAGACGATGGTGCCCTGCACGACTAGCAGCTCGACCCCGGCGGCGATGGCCGGTCCGGCGAGCCGGGCCGCATTTTGCGGGGACAGCCGGACCGCGACGGTGCCGCCACCGGCCTTGACGGTGCCGATGGCCTCGGCCAGCAGATCGGGTGAGACCGGGGCGGCGTAGGCGGCCTGCAGGGCGGCCAGCACCGGCCGCGGATCCGGCCGGGGGCCGGGCTCGCCGGCGGTGAGGATCCCGGCGATCACCCGGGCGGGATCGGCGTGTCGGGCCCACAGCCCTTCCCCGTCGAGCACGCCGAGCCCACCGAGCCGGTTGACCGCGATCGCGGATTCCGGCGAGACGATCGCGTCGCTCGGGTGGGTGAGCAGCGGGATGTCGAACCGGTAGGCGTCGACCTGCCAGGCGGTGGACACCTGGGCGGAGGACCGGGTCCGCCGCGACGGCACGATGGCCACATCGGCGAAAGCGTAGGCCCGCCGAGCCGTTCGGCCCATGCCGATCTCCACGTTGTCGTTCACGCCCGCTCCTCGGTCCGTTCGCTAGTCCTGCCGCGCCGTTCGCTGGTCCCGCCGCCACCCCGAGTGCGGCCGCCGCGCAGCCCCGGACCGGCTGACGCTCCGGGCAGGGTCAGCGATCGATGTAGTTGGGTGCCTCGGTGGTGATGGTGATGTCGTGCGGATGCGATTCCTTGAGCCCGGCCGGGGTGACCCGGACCAGCTTCGCCTGCTGGAGTTCGGCCACGGTGTGCGAGCCGGTATAACCCATGGCCGCCCGCAGGCCACCGATGAGCTGATGGGTGACGTCGGCCAGCCGGCCCCGGTAGGGCACCCGGCCCTCGATGCCCTCGGGCACGAGCTTGTCGTCGGAGAGCACGTCGTCCTGCCCGTAGCGGCCTTTCGAATAGGCCCGCACCGTCCCCCGGGAACGCATCGCCCCCAGCGACCCCATCCCCCGGTAGGTCTTGTACTGCTTGCCGGCCACGAACACCAGCTCACCCGGCGACTCCTGGACCCCCGCGAGCAGCGAGCCGAGCATCACCGTGTCCGCACCCACGGCCAGGGCCTTGGCGATGTCGCCCGAGTACTGCAGTCCCCCGTCACCGATCAGCGGCACCCCGGCCGGCCGGCAGGCCTTGGCCGCCTCGTGGATGGCAGTGACCTGGGGGACGCCGATGCCGGTGACCACCCTGGTCGTGCAGATGGACCCGGGACCGACCCCGACCTTGACCGCGTCGACGCCGGCGTCGATCAGCGACTGCGCGCCGGCCCGGGTGGCCACGTTGCCGCCGACGATGTCGACCCGCCGGCCGCCGGGTCGGTCGAGGTCACGGCGCAGCCGGCCGACCATGTCGGCCACGGCACGGGAGTGGCCGTGCGCGGTGTCGACGACCAGCACGTCGACACCCGCGTCGACCAGGCCCATGGCCCGGTCGCGGGCCGCATCGCCCACGCTGACCGCGGCGGCGATCAACAGCCGACCGTCAGGGTCCTTGGTCGCGTTCGGGTACTGCTCGGACTTGCTGAAGTCTTTGACGGTGATCAGTCCGCGCAGCCGGCCGTCCGCGTCGACCAGCGGTAGTTTCTCGATCTTGTGCCGGCGCAGCAGCGAGAGGGCGACCTCGGCGCTGGCCCCGACCGGCGCGGTGACCAGCGGCATCGGCGTCATCACCTCGCGGACCGGCCGGTCGAGGTCGACCTCGAAGCGCATGTCCCGGTTGGTGATGATGCCCAGCAGCGCGCCGGTCGGGTCGGTGACCGGCACTCCGGAGATCCGGTAGGTCGCGCAGATCCGGTCGGCTTCGGCGATGGTGGTCTCGGGTGAACAGGTGATCGGGTCGGTGATCATCCCGGCCTCTGAGCGTTTGACGATCTCCACCTGGGTGGCCTGGTCCTCCGGGGCCATGTTGTAGTGCAGCACCCCGAT
>JAABUO010010163.1_pt1 | contig 10456 bp, 17 predicted proteins | sample 5559291 | NCBI WGS metagenome assembly JAABUO01 (sample SAMN10711878, study PRJNA513372) | rock metagenome | isolation source: Antarctica rocks | place: Antarctica: Victoria Land, Finger Mt sud
ACGTGGGGTACTCGGTGACGTCCAGCACGCCCGCCTTGATCAGCTGCGTGACCTCCCAGCGCTCGGGCGACGTCAGCCGCTTGCCCGGCCGCCGCGCGGCCACCGGCTCGTCGGACACGCGGATGCCGGACAGCCCGCGCAGGCTGCTGTTGTCGCGCCCGCCCGGCCCGCCCGGCGGCGCGGCCGGGTTGGCGCCGTCCGCCGCCGAGCGCGCGCCGGGCAGCAGGTCGGCGCCGGTGGCCTGGTCCACGTCGCGCATGCTCAGGCTGGTCTTCTGGCCGGCCGTGGAGATGACCTTGACCCAGACGTCCTGCCCGCGCTTGACCATGTCGCGCGCGCTCGCCACCCTGCAGCCCGCCGCCGCGCCCGGTCACCGCGCCGCCGCGCGCGGGCGGGCGCGCGCGCGGGCGCCGCGCACGCGGGTAGGGTACCCGCATACCCTACACTGCCCTATTAAACCCTGACGAGCGGGTAGGCGGGTCCGCGCCGGGTCTTGGCGATGTTGGCCAGGTGCACCAGGCCCTCCGCCTTGCTGCGCAGGCCCAGCAGCTCCACGAAGCAGCCAAACTCCATCACGTTGGACACGCGGCCGCGGTACACGCCAAACTGCTCCGGCTTGTCCGCCAGCGGCGGCGGCGGCGGCGGCGGCGGCAGGTTGCGGTCCCGGCCGCCGTCCTTGCCGCGCGGCGGCCGCCGCTCGCGCGGGCTGGGCGAGCGGCTGTACCGCCGCGGCCGCTTGCTGCTGTGGTGCCGCGGGCTGCGGCTGCGGCTGCGGCTGCGGCTGCGCGGCGCGCGGTCGCGCCGGCCGTCGGCGTGCCGGTCCTTGCCGCCCGCGCCCGGCTCCGCGTCATGGCGCCTGCGCTCGCCCGGCTCGGGGTGCGCGGGGCCTGCGTCCTTGCCGCCGCGGCCCTCCGCGAGCAGCTCAGCGTCCAGCTGCCGCGCGCGCTCCCTGCCGCGGTGCGCCAGGCAGCCGTCAACAACCAGCCCGCGCCTGAAGCCTCGGAGCGCCGACAGGCCGACGGCCGCACCTGCTGTCCGGCACAGCCAGCCCGGGAAACGCCACGTCGGTGCGCGCGCTCGCGCTCGGGCCGCCGCTAGCCGCTGCGGCAGCGCCGTTGCCCGGCTGCGCGGGCGCACGTGCCTGTGAGCTTGCTGACGGCCACACGGGGTGATGGCGCTAAGACAGCGCAGAGCGCGCACACCTGCAGGCGCTGGATGATGGTCCACAGCGTCTCCACCAGGGAGGGCGGCATCTCCGCGCCATTGGATTTTAGAACCTGCACGACGGCGCGTGCATGAGTGCTCCGCACAACTGGCGCAGGCCGCCGGCGCGACGTGCGCGCACCTCTGCAAAGTCGCGACTTGTGCGCCGGCCCTTCGAGAGCTCTATGATGAACTCGGCGAGCGTCTTCTCAGAGATGTGCAGGTGGTTCTCCAGCTCTGCGCGCACGGCAGTCTCAGCGACCACGCGCGCGCCGGCCTGCCAGGGACAGCGGCGGCGCTGCGCCACGAGGGCGCGCTACCTGTCGTTATCTTTGATACGAGGGACAGGTGCTGCAGCTGCGCGGTTGCCGAGCGCGCCATTGCGGTAGGCGCTCACATGTGACTCAACGCCCTGTCCGGTCTCTGCCCAGAGGCACTTCGGGCAGGCAGTACCACTCCACGCGCTTGGCACCGCAAAGAGTTACTCCTCAACATCTTGAGAACCGGGCAGCAAGCAGCAGGCACCCAAAGCCTAGCACAGGGCTTGTGGAGCCAAGTTGGCAAGGGAAATAGGCACTTGGCAAGTCAAGCAGGCAGAGAGGTCCTGCCCGCCGTCCATCTATGCAACTTTGGCTCAACAGCACACCTTGGTGAGGCAGTTTGACACAGATGGCAGATGGTGATGCCAATGCCCGCTGCACAGTTGCATGACGTGCGGACTTGGCGCAGGCGCGCGCAGGCGCGCCCTGTAGAACTAGAGGAGCCGCCCTGCACTTTGTGCTCTGCATCTGCATTAACTGCACTGGTGACTGTGCAGACCGCTGTTCGCGCCTCCTGCAACACGCTGGCAGAATTGCACGACACCTGGCTGGTGCAGGCACGCTAACTTTGTGGTTTTTCACAGCTGCCTCGGCACAGCGGCCTCACTCTGGGCATGGAGCGCAGGCGAGCTTGACGGCCGGGGAGCGCGCCATACAGAGCACCGTTGACGCCAGAGCAAGCCTGCGGTGACACCCGTGTCGAGCGTCCGCGCGCAGCGCCGCGCACCCCGAGTGTGACTCTCAACCTCCCTGGGTGTCCAGGTCTCTGGGCGCCCTCCAGCTGGGCCCGCTGGCGGAGGTGCCGGGCCTGCTCGAGGCCAGTACGCACAAGCTCCAGGCGCAGGAGCTGGAGGGCCTGCGCGCGCTGCGAGCGGCGCAGGTTAGCCTGCAGGACGTCGCAGCCAGGGCGACGTGCGCCGCGCGCTCCCGTCCTTGCTCGTCAGGCGGCCGCGCCGCAGCTGCTGGGCTGACAGGCGGGGCTCACTGCAGGGTCGAGTGGGACGTGCGGCCTGAGGGCAGGCTGGACGCCGTGCCCGTCTTTGCCAGCTTGGCCTGGCCCGCTGTCGGTGAGCAGCCGTGCTTATCATCTGTCCGTGCGTGTCTAATGCTTTGCCCTGTTGTTGAGCTGAGGCGGTGTCTGCCTCGGCAGCCCAGCTCTTTGACGCTGCCAGCCAGGCGTACCTGACAGACGCCAAGGTCAAGGCGTGCGCGCTGGCCTGGCTGGAGTCAGGTGGGCCTGCTGGCTCGACCTGCTCTCGTGCGGGCAGGCCTTCTCGTGCATAGTGTCACTGGAGCGCGCGGTGCGTGCCCGCAGGGTGCAGGGAACCAAGCAGTCCCTCGAACAAGTCTGTGAGAACGCGGGACCTTGAAGAGGTGCGGGGCTCAGCTTGAGCCGAGCTAGAGGTCCGGGAGGCAGCCTGCGTCAGAAGCTGGCATGTAGGCTGAAGCTCATTTCCTGGACATGCAGGGCATTCTGCTGGCTTGGAGGACAGACCTGTGTGTGCCGCAAGCCGTGCAGGCTCTGCGCGGTGGTATGGAAGAGGACATGAAAGGCTTCTGAATGCGAGTCCTTGCTCACTGGCATGCTCGACTTGTGTTACATGGTGCTGCAGCACACCACACCATGCTGCGCAGCCCTGTAGCGGGGCTGCTACTCCACCCAGTGGCACATAGGATGTTTTGCACTGCCTGTTGCAAAGTGTCAGGGACAGGCATGCGTACCTGCTGATTTCAGCGCGCACGGTGAAATAAAGAACATGGAAGATGACCTGTATATGATGCATTTCACTTTGTGATGCATAGGCCCTGATAGATTCGATTGACTTTACAGCCCAGCTGGGCTGATGGGCATCCGGCTATGATGAGCGGCAACTCAACTCAAGCACGCCCAGGCGTTCCTGCTGCAAAAGGCTAATCACACAGCCCAGGAACGCCCCGCATGTCTTTTTATAGCAAGACCGTAGAACGACGGGTGCTTGCATGACCAGCAAGCGTCGAAAGTGCGCAAGCACATGAACGGCGACGTCAACAAGCTGGCGACACTAGGAGGCGAGACGATAGCTGTCAGCAGGACGTCAAACAGGAACACAGTCGACTTCAAGAGCGCGGCAATGCACGTGGCAGCCGCTGCTGGGGACCCCGCTGTGCAGGAGAACACCTTGAGCCTCTGCAGGGCCTGGCCAGGGCACCCTGGGCGGCCCGGGCATTGCCGCGCTCTTGAAGTCCACTGTGTTCCTGTTCGAGGTCCTGCTGACGGCCACCGTCTCGCCTCCCAGTGTCGCCAGTTTATTGACGTCGCCATTCACTGCTTGCGCACTTTCAACGCGTGCTTGTTATCGCGCAACCCACTGCACAGCACACGCGTGTCTCCTGCAGCGCTTGCAAGCACACTTCTATGATATATCTGGAGGGCAGATTATAACTGCATTTGCATCAGTGTGATGATGCACTGCCTGGTGCACTAAGTGAAATAAAAGCCGCGCGGCAGTGCTTGGCGTTGGCTCACCTTCCGACAGCTGCTCAACGTCCGTGGCCGCGCCCGGCAGGCCCTCCAGGCACTTGGCGCACAGCAGGCTCCGCATGCATGCTTCGACGCACTCCTCCGGGCAGGGCATTTGCTCTCCGATCTGCTTGTTCGTGCGGTACCACAGACTGCGCGGCACATGCCGCGCACATGCCGAGCACATGCCGCGCACATGCCGCGCACGCTGTGGTACCGCACCAACAAGCAGACCGGAGAGCAGATGCCCTGCCCGGAGGAGTGCGTCGAGGCACGCATGTGGAGCCTGCTGTGCGCTGAGTGCCTGGAGGGTGGTACAGGGAGCCCAGACAGCGCATGTGGAACAGGTTGCCGCAGGTCTGCAGCCGCCTGCGACCGCCGCGCTTATTTAAGCGCAGCAAGTCCACTGGGCCCACCAGCACACAAGCCATTGCTGTCAGCACTCTACACAAACGGTGCGGTAGTGCTGCGGTAGGTCTGCACGCCAACGCATGGCGCAGCCCGTCCCGCCGCTTAGCACCTCTGAAACTTATCCCCTCAACAATGGACCTGCTAGCAGGTTATTAATATTATTGCTGCAACAATGGACCTGCTATAATTACTACTTTAATAAGATCTTTTACTCTCTTTTATTCGGAAGGAAAAAAAGAAAGATAGAAGCAAGGTCCCTTGCTCACTCTTACACGCCCAATGCGCACATGATTCACCCTATGCAGCAGCCTGTGCCAAGCGGGAGCCTGCAGAGGTGTGCTTACGCTCCTGCGCCGCACGCCCCTCGCTGCACAGGCAGGTCCCGCCCAGGCAAACGCTGCAATGCCGCTACTGGCAGCGACGGCAGCTTGCGGGAGGCCGAGCAGACAGAGTCTTTCTTCGCGGCTGGCCAGGAGGGGCCGAATCGCCAGCGCCTGTTCGGACGCATTGCGCCCATCTATGATCAGGTTGGCGGCGCGCAAAGCTCGTTGGCACAGCTCTGCTCCTTTTGCACACGTGACGCTTGCTCGCCTGCAGATGAACGACCTGCTGAGCCTGGGCCAGCACCGGGTGTGGAAGCGCATGGCTGTGAGCTGGAGCGGCGCGGCGCCTGGCAGCCGCGTGCTGGACGCGTGCTGCGGCAGCGGCGACCTCACCTTCCGAGCAGCGGAAGCTGCGGGCCCCTCGGGGCAGGTAGGGCCCGTTGTGGCTGCTCAGCCTCCCGAGCAAGGCCTCGAGCCGTGCGGTCAGTGCAGGCTGCGAGCGCGACGGGTGCCTGCCTGGCAGCCCAGGTGGTCGGCCTAGACTTTGCCGCGGAGATGCTGGACGACGCGGCGCAGCGCGATGCGGCCGCGCGGCAGCGGCGGCGCAAGTCTGCGGGCATACGCTGGGTGCAGGTGGGGTGCTGGGGTCCTCTGCAACCCACAGCAGACCCACAGCAGCCCAGGCTGTGTGCGCTGACACAGGGACAGTGCCGGAGCAGGGCGATGCACAGGAGCTGCCCTTTGAGGACAGGTCCTTTGACGCGGCGACCATGGGCTACGGTTTGCGCAATGTAGCAGACAAGCCACGCGCGCTGGCGGAGCTGCGCCGCGTGCTGCGGCCAGGCTGCAGGGCCGCCATCCTGGTGGGCGGCGTCTTGACATGGCAGTGGCGCTCTGCTGCAGTCTCGCTGTCAAGCCACCGGGGCCTGCGTGACACGGTCCTGCAACCTCCACAGGATTTCAACAACGCCAGGGCGAACCCAGCTGTCGACGCGTTTCAGGTGAGCGAGCTTCGCGGCGCGCTAGGCTGGTGTTGCTCTGAGTGCTGCAGCGCGGGGACGGCTGACGGGACGGCCGTGAGAGGGAGGGCGCGCTGCGCAGGGCTGGTGCTTGGACAATGTGGTGGTGCCGGTGGCGCGCTGGAGGGGCGTGGGCCCCGAGTATGAGTACCTGCGGCCGTCCATCCAGCATTTCCCGACAGGCCCTGAGCAGGAGGAGCTCGCGCTGGTCGCCGGCTTTGCCAAGGTGCGTCCGCGAGCGGCTGCTGCGCGTGCATGCGGTGGGGTGGCAGGGCCCTGGGCTGGCAGGCATGCAGCGCGCTTGCCTGGCATTTGTTCCAAACAGGTTCAAAAGACTGTGTGCTGGCCGCAGGCTGTGCACTATGAGATCGGCTTTGGGCTCATGGGCGTGCTCGTAGCTACAGCCTGACGCCCCGTGGCCCACGCCTCTGACACGGTTGGATTGTCCTGCAACACCCACTATGACCACGGCCTGGTTGCTGGTCAGCAGCTCCCCTGTCTGCTTGTCTCGGGTTGAAAGCCTCAAGTGACCCGTCCAGGTTGTTGCTTGCACCTAGCATGCACATGGCCTTTTACAACATTGCCAGCAGGATGTCTGAATGGCCGTGTACTGAAAGGAAAAAAAAGCATCACAGCACACACATCATGCGTAGCAGGAGTTGAGAAAGCCCTCAGCCCTCACCCCAAAAAGGGGGCCTCCCGAAACAGAGCGCCCGGGCTGTGTGACTTGCCAAAGGCCAAGCAAAGTCGTACGCTGACACTGGTTCGCCTGGGTCTGTGCAGCGCAGAGCCCACCCAACAGTAGGCTGTAGGCAGATGGCAGCTTCCTGCACGCTCAGCCCGCTCAGGTAGCGAGACAGAGGCCGGGGCATGGATGAAGGGCCAGCATTGAAGCTGTGGAACAACAAGAAGGAGCAGGAGAAGTATGAGAACCTGGCAGGTGAGCAGGGGCGCTTGGTTGCGCAGAGGGCGTTGGCACATCTCTCGGCCTGCTGACGCGCGCCTGTGCTTAGACCTGTACGCCATCGTGAAGACGACCGAAAAGCTGGAGCGCGCCTATGTCCGGGATGTCATCAGCGCCAAGGACTATGAGCCGCTGTGCGAGAAGCTCATCGCGCAGTTCCGCACGCTGTGGGAGACGCTGCGCACAGAGGCGCGCTGGTCACACTGGTATGTTTGCTTGTAGTCTGGAGCTCCGAGGCGCTGAGACGGGGGTGGCACGGTGCCAGGTGCCCGACGTGCAGGCGTTTATGGCGGAATACAACATGCAGTGCCCAATGGCTGCCAAGCGGCTCATCTACTCTGGGCTGCCCGCCACGGTGGAGCACGGCAAGCCCAAGTGCGCCACCCGTGCGGGTCGCTCTGCCGCATGCGGTGCTCTTCAATGCTCAGGTGTCTGCACGATACAGGCTCACTGAGGCTCGGTGTGTGCGCAGCACGTACCAGGCAAACTCGGCGGTGGCAGTTGCGCAGACGGTCTCTGACTTCATCACGGTCATGGACAGCCTTAAGCTGGGAATGAAGGCGGTTGACGAGGTGCGCATCTTTCTTTGTAGGTCCTTGCAGCTGCTGTGCGGCTGGCGGCCTGGCCAACACACTTCCTGTGCTGCGCAGATCTTCCCGCTGTTGAGAGACCTCATGAACCACCTGAACTTGGTGTGCCTGCCTCCCAAACCGGCCCCACTCTGCGTGAAAGACCACGGGGTCGAGTGTCGCCTTCTTTACTGTTCTGGCTGCAAGCATGTTGCCATTTGATATAGATTTGCGGCTGCCTCGTGGTCTCGCACTGTTGTTGCACAGACCCATGGCCTGCCAGGCTGCCATACACTGTCTGTTGTGCTCCGTCACGCTGGTACGCCGGGCGCCAAGGGCTGCACGTGGTGAGTGGACTCGACAGAGTGGGCTTGTTTCTGCAAGCGCACGGCGCCCAGCAGGGCAAGCGCGCGCAGGTGACGCAGCTGCCGGCCAACTTCTCCGCAAAGGAGAAGACGAAGAAGTGGTACACCGACCTGCACACCAAGCCCGCCTCCTACACGATCAGCACGGAGGAGGAGCGCCAGATGACGTACGACATGGAGAGCTCCTACAACGAGTTCATGAACTGGCTGCAGCGCAGCGGGCAGGCAAGCTGAGCGGCCGCGGTGCCGGGTGTCCGCAGTGCCAGCAGCACGCTCACTGCCTGTGCTGTAGGGTGAAGCTCGTCGAGCTGGGACCCAAGGGTGCCCTAGGGCCTGTTGGCTGTGTAATACATGGTTGCGTTGCCATGCACGAGGCCTGCGGCATGGCAATGGCATTGTGCGCAGGCATGGGCCAGGCATGCATGTCTGGCCGGTGTGTGGGCATGCAGCCGCCTCATCGCGTGGTGCACTGTACGCTGCTTGGTTTGCCCGTAGCACCCAGCAAGTCTGTCTGGCTCATCTGGGCATGTCGCGAAGGAAATGGATGCAGCTCTTGTTTAATCAGGTTGCAGACCGCTGGTTCAGTTGCATTAGATCTGTCTACAGATTTTGTTGGTGACGTGCAGACAGAAGGCACAGAGCGCCCTCACCAGGCCACCAGCTCACAACAGCCCCTTGGCCTGTCCCAGGCCCCGTCTGCGTCATGCTCTGCCTTAATGACAGGGGCCACCCTAGGCGCCGCGCCGCACGTCCAGGCGCAGCACCGCCCTGATGCGTCATGCGTCCTGGATGATCTGGTGGATGGCCTGGCTGACGTCAGGGCTGTCCGAGCGCACAACGAGCTTCATGGCCACGCTCCGCGCCGCATCGATCCCGAAGGACAGCCGCACGAGCGCCTGCAAAGGGGCTTGCATGTCAGTGGTCGCCCTGAAAACAGCCTGTTTTCTGTGCTACTAGGTGGAGTGACAAGGTGCAGAGGGTGCACCTCATACAGGGTAAGCACTTGATGGCCTGCAGGGTCGCTGGTGCTCACGTGATCCCATAGCGAGGCCTGGAGGGCACAGGCGCAGCGCATCCCAGAACGCCACGGACGCGCCGTCCACCAGCGAGGCGCCTCAGCCCGCGCAGGGGCCCAGGGGCCTGGGGCGCGCCTGCGCGTCGCCAATGAGCGTGCCGGCGAGCAGGACAGTGTGCGAGCGCGCGTTGGGCGGGACCGCGTCGGTGCCGTCGCACGGCGCCATGCCCAGGATGCCCACCACCGCCTCTACCGCCTCCTGCGCCGCCATCCCCACCACCCGTTGTTGTACATTGCGGCTACAGCAGCACGTCACGTCACCACGCCACCCGCTGTCCCTGTGCTGCCCCTTCATTTCCGCCTCGCGTCATTGTCGGCGCAGCGCATGAAGGTCGAGCTGGGCACAGGTCGTTGAGACAGCGCTCGCAGCGCGGCGAGGCAGGCTGCATCTCCCAGCAGGCCGCACGCGCGCGCGCGCCCGCGCGCGCCCGGGCACATGCTTCCAGCTTACGGCGTGCCCGAGGCGCGCGTGCACGCCCCAGTGCGCCCGGCACGTCGCCGGGGGCCGCGCCTGCAGGTTCTCGCGCTCGCCGAGGCCGTAGTCGTCGGCCAGCTCGGCGGCCTCGCCCAGGGCCTCCCAGGATGCGCGGAAATTGGGCACGGGCGCGGCGCGGATGTAGTCGCCGGGCGCCACGTCCAGGTCCTCCAGCGTGTACTCGTCCTCGTAGCCGTCCTCCTCCGTCTCGCCTGCGCGCGCGCCGCGACGCTCGGCCGCGCCCCGCCGCACGCGGCGCCAGTCCGCGCTGACGTCTGCTTCGCTTGATACTGCATTGACCATGCCAAGCGGACTGCAAAGTGCCAGCACCAGTGCTGACATGGAGCCTGCAACCCCGGGAGGCACGGTGCCGATGCGATGAGATGCCGGTCCTTGGTGCTTGCATGCGTGTGTTGCCAGCCCAGTGCCACGATTCACACACAAGACATGAGCAAAAAGTATCGAGGCGGCACGCTTGTGAGCAGCTGTCGCCGCGGTCAAGCAAGGGTGGTGCAGGGGGGCGCCGGCGGGGCGCCGCGCCGGTGGAGGGGTCGATCTCCTTGACGGTGAAGCGCAGGATGTTGACCAGCTTGCCGAGCGCCATGCTGCCCTCCGGCCGCCGCAGCAGCGTGAACGTGTGGCCGACCTCGCCGTGCGGCATGCGCGCCAGCGGTACCACCTCCTCCTCCTCAAACTCCTCCTGCGGCGCGCGCGCGTGGGTGCCTTGCATCGGCGCGCCCCCACGGCCGGCGAGCGCAGCAATTTTCTTTCACGTTTTTCCAGCACTGCTGGCCAGGACCCCGCAGCGCTGGTCGGCACCATGGCGCACAGCGCCGCCCGAGCGCAGCGTAAGCTGGAGCGGCGCCAGGCCGCGGCAGTGGCCTGCCGCCCCATCTGTACGCACGCGGGCGGCCGGCGCCGGCCGCGTGGGGCGGGTGCGGCGTCGCGCGCCAAAGCGCGCTCGACAGGGCGACACAACCAGGCGCGCCGCCGGCGGGCGGCCAGGCACCGGCGCCTGAGATCAAGCAAAAGGTGAGACCGCGCGGCAGGGCGGGCGGGGCCCTGCAGAGCAGGCGGGAGCTCAGGGGCGGCGCTGGAGCGGGGGCGCACCGCCTGGCCCAGGTCGACGGTGACCGACACGTTCTCCAGCACCTGCTCCGCCACGGTGTTGGTGCACGTGAACTGCAGCAGCAGGTGCCGCGCGAACACGTGCTTGACCGCCGAGATGCTGT
>JAABUO010010164.1_pt1 | contig 10454 bp, 14 predicted proteins | sample 5559291 | NCBI WGS metagenome assembly JAABUO01 (sample SAMN10711878, study PRJNA513372) | rock metagenome | isolation source: Antarctica rocks | place: Antarctica: Victoria Land, Finger Mt sud
GAAGTAATTGCCCACCTGTCCGTCCTTCATCAGTGCAGCATCTGGCTGAAAGTCCTCTTTGCAACCTCGCTGCTGAATCTGAGCCAGAAGCACCTTCAGCTGCTCCTCTGCTGCCTGCAAAGCAAGACCTGCTGTGCTTGCAATTTGCCTTTCTCAGCGTGCTGTAGTTGCATGGACCAGCATAGGTGACTCTCAAGACAACAACTTGTAGTTAGGATTGGTGCAATGTCTTGCTGTGTGTTGCCGCTGCACTTCACAAATCAGTCCTACCAACAGCAACCTGAATCTGTAAAGGCATGGAATTGTTGGTGGCGCGTACGCTGATCAGGCTGCATGCCTCGAAACTAATGTTCTTCCTGCTCCCCAAAAAGCAAGCAACAGTAGTTCCAGTGAGAGCACTCGTAACAGCAATGATGACACCAGCATAAGCATGCTGTGCAGCTGCCGCAGACGCAGGGCAAAAAAGACCTGAAGACCCACTTATGACATGTGTCCACACCTGCAATTTGCCTCTTTCACTAATGGCCCCGGCAGACACTGGCTGCTGCCAAGCTGTCCTCTCCAATGCCACTGCAGATGGCAGGAAGCACTATCAAAGGCATGCTGCAGGGCCTTATGATGCAGGGCCTTATGATGCATGTCAACAGGCGTTTGCAATGAATTAAACCCCATGAAGAACAAATGGCTGCAGGGCCTTGTGATGCAGGGCCTCATGATGCATGTCAGCATGCATTTACAATGAACTAGACCCCATGAAGCACAAATGGCTGCAGCAGCCAGCCTTCATCATAACTGAGGCAGCCTGCTTGCATGCTTCAGAAAACAAGGTTTGGCGAGTACAAGTGACCTTAAACATGTCGCCTGTAGGTATTGCGTAGTGAATTGGTTTAGGCAACACAAAGATGTCGGCTAGCTGAAATGCAGCATGCATTGAGTTGCATTAGATATGCAGCAGCACTCTTGTGCAGCTCAGCTACAGTGATGTCCACTGCAGGAACTGATGAAGGCACCCAGTAGAATGCATAAAGAGTGCGTACGCTTGTTGCCAGGAGGAGGGCCACCACATTCCTCAAACCAAGCAGTCCGGATGTCTATCATTTGCTTCTGATCCAGCGTGGGCAGGTGCACTGCCCTAAACACGCAAACCAGACAACGCTTGGCTCAGTACTGTGAAGTGTCCTCTGGGAACTGGCTGGCAACACAGGTTGTACAAGCTCAGGATGTATGTGTTGCAAGCTTCAAGCATCATGCCTAATGTCATGCGGATGCTAGCTATGCAGCCTGAGACCTGAAGGTGCTGAATTGCTGCTGCTAATGGCAGAGGAAAGCATTGACACAAAAGCTTTGGTCTATGATGCAAAAGCAACTTGCTGCAAGAGCGAATGAAAACAGATGTGCATGCATGGCAACTGAAAGCAATCTGTGGGCATGTCGGTAGCTGCAAGCTCTTACTTGTAGAAGAAGGCTTTGTCTGGTCTCCTCCCTAAACGCGTTCTCAGGGAGTTGTACAAATCCTTTGAGAACCCCACGTACTGCAGCTGCTTACGGTCATTGTACACAGCAAAAACTGCTGCCTCACTGCCTGTTGGTATCAGCGGCTGTATCAATCCCTGCACACGGACAGGAGGCGTGTTCCAGGAGGCGTGTTCCAGCAGGGTGCCTGAACATTGCAAATGCGTGCAGCAGAATGACCATTGCATGCATCATGGATCAGCAGAAACGCATGCATGCACTGGAGGCAAAATATGTGCCATGCTGTCTGCACAGTTGTCCTATATGGACTCACCTGTGTGTTGATGATTGGATTGATTTCCACAGACGACAAGCTTTGGCTGGTTGTGGCTGTTGCTCCTGCTGCAGCCCTGGCAATGAATAAATCGCTTGTGTTGTGTCCAGTGACAGATCCTGCGAAGTTTCCGGCTGGTGGTCTTGTTAGCAGAGGCTTGTGAGTCTGCTTGGTAAGGGCTTGCTTGCTGGAGTTTGCATGTCTTGCTTGACTCCTGCAGACGTTGCAAATCGATGACGACCAGGCTATGCGGACAGGCAATAAAAACCCACCAGTTTGCTGGTCAACAACAGAACTACCTTGGCACGGAGGAGCCGCGTGGTATGCTTGTCGCACTGCTTGACACCTTCGTTGCAACCTGCACAACATAGAAAGTCATGCTACTCGCTGCGCACAGTCCTGGAGCGGCTATAAGTATGACTGAAGAAGTATTCACCTGATTCATGGTGGCTGTGCTCGATCTTTATGGAGTGTTTTGTGCGATTGTGTATGCAACAAACCTATCTAAGATAAGGCTTAGATTGGTTTCGGAGTTTCGGAGCAGAGTTTTTCGAAGGAAGAAGAGCCCTTTGTATGCTCACACTCGCAGTCAGGCTTACCTGTTGTCCTGCCGCGATCTGCAACAACATGGAGGTCGCCATGCCAAACGACACAAGCTTCATGGTTGACATTCACAAGCAGCTTGTTGCCCGCAACGCAGTCGAGGTGCAGGCGTTTGCCGAGATCACCGGCGACTATCAGCGGTGTTTGGACCAATTGCGGGACTTGCGAGTGAGGCAGCCTGTTCAAGACTCAGATTAGGCTCGAAACTCGTGCCAATGGCAACTACTGACAGTGCATACGACTTTTCCGCTGCAGGTGCGTAACGCTCAGCTCGACAAAGAGGCAGCGGAGCTGAGAAGAGAAAGCGTTGAGCTGTCGCATGCCGCGCAAGAAGCTCGCAACGGCGTGGCCAACAGTCAAGAGGCAAGTTCGGACATCGGTCCCTGATCCAATAGTCAAAGTCAACTTTCACGTCCAGACATCAAAGCAAGCAAGCTGCCCTGTGCTTCAGGTGGCTGACATGAGAGCTGAGGTTTCCAAACTCAAAGATGAATTAGCACCAGTCTACAAGGACAAAGCTCGTTTGACAGAGGAACTCATGCAGTGTCGAGAAAGCCTAGCCAGGGTAAGAGACATCAATGAAAAGCACAGCCAAGCCCTCGATGAGGCCACTGGTAGGATTAGAGACTTGCAATCAAGAAACAAGGAGCTCAGCCAGCAGGTCGACAATGAAAGAGCCACTCAGGCTGTTGCAGCGTCTGAATTGGAGGTGACAGAGCATTGCCTTACTTGCCATTGACATTTTCAAGAGTGCAATTGATCATGCAGTCTTATATGTGTTGTTGAGCACCTGCAAACATGCCTGATCTGCAGTTGGTCCGAAGTCCTGCACCAATCTCTCGTCAGCGCAAATGTCCACCTCTGTGTAAGACCATTCATTCATTCATTACAAGTCCTGGGCAGTCTGTTCAAGTAGGGTGTCCTGGTGTATTCCCACAGCAGGTTTACCCAATTGACGTTCCTGCTGGGTAATATCTTCACCAAAGCGTCTATGATCAAACGAGCCCGAATATTGCTGATGCTCAATGGGCTGCTGCTCGAGCCTCCTCATTCTTGCATCATGCAAGATCATCGTTTAATAAGACTTGCCAGGAGCAGGTTAAGGCAAGTTGCTGCTTCCTGGCTGTCCAAAAAGATGAGGTTGAATCGTCCATGTTTGCTGCAGACTTCTCGCCACGAGAGGGCTGAAGCAGAGCAGAAGCTGAACAAGCTAACTGCAGACAATGACCAGCTGGTTCAGAGGCTGGTTGAAATGAAAGCCACTGAGGTGGAACGCATGAATGAAGTCAATCGAACATGTGATGAGATGGTGAGCCACCCTCCAGTGACTCTCTTGCACAGCAGCTGTCTCAAAGACCTCATGGTCTTAGTTCAGGCAACTCCAGCATGCACAGCTTCATCACTCACGAGTTTGTGTAAGCATACTCTGTCTGAGTTGTGCTGCTCAACTCACCAACCCATGTGCCCATGCTGGGCTGCAAGCCACCCAAGAAAGCAAGCATGCAAGCTTGTTGCTGTGTCTAAACAGTCTCTGTAGCAACGCGTCTGGATTGATCATCTGCATGTACATGCTGTAGCTGATGATCGCATGATTGCAAGAACACTTGCCAGGCAGCGCACCACCTGGTTACAATAAGGTGCACTGCCGTGCTTTGTACAGACTAAATGTCTGAAGTTGCATCAACTTCTGAGGCATGACGTAAAACATCTCCACAATGTAGAAATGCGTTTTCACTGTCCCCAGATGTTTCTGAGTTTAGACTTCCAGTGTAGGGATGACGTTTCTAAGTCAAAATAGACGTTTCGGGATTGAAAAGAGCTACTTTGCGCTGCAGCTCAAAAGTGCTAGGAGTATGGAGAGGCAAGCTGCACAGCAAGCCCAGCAAAGCGCAAATACCCTGCGTCAGACTTCCAGCATCCTTCGCACCCCCAGTTTGTCAGGTGCCCTAAGGGGCATGCGCATCAGGGGGGGCGAGACTGGGGGTGAAGGGGCCGCGCCCGCTGCTGCTACCCCTGTGCCTGAAAAGGCAACCAAGAGTGTCCCTGCTCACGATGGTGGCTGCTTCACGTGTGCCTTTGACAGGTGACTACCCTGCTACCTGTATCATGCTTGCGCAGCTGTCACCCATGCTTCAGATCACAAGACAGCTACACAACTCTGCATTGCAGCTTAGCGTAGTGGGCACAACTGCTGGCAAGATGTCAGCATTGGCAAAATCACTTTGGACTGACAGACAGCTCATGCAACTGCATCGTGTTTGAACAAATGACCAACTTCACAAAGACGATGCTTCACAGAGTACTGAACCATGCTTACCCCGTCAGACTTTCTGCTCCTGCTACATGGTCCTGTGAACACATAGCAGCACTCAAAATTATTGTGATGATACGCAAGTTGCTGTCAGAAGTTACATCTCTGCTGTCGTCCATGCAATTCAATTCAACTCACTTCAGTTCATTAAAAATCAGTTCAGTTTGGTCCAGTTCAATCTAACTTGACTTGATTCAGTTCTGTTCAATTCAAGTCATGACATGTTGTGTGCAGATCTGGGAGTCACATGGCAACAGGCGGTGCTGACAAGGTAGTCAAGCTGTGGGATCCTGCCACAGGCGCCAACACCGGCTCCCTCAGGGTTTGTTTCTGCTTCCTTGTTGACACAACTCATGCTGCATTTGCACTTTTTATTTTTTTGCAACTCTGTTCAGGCCTGTTTGCAGTGTGCATACCAACTGTATCATGAGACCCATGACAAAGCACAGCGCCCATGTCATTGCACTTTCTGGCAAGCTTTACTGACCAACTCAGCCATGCGTATCCCAGTGAAGAGATCCACATAGGAGATGCATGCAGCGGCCAGGAACACGTCCCCTGCAATACAAATAAACCATCCATTACCTTTGTGTTGTCAGATTGTCAAGGCTGCTGCCACTGCACTGTGGGGCTTGCCAGCGTTGAGCCCTACTGCAACCAGCATTCATCACATTGCCCTGAACAAGGAACATCACAGCAGCAGCTGCCATTACCATTGACGCCTGATGCATGACAGTGCAGTATTATATAGTGTACAATATATAATATTATATATAATACACTATATAAATATATAATAGTGCATAATATACACCCAGCGTTAGTGGCCTTGGCAGCTACATATACATCAGCCAAGGTTGGCAAAGCATGCCATGACATGATGGTGTCTGTGCGTATGTGCAGGGCATGCTGGACACCATTCTGGAGGTGAGCTTCACTGCAGACCAGAAGCACTTGTTGGCAGCCGGGGGGGACCAGGCTTTGCGCATGTGGGACATCACCTCCGGCCGAGTGCGACACACTCTCACAGGCCATACTGGCAAGGTGCTCTCCACACTTGCGATACTTTTTCACACTTCTCCCCAATGTCAAAACGCTTTTCACTTATCCCCAGGCATTGTGCAGTGAAGAGTCATACTGTAAAACGGACACTTTTCTGAATGAAAGTGATGTTTCTGTATCTCAGAGAGCTTTTCACAGCTGCCCTTACATACCTTGTAGGATGGGACTGAGCTGAAACTCAAAGACATACAACGAACAACAAGAAACAGGCAGCAGATTGAGGCTTTTGGCAGCATAGTTTTGGCAGCTGATGTGTGCAACAGAGGTGTACTAGGCATTGCTTCTGGCCAGGGTGCATCACTCAGTCACAGGACGCACTGACAAGATATATGCCTACTCTGGTACGGCAAGACCAGATGAGCTACACAGGCTGTCAAATAGGTCTCATGCTGGCGGCAGTCTTGCTACAGCAACTTCCATGGGATGGTATGGATAATGTCTGATGATAGCGCTGCTGACTGAACTTCTAGCTCTCATTCACACATGTTGGGAGGTTGACTGATGGGCCTGACCGACCCTTGTTGTCCATGCCCATGTCACCTCACTGCAAATTTGTGTGTCAAACAAAGTGCTTACCTCATACATATTTGGCTGGGCAACGGTTTGCCCCCGCAATGGATCTACTATATTGGTTGCGATGGCCTTGATCCCTGTCAAGAATGTTGAGAAGAGTTATCTTGTGAACCTATTGCTTGCGCCCCTTGTATTTTACCTCACTGCAGATCTCTGTATGCTATATGTGTCAGAACTCTTCTTCTTGCCTTGTGCAGGTGAGCAGTGTGGACTGCAGTCCAAGCTCTTCTCTCAGAGCTGTCAGCAGCGGCACAGATAGGACCATCAAGGTATGGGACCTCAACAAGGGTTACTGCCTGCGCACCATCATGTGCCACAGCAGCTGCAACTCAGTGCGCTGCACTAGGGATGAGCACCTCATCTGTTCCGGTCACTTTGATGGCACTCTGAGGTTCTGGGACATCCGGAGTGGCAAGATGGCGAATGAAGTCACTGGGTTGCATACACAGCAGATTTGCTCTGTGCAAATCGGGACTAGAGATGGTAACAATTCTGTGTGCATGCATGTCTGTCAGAACATTCAAGTTTGTTTTGTCGTTCTTCTGATGCTATTGCTGTTACAGTTGTCATGTTACTCTACTCGACACTCTCTGCTTGTTATATATGCACAGCTGGATTGCATTGTAGTGGGCTGTGGGCAATTTATTGGTACGCTGATGCGCAGATGAAGATACACCTAGCCACGCATGATTTATTGACCAGCAACATATGATATGTCTACCTGCTTGGAGGAGCTCACAGCAAGGATGCCGGTGCTGCAGGAACTGTGCTGACTTGTGGTAAAGACAACCTCCTGAAAACGGTCAACCCCCAGACCTTTGAAGTCAAGCAAACCTTCAGAGCGCCTCAGTTCAGTGTGGGAACCATCTGGTGCACTGCCTGCATCTCACCAGATGGGCACCATGTGGCAGCCGGATCTGGGAATGGCAGCCTGTTTGTATGGAATGTAAGCTCCCATTGAGCTTTCTCAGACAGCCTGTTGTGGCGGTGACGTGTTTTGTTTTGGCTGGGTTTCTGAGTGTTGCACAGAGATCAGACCCAGAACTGCATGTCTGCTCAAGTGACATGTGCATGCCTTAGGTCTTGACAGCTGCCCTAGCAACTTCAAGCCAAGCTTGAACATGTACGTGTTTGCTTTTCCTCTCTGCTGTTGTCACGACGTGATTGCAGGTGATGCATGCTGCCAAGGCCAAAACTGGATTTGGCCAGTGTCATTGAGTGGTGTATCACAGCATATGAGAAGTGCTTTGTCTTAGGAAAAGGTGGGGTAGTTGCAAAATATCATCCGGTACCCTTTTCACGCTTTGCAATAATATGGCGTGGTGGGTTTGCCCATTTGAGCGTGCAGAGCTTTTGCTGTTTAAGTTGGCAGGCAGCAGCTGGCACAAAGTAGCCTTTCATTAGGCTTTGCTTGTCATTGCAGATGGAGACAGCAGCAGTGGTACAGGAGCTCAAGCATTCAGGTTCTCAGCCGATACTGGCCTCAGCTTGGGGTCCCACTGGGCAACCCCTGGTCTCGTGTGAGAAGAATGGTACTGTCACATTCTGGAGTGGTCAGTGACCAGATTTGGCTGTGATGTTGCCTCAGCATGAGTGTACATTGAATCTGTTAACCAATGTGTCCATATGACATCACATTCGTGAAGCGCATGTATGTGCACAAAACAGTTGCAAAAAGACGCTTGTCACAAAACTTTACTTTAGTGAAAATTCGCACAGACGGTTGAAGCTCTGTTGTGCTCGATGCGTTGTTGAACCTACACCTGTTACATGCAGCATTGCTGTATAAATTAACACAAGTAAAGTCTGGGAACAGTGAGCTATAGCAATAGTACTGTACAGTCAGCTAGCTGCTACTTCAAATAATCCGTCTGTGGACAATCAATAACTGGTGTGACTATAGCTGCCTGCAGCCGCCCCAAGTCACTAGGGCACATGCACATGTCTGACTAGCATTAGCATCAGCATCCGTGTGCAATGACCAGGCCAATGTTGGATAGATGTTGTATGTGGGACCTGTCTGTGATGGGATTGGCGGATTGGACACTGACTGTCATCCCCACATTGTTGGGATCATTTTTCCATACTTCCTCCCTTCAGGTTTTGAGATCAGGAGATTCTTTCACCGTACTTCGGCCATCTGCAAAACCACACCATGCTTTTGTGCATAGAAACAATGCTGCAAACAGTTGCAGGCACACAAAGATTTTCTTTTTCCACATCTGCCACACATGGTGAAAGATCAGCATAGCTGCCTATGACAGTGTGAAAACAATGTTCACGGCAGCATCTTATAGCTGCATGTGGACGCTACTCAAGAAGGCCTTGATGCAAACATCACTGCTGAACCGTTTGTGCCTCACAGATGCAGTCACAAGGCTGGCTTGGCAGCCAAATGATGTGCTGACATAAAGGCATATGCAGAGCAAGGTTACAGAGTGCACCTCATTTGCGCTCTTTGTTCGTTCAGGCAAGCACAAACAATAGCTTGTGGGCCAGCTCTGGCTGGTGTTGCAATATCTGCTGCATCGCAGGTTGCTGGACCACCTCGACCCTGCATTGACATCGTCACTCTGTTTGCAACTGAAGTAACCACTGAAGCAAGAATAGCTGTAAACTCTGAACATGTTACTTAGGTCCTCCTATAATAATATTACCATTGCTGACAATGTAACCGTGCATGTGAACGCCAGTCAACACCATCCATTGGCGTTCACTCTGACTTCATTGTGTTGTCAAGCTGACGACTACTGTGGCCTGGGAACTATAAGCCTTTTTACCTGTTTTCGGGTCTTTTGACAAATGTTAAGCATGCGTCCAGAAGGCTGGTGTCTGACACAGAGTGTGCAGTGACTGTGTATGTGAGCACCGTCTCCACTGTCAGGCTGTACTTGATGTGCTCTACACAAAGTTGCCGCAGGCTGTGAACCTGAAGAAAACATCACCTGTAGTTTTGGCAGAAAAGCCAAAGGCCTATTGCAGGTACACTGCATATGCATGTTGTACACTGCATATGTATCATCAAAATGCATGTCATTGCTGATATATTTCTCTGATAGCTGTTGGCAATCTCTTTGGAGGTGCCACAGTGTGTGTCTGCCATCTTTGACTGCATGGGTGGCACTGTGCAGAGGCAGTAACTCAACTCCAGCAGCAATGCCTTCATGCATGCATCACTGACGGCTTGTTTGTGCCTCATAGATGCAGGCACAATGTATACTGTCTGTGCTTCCATACTGCATGCAGCCAACTGTTTATTGCAGTACTGCATAATGTACCGCAAGCGTGCAAACTGATTGCAAAGGAACCAGTTTGAGATGCTTAGACCGTGGACCTGAGCATGCTGCTTAGGTGGGAAGTTGTCTTACTATCTGTTTGTTGTCATTGATACCTGATGTGCATCAGCAGCCACAAACAGAGGCAGAAGAAGCTGAGCTGGTATTTCTGTCAAGCAGCCGTATAAATACTCCATCAGGGCTTCAAGGACTGGCCCTTGCATGTCACCCAGCTCAATGGTGCCCATTGACTCTTCACGCATGCCAGACTGCATCAGCACGGCTTTCCTGAATACATTCACGTTTATGAGGTTGTCTGATGAGCACAGGCCTCACGACAGGGATGCAAACCCAGCAGTAATACGCTCATGCTTATGATTAGCCGCATTATGCAGCCCACATATGTACAATGACATGTCAATGAAAGACAGATAACATGGAAAAGGTGTCATGCCCACCATCACCGTCATGTCTGAATAAGCAAATGGATAAATACAGCAGCGCTGATATGGCATAACAAGTTATTAGAGCCAAAAGCTGTACCTGAAACATAGCTTTGAACAACGGTGACTGTACTGCCAAAACTATTTTGTGAGCGTGCACTTGGCAGTCCCCAGCCTTGAGGATGACATCACTCAGTGAAGCATCATTGTAGTGTTCATTGAAGCTGCAATTCAAGCTGGGGTTTGGCCTGTGGTCAAGACCCGGAGAAAGGTTTGTTTGTTGGTCCTTGCCCTGAAACAATAAGACATCAAAAGTGCCATACTGCCAGATCGCAGCTTCATGATGCAAGGTGTGGTTGAAGGCTACAAATATAGTATAACTAACCATTGATACCACAATA
>JAABUO010010165.1_pt1 | contig 10454 bp, 8 predicted proteins | sample 5559291 | NCBI WGS metagenome assembly JAABUO01 (sample SAMN10711878, study PRJNA513372) | rock metagenome | isolation source: Antarctica rocks | place: Antarctica: Victoria Land, Finger Mt sud
CGCAACGCGACCAACACCTGATCACGTAACGGCACATCCTGCGCCCCAATGGTGTCTCCTGCCTGGGCAACCACGCCGAGGACCTCCTCCATCGCTACCTCCCACACGCATAACCCTGCATACCGCGGCCAGTCATCGAATAGCACCTTCAGGCAGCAGTGCGTGGACGCCCCACGTGTCGTTGGCGACCTGGGTAACCCGCAAGCTCACCGTCGGGCTGGCCAGAGCGAGGGTGGTGGAGCGGTCGAGACCGTAAATCGATTGCATCCAGTCCGCCATGGCCGCAAGGGCGTCGGCCATGGCGATATTCAGATCGGCATTGAAACCAAAGGTTATCCGTCCAGCGGGGGTCTCGGCGTGGACGCCGGATACGGCCGCCTCGTCGAGCAGATCGAGGGTCATCCTGGTCGTCATCCCGGTTTCGATTGCCGTTCCGGAGACCTCGCCGTCCCCCTGCGCGGCATGACCGTCGCCAACGGACAGCAGCGCGTCGGCAACCGTGACCGGCAGGTACAGAGTGGAACCGGCGACCAGCTCGCGACAGTCGATGTTGCCACCCCCCACCGTCCGGGGTGGGATCGTCGAGTGCCGGCCGGGCTCAGCCGGCGGGACGCCCGTCACGCCGAGAAACGGCGCCAGCGCCACGGTGTGCCCTCGATCGTCTGTCCCGGTCTTGGCCTCGACGTCCAGGTCCCAGAGCAGCCACGCCGGCAGCTCGCCGGTAATTCCGAGCCGGCGGTTGAGCTCGTTGTCCTTCGCTCCGGATACTGTGAACCCCCAGTCGTCCGGCGTCAGGGAGTGCAGCCGGACGGCCAGGATCTGCCCGGGCCGAGCGCCGCGAACGCCGATGGGGCCGGTCAGGGTGTGACCGCGTGAGCCGCGTAACAGCGTCGCCACCTGCTCGCCCGGCTTTGTCTGCCGCTCGATGTGGCCATGGGCGTTCAGGGACCGCACCTCTACGCTATCGCCCGGCTCCACCATGAGGACGGCCGCCGCGTGCGGATCGAAGACATCGACAACGGTGTCATGGCCCGGCTGCAGAAAGTGTTCGGTCACGAAGCGGTCCCGGGCGTGGGGAGGGAGCTTATGCCTGAGTCGAGCGGGTAATGGCAGGCAACCGCGTGGCGTCCGCCGCTCTCGGCCAGCAGGGGCACTTGCTGGGCGCACTTCTCGGTGGCCAGCGGGCAGCGCGTCCGGAACCGGCATCCGCTGGGTGGATCTATTGCCGACGGGATCTCACCCCCGAGTCCAGCGCTCGTTTTGGAGCGTTCCAGGGTCGGGTCCGGCAGCGGGATCGCTTGGATCAACCCGGCCGTGTAGGGGTGTCTCGGGGCGGTGTACACCTCGGCGCTGGTGCCCAGCTCAACCAACTTTCCCAGGTACATGACGCCGATGCGATCGGCGAGGTACTTCAGCAGCGACAGGTCGTGGGAGATGACCACGTAGGTCAGGCCGTAGTCGTCCTGCAGCTTGCGCATCAGGTTCAAGATCTGGGCCTGCACCGACACGTCCAAGGCCGACACCGGCTCGTCGGCCACGATCAGCTTCGGCCGTAAGGCCAGCGCACGAGCCATCGCTATTCGCTGGCGCTGGCCGCCGGAGAACTCGTGGGCATAGCGGTCGGCGGCGTCGCCGGGCAGACCGACCGCGTCGAGCAATTCCGCCACGGTCGCCCTGCGTTCGCGCCGCGTCCCGACGTGCTGGGCCACCAGCGGTTCCTCGACCAGGGCCGCGACCGGCATCCGGGGATCGAGGGCAGCCGATGAGTCCTGAAACATCATCTGCAAGTCGCGCCGCCTGCTTCGCAGCTCGCTCCCCCTCATCCCGGTCAGCTGCCGGCCGTCGAATCCGATTGTGCCGCTGGTCGGGTGCTCCAGGCCCACGATCATGCGTCCGATGGTCGTCTTGCCGCAGCCGGATTCGCCCACGATGCCGAGGGTCTCGCCGGGCAGCACACTCAATGAGACGCCAGAGACGGCGTGCACCCGGCGCTTCGGTTTGAACGGCATGCTGTTGCGCAGGCCGAACTCTTTGTGCACGTCGAGAATCTCCAGCAACGGCTCGTGGGCGGAGGTGTCCATCCGGTCGGCCCGCTGGCCCAGCTCCAAATTCCGCAGCGGGTCCACGACGTCCACCGAGCGGGGGTGAAAGCAGGAGTGCAAGTGCCTGGCACCGACATCGATGAGCGGCGGGTCCTCGGTCCGGCAGTCCTCCGCGGCGAACCGGCAGCGCGGGGCGAAGCGGCACATCGGCGGCAAGCCGGTCAGCTTCGGAGGTGTCCCCGGAATGGCCGCGAGCGACTGTCGCGCGTCCAGTTCGAGGGTGGGCATCGACTCGAACAGGGCTTCGGTGTAGCGGTGACGCGGGTCGGCGAACAACTGCGGCGTGCCGGCTTGTTCGACGACCCGGCCGGCATACATGACGACCACCCGGTCTGCGTGGCCGGCGATGACACCCAGGTCGTGGGTGACGAGCAGAATGCCCATGTCCAGGCGCTCTTTCAGATCGTCGAGAAGTTCGAGGATCTGGCGCTGGATCGAGACGTCCAAGGCAGTCGTCGGCTCGTCGGCGATGAGCATTTTCGGCTCGCACACCAGAGCAATCGCGATCATCGCTCGTTGCCGCATACCGCCGGACAACTGGTGCGGGTAGTCGTCCAGCCGCTCCTTGGGCCGGGGCATGCCGACCAGGCCGAGCACCTCCTCGGCCCGCCTGGATGCCGCGGCGTGGCCGCCGCCGCGATGGATTCGGTAGGCCTCGCGCAGCTGGCTGCCGATGGTGCGGGTCGGGTTCAGCGACGTCATCGGATCCTGAAAGACCATCGCGATGTCGTTGCCGCGCAGGGCGCGCATATCGGCCGCATTGAGACCGGACAGCTCTCGGCCGTCGAAGCGGAGTGATCCGCCGACGATGGAGCCGCCCGGCGGGAGCAGCCGCATCACCGACATCCCAGTCATCGTCTTGCCCGAGCCGGATTCACCGACGAGGCCAACGGTTTCGCCCCGGTTGATCGAGAAGGTCACGCCGTCGACGGGCCGGACCCGAGCCTCCCGGGTCCGAATCTCCATCTGCAGGTCGACGACCTCGAGCAGAGCGCCTGATCCGGCGTTTCGGCTGAGCCGGCCGGCCGGGGCCGAGGTGGCCGAGCTGGTCATGCGTCCTCCTTTGTGGTGCTGCCGCCGCGTCCGATGAAGGCGCGTAGCCCGTGCCGCGCGCGCCGACCACCGCGCGGGTCGAGCGCGGTCATGACGTAGTCGCCGGCGAAGTTCGCGATCAGGATGGTGACGGTGATCGCCGCCCCGGGAAAGGTCGACAGCCACCACGACGTGGATAGGCTGGACGACCCGGCGTGCAGGTCACTGCCCCAGTCCGCTGCGGGCAATCGCACACCGAGGCCGAGGAAGCTGAGAGTGGTGGCGGTCAGGATGGCCCAGCCGACGGCACTGCTGACCAGCACCACGACCTCGGTGATCAAGTTGGGCAGCAGGTGGCGCAGCGACGTCCGCACGCCGGTAGAGCCGAATACCCTGGCGGCCTCGACGTACTCGACTGAGCGCAGCCGGCGGACCGACGACTCCACCACCCGGGCGAAACCGGGCGTGAACGCGGCTCCGAGGGCAAACACCACGCTGGGAATGCCGGCACCGACGGTCGCGATCAGGATCAGCGCGATGAGCAGCACGGGCAGTGCCAGCAGCACGTCGACCACCCGCATGACCACAGCCCGGATCCAGGACGGCGCCGCGCCGCCGATGATGCCGATGATCACGCCGGCGACGGTGGCCAGCAGCACACCGAGCACGCTGGCCACCAGCACGGGCCGAGCACCGTAGACAGTGCGGCTGAACACATCCCGGCCCAGCTGATCGGTGCCGAACCAGTGCGAGCCGCTGGGCGCCTGGAGGACCTCGACGCCGGTGGTGATCGGGTTGGTGCGTGCCACCGCGCCGGGCAGGACCATGACGACCAGAATCGTCAGCACCAGCAGGGCGACCACGATCAGCCCGATCATGCGGCGGGTGCGGCCACCGCCGCCGCCCTCGGTGTGTTCCAGCCTGACTGTCGGGATGATTGTCGCGGTTGTCGTCGCTGTCACTGGATGCTCCTTGCGAACTGGGGGCTCGCGGCAGATCGCCGCGCGGCGCTGGTCATGCTGCCGCCGTGGCGAGACGGGTGCGCGGATCGACGGCCCCGACGATCAGATCGACGATCAGGTTGATCAGCACGTAGCCGAGCCCGATGAGCACGACCGACCCCTGCACCACCGGGATGTTCTTGTCACTGATCGACGCGGCCAGGAAGCTGCCCAACCCCGCCCGGCCGAAGATGACCTCGGTGATGGCCGCCCCGGTGAGGATGTTGCCGAACTGCAGGCCGATCGTGGTGATTGCCGGGATGGCCGAGTTGCGGGCCCCGTGTCGCAGCAGCACGCGCCACTCCGAACAACCCCTGGCCCGGGCCGACTTGATGTAGTCGCTGCGGTACTCATCGATCACCCGTCCGCGGATCAACCGGGTGAGGATCGCGGCGTACCCCCAACCGAGGGAGACGGCCGGGATGATCAACGCCTTGCCGGTGCCGTCGTCGATGGCCGGCAGCACATTGAGCTTGACGCTGAACAGCAGCACCAGCAGCAGTGCGAGGAAGAAGTAGGGCACAGCCACACCGAGAAACGACGCCCCACGGGCGAGGCGGTCGGCCAGCGAGTTCGGCCGCATGCCCGCGATGAGCCCGAGTGGCACGCCGATCACGATCGCGACCAGCATGGCCGCTCCGGTCAGGATCAACGTGCTTGGCGTCCTGGACAGCAACTCGTGGGCAACTGACTGCTGGGTCAGGTAAGAGGTGCCCAGGTTGCCATGCAGCAGCTGGGTGAGAAACTGCAGGTACTGGCTCAAGAGCGGATCATTGAGGCCCAACGACTGACGCAGGGCGGCGATCTGCTCAGGAGAGGCATTCGAGCCGAACAGGATGACCTTGGCGGGATCGCCTGGAAGCATGTGAATCAGCAAGAACGCGATGATCGTGATGCCCAGCAGAACGGGAATCGCGGCTGCCAGTCGCCGCAGTATGAAGCCCATGGTCAGCCGAGCTTTGCGCCGTGGAAAAGCACGTAGCCGTTGAGCGTGGTCTTCACGCCCGACAACTTCTTCGACATGGTGAACGCGAAGGTGACGTCGTACAGCGGCAGGAAGACCGCGTCCTGCATGAGCTTGGTGCCGATGTCGGTATACATCGCGTTGCGGGCAGTGTCATCAGCCGTGGCGTTGGCCTTGGCGATCTCGGCGTCGATGGCCTTGTTGGTGTAGTGGGACCAGTTGAAGCCGGTCTTGATCGCGTTGGAGTTGACCCAGATGTTGAGCAGGTAGGGGTCCATGCCGAAGTAGCCGAAGGAGCCGAGGTTGTGCACGCCGTTGTTGAAAGATCCCTGTGCGGTGGCGAAGGGTTGCACCGACGTGTTCGCGGCAAAGCCGACCTTGGCCAATTGGGAGACAACGAATTGGGTCGGCAGCTCCATTCCCGCGCCGCTGTAGAGCAGGATCTCCAGCTGCAGCTTCTTGCCGTTCTTGCTGCGAGTGCCGTCAGATCCCTTGACCCAGCCAGCCGAATCCAACAGTGCATTCGCCTTGTCCGGGTCATATGAGTAGAGCGCTGCGCCGGCCTTGCTGTAGCCGGGAGTGGTCGGGGTGAGCACGCCGTGCGCAGCCGTGCTCGTGCCGAACAGCACGCTTTTCACCAGCGTCTCCTGATCGACGGCGTAAAGGATCGCCTGCCGGACCTTGGGGTCGTCGGTGGGCTCCTTGGTCACGTTGATCATCAGGCCGATGGGCGTGCCGATCGAAGGCACGGTCAGTTGGTCGTACTTGGCCTTGGCAACGTTGATGGTGTTGGGCGGCAGGTTCATCGCGACCTGAGTCTGGCCGGACTGCAGGCCGTTGTAGCGACCGCTGTCATCGGTGATCACGCGGAAGATGACTGACTCCAGGGCCGGCGGACCGGCCGTCCCGAGATCGGACGGGCCCCACTTGTAGTCGGGATTGCGGACCACGGTAAGCCGATCACCTGAGACGTACCTGCTGAACTTGAACGGTCCGGTGCCGACGGGGTGATTGCCGAAGCCAACGGCGCCGTACTTGGACAGCGCCGTGGGCGACGCGATGCCGAAGTTGCCGGCCGCCTGTTGGTGCAGGAAGCTTGCGTTGGGCGAGCTGAACACGATGTTGACCTCGTACGGGCTGACGATCTGCGTCTCTTTGTACGGCCCGAGTGCGCCCAGACCGCTCTTCGACTTCGTCGCGGGGTCGACGACGTGGTCGAAGGTTGCCTTCACCGCGGTCGCGTCGAACTTCGTCCCGTCGTGGAACGTGACGTCCTTGCGCAGCTTGAAATTGAAGACCGTCGCGTCCTTGTTGACGGAGTAACTCGTGGCCAGGCCAGGGACGAATTTCGCGCCGTTGCTGCCGTCGGGCAACCACCACACCAGCGGATCGAACATCGTGAATGCCATCAGAAGCGTGAGTGCGAGCCCGGTGGCACCGGGATCGAGGGTGTCCGGCGTCGAGGGGATGCCGACTGTGAGGGTGCTGCTCTTGCTGCCGGTGCTGCCGCCGGCGCCCTTGCCACCACCACAGGCGGCGAGCAAGGTCGCCGCGGCGACGGACGCGCCGACACCCAGGATGCTGCGCCGTGAGATGCCTTGTGGCACTTCGGCTCCGGTGGTGTCGGGCATGAGCACAAAGCTCGGCAGCTGCGCTGGGACGTCGTTCATCGGCAGGTTCCTCCGGGTCCGATCGAACGGTGAACCGAACCTGAAATGATCCGGTCTACTGTATACACGAGGACGGTACGGCTCCGTAGGTCACTAATCAACGGCCACTTTCCAGAAGAAAAATGTTAGTTACCCACAGGCCCGGACAATTGGGCTTTACGTTATGTGGATGGCAGATTGTGCAGCGGGAATAGGGCTAAACGATTCGCCGATGTCCCCGGCGAGGACCTGACGGCGGCCGGTGGTCGTTGCTAGGGTCCTGCTCAACCGGCGACCACGCGAGGTGGCCGCGGACCTACCCGAGGAGCGCGGAACTCCATGTCCACACAGCAGCTCGACCAGATCCTTCCGGCTGACCGCGAAGGCACCGTCGACTTCGACGGATCCAAGACCTGGTACCGGATCACCGGTGACCTCGACAGCCCGATGGTTCCGCTCGTGGTGGCGCACGGCGGCCCCGGCTGCACCCACGACTACCTGTTGCGGCTCACCGCGCTGGCGCGCAGCGGGCGCCCGGTCATCCACTACGACCAGATCGGCAACGGCAGGTCCAGTCACCTGCCGCAGGCGGACCCGAGCTACTGGACGGCGGACCTGTTCGTCGCAGAGCTCGAGAATCTACTGGCAGGACTGGGAATCGGCGACGCCTACCACCTGCTCGGTCAGTCCTGGGGCGGAATGCTGGGTGCGGAATTCGCCGTCCGCCGGCCAGCCGGTCTCCAGCGCCTCATCATCGCCGACTCGCCTGCCTCGATGCCGCTGTGGAGCGTGGCGGCGGCCGCGCTCCGTGCCGAGTTGCCCGCCGAGGTCGATCAGACCCTGCGCGAGCACGAGGAGGCGGGCACCACCGACTCGGCCGAGTACCTGCGGGCGATGCAGGTCTTCTATGACCGCCACGTCTGCCGGGTCGTTCCTAATCCGCCCGAGGTCGCCGCCAGCTTCGCGGCGATCGAGGACGATCCGACCGTTTATCACACCATGAACGGCCCCAGTGAGTTCCACGTCGTCGGGTCCCTGAAGTCCTGGACCGTGGTGGATCGACTCCCGCGGATCACCGTGCCGACCCTGATCATCTCCGGTCGGTACGACGAGGCGACGCCGGTCGCCGTCCAGCCGTTCTTCGACCTGATCCCCGACTCGCGCTGGCGGGTCTTCGCCGAGTCCAGCCACATGCCGCACGTCGAGGAGACCGAGCGCTACCTCGCCGTCGTCGAGGCGTTCCTGGACGGCGCCGAGCCCGACGGCGAGAACCCGGCCTGATCCCGGCATGCGGTAACCACCGGTGGCCTCCGGTCGGCTGCCACACTGGGGCCATGAGCGGACCCAGTTCCATCGCGGTGGTCGGTACCGGCTGGCGCGCCGAGTTCTTCCTTCGGCTCGCGGCGATGCTTCCGGAGCAGTTCACGCTGGTCGGGGCGACCGCCCGCCGCGCGGAGGTGGCCGAGCGGGTTCGCCGTACCTGGGGAATCGCCACCTACTCATCGCCGGCTGAGCTGGTCGCCGGGCAGCATCCGGATCTGGTGGTCAGCAGCGTGCCGTGGGCGGCCAACCCCGAGGTGATCACCGCGCTGGTCGAGGGTGGCACCCGGGTGCTGTGCGAGACACCGCCGGCCCCGGACGCGCCAGCGCTCCGCTCGCTGTGGGACCGGGTCGGCGGCCGTGACGCGGTGCAGGTGGCCGAGCAGTACCTCCGGCTGCCCGGCCACGCCGCTCGCCGCGAACTGGTGGACCGGGGCGTGATCGGCCAGCCGGGCTCGGTACACGTCTCATCGACGCACGGCTATCACGCGGTGTCCCTGATGCGCGGACTGCTCGGTGTCGGATTCGGACCGGCGGAGGTGGCCGGCGTCCGGTTCACCGCGCCGCTCGTCGACCCGCTGTCCCGCGACGGCTGGACCGACGACGAGGCCCCGAAGCAGGCCGGCACCGTGTTGGCGACGATCGACTTCGGCGACGGCCGGAGCGGGCTCTACGACTTCACCGACAACCAGTGGCACAACCAGTTGCGGCTGCGGCGGATTCTGATTCGGGGCAGCCTGGGCGAGATCGCCGACGACACCGTGATTCGGCTGACGGCGCCGCGTTCCATCGTCCGGTCCTCGCTGGTTCGGTCGCAGTTGGGATATGACCTCAACCTCGACGGCTACGACACCGAGCACATCAGCTTCGACGGTGAGGTCGTGTACCGCAATCCCTACACCGGGCTTCGCCTGATGGACGAGGAGATCGCGATCGCCAGCATGATGAGCGCGACCGCGGCCTGGGCACGCGACGAGGGCCCCGCGCCGTACCCGCTCGCGCAGGCCTGCCAGGACCATCTTGTCGGGCTGGCCATCGATGAGGCGATCGCCTCCGGACGCACGGTGCGCACGGCAGTCGAGGCCTGGAGCAGCTGACGGCCGGCGCCGAGCTTGGGCTACCGCTGCTCCGTCGCCTCCTCGGCGAGCGCGGACAACCGGCAACGCGCCAAGCGATCCAGCAATTCGGGCATGGCGGTGGCGGGACTGCCCGCGAGGTCATGCCTGCACTGGTTGACCACCGTGACTATGCGGGACAGGGACAGCACCGACTCGTACTCGGAGAAGAGCTGCTCGACCAGGTCGGCGTAGCAGTCGATGGGGGTGGCGGAAGCGTCGGCGGCTCCGGCGGGAGGACTTGAGCTTCCGCGGGCGGCTCCGGACTGCGAGCTTGCGGTCATGACGGCACCTCGATGTCACATAATGTCCACGCGCGGTAGCCGGTACACCCGGCATCGTGCATGGCGCTGAGGTTACGCCCGCTCCCCCTTGATCACTATGGCCTTTCTCGGTACAGGAGGGATAGCCCGCAGCATGTGCGTTCTGCTCGACGACAACGACAACGACTACACCTACAGCGGGACCAATTAGGGTCCGAAGGGAATCATCACCGCCTACTACGTGGCAGGCCACGTCGGCCCCACAGGCTGCGCCCGCGACTAACCTACTAGGCATGCACACCGCAGCACAGCCGCTCAGGATCGGTACGCGAGTGCGCGTGAAGGGACCGACCGACCACCCCGAGGATCCCGTCGGCACCGTCGTCATGCTTCTCAATGACAGTCCTCATAACCAAACGCAGGGTGGCGTCGTAGTTCGCTTCCCCACCGCTGGCACAGAAGTCCACGCGCGCTCCGAGCTGGAAGAAATGCCTGCCACCTGAGCCCAAACCGTCGTGGTGCCGGCGAGTACTCGCTGCTGCACCTCGACAGCCGAGCGCATGTGACATCAGAGGTGCGCCTCGAGCGGCGGCCCTCCTGAGTCTCGGACCGCGACCGTGGCCTTGTACGGACGGGCCTTCACGCGGCTTACTCGCGAACGACATCGCCGCGAGGCCGGCCGCACTGCGCGGCTGCGGCGGTGTCACTACCGCGGCTACGGGCACGGGCGCGACACTGCGCTACCGGTCCGGCTCATCGCCTCGGTGCACACGCCGGCCCATTCCTCGTCCGATAGCGGGCGGTCCTCAGGGGCGTTGCGGAACACCAAGCGGTAGACGAACTCGGCCGGCGCCCGGTCGCACGCGCGGACCGGCTGCTCCCACAGTCGCACCAGCGGCGGGCCGCAGGAACGCGGAGTCGGCTACACTCCGGTTACGAACATGGGTCCGTGCGACGGCACAGCGCGACACACCACAACCACCGGTACCGACGCGCGTTCAGATGTCG
>JAABUO010010166.1_pt1 | contig 10453 bp, 8 predicted proteins | sample 5559291 | NCBI WGS metagenome assembly JAABUO01 (sample SAMN10711878, study PRJNA513372) | rock metagenome | isolation source: Antarctica rocks | place: Antarctica: Victoria Land, Finger Mt sud
GCCTCGCGCCGCCCGGCCGGCCGGTGCTCACGGCCGGCGCGCCGCGCGCGCAGGGCCTCAACAGCAACCCGCAGGAGGCGGACGTCCAGAACTTCCAGAACTTCATGACCACCTTTGGCGCCGTGCCCGTGCGACCCCGGCCGCCCGCACATGCCCCGCCCTGCCCGGCAGCGGCGCGCGCGGCAACCCGGGCGCGCGCGCAGGTCGGCGGGCGCAACTTCTTCCGCCTGCTGCAGCAGAAGGAGGCCGTGCTGCTGTTCCCAGGTGCGGCCGCGCGCGGGGCTGCTGCCGGTGGTGGCGCATGCGGCAGGCCGGGCGGGCGCGCGGAGGGTGAGCCGGGGGCGCGCGCGCGCGCAGGCGGCGTGCGCGAGGCGTACAAGCGCAAGGGAGAGAAGTACCGCGTGTTCTGGCCGGAGCGGTCCGAGTTTGTGCGCATGGCGGCCAAGTACGGCGCCACCATCGTGCCCTTTGCCGGCATCGGCTGCGAGGACAGCGTCAACATGCTGCTCGACTCGCAGCAGGCGCGCTTGAGCTGTTGTGGGGCCCGCATGCGAGCAGCGCGGCGCGGGCGCCCTGCACGGCGCACGTCGGCGTCAGGCCGAGCCTGGGTATTGTCGTCAGGCCGGGCCCCTGCAGGAAGCCTGCGGGGGCCCGCCGCGGGCGCGCTGAGGCCGCGGCCCGCGCCGCGCAGGTGCGCAGCCTGCCGGTCGTCGGGCGGGCGATGGAGGCGCGCGCGCGCGACAACGTCCCCTCCGCCCGCAGGCGCGCTCGGGGCCGCACGCGCTGCCCCGCGCCTGCGGGACAGCGGGCTGCAGGCACAGCGCCCTGTGCGCTTCCGGGAGCGTGTCTGCTGCGCACCGGGCGCGGCCGCGCGCGGCGCCGACGGAGCGCGGCGCGGCAGGGGCGTGGCAGCGGGGGACAAGGAGTTTGAGGAGCTGTTCATCCAGCCGGTGGCGCTGCCGAGCGTGCCGCAGCGCTTCTACTTTCAGTTCCGCGCGCCCGTCGCCACCTCGCCCGCCGACCTGCGGGACCGCAGCCGCTGCGACGAGATCTACCGCCAGGCGCGCCCGCCGCGCGCGCCGCCCCTGCGCCCGGCCGGGCGCGGGCACTCTGCTGAGCGGCGCTTTGCTGAGCGGCCTGCATACCCTAAACCTGCACAACTGCGTGCGCAGGTCAAGGGCGAGGTGGAGGGCGGCATTGCGTACCTGCTGCAGCAGCGCGAGCGCGACCCCTACCGCGACTTCCTGCCGCGCACGGTCTATGAGGCGTCCTGGGGCGGCCGCCAGGCGCCCAGCTTTGAGCCGTGAGCGCCGCGAGCGTCGCCGGCCAAGGGCAGCGGCCGCTAGATCACACTCTCTGTTGGAGCGCGAGCTCGGCGGGGCGCAATGCATGGAGCGCGCAGGATTAGTGCATGAATCGTCTGTTCAGAACTAATTTTATGGGGTGCGGAAGGAACGACCGTGACCCTGCATTTGGCTGTTCTCGTGCTACAACGCCAGCTGGTAGGAACTCAAACTCATGACCCGAGCTGGGTGTGCGCAAGTTATCCACTTGTTGACTAGCTGGGTTTCTTGGTGTAAGATGCTCTCCTCGTTAGCAGGGCGGTGGCTTGTGCAAGCCCAGAACGATTAGCACTTGGGGGCGTCGCAGAGCGTTAGGAACAGGTGCGCCAGAACATGTTGAACAGTTGCAGCAGGGCTCAAGACCTGCGGGGTCACTCTGCTAAGGCCTGCAGGCAGGCCTCAAAATTAAATGACATCCACATAATTGCGCTGCTCCGCACCGCCACCAGCGGATGAGGTTTGCTAGCATGTAACGGACGTGCGTGACGTTCAGTCTCATCTAGCGCGGACCAAGTTCTAGCTAGAGCGGACGTCTCTGAAAAGGAAAACACACCGGAAACGCACTGACGTGCTGGCGACCGTCGTCGCCAGCAGAAGCGCCTGGAAGGAGCCAGCGCGCCAGGCGAGGCACGCACACTGTCGCGCCACGCGGTGGCGCAGCACGCTGCGCAGTTGCTGCAGTTCGGTGCCGGCCGCGCTGCCCTGCCTTTTGCACGGGCGCGCCGCGCCCGTGCCGCGCCGCTCACTCCGCGTGGCCCTTTTTGCCGTTGGCGGCAAACGTCACGGCCGCCTCGGCGCCCACCGGCGGCCGCTTGGCCTGGGACAGCAGCTTCACAATGCCGCGGATCATCTTGAACATCCACAGCGTGTTGAGGAAGTTGAACATGAGGTTGAGGCCGCGGTAGGCCCAGAAGAAGGCGGGCGCCACGCCGCCGGGCCGCGGGTCCGCCAGCTCCGCGCCGCTCGCGCGCCAGTAGTCCACCGACATTGCTGCGCGCCCCGCTCACCTTCTCACGCTTGGGGCCTCAAGCGACCCGCAGGCGCGGGACCCGCGGCGCTCCCTGCCGCCGGCAGAGGGCCGCGCAGCATAGGGGCACCCCCGTGCGGACGCGGCGAGGGTGCAGGGCCGCCTGGGGCTGGGCCGCACCGGCGCCCAGCAGGTTGCGGCAGAGGAAGAAGACGACGATCATGGCGACGCCGTTGGCGATGTACAGCCGGCTCTCGTGCCGCCCCAGCGCGTGCAGCAGCCAGCGCGCAAACACGAACGGCGTGCTCAGCTCCCACAGCATGAACAGCGCGCCTGCGCGCGCCGCGCCGCCGCCGTCGGGCGCGGGGCCCCTGTGCCGCGCGCGCGCCTCGGCGCCGGGGCGCTCGCAACCCACCGGCTCCTCCCGAACGGCTGCATGCCCTGGCGACAGCCCTCCAAAAGGACCAATTGCACGCCCGCGCGTGCAGCCGCGCGTCCGCCCGCCCCGTCCGCTTGCTCGCTCGCTCGCTGCCTAGCAGACTTGCTGGCCTGCGGCTCAGCGGGCGGCGGGCGGGTGGGCAGGCGCGCCGTAAAAGTGCTGGATGCCGAGCGCGGTGCCGACGCAGAAGACGGCGCACGCGCCGACCGCGTGCGCCAGGCCGGCCGCGTACTCAAAGCGCAGCGTGTGCACGTACACGTCGTACACAAAGTAGCCCGCGCTAAAGGTCAGCATGCGCCAGCTCAGCCAGTTCTGCGCGTACAGCCGGTCGGGCGCGAGGTCGCCGCGCCACAGCAGCACCAGCGACAGCGGCACCTGCGCGCTCCGCCCCCGCGCTCTAAGAGGCGCCCCTGCCCCTGCCGCTGCAAGGCCGCTGTGCGCCAGGACTGGGTGCCAGGGATTTGGGTGCCAAGCGACCCGGGGCCGTGGAGGATAGGTGCGCGGCCGCGCGGGTGTGGGCTGGGCGGCGGGCGGCACCGTGAACGAGATGTGCAGCAGGCTGCAGAGCCGCGCGATGACTAGCCGCAGCAGCGTCGCCTTCTCGGCCGGCTGCAGCCGCTTGTGCGCGGCGCGCTCGATGCGCGCGGCGATCCACCTCCGCGGCGGGCCGTACATCAGCAGCGCGTCCACCGCGATGAAGCCAAGGCCTGCGCACGCCCGCAAGAGTCGGCGCCGGCACGCAGGCGCGCACGAGTGGCGCGGCTGCGCCGGGAAGAGCCGGGCCCCGCCGCGCGGCAGGCGCGCACCCGCCAGCGCGACCTGCGCCAGCGTCTCGGACGTGCTGGGCACAGGGTCGCCGGCGGTGGTGAACGCCAGGCTCCGCTGCCTCGCCGCCATGTCCAGCTCGACCATCCCGCGCTGGGACCGCGGCAGGACGCCGCCCTGCGCGCCGCGCACCGGCACGCTCAGCGAGCGCCGTCCACCGAGCGCGGTTGCAGCGATTACGCAGCAACTTCAGCGCAGCGGCTGCTTGCGGGAGGGCAGGCTGAGCCGGCGAGAAGCCGATGCACTGTCACGGCACTTCAGGCGGCCCACAGGCACTGCGCTCCTTGGCGTCTCCAGGCAAGGCAAGGCCTGGGAGCAGCTGCCGGGCCTTGCAGCGGTCGACTGCCAGACTCCTGCTCCCGCGCGGTGCGGCGCTCCAGGCGAGGGAGTGCGGGCCGGGCCAGGCGGGCACCTTGTGCACAATGCGAGCGGCGCCAGCCTTGGCGGGAGGTGCGCAGTGCCCGGGCTGCAGCTGCTGTGCAAGATCCGCGAAGCCGCACAGATATTCCCGAGGCCTGGCTTGACGCATCACCAGAGGAGGCGTGCCTTCGGGGGTTTCAGGTGTGTTGTCACAGGGCTTGGCCATGCGCCATGGTTCCGTCCTGCCTAGCTGAGGTCCCATGCGCGCAGCCGCGCCGGGATGACATGGTCATGGAACACGCAGGTGCAGCAGCAGCACTCGTGGCCGGCCGCGTAGCGCTGCCGGTGCTGCGTGGCGCCCCGCAGCTCCCGCTCCAGCTCCGACAGCTTCCTGCGCGGCCGCGCGCCGCCGGGCGTCAGGAACCGCGGGGCGGCGGTGCGGGGGACAGCGCCGCCAGCGGACACCGCTGCAGGGCCAGGCCGCGCGGGCTTGTCATAGCCTGGGGGCGCACAGCTGCGTCTCCTCCGCCTGCTCGGGCGACATCTCCAGCAGCTCCGGCTCGTCGGTGGTGAGCGGGTCGCAGACGGGCACCACGCTGGTGAGCGAGCGGTTCTCCGCGTACTCCGCCAGCTTGTGGCTCAGCTGCGCCTCCAGCGACTCCGCGGCCGGGCGGCGCGCCCTGCCGGCCGCGCCCGCGCCCTGCATCGGCCGCCGCCCGCCGGCGCCGCCGCCGCGCAGGGCAGCACGAGGAGCGGACCAGGGGGCGCACCGCGAGGCGCTGCTGGGCGACTGCACCTCTGCGCCCAGGTCGGACAGCGCGTTGCTGGAGCGCCGCGCAGCCGCCGGGCCGCCCGCCGCGCCGCTGCCGCCGCCGCCGCCGCCGCCGCCGTCCGCCGCTGGCCCCGCCGGCCCTGCCGGCGGCAGCCAGGGCAGCGCGGCGCTGCCACCGCTGCTGCCCCCGGACAGCGTGTGCCCGTGGCGGGGCGGCAGCGGCGCCGCCGCCGTAGCCGCGCCCCGCCCTGCCTCTGCTCTGCCGCCGTCCTGGGCGGGCGCCGCGCCGCCGGCCCGCGCGTCCACCTCGCCGCCGGCGCGGTGGGCGGGCGCGCCGCCGGCGTCGCGCGAGGTCGGCAGGGCGGCGGCGGGGCCCGGCGCCGCCGGCGAGCCACCCGCAAAGGGCGTCGCGAGCGCGGACGCGTGTGAGCGTGGCGACGTGCTGCGCGACAGCACGGCGCCCTCCTGCGCGCCCCGAGCCGCGGGCTGGGGCGGCCCGGCAGGGCGGCGCGCAGCCTGGCGGTCTCGCAAGCGAAATGCGCTGCCGGCCGCGGGGACGCGCACCCGGGCGGCGCGCTGCGACGCGCGCAGCTTCATGTACTGGTCGGCGGGCGTCGTCCAGCGCTCCACGTTGTGCGCCAGGTACTGCGCGCCCGCCAGCGCGCCGCTGTCAGGGCACCTCAGGGGCACGCCCGGGCGGGTTGCGACGTGCTCAAGCTCTCATCTGACAGGCGCGCCCGCATGAAGGCGTTGTCCTTGTCGGTCGCGCGCTGCACGCGCTTCTGCTCGCGCGCCAGGACGCCTGTGGCGGCGCCGCCTGCGCGCCGCGCGGCGCACGCCCGCCCGCTCAGCGCTCGCGGCGGCCGGGGGCGGCGGGCGGGCGGCGAGGCGCGCCCTCGGCGCACCGCCAAAGCGCGAGCACCGCGGCTGCGCCTCGTCGTCCAGGCGCTCCAGGAACCAGAACATGGCGGCCTCGCGGCCCTTGTCGCGGTGCAGCACGCTGCGGACGACCATGAGGCCGCCGTCCATGTAGCGCCAGGTCTCCAGCGCCGCCACGCACCGCAGGCCCGCCCACGCCGGCGCCGTCAGCGGCTCCAGCCGCGACTTGTGGATCGGGCCATCCCAGGCCGCGCTGGCCTTGCAGGGCACGCCGTCCGCGTTGTGCTGCGGCGCGGCCGGGCGCGGTCAGCCCGCGCGCCCGCCGGCGCCGCCGCCCGTCCGCACACGGCGCGAGCGACGCCGACGGCAGCAGCACTGGGCCGGCCGCAGCGCGCACCACCGTGGTCTCGCGGCCCTCCTGCAGCGTGCGCGTCCAGCTGCACTTGGCATTGACGGTGGTGACCGTCAACGTGGGTCCTTTCTGGCGCACGATGTCGGTCGACTGGCTCCCGTACTTGATCGCAGCCTTCCTCATCACCCACGGGAAGCCCAGCTCCTAGTGCCAGCGGGGTCGGGGTCAGCATTGGCGTGCAGGCGCCCCCAACACCGGCGCGTCGGGGGGCGCGCCGACCCCGCTCACCTTGAGGAAGCCGTCAAAGTTCTCGTTCTTGACCTGGCGCCACGCGCCGGAGAAGTCCGGCCTCCCTGACGTCTCCATTGCTGGCCTGCATGTGCGCTCCGCTCGGGCGCCTGGAGTCGAGGACGAGTCAGAGCGCCTGTAAAGGCATCCACTGCTTCTCGGAACTGTGTTTCGTGCGCCTTTTTTAACTCCGGGTTCTCACACCTGGGGCTACCTGCTAGCACTTCGTGAGCTCAAGCGACAGTGTCTGAAAGTCATGCTGCTCGCTGAGCGCTCGGCGCGTCCGTGCCCGGTTGTCGGAGGCATGCAGTGCTCCCGGGTCCAGCCTGACCGGCTGTGCGTGCCGCGCACTCCTGCACGGCGCAGCGGCCAGGCAAGCACGCTCGCCGTGGTTCCTTGCACCATCACAGCGCCCGCCCGCCGGCGTGTCGAATGACCAGAGCGCTGCGCCGCCGCAGGCCGGCGCGTGTCGCGGCCGCCGCGCGAGGCCGTGCAGAGCGGAGGGCGGGCAGGTGCGGGCGCGCAAGCTGCCCCTCACGGAAACACCCAGCGGCCGGGGCCGCACGCTCAGCGCGCCGCCCCGGCCCGGCAGGCGGAGGGCGTCGCGCAGGCTGTGGCCACGCTGAAGGAGGCGGCGCGCACGCGCGCGGTGCCCAGGGAGCGGGTCTTTGCGGCGCTGCAGGCCCTGGAGCGGGCTGGGCCGGCCGAGCGCGACTGGGAGGCGACCGTCACGACGCCCAGCCCCTCAGGTGCCGCGCGGCGCCCTCGCGCCCCCGGGCGCAAGGCGGACGCGCCGAACACTGACGCCCGCGCGCAGCGGGGCAGAGGGCGGCCGGCGCGCCTGGCGCACGGTGTACACGCAGAACGCGGCGGCCAACCGCTGGCGGGAGCGGCTGCTGCCCGGCGCGCGCGCGCAGGAGCAGCAGCTCGGCTCCTTCTTCCCGGGCACCTTCGTCAACGTGTTTGCGCCGGCCGGCCGCGAGTTCGCCATGTCTGTGCACAGCGGGCACTGGGCGTTCCTGCGGCTCAGCGGTGCGCGCCGCCTGCGTGTGGACTTTACACGCCGCAGCCCAGCCCCTGGCGCCCGCCGGCCCCCACCTCCGGCCGCCGCGCAGGCCCGTACACCTTCAGGGAAAACGTCATGGAGTTCAAGGTGACCGCGCTCCGCGTGGGCCTGTTCCCCTTCAAGTTTGCGCTCCCGCTGAGCATCGGCGGCCCGAGCAAGGACCGCAGCAACGGCGCGCCCGCCCGCCCTGGCGCCCCTGCATGCGGGCCCATGCAGCCGCCGCCCGGCTGCGCGCCAAGGCATGCGTCCCGGCAGGCTTCCGGTACCTGTTTGCGGACGGCGACATCATGGTGGCGCGCGGCGCGCGCGGCGGCATCGCGCTGCTGGCGCGCGCGACGCCGGCGTGGCTGCTGGAGCACGGCGCTGCCTAGCTGGGCGGTGCATGCAAACGGCGCCTGGGGTGCATGCTGTTGCAGCGGTGAGCGCGGAGGTGAAACCCAGGGCGAGTCCCACGAGTGCTCCACTCCTTACATGTACAGGCTGGCAGCATCACGCGTGCTCCGCGCCAGTGCAGGAAAGGTCACGACAGCGCTGCCACCGCCGGCGTTGCTTGACGCCGCCTACATGCAACCTACTGGTACACCCAAAACTGCCTACGGTGCTCCTGATGCTGTGCAAAAGCCCAGGCCGCCCCGGCGGCTGTACGCCGGCTCGAGCGCCGTGCGGGCAGGGCAGGCGTACGGGGCGCCCCCGCAGTGCCTGCCAAACTGTCCATCAAACTGCTCTGCACTACGAGACACATGCGGCAATGCACCCGCCCGCAACCTCAGGCCCCGCGCCTGTCCTTGGGGCGCTCAGCGCTGCGGCAGGTCTACCACCCCGCATGCACAAAATAACAACTAAAGAGGGGGGCGGGGCATCAGTGCGCGCTTAGCGGCTCTAAAGCACCCAGAGGCGCCAGCCAGCAGCAGGTGGGGTCGCGAGCCGGGGCGAGGCCCTTGCGCGTGCTGCGGGGCGCACTTGCAAACAGAACCCCGCCGGCTGCAGCGCTCAGGCGCGCACAGGGCTTGCAGACTCGCTGCGGCGCAGCGACACGGCGGAGCTGACGCGCTCGTTGCGCGTGCGCGGCGCGGCCAGCGCCTCCAGGCCCTCGCGCCGGTGCGCCGGCAGCGAGGCCGCGCCCAGCGCGAGCGCGCTCAGGCGCGTGATCTGCGCGTCGGCCGCGCTCAGGCGCTCCTCCAGGCTGGCGACCAGCGCGCGCAGCGCGCCGCACTCCGCCTCGGCCGCGCCCCTTTCCCGCCCCAGCGCCGCCGCCCGCGCCTGCGCGCCGACGGCCGTCCAGGGTGGGGCTTGATTGGGAGGGCTGGCGCGAACGGGGCGCTTGCTGGGCAAACCGAGGGGGCCCGGGAGAGGGCTGCCCGCCGCCGCTCGAGCAGGAGAGGCGCTGGGCGCGCCTGCAGGTCGGCCGCGGATGCTTCCGCGGCCTCGGCGCGCGTGCGCAGCTGCGCGGCCGCGGCGCGCTCCTGCACCGCGCCGGCGACCACGGCGGCCAGGCCCTCCAGGCGGCCCTTCAGGAAGGCGAGCTCGGCCTGGGCGGCCGACGCGTCGAGCGCGCGCTGCATCTCCCGCACGCGCTTCCGCGCCTCCCACTGCTCGGCGCCCAGGTCCTTGTTCACCTGCGCGCGCGCCGCCGCGCGCTCGGGCAGCCCGCTCCTGGCGCATTGACACAGCACCGCTCGGCCGCCGGCCCGCGGCGCGGGCCCGGCCCAAGAGCGCGTGTCGTGCAGGGCCTGCCCCGCCACGCAGCCAAAGCTGCTGTGGCCCTCTGTGGCAGGCGCCGCACCTGGACGGACGCCGCATACTTTGTCTCCAGCAGCGCCACCTCCGCGGCCAGCTGCAGCTCCCGCGCCTCGTCGCATGCCGGCTGCGCCTGCGCCTGCGACGCCTGCGCGGGAAGCAGCACCGCGCCGCTGCTGCGGCCGCTCGCGCGCGGCTGCGGGCGGTCCCGCCGCCTGGTCGATACGGTGGCTTCGTGGTGCATCTCAGCAGTGACCGCGGCGTGCCTCGCGCGCTTCGGCGCGGCGGGCGGCCAGGCGGGGGCCTGCGAGCGCGCGCCGACGACATTGGACACCGTGACAGCCGAGGAGGCCCCAGCCTGACCGCAGGAAGCGGCAGCAGGGCGGGAAGGGCCGCGGCGCACCCGAGCGGGGCACCGCGGAGGCGCACACGCCGGCCAGACTGGCGTGCCTGCATAGCTTGTTGACGGCATGCCGGACGGCATCGCGCGGCAGCGCAGCGCGGCGCGGCGGTGATCTATTTGCAGCAAGGGTCACGCCTGCACGCCCGACTATGTTCCAAGTCACGCCGCTGCAGTGGCGCTCCGCCAGACAGACAGCAGCCCTGCTGGTCTCAGGAGCGCCCTGGTGCCCAGCTCTCCGGCCCTGCAACGCAACTGGGCTCGGCCAAGCTGGCGATCAAGAGCTCTACTGCGCCGTGACCCGAGCACCACCGCGTGCAGCCCCCTCCGCACACTGTTGCAGCAGCACTGTGCACGCCTCGGCGCTCGAGCAAAGCCCGAAGCAGCACACTCGGTGCTGTGCCCATCGCAGCCAGAAGTGTACCGGCCCGGCTGGCATTTCTGCCATCCCCCGGCACAGCCCGGAGTCCAGGACGGGCGGCAGGTTGCACAGGCCGTGGCACGAGATAGCCCCCTCGCACGAAGTGCCAGGGCACTCTTGAACACTGAGCAGAGCGCCCATGTGCACCTTGCCAGAATGCGCCCAGGTGAGGCCAGGCGCCCGCTCACCTGCGCGCAGAGCGTCTCCACGGCTGGTCACAGTGGCAGGCTCGCCAGCCTTGCCGCCGTGACTGCCTGCCGATCACCGCACGGCTGTAAGTGCCCCGCGCAGCCCGCGCCCTCCTCCTTGCCCCCGGCTGCTGCAGCTCCTTTGCCTCGATGTTGTACGAGTTTCCAGCCAAGGCCCGGGCACGCAGCGAAACTGCGTGTGCCTGCCTGCCTGACGATTTCCGAGACTGCCGGGACACCCTAGGGTTTCTGGTTCCGAGACTAGCCGCTGGTCTGAGCGCTCCGCGAGCAGCTCTCTGCGAGCAGCTGACACGCGGGTGTACTCCTGCGTTAGTCGGCTCCTGCCCGAGCGCTGTCTGGGCGGGTTGGTCGCGCGATGCTCTTGGCGCGCTGCACTGGGCGCTTGCAGCACTGGG
>JAABUO010010168.1_pt1 | contig 10453 bp, 18 predicted proteins | sample 5559291 | NCBI WGS metagenome assembly JAABUO01 (sample SAMN10711878, study PRJNA513372) | rock metagenome | isolation source: Antarctica rocks | place: Antarctica: Victoria Land, Finger Mt sud
GAATAATTTTAAGAAACATCGGAAGACGATAATAATTAATGTAATGCTTTTATGTCGGCTCGGCCTCAGAATAATTAATTATTAAATCGAGAAACATTAATACGAGTACGGTACACAGCATAGCTATCATGTGATGCATGTGGTGCGACCACAGCTGCATTACCTGTAAGCTGACCTCAACCTTTTTCTGATGGAGCACGTGTTGTCATACCAAGAGCGCTGTGACTAAGTGTACAGCTACTGGTGTACTACTGTAGCCCATGTTCACTTGAGTCACAGGCTGTAGTCCAAATAAAGCAGGATCTTGCCACAGAAGATTACCATGTCTCAAACAAAAGAACATGCGACAAACAGCTATGGCACGGGGCGTTTGCATAGCCTCTTCAAGGGCCGTTGCTGCTGCTGTTGCTGCGGCTGCTGCCCTGGCTGCTGCTGCACTGCAGCAGGCTGCTGCTGCTGTTGCTGGGCATCATGACGAATGCGGCGAAGGTCAGGCCACAAATTCAGCATGTCAATTAGTACATAGTCTTGCGGGGGCCCTTGCTTCCACAGGGCAACGTGAGGACACACACATGCTCGCTGTGTGATGCTGTCAATTGTCACAACTCCATAGCTTGGGTGTCTGCAGCGCTGCTTACCACTGACAGGGACGGTCTCCCACACCAAATGCCGCATCGTTGCGTTTTTTGCCTCCTTGCTAGAGGGCTTGACAGCGTAGTATCTGACTAAAGCTAAAGGTTCCTCAGACTGCTGGTTGTCCTTGCTTGCCACCCGGACTGTAAAGATTATGTGCACCTGAACAAGTCAGCGAGATCAGTGTCAAGGCATGAACTGCACATTCTTCCATGCCTAGCAACATCATACTCTCGGACGCAGTGCAAATGTGACTGGAGCATGCACTGCAACTGAAGCTGTCACATGCAGATTTCACTTTGGCAGCTAGCATAGGCATTTGCTGACAACTAGACAGGCAATACTAGACAAGCAACGCGTATGACAGCTGCTGTTTCAGCTAACCTGTCCAAACCATGGCTCGTCAAGGGGCTGCTCGTCAGAGTCTCGCCTTGAATCTGAACATCATGCAGCACTAAATGCTGTTGGCCTGCGTACTCAGCAAATACCTCTTCTCTGCCTGGCTTGACCAATGCAGGGTGACCACGCACCAGGTCAGCAGTGCCATGGGCAAATGGAACACCAAGCACCCTTTTTAGGTTGACCTGCATGCCCAGGTTGACATTCAATGCTGTGCATAGTTTGACATTCACTGCTATGTATAGATAAATTAGCATGACACACAAGTCATCAATACTAGTCAAGCTATGCAGGGAGGTGCCACCGCAAAGACTTGAGGTAACAGGAAGCAGTCACGACCTTCACTAACCCAACAAGGCAACAAAAGATACAAAAAGTAAGGAAGAAGAAGAGTGGTACCATTTGTCTGCCAACTATCTGTTTGTCTTGCAGAGATGCCGACCATACAATGCTGAGGCAAAATATTTCAGTGATAGCACCTCTGTCAACATGTCCTTCAGACTCAAGTACACCCCTGTGCAGGAACAACAAGGCCATCAATGACCTATCAAGCCCCTCACGAACAAGCGGATGAGGATACATCATAATCTTTATCAATACCCTGCAAGGTGCACTTCTCTGCATTTGATGCAGGGACACAAAAATCAGGGTTTACACACATCAAGACAACACACCTGTGAATCAGCTTCTCCAAAGTGCACAAAGTGCTATCAGTGTGCATGCGCATGTTTCGCAATTGCTGATAGCGTGCGTACACTGCAGAGCATGTCATCAGCCTTTTGTTGTCAAAAGCCTTCTGCAAACGAAGCAATAAAGTCAGCCTCAAAAGGAGGCTAGAATTACCAGCAAAGAGTACAACAATGACGTTTGGCAAAATCCCATCGATAGCCAAGAATTGGTCTTCAGCATGCCTCGCCTTTCCTGTTGACATTTGATGTTACCAAAAGCTTTTGGAGACACAGCTGCCAGTGGATGTGTCTGTCATAAGCGTGCAGCTCAGCAGTAATGCGCTCAGTGTCCAGTCCTTGGGAGGTCACATTTGTGCCATGGAATATACTGATGCTTTCCCAGACAATTGAAGTCCTGATGGAGTACATCCTCTGGATGCCAAACAGCACGCTCTGCAACAAGACAGTGATTGGGAACAGTAGGCTACAATGCTGATGCTGCTGCAGCAATCCATGACTCGCTGGGGCAGCAATCAGACCCCTTAAGGCAAGAACAGGCTCAGCAAAAGCTTTCCACCCTCTCTCATTGGTTGCAGCAGCTTCGTCATACAAAGCAAATCCCTGCAGCACAAATGTGGCTGACAGACCTGCTCAAGCCAAGCACACATTGTAAGGCTTGGCAGTTTGCCCAAAAAAAGGCGGGCTCGCCTCTCTCACATCCTTCTCAGCTTCAGTGATGTTGTGAGATCGCAGAAGCTGCCTTTTGTGACAACATGCTTCACAGCACACATGTGCTTCAAATTCAAGCATTTCACTTTTCAATAAGGTCAGCTGAGTAGAGAAGCAGAGTGCAATAGCACTCCTGGACAGATTTGTCTGGCATCAGCACAAGGTGTGTCCTTCAGGAATAGACACTGTTAGCTTACGGTCTCAAACCCTAGCAATATATAGTCATCTTGTGCTGGCTCATGTCATGCCTGCACTCACCTGCGGCTCGCAACTTGCAGCTGTTTCACAACCAGCTCCATGCCAAGCTGGGCAGCAAGCTGCGTCACCAAAATTGATTGATGCGTCTGGAAGTGACTGAATCTTTGTACTCGCCTGTGGCAGATGACAGTGTGTATTATTGATGTAAGGCGTGCGACGCACAATTGCAGCTACATACCTGGTATTGGGCGTAGGTTTGGAAGTAGTGCAATGTGTTTGCAACATTTTGCTGTTCGCCGATGTTCCACTGAATGGTTCCTGCAGGACAGCCTCAGATGCATGAAGCTTACTGATGTATCATGCGGTGTCATAGACCCTACTGCAGCACAAGAGCCACCCTTACCCCATGCGGCCATTACAACCTGTGCTTTGTTGCGGCCTGCCGAGTCAAGATGCGTGCCATCGCTCCACATCATCACCATGAGGGTTGGGTGGTCCCGACCCAAAACAATCCTTGACACAGCAAGCTCAGTAAGCTTCAAGATTTGTCATTACTGTGAGTCAACGCAAAGAATTGCTACCTGCAGCTGCAGCCATCTGTCACCGCCAGAAGCTTCATTGTACAACCTTGCACTGGTTGTCAAGTCTTTCTGTGCCTTGCGGAACAGCGTGAAAGGCTCATCACCGTTGCTGATCATATCTGTCATTGACTGCCAAAGGTTCTTGCGAACTGAAACACCGACTGGCTCATTGACTTGCAGATCAGGCCCTACGTCTATATGTGCAAACTCGCTGTATTGGCTCATGGCTGTTTGCCAAGATGCCAATGTCCTGAAGAGCTCGCTGAGACTGTGACTGTGACAGGAGTACTTCTTGAGAAGCTGCAGCCAGCAACCAATATCTGCAGCTGCAGCATCAAGTATCTCCAGAGCTAAATGTCATGTGCTCAGTGGTGTGCATAGTAGCGTCAGTAGCCTGAGAGCTTCAGCAGAAATGCCATGACCTCAGCCTCTTGGTTGGGCCTCTGGGCGAGCAGATTCCCTGTCTGTGTCCATTTGCTGCATACGGCCAGCGGTGTAGTCAAGCATGTGGTCACAGAGGTCTTGCTCCTCTGAAGAGTCTGCAGTTGGGGTGACACAGCCTGACTCAAGATCCTCGTCAGGTGGCAGTGCGTGACTTTCAGCTGCATCTACTTCTGAGGCAGCTTGGTGGGGCGGCGCGTCCAGGACATAGTCGATACTGTCTTCAGGACTGCCACAACAGCCTCGGGTTTGATGGTTTTTGACCTGATCGACTACACATTTCGTACTGTTCCTGTCTGGCGTCCGTTTTCCGGGTACTCATATTGCCACTTCCCGCAGAAAGTGATCATGATCTTGGCTAGAGACTTTCGAGTAGAGAGATGGAGCGTTACCCTCCTATGCTACCTGGCAAGACTTGTCAAAAGCACGCAAATAACAGATGCGACAGGGCACTGCACCCTCTGGCATTCATGCTGCATAGCTAAATGAGATATTAGCAAATCTGACATGCAAAATTGACAGTCGTCTTCTGCACTGCTGCAGGTTCTGAAGGTATTGAATGATGATGTGGCCAAATCTGGCGTGCACGCTAATCACATGCATTCAGAGAACAAGGCCACCTGCAGCAGTCTCTCTGCAGAGTATGACCAGATCGATCTTTGGGCGGCCAGAGAATGAGCCCAAGTTTGGGATGGAGACAACTGTCAGTCAAGCTTGATGCAGCACAATTGCAGCTGCTACAAGCGCAGACAGAGATGAGGATCAGCATGCAATGTACAGAGCCACAGCAGCATGCTCCAGGCCAGTTACCAAGCATCTGGCAGCGCAGACTTTTTGTTTGGTATTGGCTAGTTTTTGTGTGTGTTTGCTGAAGGTCAGACAGATTGCCACTATTGCACCACTGGAACTGCTAGTAGTAATGTTAGTAGGTAGCACTTGGCAGCAGTTCACAGGACGAAGTGTGTACAGGACAGGAAGTACAGCCCTTCAGTAAGAACAAGCGAGCGATGTCAGTCATGGATGTCCACGTGACTGCTTGAATTACTGATAGCTGCAATGAGCGTCGCAGACGCTTTTCTATGAAGAGCGTCTCAAACGGCGCGTCTCAGGCGTAGCTTCTCGAGAAGCCTTGTCTTGAAGACGCTCACGAGAAGCCCTATCATGGAGACGTTCAGGTCAGGGACAAGCTCAGCAAGCTCGCACACATGCTGTGAACACATTACAGCCATTGTAATCAGTAGTGCAAAAGAGGGAGAAAGAAGACGAAACGTCCTTTCGGACTGCCGTTTGAACGAGAAGCTGGGAATTGGTGGCATTGAATTCTGCTGCAGAATGTTTGCCCTCAATCCCTTGAAGCTTCAGCAGCCGGGTGCAGAGTCTGACTCCATGTCTGCCGATCTGTGTAACTGGGACTTTTTGCAGGACCTGGATTTTGCAGCTGACCTGGAGATAGACAACAACGCTATCTCCCAAATCGCGGCGCCACACTCTTCAAGTCACGAGCGCCAGAAAGAGAGAAATCGCAAAGCACAGCAGCGGGCCAGGCAAAAGAAGAAGGTTTGGAAAGTCTGCCACCGTCAGCCTTGTAAGCGCAAGCCTCGAGTGCTATAAGCAGCGCCCGACATTCTCTGTGTCCCAGGAACGGTCGCAAAATATAGAGTGTCAGCTTGCCGAGACGACCAGCCAGCTTCACGCCCTCAAGTTGAGGCAGACACAGCTCGAAGCACGAAATCACTTGCTGGAGCTCGCTGCTGCCAACAAGTTACCAGCTTCTGCGCCACAGCAGAGCTTACAGGTGGGTCAGCCTTACCCCAGCTTAGCAGGCATGATAGTGTCTCCAGTCAGCGTACATTCTGCAGACTGTACGAGATGACAGCAGTGAACTTCTTGCTGTGTTTTCACAGGCTGAGGCGAGAGGAATTGTACTGAACATTTTGGAAAAGTCAGGACTGATGAGATCACAGCAGGGCAATGCCATCATGCTGACAGTGCATGGCTTTGATGAGGAAATGAACTTGGAAGACATCAGCAGCATGCCCCATACAGATCTTGCCAAGCTATACACGGTAACAGGCCATGCACTGCCTGACATTTACATAGCAAATTGAGTCAAGGAGATCCAACCGTTACAATGCAGATTGTGTAAATCATGCGAATCCTTGATGGAGTTTGAGCTTATTATGACTTGCACAAGCAAATCAGCAAGACCAAGATGCTCATCATGCAGATACTGACAGCCTTTCTCCAGCAAAATCGTGCTTCTCAAAATGCTGTCATCCAGCACACAAAGCTCAGATGAAGGCTGCATCAGATCTAATGCCTTGCAGGCATATGTCCAGAAGCAGGCACAGTGCCTTCTGGACGTGGAAGGCAACAACGACAGTAATAATCCAGCGCTTGCTGAAATGCATCGCTGGAGTGTGGAGTCGACAGCAATGCTCATCTGCTTTGCAACAGGCAGCGCAAGCAATCAACTGACTTCCTTCCAGCTCAACATGAAGAATGGAACATTGTCTCAGGAGCCTTCACCTAATGGTGATCCTGCTGAGTTGTTGGTGAGACATGCTGATGGTTGGCAAACAGCTCTTTGAAATTGTGCACTTTGTATTGTGCTGCCTTGATCTGTCCGGAAGGTGATGTGCTATGTGCACATTTAATTGTGCCTCTGCTGTCAGCTAGCCTTCTGTCAACCGACTGTTGCTTCATTGCTCAATCGTTAAGTACGACGTGATGAGGCAGAGCGTCTATGCCAAAAGTAATGTTGGCTACACAATCGTGTTGCTTGGAGAGCATTGACACAGCAAGCACACTTCGAGTCAAGCGCTGGCACATGTCCTTCCAGTGGTACAGTCAGATTACATGAACTCTTTGCATATGTGCAGGCAGCAATGAACTACTCTGAGAACCAGAAGCAAGACATACTGCACTTAAGACGCCTTTTCTATGGCAAGTTGGGGCAGCTGTCAAGAGCAAGGGCTGCCATTATGGAGCAAATGCCTGCAGCAGTTCAGCCTAGCCCTGTTCCGCCCTTCAACCTAGATATCAAGTTCACAGCTAATAAGCTTGCTGAGACCAAAGAGTGGGCTGACCAGCTGTGTGCAAATCGTGCTGAGGAGAGCCGGGCATATCTATACTGCACCATCTGTCTGTCTCGTGGTGTAAGTCTTGTGACAGTCAGTGTGACTGACCTTTTGTCGCTAAAATATTGTCATCATCGATTGACGTGCAGTAGTTTGATGCATGCTTGGTCCCAAGTGTGCACATGTTTATCTGCATGCTGATTTTGGCTTGCGTGTCAAGCTATCAAAGGATCAGTGATCCACGATTTGCAGCTAATTATGTACTCTTGACCTCTGTATCTGCCTTTGATTTCTTGAGCTTTTGTGCAGATCACGAGCAGCCTGCAGCAGGCGGTGGCAATGGTGCATCAGTACCCCAAGGCCGCAAGCTACAAAGTCCTCTTGGATGTCTTAGCACAGCTGCACAATGAGCCTACAAAGGAACAAGTAGCAGAGGGGTCCGGCTTGGATGATCTACAACTGGCTGCAAACTGGCAAGCAGTAGTACAGTATGTGGAGAGCCTTGGTGCAAAAGATGCGCATGGGTATTGCCGATTGATCAAACTTTCAGCATAGGTAGATGCATCAAGTGCATGAAAAAATGTAAGTCTGGTCATGTAAACCGAGTAAAGCAGGCCATAATCATGCTTGTCACAAGATAAGTCTGCTTTTTCCACGACTTTCTTGTGCTGCAACATGAGTAAGACAGCTGCTGCAGCTGACCAAGTCATGCGTAGTGAACCACGTACACGGGGCTACCCTTTGCTCAGCCCTGTCCTGTGCGGGCCTGGAAGGGGGGGAAGACAAGCAATTTGTGCCACTACTTTCTTGTGTTGCAACTTCACATGTACTGAACTACGAGGGGGGGGGGGGGGCGAGGCACGAATATGAATCGACGACCCTTCGAAAGAGTAGATGAAAGTTCACCGGAACTTGGGACGCTAAGCACTGTCACAACATGCTTGCATCCGATCTCTTGAGTGAGTTGGGGCCAGTGCCAGAATCCAATCTTGCAGACTTGTCAAATTGGGATTTTATACAGGATCTGGACTTCGGTTGCGTGCTTGAGCAGGGCAACAACGCTCAAGCCCAAGTCGAGGGACCTCAACTAATCGCGGGACCTCAACCAACCAGTAACGAGCAGCTGAAAGAAAAGAACCGCAAAGCACAGCAGCGGGCAAGGCAGAAGAAAAAGGTGTATACAGCTACTTGTGCCTGATCTCCTCTGTAGCTTCCAGAGTTCAAGTGCTGGCTTGACCCTTTCATGTAATCTCAGGAGCGATCGCAGACCATAGAAGCGCAGCTTGCTGAGACAACCAGCCAGCTTCATGATCTCAGACTAAGGCAGAGGCAGCTTGAAGCACGGAATCATCTACTAGAGCTTGCTGCTGCCAACAAGCAGCAGGCGTCTCCAGTGTCAGCACCACAAGGAAGCTTGCAGGTACGGCAGGTTGATGCATCCAGACTGAACATGCATTCGGCACACTGTCACTGGCAAAGCTGCACCTGCAAAGATCTTTCTGACAACCTCTTCAACTTTCTCAGGCTGAGGCCAGAGAAGGCGTTTTGAGGATTCTTGACAAGTCAGGGCTCACTAGGACACAGCAGGGCAAAGCTTTTGTGCTGACAGTGCACGGCTTCAATGAAGAGATCAAGATGGAGGATGTCAGCAAAATGCCCCACACAGACATTGCCAAGCTGTACACGGTACAGTATGCATGGTCTACAAGCACTAATCTTGGCCTTGCATTGGTCATACTGCATGCAGCATCTTGCATGACCAGGACAAAGGACCTGCAACATCTTCAGGAAGTTGTTATAGGATGTGAAGTTGCGTCATGAAGTTGCAGACTGCTTCAATGCTGTCGCGAGGCTGCCTCTCTGTGTCACTAACGCGTGAACCTGGTTATCAGCTTACTGCAACTAAGCTCTTTGTGAAGCACTGTTTCCATTGCTTTGCAGCCTTCCAATCTGGTGTCTTGCAGGCACATGTCCGCAAGGTTGCACAATGCCTTCTGGATGTGGAGGGCAACAGTGAAGCCAGTCATTCTGCATTGGCAGAAATACACCGCTTGAGCGTGGAGCTGACAGCTGTGCTCATCTGCTTCTCAATGGGCAGTCCCAGCAATAATGGCATCATCCATTCGCTCAACATGGAGAATGGCACCCTGTTTCAAGAGCCTCCACCTGACAGCAACCCTGACGAATTGCTCGTGAGACATATCAGTGCTATCCTGCTTGTCATTCTGTGCCACCTGCAGCTTGCCTTGCCATGTGTGAAGCAAGTGGTTATTCAAGAGCAAGTATGTCAAGTGCAACATGACTTCCTTGAGCCTGCATTGCAATCATGCCAACTAATCGCTTTCGTTTGAACAACTCTGACTATTGGCACTGTTGACTAGTGTTATAATTGACCATCATGTTTACTGAAATCATTTGGCCGGCATCTGCTGATGCGCATTTGCTGTTTTGTGCTGCATGTAATCTGTGCCCATACGCAGGCAGCAACAAACTTCACAGAGAGTCAACAGCAAGATATGCTGCATCTCAGACGCCTGTTTTTTGGAAAGCTTGGACAGCTGTCAAGAGTGAGGGCAGCCATTATGAAACAAATGCCTGCAGCCGTTCAGCCCAGTCCTGTTCTGCCATTCAACCTGGACTTCAAATCCACTGCTAACAAGCTGGCTGAGACCAAAGAGTGGGCTGACCAGCTGTGTGCCAATCGTGCTGAGGAGAGCCGGGCCTTTCTAACCTGTGGTTTCTGTTTATACCGCGGAGTAAGCTTCTTGGCATGTGCATGACATCTCATGCTATTCAGACATGTCCAATGCTGGTGTTATTGGTGTTGGGAACCCTGCTAGCCTCAATCAGTTTGGCAGCTAATAGCTATCAGTCTGGGGTCTGGGTCCCCTTACCTGCAAAGCAATGTCTTTGATGAGCTGCCGATTCAGCAGGAATCATCATCAACTGAATTGCTGCGTTTGAGTCCTTGTTGCTGCTGTCCAGCTTGTCAGTTTCCATGCAGATCCAGACCAGCCTACAGCATGCAGTGGCAATGGTGCACCAGTATCCCAGGGCTCCAGACACAAAGGTGCTGCTGGAAACTGTGGCTCAGCTTCACAAAGAGCCCTCAGTGGAAAGCCTGGTAGCTGGGTCTGGCTTGGATGATCAGCAACATGCTGCAAGCTGGCAAGCAGTTACGCAGTACCTTGAGAGTCTTGATGCAAATGGTGTGCATGGATATACACCTTTCCGCAAGATTGCAACAGAGGCTTGTTCACCAAGAACTCAAGGAGATGTGGCTACATCATGACTTGTCGGTCAGTAAGTTCATGGCATTGTTGATTGAGGCAAACTGCCATCATTGAGATGAACATGCAGGGTGTGTGGATTCAGAGCATTTACATTCTGTGTTTGTGAAGAATTGTGGTGGTTTGCTGTGCTGTCAAAAGATGCTGCAGAGCTCATCACTTGGGTTAGTGTACAGGCAGTTTCATAATCATGCCGCAGCAGCGCTGCTAGCAATCATCTGATGAGTTAGACAAGGCTCACCCATCTTTGTATCAGCCAACTTTTTGATTCCTGACTAAAACTGACTATGTTGGTATTAAAAACAAAGATGCGCTAAGTGACATGCAACACTGTTCGAGCTGCAACTTTGTTGTCCGTTGTAATCTGGACCCTTAGGCTGTTTTCTCTCCATCTAGCAGACTTCATTTCTTTCTGCAGCTGGTTTGTCGCCTAA
>JAABUO010010169.1_pt1 | contig 10452 bp, 14 predicted proteins | sample 5559291 | NCBI WGS metagenome assembly JAABUO01 (sample SAMN10711878, study PRJNA513372) | rock metagenome | isolation source: Antarctica rocks | place: Antarctica: Victoria Land, Finger Mt sud
TTACTTCCTCATCAAAATCCTCCTCATCTTCCTCGTCGTCATCAGCATCTACAGGGTCCACCATTTTGCCCTTTCCTTTGCTGGCTCGCAGCTCCTCTTCTGCCGTCATCTTACTCTTGCCCTTAGTGTCTACAAAAACACACCAAACTTTGGAAACCGAGCTTTGATGCTGCTGAAAGGGCAGCACTCAACACCAAACACTTTGGTCCGCAATGATGATCAGTGACATACTGCTGCAATGCTGAGCTGTTGTAGACTGGTCTGCACGCATCTTTGCACAGCTCTACCAACAATGAACAAAAGCTGTACAAGGATCAAGGCTTGCTATACAGTCACAGGAAAGCAGGTCTGATCAGCTTGCAGATCACTACCGTCCAGGATGCTCTTTGAGCGTTGGTCGTGTTAGACGTGCACTACAGTTCCGTATACCTGTCTTACTGTCTGAACCGGTTGCCACGCCATCGCTGCTTTGTGGGCTCATCCTGCTTATTTGTAATTCAAGAGTACGCAGTCCCAAAAGCCCGTTTTTGGCGACAAGTCGGCGGCTGCCTTCGGCAACACTCGTTCCGACACACTTCTGTTGAATGATTGCAGGACAACGCAATGACAACGCAAAGCTGTCACAGCAGAAGGCGCTGGCGTTGAACGCTCTTGTCAGCTTGATGGTCACGTGCTGTCTTACGCAGATCCGCTTTTCTGTTGCCCGCGTTGACTTTGGAGAGCATTCTGCAACGACTTGCGGTCAATTCGGGTCGACTACACCACAGAATAAGCTGCACCTGATTATACGGCATGTCGTAGCGTCTCTGCTGGCAGCACTGCCCTTTGTTGGTCTGCCTTGTCTGGCTTGCATCTGACCATCCTGGTGCTTGCTGTGCAAACACGTTGTCGCAATGGGGAAGGAGGCCCTCAAAATGCTGCACTTCGGGTTCAATCAGGATCAGGGTTGCCTGTTCTGCGGAACTAATGCAGGCTTCAGGGTTTACAATTGCGACCCATTTCAAGAAAAGGTACAACTGTACTGACATGTGACTGCCTCTTGCTCTTTCCTTCTACATCCAGGTTTTGTGCCGTGTGACGATAACTGACAAGCCTAGATGGAAAGTTCGTACTATAGTGTATCAGGGTTGCAAATCAGCTTGTTCGTTTGCAGATGAGGCGTGATTTCAAGGATGGAGGCATAGGCTATGTAGAAATGCTGTTCCGATGTAATATTTTTGCTTTAGTAGGTGGTGGCGACAATCCCAAATTTGCTCCAAGCAAGGTAATTTATTCTGCATATCTTGTTCTCTCCTGGCAGACACAAACTGCAGTTGCTGGTGCTGCTATACAATTCAATTTCGCTCATCTTGAGCTCCATGTTCAGGTGATGATTTGGGATGACCATCAGAACCGATGCATAGGAGAGCTGAGCTTTCGAAGTCAGGTTGGCACCTTAGCATTGCGGCATCTTTCCTCAAACTTGCTACACTTTGATAGCTGCAGACTGCAAACTTCATGTCAAAAACTGGCCCTGGTACATTGGTGAGAATAACAATGTTTAGCCTCAAACGTCAATCAAGCCAACATGACTCTCACAAGTGCATTGTGAAGCTACTGGTACATCTAAATTTGGTCATTCTTTGGAAGCACTTGTTGTTCCCTCCAAAACCTTTATGGCTGCATATCACTGTCTTTGGCTTCCCCATCGTCATTCTAGCCGGTGTGGAACGTCTCACCACTGCTTTTGTTATATGCTCAGATCATGCTTGCTATCTAGCTCATGCCAGCACTCATTTCCATTGTCATTGCTGCTGTCATCATGCACAGGTCAGGGCGGTGAAGCTCAGAAGAGAAAGGATAGTGGTAGCTCTGGAGCACAAGGTCCTAGTGTATGACTTCAAAGACCTCAAGCTGCTGCATTCAATAGAGACTTTGAGCAACCCCATGGGTCTGGTGGCCCTCTCCCCCTCCCAGGACCAAACAGTCATGGCCTGCCCTGGTCTCCATTGTGGACAGGTAAGTAGTGCACAATATGCAGGTTGCACTAAAGTCATACCCTCAGCGTGATGCAACTGTTTTTTCAAGGATTGCCATGCAAACATATATTCAGATTGCTTGGAGTGCCTATGCACAGATGAACAGATTTTAGTACTTGTCTCAGCAGCCGCATCCTGAGTCTGTATAGCTCAACAAGGTGTCATTGCTGCACACCGTTATAGATGCCAGTGCAATCTCATGCACATGTGTGCCAGGCAGAAGATGTATCCTAAAAAGGCTTAGCTGCTCCTGTTTCCTGTTGGACTGGGATGACTGCTGCTGCTGCACAAGCTGCTTGCATGTTGCTACCACTTGGTGTCTGTACAAGACTGTGCAGCTTGCAAGGCATACACGTCAGGACTGTGACCCTGCTTGCAAACATTCTGAAGAGACTTTCCAAGCAGCAGCAACAGCAGCAGCAGCAGCAGCAGCACACTTACGTAACAGCTGCCATGCAGGTACGAGTGGAGCTGTACGATGTAAGACGAACAAAGTTTGTGGAGGCGCATACAACCTCCCTGGCATGTCTAGCACTGTCACTGGACGGCAAGCTGTTGGCAACAGCATCAGAGCGAGGGACTTTGGTCAGAGTCTTCTCTACCACTGATGGCTCCAAGCTTCAGGTGCTCACTCTGACGAAGCATTTGACATTGTTCAACTGCAGATGCAGCAGCTAAGTTGTCACAGTGTGCATATCAGCCAAGCTTAGCTCACTTGGTAACAGGACCAAGTCGAGGAGAACTGGCCCACCATATGGCAGCTGCAGCACTGCGCTCAGCTATGCAGGCTGGGCAAATGTTTGGTGCTGTGATGTCTCAAATCTTAGCATGCAACTGACTTCAAGCTGGGATGAACTGCATTTGCCTGAAATTGTAAAGATCCACAATGATAGTGCCATGCAGATCCTGCCACTGTGCAGCAGCAGGGTCCAGGTGCTCAGCAGCTGTCAAATATTTCGAAGCAGGGTGCATGCACCACAAAAATTGTCTGTGTTGCATGCACCTAGTTGTCAGGGTTAATGCAAGTCAGCAGACCATGCATCTCAAAGCATTCCGTCAGCAGTTGTTGCTTGACAGCGATTTGGCACATGTCTCAAAACAGTGCATGTGCTGCTGACAGGAGCTGAGGCGAGGGGCTGACCCAGCAAGGATTTTCAGCATTGCGTTTTCACGCGGAGACATTCCCGAGTTTGTGGCAGTGTCCAGTGATAAGGGCACCGTCCATGTGTTCAACCTGGACCCCAAACGGACAGCTGCTATCCCATCTACAGATGCCACATCCACACAGATAGATGGCAACAGTCCAAAGAACCCTGTCTCGGCGCTCAAGTTTGTCAGCGTAAGCTTCTTGCTGATCTTGTCAGTTGTGCCTGATAGCCCCAATGTTACCATGCTGAACTCATACAAAATGTTTCAAATTATACCTGGTCACTGAGACTTTGCTTTAGGCACATAGAGTAAATGCTGCGGCTGCCCTGTCTACAGCTGGTATGGGATGCAAGTAGACTGTGACCTGACATTGCTGTTGATGCTGCAGTCCTTTATTCCAGTCCCCTACTTTGCTTCAGAACGGTCATTTGCTCAGTTTCGGTTGCCAGAAGACACCAAGGCAGTGGTTGGCTTTGGACCCTCAAACAGCAGTCTTATTGTTGCCAGTGCAAGTGGCAGCTGCTTCACTGCTTCCTTTGACTCTGACAAGGGAGGCATCTGCAAGCAGGAGTCTTTCTGCAAGTTTGTAGAGCTTGACTCTTGATTGTGAGGCTTATGCTATTCCATTTTCATAATGGCAGATGCTTCTTGTTGTGCCATCCTGTATGCTAGATGTGGCCTGCAGGATCAAATATTGCCACAAAGCTGTGATGCATCAGACCACTCATGGATGGCTCGTGCTGATTGAACCATTGTCTGATCACAACTTGCAATTTGCTTTTGAGTGGCACCCTGTGCTTATGATGTGTTTGAAGCTGCGTTGTACTGCGAGCAATGCCTGCTCGAATTGTGCATCTCATGTGTACAATAGTTTTGTAAATTGAGCGAAGCCGGATATGTTTGTGGGGCAGCTCTGTGTCGCAACGAACGGCGGCGTCCGCCATTTGACATCGTTTGTGCTTGGGCAGCAATCCAACAGGCAAAGCGGCTCCATGACGTGCATGCGGTGATGTAAACCAACAACAACGGCGCGGGCAGAGGCGATTTGCATCTGTGTCGTAAGCCTGCTTCGGAAAAGGTCTCCGTGGCATACTCTGGGATTGACCAATCGACCGCCCATGTCTGTCGGTCCTGAAATCCAATCTATCAAGGGGACTGCCGGTCCGTTGTGCACTTCCAGTTTCTGTGCCGTGTCGTCGAGAGAACGGATGGTTGTCGCTTGTATCTAGCTGAACAGCTCTAGCAGGAAGCTCTTTGAAAGGACTGGGATCACCGGTGTCCGTTGCTGTATCACGGCGGCCCTCGGCCTGCAAGTGTTGTCCCACTGAGCCTCACTACTAGGCTGCAGCACTTGATAGCTGAGGTGCATCTTCAAGAAAACTGCTGGGAGCTTTATGTATTTGCTCTGTGGTCCTACTTGACTGTTAGCTAATTTTTGCAGGCAAATGTGGCACACTCTATCTTGATTTGCCTGTTTGCATGCAGTGCCACTGCCTGAATTGATTTTATCAGAGGGCATCATAGCTTTCAAGGCAACTCAGAGGTGGGACTCCAGCTCAGGAGACATGCCAGACCTGCACAGCACATTCAGCCAGCTAAAGCAAAGCCAAGGCTCACTGATGCCAACCAGCCCTTCACAAACAGGGCAGATGCCAGCCAGACGTGAGCCTCACAGCCCTATTGCAACCAAAATGGTACCTCACAGAGATCCCAGGTCCAGCAGATTCAGTGCTTGGAAGGCTGCAGTGCTTACAATTGCAGTAATTGCTGTTGTTGGAGTGGTGGTATGGTTGCATCTAGCCGCAGCCATGCTTACATCAGCTGCCACATTGATCCACTTGCATCAAGGAATCCACTCAGTGCATGCCCAGTCAGAATCTAGCAGCTTGATGCATGAACACGAGGGCTTGCAAAAGAGAAACATTGTGCATGTCAATGTTCCTGTCGCACTCTTTGACGACGCTGCAGCACTGGCCGTGGACTCCCAGAAGCGACGCACAGCAGCAGGCAAGGCTGAAAAGGAGGAGGCAAGGGAGAAAGGGGTCAACCTTGAGTGGCAGCGCCACCATCACCTTGATGGAAGTGTGTATTGAAGACTGCTGCCAGTCAGACTTTTATCTAGAAAGCACCTGTAGACATGCTGAAGTTAGATTGTCTGGCTCATGCCATTAGACAGAATTATAAATTTAAAAAAAAACTGTCAGAGTCGTAACGCCTGGCTTTACGCAAAGGTTCTCTAGGTCTTGTGTTGCACACATGTCTACAGATCGCGCTAATTATTTGGTTCATTGCAGCGTGTTCAGGCCTGATCACAGCAAGTGCCTTTGTACGGATGAAGCTTTGACTTTCTATTGGCTGCAAAATCGTCATACACAACGTGCATCAGTTTCCCAAAACTCACAACAGAAGCTGGGCAGAGTCGGCCATCGCGAGCAGTGTTCTTAACAGCAGAACCATTCATTGATGGCGTAGCCCAGGGTATGCCTCGCATGTCCCAATCATAAAAATTGCAGTCAGATCTGCAAAGTCGTTCCGGAGATGTATGCAAGCTACTATGGCAGTGGATATCAGCACCCAGCGTCTGGCCCGCCACCGCCTCACCAGCATCCTCCTGCTCCGCCTGGTAAGTTTCTTTTGCAGACCGGATGATGTGCGCGGCTGGATAACCTCAGAGAACACTTGACAAGTAGCATGTGACCTGCAGCTGGCCCTCAGAGCAATATTGTGTGTGCAAACTGCACGACGTTACTACTGTACCCTCAGGTGTGCAGACACATCTGTTGTAGTGGCTTTAAGAGCTGGTGAAATGCTGCCACATGCAATATGCCGTATAAGCGATACTCTTTTCTGCAGGGAGCACAGAATGTCCGCTGCGCACGCTGTGGAGAAATCACGCCTGTGCCCCTGACTGGAGGTACATGGCAGATGTGACAATGCTTTATCACTGCCTGCAGTGCATCTGCTGGCATGAATTGGTCACTTTTATGTTGCCAGCCAGCTTGTCTGTGATTACGCTGCATGCTTACAAATGCACATGTCTCTGTCCCACCTTGTACAAGGTCCAGTTGTGTATGATGCAATGGCGCTATTGCCATGCAGGCAATTCAGCACAGTTGACATGCAATAATCCCCATTGCAGAGTCACCCTCCAGTACCCTCGTGGGGCGTCACAAGTGCAGTGCTCCCTGTGCAACACAATCAACACTGCAATAGATGTGAGTAAAGCCTTCTTGTCATCACGCTTGCATGATGCATTCCCTGCTGAACCATACTTGCAGGAAGCCGCAACCTGTTTCACATGTTTCTACTGGTCTTCCTGTCTTGCAGCTTCAGCGGTATCATGTGTACACACCAGCATTCACTGGCATGCTCATGCACCGAAGCACGAGTCATCACTGACATCTTGAGCCTGGCATGCAGGCAAACCAAATAGGTCACATAGTTTGCAGCTGCTGTCAAATTACGCTCATGTATGCCTTTGGGGCAGCATCAGTCAAATGTGCAGTATGCAATACTGTTACACATGTCAACCACAGTCCTTTGACTCAGCCATCAGCACAGCAGGGTCCCTCCAGTAGCAGCACTGGGGTCAGTGCAGGGGCCAGCCCAAGGCCTCAGCAGTCCCATCAGACTGTTGTTATTGTCAACCCACCCACATTAGATGAAGAAGGCAATGAGGTGAGTGCAACAGCTTGAAGCGCTATGCGTTGCTACAATTGCATCCATTGGTGCTGTTGTGGTGTCTCCTCATTGAGTGCACATGGCAGTCATCAGTGGCTGATGCGTTTACAGCGGCAAGGGTGATCTCAGCAAAGCTGGACAACAGCAATATGCATGTCAAATCTGACTGACATATGACATGATGGCAACCATTATGCTCTCTGCAGGTGGAAGACTATGTAGTTGGTGTGACAACCACACCAGGACAGAGATCAGTAGAACAAAATACTCACTCGAGACTGCCTGCAAGACAGCCTCCTCCAGACAGTCTTATATAGGGCAGCAATCGCACTCTAGATCTGTCTCTGCATGCAATCGCTGTTCAAGCCCTGCTGTCCACATGGCATGGCATGGCAGCGTCAGGGTGTCAGAAGTGTTATTCAGAAGTGTTGCTATGTCAACACATCTCGATTCTTGGTCGAATTTTCCTCAGTGTGTCACACAGTGAGGAGTTTCATCATATTCTGCTTACTCTGCTGGCTATCATACAGCGGGTTGTACGCAGACGTGATGAGCCTGCCTACCAAGCTAGCTGCGACATACCATTACACCAGCTGTTACCACATAACCCATTGGAGTGGGGTCATGGACTCAATGTCATCAATTTATTGATTACATACCTCATGAGCCCCTGGAAAGAACGTCTGCCATGCAGAATGAGCTGCACTGAACTCCCTGCTGTATGTGCTTTACGAAAAGGTACAAGCTGAAAGAAGACTCGTCTAACAATGTGAATCATACTAAAACCTACACATGACTGCCTGGAACCTGCCTGGTATTTCTGGTCAAAATCGCATGCCATGCAATTGTGTGCATGGGAGCTGAAAGGCAGAGGAAATCCAAAACCAGTACAGATGCCTGTATCAATCCTAACTGTCCTAACAATCCTAAACATACACGCACTGAACTCATCAGACACTCAAATGTAGCAACATAGGTTTGAAAGTCTCACTTGTTGATGTAACCTCGTACTTACGTCGCCTACAGCATCAAAATTGGTTCAAGAACACGTCAGCCATGGTAAAAATATCTCCTTGGCTGACTGTTGCTTGAGCAGAGCAAGATGACTCATGCAACTACTGACTGAGCAGCAATCTGGGTACAGCATTAACCAATCTCTGCATCACCGTTCCTCAATCTGTGGCAGATTCATGATTTCATAGACGGCTTCCTTTGCATTGAGATGACCATTCAATACTTGAGCTACAGCTGTCAGGACCGGCAGGTTGACCCTGTACTTACGTGCCAATGTAACCACAACACCTGCAGCAAAAGTAGCAATTGTTCATTGACATGTGATTTCACAAACCAGCTGCTCAAGCTCTCATACATGGCTGAGCATGCTCGATTGCTTTGTCATTGAAGGCACATGCATGTACACGATAAGGCACAGCATGACGGCGGCAAAATTCGAGTGCACAGCCCAACTTGATGCTGAGCTGCCACAAGCACTCATAAGAACAAGCAGCAGCAGCAGCAGCAGCCGCGTTGCTGGTCGATGTTTGTGAATGATACTGACACCACAGACGCAAAAGTGACTCGCATCAGACTGACCTGCTGTACTGACGCCCTCTGCAACCTGCCTGCTGCTGGACAGAATGTCATGCAGGCTCTCACCTGCTCCTAACCTCACCCCCACCGTCCTGCATTGCATTCTTTCCCTGCTTGCTACTTTCCACAGGAACTATCAGCGCCACAGCTTGCTGCTTCTCACAAGAACTATCATGGAACACTGCTTGCTACTTTTTAAAGAGGTTGTCATGGAAGAGAAGACTCACAAACAACCAAACAGTGACACCGCTGATGTCTTGTTTGGTCCTGGAGTGCCAAACAGGCATGCAAGTCAAGTCCTGTGGCTGCAGCGTACACATAAAGTATGTGCCAAAGCATGCAGATGGCAGACATGCTGCAATATCATATCTTTGCAAAGAGGGATGCTTGTGTAGAGCTTGGCAGAAGCCGCTTTGAGGAGCGAGGCACAGGCAGAGCTGTGAGGCGAGTCGCAACAGTGTGCCAGATGGCTTTTTCACCTGTTGCGGGAGAGGCTGCCATAGCAGGTGAGCATGATGTCTCCAAGGCCTGACAAGCCAGACACTGTTGAAGACTTGGCGCCCATCTTCTCTGCCAGCCATCTGATTTCAGCACACCCCTGCATGCACACACCACATTGACTCCCAAAGTCATGTTGCCTGTGCACGTGTGCAAGGCTGTCTTGCAGTCCACATCATGCAATGCTTGGCTGCTGCCGCAGAAGGACGCAGCCCTGGGCAGCCCGGTATATTACTTGGCTTCGCATTAAATTGACGCAGAAAGTTGTAGTCTTTTTCCTTTTCTGCAGCGAGAAAATGTGTGTGTCTCACCTGCGCAACCAGAGCGGCCATGGCATTGTGCCCAAGATCTAGGCCTTCAACAATGCCGGCTGCAATGGCGAGCACGTTCTTGAGGGCTCCACAGATCTCTACGCCTGTCACGTCTGTGGTGGTGTTGACACGCATGTAAGGGCTGGCAAAGAGCTGCTGCGCTTCCCGGGCCAACTTGGGATCCTGCATATCATCAGGCATCCCGTGAAACTGCACATACCTGGCTCATCATGAGCTGGAAAGCGTTTTAATTATTACTGTTATTATCGCATGAAAATTTCCCGTATACAACAGAAAATGTTCAAGGGGGTGTTTTTTCACGTTGTCATATTCTGAAAACAGACAATAGATATGTAATAGTTGGATGCATTCAAATTCGGCACAGAGCAGGCTTGTCCATCATCTTAACTGACTTTGGGGAAAACATTTGAGCAGCATGTTGATCATCATCTGAGTCGGCACCATTGATAGATGGCAACTACCAGTCCTTTGTAACGCATGATCAGCCATGGAGCAATGTTAATATACTGCTTATGTACATGCTTGAGGCTGCACAGACAGCTGCATCCTATTCCTGCACAGGCTGGTACGCTTTGCGCAGGCTGCGCAGTGCCATCCATGTGCACAGTGATGCACACAGGCTATAATGTGCATACATGTAGTTCTTCGACTACAATCCTGGACCTGTTTTGGGCCCAAAACAGCATTGAATGACTTGTTTCATTCAAACTCAGCATTTTCAGAGTTTACAAAGTCATTGTCTGTTGACTCCCCTGATGAGTCCTAAAGACACAAAATGTTAATTGATTGATTGATTGATTATAAGCTCACCTTGGAAGCTGCTACAACACCAGTGGGCTGCAGCGTCATAACTTCCTTGGCAAAGGAGGGACCGGACATGAAGACACACGGGTGCTTGCGCCCCAACACATCCACCACCAGCTCTGACATCATCTTGCCAGTGCCCACTTCTAGGCCTTTGCTGACCGAGATGATAGGTACATCATGCGGCAGTATGTCCTGCAGTTGGCCCAAGACACAATTTGTAGCAGCTACGCAACACCAGCCGGTGTATGCAATGACGTGCACAGACTGGGTGATGTGCTGATGTGCCAGGTACAGCATGAATTGCACAACCAGATACCCACACTGCAGGTGAAGTTGCTGTTTGCAGAATCGTGTGTTTGCTTGGGGACGTGGCAGGT